>Ga0256840_1001079_pt1 | contig 26427 bp, 33 predicted proteins | sample 355202metaG_FD_185969 | JGI IMG/M metagenome (GOLD analysis project Ga0256840, IMG submission 185969) | Hydrothermal vent microbial communities from Mid Atlantic Ridge, Atlantic Ocean - 355-202 | ecosystem: Environmental > Aquatic > Marine > Hydrothermal vents | place: Atlantic Ocean: Mid... | reverse complement strand
AAAGCAATAACGCAAGAAAGAAGAGGGGAAACCCCCCAAACACCCAACCCAACAACAACACACAGCAAACCACACCAAACACCACCAAAAAACAACACTCAAACAAACAAAAAACAAACACCAATCAACCTAACACGTTTCTGAGGTATAATAGAACTCATATCAAACCTAAACACAGTCCAACCATAACGTTTTAGTAATTCCCTTAATTTGCGTCTATAGACGTTCTCATAGAAACCTACTTTTGGTTTAATCCTGCTAACTAATTCTAGAGTGTATATTGTTAGCGGTACAGTACCCTTAGCCTTATACTTATCTATAATTCCTTTTGAGAACATCCTGAGCATTGAAAGGTCTTCACATGGTGGTGAACTTACTATAACATCAACATCAATATTGCTGAAGTCTATATTCCTTACGTCTTCACATATAACTGAGAAGTCCACGCCTAACTTACTAAAATTACGTGTTAAGTAATCACACTTCATTCTATCCTTCTCAATCATAACTAATTTACGGAATTTACCAGACCAAACCGCACCTAGAGACCACCCACCAATACCTGCGAATAGGTCAAGCAACGTTAAACCGGAACCAGTAACATACCTACTAAATAAGTGCTCAGCTACTTTAGGAGGGAAAGCCTCAGCTAGCCATTTCCACTTTCTGCTCTTAGCTTTAGGAAATTCCCACCACTCAGGAAAAGACTGAGCATGTAGAGCTTCCTCAAACGTGAATCTATCCCTACCGTACTTCCTAAGCCAACGCTCTCTTATTTCAGGTACTGGGTGCCACATATTAGAAGTAACTGTAGGTAGTACAAAACGTTTTTCTTTTAACATTTAATCACCCCTTAAGACACCAAACCAAGTAGGTTTCGGCTTGTTTAAGTACCTAGTAAATGCTTGAAACCAAGCCTCAGACAATACGTGAAAGCCGTAAGGCACGCATTTCCACATAAAGTGTACCAGTAACGGTGCTTTGAAGTACTCAGAAGCTTCTTTACCTTCCTTAAGAATTAATGGTAAGTTTCCCCTGTCTTCGTAATATTTACGCATTTTCGGACTTCTATTGTGTGGCATGAAAGGAGGGTCAACAACAACTAGGTCGAAACAGTTATTTAAAACCTTAACTTCATTCTTCCATTTTTCGCACGACTCGTTGAAGAACACGTACGGATTAATAACCCAATTTAACTTAAGTATGTCAAACCCCCATACTTTAGCCTCAGGTATCGCCCCCCAGAACCTTCCCTCACCGTAAGTCAGGTCTAAAACCTTCAACTCTTTGTTAGGCTTAAGTATGCCTGACTCTATGAGCAAGTCCCTAATCAGGCATGAGACTGGGAACTTAACGCACGCCCTACCACGACTCTGAATATTCCTCTGGTCTACAACCCTGAAGTTAGCCATAGCCATCACTCCTTTTAATTACTTCTTCAACGCAGGTTATCTTAGTAAGCACTACTTTGAAACCCGTTTTCATTAGTTTATCATAAGTCCTTAAAGCATCTTCGTATTTTTCATAAGTATTTATTAATGAAAGTAGCGTGCATTTAGAATTAAGGCATTTCCACACCGCATACTTTGTTTCTTTATCTAGAATCATTTAGGTATACCCCCTCTCCTCTAGCCATTTAGGAAGTATTTTATACTTCTGAGGGTTCCTACCTATCTCAAGCGTGAACTCACGGTAAATCTCAACTACCCTAGTAATCTCCATTAGGAAGTTACTCGCACACTTGTTAGTAGGTATGCTGTAGACGTGCCTAAGACCTGAACCTCCAAGTACGGCTAGTTTCGTAGCTGTCCTCATTAAGTGGTTCTTAAGTGCTCCCTTAGTTGTGAACTTTCTACCGCAGTAAGGACAGCGTAGCTCCTTAATCGAGTTATTGATATGAGGTATTAACTTGTTAATTAGGATTTTACTTAGTTTAATGTAGTTCGAATTACTACCTCTATGCTGGTTGAAAAGCTCTCTTATTATGAACCCTTCAATTATCATGTCTAACGTAGCCATTTTACCCCCTCACTATATTATTTCCCCACTAAGATTTATATACATTTCATTAACACAACCACATTGGTGAAACCATGAAAAGGTACGCACAGCTACCGTTCAAAGTTGCTGCCTTACTTAACTTAAGCTTAGGCAACATTGAGTTCAGGTATAATTTAGCACCGCTATCTAACCCATCGTATGAAGTACCTATATGGAGGGAAGCAAAGGTTATTAAGCGTTTCTACCTGTTAAGGAAGATGAAGCCCAAGCACTTTAAAGAATACTTAATTAAGCACCACACCCCACTACTAACTCACTTGTTCTACCCAACCAGAGTTAGGGAGCTACACCTTAAGCTTAGGAATATTAAGCATTTATGGGTAATCACTAACGATAAGGTAACTTACTATGATTTAAGCAGGGTTAGGAGGCTACCTATCAATATTGTTAGGAGGGGGGTATTCGGTAGGAACTACGCAGTTGTGTTCTACTGATTAAACCCTTAAATTATTTATGACATAACCCTAGTAGTGAGGTACTCAGCAATGAGTAAGCAGGAATACGTAGTCATAGAGGAAGAGAAAGATAAGGAGGGTGAGGTCAGCAAGGAAAGGTACAAGCCCAAGGAAATGGGCGTCATTGAGCTTCAGAAAGTGCGTCTAGCCGGTGAGGGGGAGGAACTGGACGCAATCATAAGGAAAATAAGGATTGGTCGGGTAAAGGACTTCATACCTATAGACCAGATAAGCGATGAAGACATAAGGCACTACTACGAAGAAAGGGCTGACAGACCAGCCATAAACATTGAGTTCGAGGTTCCGGACTTAGGTCTGACCGGTGAGGACACAATAATATTCAGCCTACACAGTAACTCAAGATACATCAAGCTGAGCAGGAGGTATAAAGAGTTCAAGGTAGGGGACAGGATTAAGGTAGTGTCTGAGGGCGGTAAGCTGAAAATAGCTTAAATCAATTATTTTTTTAATGAATGATTAAACGGGTGAGCGAAAATAAAGCTAACTGTAACCGAGTTAGTAGGTTGTCCTTACTTCACCAAAGCTAACTTGTTCAAGCCTGAGCTAGAGTACGCTCTAAAGTACGGTAAGATGAAGCACGAGAAAGTAGAGAGCCTTTTATCGTCCGTAGGCATACATGTTGAGGTACCGGTAGAGCTTAACCTAGAAATAGATGGCACCGAAGTAACTATTAGCGGTAGGATTGACGCAGTAAACCCGTTTAAGGGGTATATTTACGAGATAAAGAGCAAGAACCTAACCACTAAGGGTTTACGGCAACTACTACTTTACCGGGACATGCTTTACGTCCTGACCGGAAAGCTGTGGAGAATCGGCTTCATACTTTATCATGGTTCTGGTTACACGCTAGTTGATGGCTTCCTATACTTGCCTGAGCCTCTACACATGCTTAGAACCGTGCGTAATCTTATTGCTGACCTAATACGTGATAAGAGCGTTAGGGTAGCGTGTGAGGACTGCAGGGTATGCATGCTTAAAGGCAATTGCCTGCCTGACTATAGGTACATAGGTGAGAAACTAGTACCTACTTACTAACTAACGCCTCGTAAGGCAATACTACCACGTATTCACAGTCGAAGTCTTTACCTAAGTAGATGGATACTTGACGCTCCAACCAGCACGTCTCTTTACCGTCCTTAGTAACGCACCTTCGCCTAGGCTCGGGAACCTTAACTTTCAAACCCTTAACCCACCTACCGTTCACTAGCACATTAATCCTAGTAGTTCTAACCATTAAACCACCTAAATTACCTTATACCTAATAATTAATATAAAACTATAAGAAACCGTACTCCCTTAACTTGTGCTTGACGTATTCAAGCACGCATGACCTAAAAGAGTTTTCATCAATATCCACCCACTTAACTTTTACCTTAGCTCTAATACCTAAGAGCAAGGGCTTACCCCGACCGTTACCAAACACGGTGTAGTTACACGGCAAACTAATTTCCTTATCGCCGAACCTAAGAATGTAGCTTAAGCTATCCAAACTGATTAGGAAGGTGGAACCATCATATCCTAGCAAATCATAGGAGCCGTACCTAGCCCTAATACCCATCAAAGCACCCTCCAACCTTAAGCTACTGAACTCCACTATCTCAAACGGGTTCAAAGATTCCGCAGGTAATTCAACAACGTATGAACCGTTTTCTCTACTTTCAATGTTCTTAATGATTAGACCTAGTAATGGGTTGCTGTGCGGTAGTGTAAAGTGCGTTACGTGCCCCTTCTTAAGTACTATTGAGGGCTTCTCCCCCCAAGGCGTTAAGCACACAATGTAGCGTTCTTTACGCTCCCCTAAACGCTTCCAAGACTGAATATCCTTACCTATCAGCCTCCAGACTTGCTGATGTGTCCTAACAAACAGTTCCTCGAACCTAGCAGAATGTATAACTTCCTCTATTAACTTACGTCTCTCCCTTAAGTCATCAACCTTGATTAACTGAGCAAGACTTAATGCTTCCGGTAAGTAGTACCTGTCAAGGTTCCTTAACGCCGACCCCTTAAACACTACCTTATCCCCCTTACGCAGTATGTAGTTCTTCTTCCTATACACATACATAGTATCCCAAACCTCCTCTAGGTCAGCCTCCAAACCATATTTGCTTAAGTACTCATTCACTAGTTTAACCACTTCATCAACACTCATACCATTACCTAAAATCATGAATGAATCAGTATCAGAGTACACCACTTTCAACCCCTTACTGTTAAGGTACGATATGGTAGAAAACTGAGCTTCCCTAGTACCGTAAAATATTTTCTCAGGACACCACCTATTACCCATAACCGCTAAACCTGAAGACTTAGCTTGAACACCGTAAGCTAATGCATTAAGTATAGCTTTCATGCCTTTATCCACAGGCTCGAACCTATGGTCTGACTTCTTAAGCTTCCTAGTAGTCATCCTAACCTCGAACAACCTCTTAACGAATGAGTATAAGAAGCCCTCACCAGCTAGTCTATCAAACTTCCTGTTACCTACATGTAGCGTTGGGTCTACGTAGTTATTTAGAACGAATGAAGGGTACATTGCCTTAACATCAACATGTATGACGTTCTTGAAGGTCTTATTCTCGGCGTATACGTAGACCCTCTCCCCAGACAGCCTAGCACCAGACTCCCTATACTCAGGTACGTACCCCTGAATCTCCATGAACCTAAGGAAACTGTACTCAGCAATCATGCCTGACGGTAGCTCAATTACTTGATGTGTGGGTATGCCTGTTACGGCACTAACCGTGTATATGAAGGGTGCTATAGTGTTAAGTATCTTAGCAGTTAATATTACATCGTTAGCGTTGTATTTACACATATCGTCAAAGCTCAGCGAATCAACCCTACCACCGACCTCCCTCTTAATCCTTAACTCTTCCTCAGTTATGTCTACGTCCTTAGCAAGTATCTCAGCCACATCAAGCAAAGACCTAGCAGACCCCACACCTAATGACGAACCGTAAGTAGCTAACACCACGCTAGTATCGAACAGCAACTTAGTTCCCCTATTAACCCCTATCCCTGAACGCTCAAGCACCGGCAAGTCAAAGCCAATAATATTATGACCGTATATAATGCTGTACTTATTAAGCTCCTCAAACAATTCGTCGGCTTCCTCAGGCAACCTATAGGATTTAACAGCCTCACGCTTAAGCTCGTCGAAAGGTCGGTAAACTAAGGTTGAAGCAAGAACAGGTTTACCGTTAATGGTCTCAACGTCAATAACTAAACCTACAGCTTTACTAATATTTTCGGATATTGTTGGGTCTAAACCCCAATAAATCGGCACCGTATCGAAGAACTTAACGAACCTGTCAAAGCAGTTGCGTATTACGTACCTAACATTATTGCCTGATACCTTAATACCTTTACTATATAATTCCATAGATAGCTTGGGGACTTCATTAGGTGATTTAGTGTAGACTTTAAGCACTACGTAGTTGTTATCAACTACGTACTTATTGTTTTTAAGAACCACAGGTCTTTTATAGTCTTCACCTACTTCCGTGTCTTCCGTGCTTAGTAAAGCCTTAATTGCTTTAACCTTAGTCTTAGGGACTATAATATAGAAGTAAGGCGGTATCAGGTCTATTGATTCTTCAATTCCGTACGGAGATATTAGTAATAGCTTACCGTTACGGTAGTCTACTTTCGCATCAACGAACATGGTATCACCTAAACAATATTGGATATAAGGTACGTTAAGTAATCAACAATACCCTTACGGCTCATACCTCTACATAAACCGTAAGCAGGACAATTACTGCAGTACCCAACAGACTTAAAGTACGTCCACGCTTCCTGAGGTACGCCGAACCTGCTAGGCATTATTAAGCCTGACGCCCTACCAGTGAAGTACTTGCTGTGATATACCCACTCCCTGACCTCGGATGAACGTGAGTTAGTGCGTTCCCCAAAGTCCTTAGCAAGCTCTTCAAGCTCTTCCTTACTTAGGGACACGAAGAAAGGAAGAACTGCTAGCAACAACCTTAAGTGGTAGTACCTTGACCCCTTAGTCGGGTTACCAAGTAAGGCTTCCCTGAAGCACACAGGTAACCTATCCCTTACCCTAGCACATAACTTAACGAATTCTGTTAATTCCATACCACCAATAACTGTTAATGGGTTAGCGTTGAACTTGCTTTCCTTCGGGTTCACGCTCAGGCTTGAATCATTCAAGTAAGACTCACGTTCAACCCCTTCAAGACTCAACGACTTTGCGTATCCCTTAAACCCAAGCTTAACTAGCACTTCCTTAAGCTTAGATTCAACATCGTCTAGCGTAGCAGTAATAGGCGTTAAGTCCGCAGAGGCTAAGGCATACCTAAGCCTATCAGACAATATTGAGTAGGACTTAACATTAGCAACTCCATTAATGAATAGCAAGTACCTAGACTGAATAGGGTAAGACCACAGGTAGTTAGACCCACTAATGAACTCGACCGAAACAACACCGTTACTGAATACGTACTTAGTCTGGTTGAACACCTTAACAGCTTCATACTTAGGTAAGTAGAAAACCAAGTGGTAACCACGCCTAGTACGCACGTCTGCCAACTCCTTAACGCCCGGTATGTCTGAATCAACGTCAATGACCACTAGGTGCTTACATATAACTGCAGAGTTAATTAGCTTACCAGCCCTAGAAGCGAACTCCTTAATCTCCAGAACCTCACGGTCATTATATTCCCTAACCTTAAGACCAACCCAAGAAATCAAGGGCTTCTTGCTGAGGGGGTACCTAGGGACTATAATGAATTGCTGTGGGTAACCAATAGTAGTGTTGATAACTGAAAGCTTACTGAAAACAGTCATGAAGATACGGTACAACTTATCTTTATCGCCCCTAACAGCTTCCAACCACTCTGAATATTCAGGTACCGGTGCATTACCTATGCTGACATCAACGTATAATTGCTTAATGAAGTCTAGTGAAAAACGCATATCTAGTACCCCCCACTACATAGTGTCCTTACTTGTTTCAGAATCTTTCTTGATTAGCCCCATCTCGGTAGCTACCCTGATTAAATAATTAATCATTATTTCATCCATCTGTTCGATAAATACTGGCACCGACTCTGGAGATATTCCGAAAGCCCTTGAAATTAGGTTTATGTTGAAGCTCTTGCATATTGCTGAAACAATTAAGTACCTATCTATTGGGTCTGAAAAGGCTTCATATACTTCCTTGCCTATAAGGGAAGCTAGTGCGGGTAAGCCCTTAGTAGATACTATTAATGCGTACTTAATCCGTTTACCTATGCTCGGTTTAAAACGCTTACTTAATTGCTTAAGAATAGCCTTTTCAACATCAGATAATATTTTGCCTTGCTCGTTACTCAACTGAACCAACCTCAGCACCACCACCAGTTTCTTCTGATTCACTCTCAATAGGTAGACCTAAACCTTCAAGTTCTTCCTTAGCTAGCTCCATGCTTAGCTTACGTCTCCAGTAATCATTGATACGTTGCTTCACAACTATGTTACGCTTAAGTGTCCTTAGTGAAGGCGTATTGACCTTATCTAGCTTAAGCTCATTAACCCACAGCAGCACGTTCCTAGTACCGTACGGCAACACCTTAACAGGACCGTTAATTTTGGTTACCCAGCAAAGCCTAGTTAGCAAGTTACGTGATTCATCATACACCAACCATTGCATGGGTGTAGCGATGACTTCCCTTAAGTCCCTATCAAGCACGTCATACACCTTATCAATTAGCTTAAAACCTGAATCGCCGAGCAAGTCCGCATCAACTTCGAAGTTGCCGAGCACTTTACCGTCGCTTACTTCTTCTATGAATTCGCTTATCGGTACATCAACGTATTCGGGTGTCATTACGTGAACTTTGAAGGACTCGGCGTACCCCCTCAAGTCAGTCCTCATGACGACTTTAGTTACGTTCTTGTATACCCTCACGTACTCCTTAATTATAGGAACCACAACCGCTAGGTCAGTAATGTATTCTTGCTTTTCATCCATTAAGTATATCATTGGTATAGCCCAAGACGTAATCTTGCTGTAGGGCTTAGCGTATGAAGGGACTAGAGCACCGTCCACTACTTGACCACCTCACCAACTTATCATACTTAACATTATTATTCAGTCTTCACACACGTATAGTTCATCTAGCTTAGCCGTGAATAGGAACCCTATCAAGTCAAGACCCCTAAGTTCAGCATTAACGTACTTTAGGCAGCCTTTTATATTGCTAGTTGTTAATGTGCCGTCTATTGATATTTTAGTGAACCTAGTTATGGTGTCTATGTAGTGCGGTGTCGGTACTGTCTTCAGCTCAGGTCTTAACCTACCTACGAATACCTCCTTATCTAAGAGTACGTAACCCACGTTTTGATTACGTTTATGTATTTCCTCCAGTACTTCAGTTATATGTACCATTTTATACACCATCTCTAATGTGGTATCTAAGGATATTTATAAACCATTAAGCCAATGCGTAACTTAACTTGAATGAGTAACTGGTAATTCATGCCTAGCAGGTAACCCCCATAAAGGTATCAAAACAACGTACCCATACCCTCTATAGGTTACGTTATTTATTATTACCGTAGCCATTGATAGTGAGGGTACGGTGATGTTTAGGTCGTGAATCTCGACCACAGTCCCGTTGGGTTCACATATAAACGCTCTAATTAGGTAAATCTTTTCCCTAGTCCAAGACTTAACGTATAGGACTAAGGAGGAGTTGTAGTACTTTACGCTATATATTGTCATAACCTTGGGCGGTGAAGGGTAATTAACTACGAGACCGAAAGCCCAACCTAGACATACGTAAATAATGAATACTAAAGCGATTAATGTAAGTACTAGTAGACCGAGACCTAATGACCAACCTATGAAGTCAGCTATTAGGTTCCCGCCCATTTTACGTCTATGGTATTTTCCCTTATACCTATAATATATATTATATATTGAGCAACTCGATGTAGGAATCAGCCACTAAGGCTTTGAACCATTCAGGGTAGAAGAAGGCGTAGAACGCCTTAGTTAATGACTTCTCTATTATGACTAGCTTAGGTCTCTTCGGTTTCGGAGACCTAACTATCCTCATTGCTGACTGTATAGCCTCAGCCACTCCCCTAGCGAAGTCAATCACGTCTAGTACTGCTAGGTTCCTAGGAGGTCTAAGTAGCGGTGCAACTATAACTGATATGTCGTACTGGTTCAAGTCAATACCTCTGCTAATGCTTGAGCCGGCGTATGATAAGAATATGTTGAAGTTCTGTGAGGGTATTAAAGCGTACTTGCCGAATTGCTTAACCTTAACGCCCATCTTCCTCATTAATTCAATGAATGTGTTCAACTGCTTTGAGTTACCAAACCACACGCAGGCACCCCTAGGCTCAAGTTTAAACCTTGTTAAGTACGTTACCCTAGCCTGCTTCAGTAGCTTAAGTAGCTTAGGAACTACGTAAGGTAGCTCCTTATTCCTGTTAATCATGTATTCGTTGCCGTATAGCTCATAGAATGACACGTAAACGTTTGAGTACTTCTTGTATACCCTGTTAGCTAGTGATAAGATAGTTTTAGACCTGAAGGACAGGAAACGGGACTCGGTTACCTTAGAGGTTGGGAACGTGGCGGTCAGAACTATTTTCCAGAAGTGCCTCCAAGGGTAGTTCACGTCTAGTAATGCCCTAACCGAGAAGTCGTAGTCTTCGATAATGAAGCCCTCATTGCTTTCTTCAACCGTTGATAATGCGTACTCGGGGTTCATTATATGGGTAAGCTCCATGAAGGTATTGTAGAGCTTGAATATGTTTGTTGGTGTGTTAGACTTAATTACTAGGTAAATTAATGATTTTCGCTTGTAATCTATGGTGCGTAGAAGTGGCTCAGCCTTAGTAATTATTTCGTTGAACTTCTTTACTATGTCCTTAGTTGGGAAGCACATATTATTAATGGTCTTTCTAAGCAAGTCTAGCACGTCGTAGTAGTAGTCCTCTAGCTTAGTTAATTTCTTTCTATTACTTGATAACTGCTCAAGGATTTTCTTATCGTGCTTACTTAACTTAATGTAAGGAACGTTAATACGTAAAGAAGCATAGAAGACTGAGTCAGCTTCATCAATAATCATTACGTTCTTCCTTGGTTTCCTCTGTCTTTTGGAGTACTTAACCCACTTACCTATAACGGTATGGTTAAGTATTAGTTGTGAGGGAACCACGAAAATAGGTGTTCTTGGGAACTTAATCTTATCACTAATCTCATTAGATGGTGTAAGCACTAAAGCACGTATTAGAGGTTGCAAGCACACCTTACCTAGGTTAGTAAGCCCTACAGAAACAACCCTAGGAGCAACAACGTCTTCCTTCTGGTTCTCGATTACGTCCTTAAGTATGCTGAAAGCTATTTTCTGCTTACCATGAAAATACGGGCAAGTGTAGCAAGCGTAGGACGGTGGTAGACCTAAGTTACGTATCCTATCTAAGTTCTTCTTATTTATGCATACTCTATCTATGCCTTGGTGCCATACTGCGAAGCCACCCATAGACTGTAGCTTATTGACAACGTTCTTACATCCCTTCTGTGAGTACTGTAGAATATATATTCTCTCGAACTGATTCGTTGATTGTAAAAGTGAGGAAAAGTAACACATAGTGTGAGTCTTGCCGAACCCGTTACCGGCTTCGGCGATTACGGATTGAGGGTTCTTGAAGAAATCAGGTCTTACTAGGTCGTCAATAGTTAGGTAGTTAGGTCGGTCTTCAGTCATTCAAGCAACACCTCTACTATCTAGTGGTTACCCTTCCTTTATTTTGTTCTGAGTAAACCTTATAAACCCTAACGTAGAATAGTAACATGGGTGTACATAATTGACAGAAAAAATAGAAATTAAAGTTGAGAAAATCGAAGAAGAAAACAAGCCTAGAAGGCTAGTATTTAAGTCATTAAGGGTGCCGTACTACATTCACGAAAAGGTTAAGGACTTATCACAGAGGTACGGCAAGAAGATGTACACTATAGTTGAGGAAGCACTAGCAACCTACGTAAACTACCTTAAGAAACCGTACCGCAAGTCAGAGTTACCAAAGCTTGATAAGTGCTCGTGGTACGTCTACAAGTTAGGTAGGTCAGTAGGTGCATTTAAGGAGAACCCAACCGAGGAAAACGCTAGGAAACTACTGAATACGCTTGAGCAAATAGAGGAACGGATAGGTGTATCAACAGCAATGCTTAGGGGTATAGTGGAAAAGCTGGTAAGTAGGAAGAACATAAGGATAGATACGGACACCAGTATCGAGATAAACGACACAACCAAGCTAATAATATCGGACATAATCTATAAAATGCTGTTCGAAGAGGAGGAGCAGTAATTAACTAAAAATACGTGTAAGCACTCACCCAAATTCAGGCAAGGACGTTTTTCGGCTGAAGACATTAAACATTGACTCCATCTTGAACTCAGCCATTAACCTGTCAGCCCACTTACTAGCTTCTTCCTTAGCTTCTTCATCAGTTATCATTGGTTCCTTATACTTAATCACAGTTAAGGCTATCTCGAATAGCGATTTCCGTATCTCGGATTCGGGTGCTTTGCCTGTCTTGTAGACTTCGTGAAGGAAATGTATAGTCCTAGCTACCTCCAGCCTAGTGTGAGTATCTTCAATACCTGATAGTAGGGACAGTATTACTGCGTGTACCGTCATTTCCGGAACTCCTCCAGCACCTTATTTATAGCTAATAATATAAGGTCAGACTCCCTAATCCTGTGTTTCTTGCATATCTTCTTAATTTCGTCGTGAACCTTATCCGGAATAAGTATGCGTATCTCTTTCATTGCTTCCGACACCGTTATTACTGTTGTATTCAGGAGAATTAAGTATTTCATTAACTGATTCCTCAATGAATTCCTCAGGTATGGTAACATTTATTATTAGCTTGATGGTGTTACCCTCAATCCTTATTTTAGAGTCTAACTCACCCTTAAACCCTGCTTGAATAAGGTACTGAACCCTAAACGACCAGTAACGCCTAAGTTTCTCTAGTTCATCAAATATTAAGAGGGTTAAACCCTTCTTGAAGTGCCTGTAAATGGCTTTATGCTTCCTTGTTTGCTTAACTAATTCTCTGCTTGTATTTAAAGCACTCAATGGTTCACCCATCGCCTCACCCTCACTTTCTTTATCTTCTAGTTTTGACATCTCTCACATATTAAAATATACTTAATTGTAATAAATTTCATGGTGGTAAAGCATGACTCTCTACAGGACTGGAATAGACATGTATAAGAAGTACGAGGCGAAGTTCAACCCGACAGTCATAGGGACTAGGTTCAGCGACATCAAGCAAGTAGCTCTAGAGAGGGCACAGGCTGGGCTGAACACAGTAGCGACCATCAGGGAGCTGGTGAGACCAATCCTTGATGAATATGGCGTGGTCGGAGGTCAGAGGGGTACTTACCTAGCGTTCGCACTTAAGCTAGCTAAGCACGTCATGAGGAGCAAGGGCGAGGGAGCTAAGAAGTTTGCTGCCGGTCTGAAGAGTTACTTTGTTAACGCCTTCGGGCTAGACCCTGACATCCTAGACGAAATAATCAACGTCGTAGCAGGGTGGACTCTACCCTACTAAGGGGGTCTGAGCGACGCTTCCCAATAAACAAGTAAAACGAATAGTTTTTTTATTTATAAATACTTAAAAACAATCCGTGCAAACCCACCAATAGTTTTTGATGATTGGAAATCAGTTATTCATTATTACTATGGAGTAGCATGCGTTTTCATGCCTTGGTGGTTACAATTAATAATAGTTACTTGTTTCTCACTATATGAATGGCTAGAGAAAGATAAACCTAAAAACAAGGTTGGTGATGTGTTAGAATTTATGGTTGGGTACTTAACAGGTTTGCTTATAAAGTATGTTTTAGTTAAAAAAAGCGTGTTGGGTTAAAACCTTACTCGACCGTAGCTACGACTTCCTTAATGATTTCCACTTTCTTTATTCTTGACAGGCTCACGGTCATTGCTACCCTAGCGTTGCCTGTCCTAGGGTCTATGTTTACTATGTCAGCACCGCTCCTTACTGCTTCCTCAATAGCCTCCTTACTAGTTACTACTCCTAACGCCTTGATGTCGAATATGTACACCGGCTTATCAGTAACCTTCAGCACCTGAGCTATCAGGTCTACCGGTAAGGTCTGAATCACTACTGCGTCAGCAGACCTCAGCATAGCAACCTGAGTCTCGTTGCTTAGGTCTAACGTTGCTATCCTACCAATTACGTTGTACTCACCAAATGCCTTCTTAAGTAGTTCTTCTTGCTTGCTGGTTAATGAGTGCCTACCAATTATAACTAAGTTAGTCGCCATCTTCGACACCTTCAACCATTTTAATTATTTCATCCTCGTTTAGGTTCTCAATTACCTTGCATATTATCTTACTTACTGGTTTCTTTACCTTACCTTTTATTTTCAGTAGTTTTTCGTATAGTTCATCCGTTAGGATTAGGGACGTTCTTATCATTGATTTCACCTCATGCATGTATTAGTAGAGGTTCCTTATAAATCTTTACGCATTAATGTATTAACATAGAATTTAGTTGCCTTTATATAATATATAATAGGTATAAGGGAATTATGAGTAGTTGATTTAAATAGACTTCACGGCACATAACCCTAACGGTGCTACATAATGGGTAAGGTATGCATATTCACATCTAAGGCGGTATCCCTACGCAACGTAGGTAGAGACATAGCCAAGGTCTGTGAGGCTCAGGGACACGTGCCTAGGATGTTCAACTACTTAATACCGCCCACAGACATATTCAGGATGTGCGACTCAGCAATATTCTTAATGACGTTCTCACCGGTATGGATAGGGACATGGCTGACCGTCTACAGGGACATAACCATAGGCAAGCTGAAAGGTAGGAAGTGGGTACCAGCAATATTCTACGTAACGGTGGAGGGGAGACCCAAGAAGCACATGGTTAAGCCTTGGATGGGTCGAAACATAAGGTACGTAGCTGTGTCAAACTACGTTAAAGATAAGCTAGAGTCTGCCGGCTTACCTGTCGAGTCCGTAGTTCATCATGGAGTGGACTTCGAAGCCGTTAATGAGGCACTTAAATTAGTGCCTAGCGTTAGGAAGCACCTTGAGAAGATATTGAAGACTAAAGTTATTGCTTCAGCTGTGCTATCGCCTCACCGCAGGAAGGGTATAGAGGAATTACTTAATGCTTGGAACATAGTTAGGGAGAAAAGCAAGGACGTAGGTCTATACTTACTAACACCTAAGGATGTTGTACCTCCCGACGGTTGCTACGTAGACAACAAGTACGGTGAGCTGAGCAAGGCTGAAGTCCTTGCCTTAATGGGTGCGTCAGACATAACGATATTGCCTAGCCTGTCCGAGGGCTTCGGGCTACCCCTAATCGAGTCTAACGCTATGGGTACTCCAGTAGTTCATTGCTTATACCCACCACTAACCGAGATAACTAACGAGGGTAACTTCACGTTCCCTTACGATAAAATACAGTACTACGACTGTCAGGAAGGCATTGAGTACGAGTTCCACAGGTACAACATCAATAACTTAGCAGAAGCAATACTTGAGGCTGCAGACCTAGCCCTTAACAAGAAAGACGAAATGGCTGACAGGAGGGCTAAGGTTAGGGAGCACAGCAAGGGCTTCGACATAATGAAGCTTTACCCCAAACTCTTATCCCTCCTAAAGTAATTTTTTTATTTGGGAACCCGTAGTGGCTGAGAACCTAGAGAGAAAAGCTAGGAAAATAATGTGGGCTAAGGAGAAGTACTTCTCTAAGCTACTATCTGAGTCAGCCCTAATGGTGAACTTGAACCGAATATTCGATACTGGGGACTTGTTCGCTACTTACGTGTGGATTCAGTCATCAGTATTTACTAACCTATCACTATTCCTTCTAACAACGTTTGGTCTAAACCCTACGGACTTCGAGCAGTTAGGGCTTACTTTTCATGTGAGTGAATCAACGGCTGACGACTACCTACAAGGTATTTGGGTGAACTTCAAGAAGTACCTTGAGGAAGAAATAACTAACCTGCAAGATTGGATTAAAGAAAATATAGAAGAGCAATTCCAAGAAGGTTTCTTAAGCATGTTAAATAAGAAGGGTAAGTACGACTACTCCTACTACGACAGGTCGTACTACGACCCAACAGTTCTCAGGGACTTCCTAGTATCTTCATGGCAAGGACTGTTTAAGAAGCACCCAATAGCACCTGACTTCAGGAAGGACAGCAAGGTTATTGAAATAACTCAGAAAGTTAATCCAGTCATAGTTAAGTATGTGTTTAACAAGTTTCAGCACGTAACCTACAGTATCAAGTTTAACTTCGTGTTGGGTTCTGCGATTCTAGGTTTCTCATTGCTTGGTAGGGGATATACGCCGACACTAACGTGGGATGATGTAATATATGAGTTACCCGCAGAGAGGATAGAGTATCTACACAATGCCTTAATACTAGGCATAACCCCTCTAGGTTACGGCTTCCTACAGTATCCGCAAGGATACTACATCAAGCCCTCACCACCAATAATAAAGTTCCTAAGCAAGTTAGCAATAAACACAGTCAATAGGTACGGACTCACACAATGGGGCTTCCTAAACTATACAAGGAGTGATGAAATGGTTACTTACCAGAAATGTGAAAGAGCTGACCAGTACATGAGTCTACAGTTAATTAGGTATCACCTAGAAGGCTTAGTTGAAAACATACTTAAAGGCGAAGACCTAAACGTTGTTGAGCTACGTCAGTACAAGAACGCCGTGAACCAGTTAATAGCGTTAAGGACTAAGCGTCATAGGTGGGGGTATAAAGCCTTCAAGGACATGGATATTAATGAGCTACATGAATGGTGGGTTGAGTACTGGGTTCGCAAGGGCTTAAATAGAACATTGCTTGAGAAAATATGGTTGGTGATAGGTAAATGGCTACCACAAATAGAGAGAACCAAATACAACCTAGGAGCGTACCTAGCCAAGAAACGCAGGGAGCTAGCCAAGTTGGGAGCCAAGACGTACTAAGGAACGCTATAGCCGAGAAACTATCTAACCTACTGATGAAGGCTCAGGAGCTAGGCTTTGAGCTAGCCACTCTTGACGACCCTAACTTACTTAACCACCCAGTAGTAGTTAAGGCTAAGGAGCTGATAAAGGAGTTGAAAGGGCTTTTCGAGCTTCAGAGGTCTTATAGGTCGGCTTAATACTCTGAACTTGTTTTTATATGAAGATAGTTAGAGCTTTAACCCTTTAAAACTCTTTTTACTTAGGGTAGGCTGATGGTTGAGCTAACTAAAGTCATAGTACCCCCTCTTAGGACTGTGGTTGATGGGGTAGTGGTAGATATTATTGAAGTTCTGAAAATCTCAGATAATGATTATAATGTTTTATGCATTGCTAGGTATAAGGATGTTTCATCATCGCCTTTCTTCATAAATGCTAGTAATACTGAGGAGTTCAAGGCTAAGTTAAAGGTTGAAGTATCAAAGCTTAAGCTGTTTTACTTCTTAGGAGGTAGAGAACTAGCTGAAGAGGTGGTTAGGAGGTGATGGAAGACCTAATGCTTAACTACTCAGCTCAAGACATACTTAAACTAGCGGAGCTAATATCAACGGTAAGTGTAGAACACTATAATATATATAATAGGAATATGGTGATACCCGACTATGTACCCCTAGATGAAATAGACCTTGAGGCTATAAGCTCAGCACTAGCAGGTATCAGCAACCCGTTCGGTCAGCTAGAAGAGTGGATATGGAATAAACTACAGGGAATAGCTAACGTAATAATAAACGCATTATCATCCCTGATAAACGGTGCTAAGCAAGTAATAGATTGGGTATGGGACACGGTACAAGCAATAAGTACCGCTCTAGGTGATTTAGCTAACAATATTCAGAAATACTTTACATCATTAGGTGAGGGTCTAAGCAATATATGGAATTTCCTGCAGTCCCTACCATCAACAATAGTGAACGCTATATCCAACATAATCAGCAACGTGAGCAATGTAGTAAGCGGTCTAGCCACAGCAATTAACAACCTAATAACAAGCATAGAGGAATACCTACAGTCAGCAATCAGCACAATAATAGCGAACATATCAAACATAATTAACGTAGTTCAGTCATCACTATCAAGCGTAGGTGAAACACTATCAAACATAATTAGCAATATACAATCGGCGTTCTCAACCATCATAGCGAATCTGGAAAACATAGGTTCTAACTTAATGAACGCCATTCAAGGCATAGTAGAGAAAATCAGAAACGCCTTAAGTGGATTCATAAATAATGTGTCATCAATACTATCACACATATCATCAAGCATAAGCAATGCATTGAGTGGATTCGTATCAACCGTTGAGGGCTTCATAACAACAGTATTCAGAAACATAAGCAACGCAATATCTCAAGGAATAAGCACCATCATCACCTACATTAAGGAAATACCTACCGTAGTCAGCAACGTAGTATCCAATATAGTTAGCACGCTAAGCAACGCCTTAAGCAATTTAGGTAAGACCTTATATGACAACCTAGTGAATATATCGAAGATAATCAACTCGGCACTAAGAAATATATGGGTCGGGCTGACGTCATTAGGACGCATAATCTACGATAGATTCAAGGATATGTATAAGTTCCTAAGCAACCTGTTCAGCAATGTTTACAAGGTGCTAGCGTCTTGGAGTGATAAGATATTTAAAGCGATTGCTGACATACCGTCCTTACTTGCTAAAGCTTTGAAGGGAGTATACGACGCCTTAGCGGATATAGGCAATAAGATTGCGTCCGGCTTCAATTGGGTAGTTAAGGAAGTAACCTCAGTAATAAGCGGTATTAAAGACGCATTAGTTAAGGTATGGGAAGCCGTTACTGGATTGCCTAAGGCTATAGTTAACTTAGGTAAGACAATATACAAAGACATAAACTACGTAGTTAGCGTAGTTGAAGACGGTCTTAAAAAAGTTGCTTATGTCTTAACTAACCTTAGTAAGTTCCTTACGGATTTAGGTGAGAAAGTAAGCCACGCCTTCACCTTCGTTGGTAACGCATTCACGGGCTTTATTAACGCAATACTGAAGTTCCCTGATTGGTTCGAGAAGAACTTAGTGGAGCCATTGCTTAACGGGTTTAAGGCGGTAATTGACTTCTTTAAGAGTATTGACTTAAGCAAAATACCTGAGAAGGTAATTGGGTTATTCAAGGACTTAATTAAGGACGTCTTATCAGGTATTAAGTTCGTGGGTTCTGGGGTATACGACTCCCTCAAGTGGTTATGGGGTAAGTTAAGCGACTTCGGCTCGTGGCTGGTTCAGGAAGTTAGGGGCGGGTTAGAGTGGTTGTGGGACGTTACTAAGTCTGCGGTAACCGAGCTGTGGGAAGCCTTAAGGGAAGGTGCTGTTTGGATGGTAAATACATTCATCATAAACCCCATTAAGGGGCTGATTGATGATTTGATGAAGGGGATTGCCGATGTATTCATTTCGGTAGGTAAGTCTAAGGGTAAGGTAGGTGAGTACGGCACCCTTACATTGCTGATGTTGTCTCTGACAGGCGGTCTAAGCATAGTCATAGGGATACCGTACGTTATTGAAGGTCTAGCAGAGATGATTAAATCGTTAGAACTGGCTGCTGAGCCTCTAGGTCTTGGTGGTAAGATTAAGGCTGACCTGCTAGCTGTTCTTAGGCGTATAGCACAGTTCTTCAAAGACCAAGGTAAGGCACTAGTTCAGGCGATACTTATAGGCTCAGCTATTCAACTACTCGACCCTGTTAAGTACATCATTAGACCTTTCAGCAAGTCATTCTTTGATGATATCTTTAAGAAGATTTACGGTGATAAGTACGGCGTTGAGGCGTTCTTCGAGACCCCGAGCTTAGAGCAGTTAAGGAACTTAGTTAGGCGTGCTTTAATTTACGTTGATAACTTCAGGGAGTTAGCACAGGGTAAAGTGCCGAGTAAGACCAAGACTTACGTAGACGCCGTCAAGTTCCTAATGTTTGTTAGGGGCTACCCGTTCTGGTTTGCCGACTACTACTTTGACTTAGGTAAGGAGTTCGCTATGGAGATTCACGACAGGTTCTTCGTTAAGCGGTTCATACCGTTATCACCGATATTTGAGTTACCCACTCACTCAGAGATAATCAGGATGCTTCAGAGGGACGTATTTACTTCACCGGTCGAGTGGTCTAAGTTCGTTAGGGTTTACGGCATGAGTGATGACTTAGCTAAGATGTTCTATCTCCTGTCTTTCCAATACCCATCGTTTACTCAGCTATGGAGGTTTATGACTAGAGGCATTTCAGGAATGCTGTGGTACTCGGCACCTGAGCTAACTAAGGAGATATTCAGGACTGAAGCTGAGTGGCTGGGTGCCGGCGTGCCTGTAGACCCGTACTCACTTAATTTCAAGGCTGACGTATTAATGAACGCAACGGCGATTTACGGTAAGTGGATTCAGAAATCGAACTTCAGCTGGTTCAAGAAGGGAATGAAGCTTAAGTACGGTAATAAAGTATTCAGTATTAACTTTGATTGGACAGCCGATTCATGGATGTTGTGGGACATATCCGCAGACATACCATCTAAGATTGACGCTAGGTGGATGGTTAAGTGGGCTATATTCGACCACCTAACTAGGATGCTCAGGCTGACCTCACCAAGTGCCGGGACATCACCTAGTAAGTACCCTGAAAAGCCGTTCGTAGACCTAGTCAAGGCTGTGGTTGAGTCAAGAATGTATACCGACATAAGCATGGATTTACGCCCGTTCTGCAGGATGTTAGTGGCTAATGGTCTACACCCTGCGTGGGTTCCCCTAGTGGCTGTGGCTGAAGCCATCAACGCACTATCAGATGAACGGACGTTGCTCAGGACTGGGTTCCTGAACCTGTTCAAGGAGGGTGCTTGGGACTACGAGATACTAGACTCCTTCCTAGACGGAATGCTGATAGCTTCATTCGCTATTGAGTACTTCGACGTTGAGACCAAGAAGTGGTACTCAGGAGCGATTAACCTACCTGTTAGGTTCTTACCGGCTGAGAGGAAGATGCTTGAGCTTAGGGCAATATTCGACAGGGCTTTAGACATCATTCGTGAGTACTTAAGGTTAATGGCTAAGGGCGTGAGTCAGCTAATACTTAAGCCTAGTGAAGCTATGGAAAAGATAAAGGGATATGTGGAGGGAGAGCTTGGTGAGTGGTTCGGTAAAGCTACGGAATTAGCTGTGGGTAAGACCCTGCCACTTAAGGTAGACACGGCTTGGGTTAATACCTACATAAAGTACTATGAGGAACTGAGGGACATAGAGACAATTATGAGGGCTAGGTACTACACTAGGTACTTAATCTATAGCCTGATGTGGAGGTTCCGTGAAGGTTGGATAACTAAGGAAGAAATGATTAAGACTCTTGATAAGCTGGTTGATGAAATAAGGGAGTCCCCACTATTCAAGAAGCTACTGGTTCAAGTAGCCACAGTAATGGTAGAGACGTTTAAGCGTGAGCTATACGGTGAGTACGTCATATCCCTGCTGAAGAGGCGTAAGATAAGCAAGGAGGAAGCCGTACAGATGCTGACTAAGGCAGGCATGACTGAAGATATAGCTAAGCTATACGTAGATGCCAAGTTCACGCCGTACTCCGTATCCCTGACCACGTTAGCCACGCTATGCGAGGTCGTGCCTCAGGCTGTGAATTACGCCTTAGACAGCCTGAAGATTTTCGGCTTCAACCCCGACGAGCTTATTTATTGGTCTATTTACGTGGCTAAGAAACCCTACATTAATGAAATGACTCTAGTTAGGACTAGGATTTACGAGTGCTTAGCAGAGAACGTTCCTCAGGACTTAATACTTGATGTGCTAAACGCTTACGCAATCGTGCCTGAGTGGAAAGGAGGTAAGGTAGTGTTTAAGTACGGTAAGGTTGCTCAGGAGCTTGTTAAGTACTACGAAAAGCATAAAGAAGTACTTGAAGGCATGGGCTTCGACGTTAGGGAGTGGATAGCCTTTAACCTAATAGCTGAGTTGGAGAAACTCAAGAGGGATTACCATGAGAAGACAACGCCTTACATACCGACGCCTCTAACCTTAGCTGGTATGATGGAGTATATAACCATACCTGATGAACTTATAGAGAACGTCTTCACGTACAACAGAGTACCGCCTGAATGGGTGCCTATATGGAGGAAGTACTTCAAGGTTAAGCCCGTCTTTAACGATGTTAGGCTAGTTGTTTCTGCGTTGGTTAGAGCTATTGCCTACTCAGCAATTAGTGAGGATAAAGCCGAGAAAATATGGAACCTAATTAAGAAGTATGGATACACAGACATAGAAATATACTTCCAGAAACTTAGGGCTGACCTAGAGCTAGCCGTTGAGATGGCTAGGGGATACATTCCAACCCCCGGCATGCTAGCTGACGTGTCAGAGATAATACCTTGGGCTAGGAAGCTACTACCTGACGTGATTAAGGCTAAGAGAATTAAGGGTAAGTGGGTTGAGCTTTGGGAAGCATTCGTTCAGGTTAAGCCAATAATAGACGATGTTAAGAACTTAATCCGTCAGGTCAGTAGGCTATACACTAACTTCTTTGTTAAGGAGGAAGATTTAAGGAAAGTGCTTGATGTATTACCTATGTACGGTTGGGAACCAACAGAAATAGAAATGCTTCAGCAGTCAATTAACTTTGAGTTGTGGTACAACGCCTTCAAGAACATAATAGGCACACCTAGGGAATTAGTTGTAATGGCTGAGTACTCACCAACAGCTAGGACTGTTGCGTTAGGTCAGATTTACAAGATGATTGACTCCTTACCGATAGACCCTAAGGTTAAGGAGTTGCTTAAGGCTATGTGGGAGGAGTATGTAAGGGTTAAGCCCGTACACGATGAAGTGAAGAGATATATAACCGAGCTAATAGATGACGTTCAGTATGGCTTACTAACCATAGAGGAATTTAGGCAAGAACTGGAGAAACTCAAGAAGTGGGGTATTGATGACTACGAGATAGAGTTCTACGTTGAGCTAGCTCAGATGCGTAGAGCAAGGCAAATAGTGCGTGAAGAGCTATATTACTACAGGAGGAGATACTGAGGTGATACTGTGAGTGAGAAAGTACGTGAAGCAATAAAGAAAACGGTTGAGGCGTCTAAGCAGGTTAAGCCCGTAATTGACTTCATTAAGCCCGAAGAAATGGAGAAGCACTTATCAGTAGCTAGGAAACGCAGAGAGTCCTTTAAAAAGACATTATAGGTTTTAAACCATACTTATTCATAGGTGGGCAGTAATGAGCGTAACTTCAACCAATCAAGAATCTCAAGACCTTAAGGAGATAAGGGAATCCATAGATAGGCTGATTAAGGAGTATACCGACAGCATGAATAAAGCTCTCGAAGAGTTCAAATCAAACATAGAGAGGATTAAGCTAAACCACCAGAGAGATATTGAGGAAGCGATACGTAGGCTTGAAGAGCTAGCTAAGGGTGTGGGTGGTGAGTGAATGAGTTGGTTAGGGTTACGTCATAAAGGCGTTGAAGTGTTGTATCCTGATGAATGGAATAAGGTAGTTGATGGGTTAGACATACTTAAGTACTACTCCGACCACTCAGTAAAGTACCCAGACTTAAGTAACCTTAATGAGGACTTAGCCCCAGTAGCTGATGATACCCACTCAGTTGGGCTACCTGATAAGTCGTTCAAAGAGGTTCACGCCTACTACGGATACTTCAAGGATAACGTGCTAGTTAATGGAGCACCAGTACTTAAGGACGGAGACCCAGTTCAAGTCTACAGGTTCATAGATGAAGCTAAGGAGCAGGTAGACAATATTGAATTGTTAGTTACGCCACCATCAACGATTAATCCTTGGAGAGTTGATGTTGGAACCTCACCAATACCCCTATCTAGTGTAAGCAAGGTTGTTAAGAGGATATTAATTAAGGTTCCGTCATGGAGCCCGTACTTAGTATACGTAGGTAACTCAAGCAATCAGGACTTCGTGTTGGAGCCTAAGGACATACTACCGCTAGACGTGTCTGACCCAAGTAAAGTGTACGTCAGGAGCTTAGGTAACGTAACGATTTTCGTAGCTGTGGAGGAATGACTTGTTAGGAGTCTTATTACCTATATAATATAATATATAGGTATATGGTAATAGGAGGCTTTAGCTGTAGTGATGAATTATAATCTTGCGTTTAATGATTTCTTAAGTGGTGATGACTCGGTGGGTAGGGTATGGTACTGCTACCCTATATGGAATAGGGTTAGCTTCACGTTGGTGGCTAAGAACCACATCAAGTACTTAAGGAAGTATTTCTTCATAGAGGAAATAGACGAAAACGCCTTACCTACACTATCCCCACAGTCAAGACCCTTACTAGTCGTGCACCCACTATTCTACATATTTATTAAGGCTGCTAAGCACATTGAGAAACGTATCTACAGATACAACGGTATTATAGGTATTGACGTAGCAGACTCAGACAGGATTAGCAGGTTAGCCGTGTCAATCACCAACTACACAGATTGTTGTATCGTACCAAGCAAGTTTTCTAGGGAGGCATTCATTAGGAGCGGTGTTCGGGTACCGGTTCATGTAGTGCCTCACGGACTAGATAATGAGTGGTTCAACCTACCTAAGAGCAAACCTAACACGTTCACCGACCTATGGAAACTGAAGAATGATAGGAACTACGTATTCTTGCTTTACTTTCTGTGGCATAGCGATTACCGTAAAGGTGCTGATTTAGTGCTTAAGTTCTACAGGGAGCTACGTAAGGAACGCAAGGACGTATTACTGATTGTTAAGACCATAACTCAGGAAGGGGGATTCCAAAGAACCATACGTAAATTAGGCGGTGTAGTTGTGTCTGGGTGGCTAACTGAAACTCAGAAGATGGAGCTATACGACTTAGCAGATATTTATACGTTGTTCACTAGGGGCGGTGGCTTCGAGCTTAACGGATTAGAAGCGATTGCTAGGAAGCTAGTGGTTCTAGCACCTAGGGGTGGTGCTTGGGATGATTACCTACCACCCTTCACGTTACTACCGTCTAAGCAATGTGATTATGTTCTTAAAGATAACCCAATACATGTTGGTAAAGGCGTTGAGGTAATTGTTGATAAGGCTGTAGATAAAGCCCTGCAGATAATAGATAACCTTGATGACTATAAAGCTAGAGTCGAGGAGCATGTAAACAAGTATGTTAAGAACTACTTTACTTGGGCTAAGGCTGGTGAGAAACTAGCTGAAATAATGAATAAATATTTTTGAACCATATATAGTAACAGGGGTTAAAATGGGTGGAGTAACAGGTATAGACTTAGCGTTAATAATATCGCTAATAGCTAACGTGGTGTTAGGCATACTACATAGTAGGTATAGAGGCTTAATAGTTAAGCTAGTTGCTAAGACTACATACATAATTAAGTTCCTAGATGATTTAGAGAACGCCTTAAAAGACAACAAAATAACGCCGAACGAAGCCGTCAAGCTCATTGAGGACGCAAAGAAAATACTTAAAGACCCTTAAGTAGGGTGATAGAATGGAGGACTGGGTAACACCAGTAATAACGGTTTTTATAGCTCTAAACTCGATTCAACTACCCATACTCTTCTCACACGAAAAACGCCTAACACGCATAGAGGCAAAGCTAGACTTGCTAATAACAACTATAATAAAGAATAACAGGTTAAGCGTAACTAATCAGGATTCAGTAAACGCTCAACGAACTCGTAATCAAGCATGACGTGCTTACGCAGTAGCTTCTTGTATAGAACCTTAACGTACCTTCGCCTATTCCTCTTAGACTTAGTCCTGAGAATAAGCAAGAACAACCTATACTCAGGTTGGTACCAACGCTTCTTACCTAGCTCATGCATCTCCCACTCACTACGGATAATACGCATAGTAAAACACCGTTTAAGCAAGTCCAATAGAAGTTAAGTAACTACTACCTTGTATATAGGTTATCCAGTCAATCTTGCTATTAGCGTAATATGTTGCTAGGACGTAATTATTAGTACTGGTTATCGCTTGTTGTTTAGTATATTCATAAATACCGAATACTGTGCTACGTACTTGACTAATAGTAACACTAACACCGCTTATACTACTTAAGTAATTAGCATCTATTAATATTGAATATAACTTGTTTAAGTCTTGGTCGTATATCACTAATAGGACTCCATTTGTATTCATGTTTAATATACACATATAGTACCACGTACCACGTTGAAATGTAAATAAGGAAACGTTTCTCCATGTATTATTACTAGAGTCGTACCAAATAATATATAGTACGTTATCTAATATGACAACGTTAAAATTATACGGATTAGCTGAAATGCTAATATTTAATAAACCGTATTTATCATATTCCCAAACCCCTTGTTGAGGGTATAAACTTGGGTAGTAGTTTTGATTTATCTGAAAGTACGTTGATAGTATGTAATAATAATTACCAATACCGTATCCCCATCTATAAGAAGGGCTATCTCCAAAGTAATACCCAAACCAAGATGTTAGCGTGCGTATTGGGTATATTAGGGTTTCTCCTCCTACGTTTTTCTCGATGTTGTATCCTTGAAGGTTTTCTAGTAATAAACCATCAGCACATGACTCCCTACATATTTCACAGTCTAGGAATTCCTCATGTTTTATATGGTAAATTAAGGGGAAGTAACTATCTAAGTTTATGTTCTGGTTATATATTTCCCTAAAGAAGTTATATAGAACTTCATAGGGTGAGTATTTACTTTGACGTAGCTTTACCTGAGTTCCACCGCCTAGTAAGCCGTTATAGTAAATGTACTTTATTATTCTTGTTATTTGGTATATGGAGTCCACTATGTTGTTGTGGTCTGAGCTTAGTATTAGGTCTCC
>Ga0256840_1001078_pt1 | contig 26438 bp, 31 predicted proteins | sample 355202metaG_FD_185969 | JGI IMG/M metagenome (GOLD analysis project Ga0256840, IMG submission 185969) | Hydrothermal vent microbial communities from Mid Atlantic Ridge, Atlantic Ocean - 355-202 | ecosystem: Environmental > Aquatic > Marine > Hydrothermal vents | place: Atlantic Ocean: Mid... | reverse complement strand
TGGGCCTCTTCTTTAGTAAAGGCTTGATAGACTTTTTTAAGTTCATTTGCAAACTGTTTCTGGTATTTAGAACCTACATATTTTAAACTGTTGCGTATCTGGTGAACAATACAGAGTTGAACTTCAGTTTGTGGAAATATTGCATTAATTGCCTCAGGAAACCCTTTGAGTCCATCTACTGAGGCAATGAGTATATCTTCTACTCCACGATTCTGTAAATCTGTAAGTACCTGTAGCCAGAACTTAGCACCTTCACTCTCATTTAGATATAGTCCTAATATCTCTTTTTTGCCTTCAAGGTTTACTCCAAGAACTGTGTAAAATGCTTTTGAGATGTAGCTCCCTTCTTCTCTCACTTTGTAATGAATAGCATCAAGGTAAACGAATGGATATACTGCCTCAAGAGGTCTCTTTTTCCACTCTTCAAGCTTTGGTATTAGCTTGTCTGTTACTGCTGTTATTGCAGGTTTGGAGAAGTGCACACCATACATATCTTCAATATGATCTGCTATTTGTGAGTAGCTATTGCCTAGTGCAAACAAAGATAGCATTTTACTCTCAAGTTCATCACTCATGTGTGTTTGGTTTTTCTTTACTATTTCTGGTTCAAAGCTACCATTTCTATCTCGTGGGGTTTCAAGCTCAAAGGTTCCACCTTGGGATTTCATTGTTTTTGAGGTGTAACCATTTTTACGGTTTCTTTGTAAATCTTGTGCTAAGTGTGTTTCTAGTTCTGCTTGGAGTGCCATTTCAGTGAGTTGTTTGATAAGTGGCGTTAAAGCACCATCTTTACCACCAATACCTTTGCCTGCTTTGAGTTGTGCTGCAAACTCTTCTACATCTATTTCTATTTTCATTTGTAAATCCTTCTGTGTTTGTTATTTTATCTAATTGACACAGAATTATTTACACTCCCCAATTAACAAAAAGTATCTCTACTATGAGTAAAAAAGATATTTTTCTTGTTGGGTTTTATATTGTCTTTTTCTCTATTATGAGTTTGGCATCGGTAGTTGACTTTATTATAGAAAATAATGATGATGCGTATATAGAATTCTTTTTTATGTTTCTTGCTTTAGTGAGTATGGCTTATTATCTCTATAGTAAAAATTTTACTGTAGCACTTTATGGTATCGTTATCATTACGACATTGACAACATATGCCTTACTTATAAGTAACGATTTTAATCTTTCCATATTTCACTCTACTGTTCCCTTGATATACTTTGCACTTTTTACACTTAAGAGATCCCTTATTTATACTTTTATACATCAAATAATTGTGCTAGGCATTTATATATATGCCTACAACACCTATCCGAATCATTATATTTTACATAATGATGCACTCCTTGCAGGGATAGTTATGGGTTCATTAATCATTATATTTTTTGGAATTGTTTATCATATATCTGTAGAAAAGTCATACCAAAAATTACACAAATCAGACAAACAAAAAGAGCTTTTACTACAAGAAGTGCATCATAGAGTTAAAAATAATCTAAATATAATATCTTCTATTCTTGGTTTACAACTTTTAAGAGAAACAAACGAGGATATTAAAGAAGTATTTGAAAAAAATAGACTTAGAATAGATTCTATAGCGATGGTGCATGAGATACTTTACACGCAAAATGATTTTCAAAAGATAAATATTTATGAATATTTACATCAACTTTCATCATCAATTATAGAAATATCAGAAGAAGAGACTATAGTTATCATGAAAGATGATGTAGTGTATTTGCCATTTGAAACAGTTTTAGAGATAGGAATTATTACAACTGAGTTGATAATAAATTCTATGAAATATGCTTTTGCAAATAATGATAGAAAAATTTATATAGATTTTGAGACGACGAAAGATACCTATATTTATAAATATCAAGATAGTAATCGAGAGAGAGTGGATATTGATATGATGAAAAATAATAAAAGTCTAGGTCTTAAACTAATAAATATGATGGTAGAGCAGATGAAAGCAGAAATATCTATAGAAAATAAACTAGGATTAACATACACAATAAGGATACCTAAAGATGAATCTTAAAACGAATATACTCATTGTTGAAGATGAACGAATTCCCGCAGAGTTTTTAAAAGAAGTCCTCCAAAAAGATGGCTGTAATGTAGTTGGTATTTGTGATACAGGTGCTGGGGCAATTGAACAGGCTCGTACTTTAGTTCCTGATGTTATATTTATGGATATAGTTCTTAAAGACAATATCACAGGGAGTGAAGCCGCTTTAAAGATTTCTTCTCAAATCAAAACAAAAATAATTTTTCTCACAGCTCATTCCGATGATGAAATGATAGAATATGCCTTAGATGTGGGTGCTGTTAATTATCTAATAAAACCATATAAAGAAAAACAAATTTTAACAGCTTTGAAGTTAGCGTTAAATACGAAAAATGAGCCACAAAAAAAAGATACCAGCGAATCGATTAAGCTTAGCAATGGATACCACTATAACTCTCTAAATAAAAGATTATACTTTGAAGAGGTAGAGGTAAACCTAGGTTTAAAAAGTACACAACTTATCCAATGTTTATGTGAAAATATGGGGAGAACAGTTTCTAATGAAGAACTTTCTTTCTTTATTTATGATGATATAAAAGAAACGAGTACAGTAAGAGCTCTGATTTCTCGTCTGAATAAATCACTAAATTACAATATGATTGAAAATAGTAATGGACTTGGCTATAAAATAATTAGAATTAATTTAACTTAATTCCCCTAAAATTCTAAAAACAGTCATTTTCGCTCCAAATATTTCTTACTTTGCCATACACCTATCTATAAGGATTCACTAAAAAATCTAGGCACTACAAATTATAATTTAGAAATGAATTGTTCCGCTTAGACTGGTTTGGTTTAAGGGGAGGCTTACACACCCACATTTTATCTGCAGCCATTGCAACAAAATAGAGTGCATACAGTTTGGGATTATTGTATAATACCAAAAAGGAAACATATGTCTAAAAAACAATCAACAAAAACCGTAGATACAATGATAGATTTTCTTATCATTGTTGGTGTTAGTCTTACTATATTTTATGGTTCAGCTTTATTGGGAGCTCCACTTTGGTTGCAACTTACTTTAGTTGCGTTATGGGGTGGATTTACTGGATATAAACCCAAAATAGTTAGGATTCCCTTTTCATTTATGTATAAAGATGAGGATTAAAACTTTACATGTATAAGGTAGCTATTCTCACTTTATTTATTGTTTCATCATTGAATGCACTCTCTTTTAGAGTTGCAGTTGCAGCGAATGTTCGTTTTGCATTTGATGAGATTTCAAAGATATATGAGCAAAAAAGCGGTATAAGGGCTGTCGCAATAGTTGCATCTTCTGGAAAACTTACTGCTCAGATTGAGCATGGGGCTCCTTATAACCTTTTTTTATCTGCAAATATGAAGTATCCAAACTATCTTTTTGAAAAAAATCTTGCCGTGTCAAAACCAAAAATATATGCTCTTGGGACACTGGTTCTTTGGAGTCTAAACAAAAAAATAGATGTTAGCTTAGAAGGCATGAAGGATAAAAAGATAAAAAAGATAGCTATACCAAATCCAAAAACTGCACCTTATGGAGTGCAAGCTCTTGCAGTTTTAAAAAAATATAATCTAAAAAAACAACTATATAGCAAGATTGTATTTGGAGAGAGTGTTTCTCAAACAAACCAATACATCTATTCTAGTGCTGCAGATATTGGGATAACTGCAAAATCAGTAGTTATGTCACCTAGCATGAAAAATATTGGTAGATTTAAAGAGATAAATAGCGAAGATTATTCACCTATAAAACAAGGTATCGTTATATTGAAATATGGCGATACTAAAAACCATAAAATCTCTTTAGATTTTTACCATTTTATGTTTTCTTCTGAGGTACAAAAAATACTCACAAAATATGGGTATATACTGCCATGAATAAACTCTACGGTGAGATAAGCGATATAACTTCACACGAAGGCATATCTTTAGTAAAAATCAAAACCGCACAAGCAACTATGGGTACAGTTGTAATTGACACTCCTCAGAGTTGCGATTATCTAAAAATTGACAAAAAAATAACAGTTGCTTTTAAAGAGACTGAAGTTGCAATAGCCTTGAAAGATTTGGGACCAATTAGTCTTTCAAATCAACTTACATGCAAGATAACACATATAGAAAATGGCAAGATTCTTGCTAAAATATCCCTTACATGTAAAGATGCAAAAATAACCTCAATCATAACTACAAACTCATCTAAAAGGCTTGGACTTGAAGTAGGTTTGGATATAATCGCGCTTATTAAAGCCAACGAAATATCTCTTATAGACGAGGAATAAGTATGTTTATGGAAACTATGTTACTCACATTTAAAGTGGCATTGATAGTGACGACTATACTTTTTTTTATAGGAATTCCTATTGCACTTTGGATTTCAAGCACCAAATCAAAACTAAAACCAGTCATTGAAACCATAGTAAGTATGCCACTCGTTCTTCCTCCTTCCGTGATAGGTTTTTATCTGCTCGTGTTTCTAGGACCTACAAGTGCGATTGGTAGTTTTGTTGAAAAATGGTTTGATTTGAGGCTTGTTTTATCGTTTGAGGGTATCTTGATAGGCTCCATTATATTTAGTTTTCCTTTTATGATTCACCCTATACAAATGGGGTTACAGTCACTTCCAAAATCACTTGCAGAAGCTTCATTTACTTTAGGTAAGTCAAGATTACAAACTCTTCTTCACGTTCAACTACCCAATATAAAAAACTCACTTCTTACGGGGATAGTCCTTACATTTGCTCATACTGTTGGTGAGTTTGGAGTTGTTTTGATGATAGGTGGAAATATCCCAGGAGAAACTAGACTAGCCTCAATAGCCATCTATGATGAGGTAGAAGCACTTAATTATGACTTAGCAAATCAATATGCCCTAACTCTATTTGCTATCTCATTTTCTATACTATTTTTAGTATATATCATAAATGGTAAATTCAATGGAGCTTTAAAGTGATAGATATTGACATCAAAAAAAGATACAAAAATATAAATTTTCACTTTAAAACCAAAATAGCGATAAACTCCTTGAGTGCTATTTTTGGTGAATCTGGAGCTGGAAAAACTACTTTTCTTAGACTTCTTTGTGGACTTGAAACTCCTGATAGTGGCTACATAAAAGTAGAAAATGAAATATGGTTTGACAACAAAACAAACTTACCAGTACAAAACAGAGATATAGGCTTTGTTTTTCAAGACTATGCACTGTTTCCAAATATGACTGTCATAGAAAACCTAAGATTTGCACAGACTGCGAGCGATGAAAACTTTTTAAAAGAACTTTTAGAGATAGTAGGACTTACAAAACATACAGATAAGTACCCTGCTCTTCTTTCAGGTGGAGAAAAACAAAGAGTTGCATTGGCAAGAGCAGTTGCAAAAAAGCCTAAACTTCTTCTTTTGGACGAAGCCCTTTCAGCACTAGATAATAAAATGCGAGTGCAAATCCAAAATGATATACAAATCATCCACAAAAGACTAAATCTAACTACGCTTATGATAAGCCACGATATAGCGGAGGTTTATAAACTAAGTTCAAATGTAATCATCGTTGAAAATGAAAAGATCAAAAAAAGTGGTCCGCCTGATATACTTTTTGAAAATACCAAACTAAGTGGCAAATTCAAGTTTTCTGCAAAAATCATAAAGATAGAACCAGCTGATACTATTTTTATAATAACTCTGCTAATTGGGAATAACTTAACAAAAGTTGTTGCGACTCAAGAGGAAATTCAAAAAATGAATATAGGAGATAATGTTCTAGTTGCTTCAAAGGCGTTTAACCCAATTATTATCACCTAAGGAATTTAATTCCTAAGCGAGCGAAGGGAGTATCTATGCTCTACTAAACATTGCATAAGCTTTGGATGTGTTTTCCACAAACCTTTTTTATACCTTTTAGCCTCTTTTGCAGCTCGTAAAAGGTATTTACTCTGTTTTGGCGTAGAATATATCACATAAGGTAGTGCAAAACCATAAGAAACCATAAGTTTATCAAAATAAGGGTACAACTCAGTATGTAATCCTTTTGGAATCTTCAAATAACAAACTGGGTTTTTATTGGGAAAATATCTAGGTATTGTATATTCATACTTTTGCCCAACTTTTAGAATTTTTTTCGCTTCTTTGAAAGAAAGTTTACCTGCACTAATAAACTTTTCTTTAGAAAACTTACAATACTTCATCTCTCTTTTTAGTTTATTGTTCAGCTTCAATTCTGGAGTATCTAAATCTCCTAATTGGCACATAAGCCTAGTTTTACCATCTTTTAAAATAGCACTATCTCCGTCGACTATTTTAACCAATGTGGCACTTTTTGCATATATAAAAAGTGGTGTCAATAAAATAATTAAAAGTTTTATCATATCTAAGAAAGCTCTTTGGTTCGCTTATATGAAGCTTCCATAGCTTTGATAAAACTATCCCTAACGCCACCCTCTTCTAGCTTAGCAAGTCCTGCAATAGTTGTTCCTTTTGGCGATGTGACTTTGTCTTTTAGTATTGCAGGATGTTCGTTTTGCAACACTTCTCCAACGCCTTCAAACAGTTGAGCAACATACTTATAACTAACATCTCTTTGAAGACCTAAGTTTACAGCTCCATCACTCAAAGCCTCAGCAACAAGTGCTATCCAAGCTGGTGCAGAACCCGCAAGACCTGTAGTAATGTCAAGTTCATCCTCGCTATTTAGCCAAAAGCACTTACCAATACTACTTAAAATCTCTACGGCATCATCTTTTAAGACTTCATCACCACACAATGAAGTTGCTGATTTTCTAACAAGTGCAGCCATATTTGGCATAGCTCTAACATATGCTTTCGCATCTATTTTTGCTTTTAATTTCTCTAGTTTTACACCTGCAAGTATAGAGATAACGCCATCTGCTTTGCCCTCTACATGTAAGGAATCCAATGATTGAGGTTTTATAGCCAAAATAACAGTAAAACCATCTAATTTTGGAATTTCATTGGTCACTTTTATATCTTTAAACAATGCTTTAAGTTCATCTGCTCTTGGTTTATACATTTCTACTACAGTGATATCATAAACATGAAGTCCCTGAAGCATTGCACCGCCCATATTGCCAGCACCGATTAATAATAATTTCATTTTATTTTCCTAGTTTTCAAATCAAAGTTTATTATAGCAAAATTATATATTAAAAATTTATTAATTTGTTTAACCAAAAGTAACATATTAATAAGAATTTAATATTTATACATAAAACTATTGACAAATGAAATATTATAATGATAGACTAAATCAATATCAATATTATAAAAGGAAAAATTATGAACGCATATGAATACGCAATGAAAATAGAAAAAGAAGGTGAAGTTTTTTATAGACAATTAGCAGAAGAAGCTAATCAAGTAGGTCTTAGTAAAATTTTTACTATGCTAGCAAATGAAGAGGTTAAGCATTATAAAATGTTTAAACAGTTATCAAAAAATACTGAAAATGTAACAATACCGACAATGGAAGTTTTTAAAGAAGCTAAAGAAATTTTTTCGGAGATGAGCAAAGATGCTGTTGCTTATACCTTTGAAGATCAGCAGATAGATTTCTATAAGCGTGCCATAAAAACTGAGGATAAAGCATATGAACAGTATATTGAAAAAGCAAATGAGTTAACAAATATACAGCACAAAGAGATTTTTATTAAAATTGCCAACGAAGAGCTAAAGCATAAAGAATTGTTAGAAAACATCTTAGAGTATGTTGAACAGCCATCAAACTGGATAGAAAGTGCCGAATTTAAAAATATGGGGGCGTAGAATAGACTTATTGCGATATAGAGTGATGAAATTTATCACTCTATACTGTATCTAAAACATTGATTTCTTCATCTGCTACCTTTATAGTGTCATAAATGATTCTACCGCACATTTTATTCGCTGAGGTAAATCAGCTCCTTTTTTGTCCATAAAATCGATCTGCACTTGATAGATTAGCTCTTGTTTTTGGTTATAAAATCTAAACACTACATAACCTGCATAAAGCTTGCTTTTTTCAGTTTTCTTTCCCGGATCATCTACATCATTTTCATAAATATAATATGATATCTCAAGCTTCTTCTCTTTTTGCGTTGTGTTTAACACATAACTATCTAACGACTTCTTCAAAACATCATCCATCTTAGATAATTTTACAAATTCAAAAAGTTTACTCTTAGCAAATTTTGCTTTTTGTATTGATGAGTTAAATTTTACATCTGTATTTTCAATATCTTGCTGAGCAATTTTTATATCTTTTTTAATGTAAGTTCTCTCAAACGATGTTACTTTTTTTTGACATGTTATTCGTGTTGCTTTAGCTGATTTATTTACATAATCATAAATTGAATTTCCAATTACATATACAAACAATAGAGAAACAACTATCCAAATATATTTTTTCATAGCTCTACTCTTGTATACAAATTTCTTCTTTTCCAATATGCATTAGAGTCTGGTAAATAACTATCATGATAACCAATGTCGTAAAAGTAATCATAGCATATGATAAAAGAAGAAATACAATATCCCCCATCTTGTGATACATAAGCATAGAAGCAATTGCCATAGCTGCTAGTGGAAATATAAATGCCCACCAAGAGATAAAAAACTTGATTTTTAAAAAGTTTTTATACATAAACACTACTAAAAGAGTAAAAAATATTGCCAAGTTAAACAACATAATCGCAAATAAATCTATAACCCCATAAAGCTTAAAATAAGCGATAAATCCTACCGCTGGTGGAGCAATAAGTATAAACAATGTAGGCATAAACTTCATAGCCAACTGATGATGAAATATGATTCTATTTAACAGAATTGTAAATAGCACGATCCAAAAGAAAATACCAATGCTAAAAAAGTACATCAACAAACCATGACTTACAAAACCAACTCCACCAATAGGAACTAAAACATTTCCAACTATAGGTATAAACCAAGCGGGGTTTGAATGAGCTAACTCTTGATTGTGATTAATCCAAAAAGAAATAGTATACATAGTAAGATAGAAGTGTAGTGTAGCAGCAGGATACCAAAAACATGCAGCAATTGTTGGATATTCTTCTTTAAATATAATAGCAAGCATCAACATTGATATAGTAAAAGCTGCAAAAAAATTAATTTTTATAGGGTGATTAAATTCAATTTTAACTTCTTCATTATATTTAACAAACTTTATCATATATATAAAGCTAATAACAAAAAACGTAATTGTAGTTATAACCATCAAAGTAGCTCCAATCACATGAGGAAAGCCTAGCCATTGACCTGCTTTTTGATACATCATTGTTAATCCACCCAATCCCATTACAATTGCATACATTGTAATTGGGAAAAACTTTATTCTATTTGTTTCGTATATACTTTTATCTAACATATAAGTTCTCCTAATTATTTTCATAATTTTTTCGAAAGAATACAGTCTTTTTGAACATATGTCAAGTATATTTAAATAAAATTTCGCTACTATGATTTAAAGGAAAGTTAAATGGGAAGAAATAAGATAGAAAGAGAATGTACATTTCAGCCAAAATATAAAAGATTTGTACCAACCTATAATGAACAAAATGGAGTAATGGAATTAAACAATGATGAGATGGAAGCAATTTATCTTATGGATTACAAAGGTCTGTATCAAGAGAATGCGGCAAAAAATATGAATATATCGAGACCGACACTTTCACGTATAATAAAAAATGCAAGAAAAAAGATGGCAACGGCTATTGTGCTAGGATATGAGATAAACATAGTCGGCAATAAAGATAAATTCATAGTTGCATTAAGCACTAATACAAAAGGAACCTTTTCTAACCTTTTAAATGAAGGCATTTATATAGCACTTATACATCTTCAAAACAGAAAAATCGTAGAGATAAATTACGTAAAAAACAGATATGACGAACTAGCTTTTTTTTTAAAAAAACAACAAGTTCACTACTGGATATCTAGCAAAGTTTCAGAAGAATTAAGAGCATCTCTTTTAGCAAAAGGCATATTTATAAAAGAGATACAAAGCATAGAACCTATTGAGGATATTACCAAACTTTTTTGCTAGTTATATACCCACCCTAAACCAAATTATTTAGATAAATCTATAACAACTCCTGCTTTTAAAAGTTCCTTTTTTCTCATACGAGAATATTGTCTATATTCATCATATTTTTTATAGTATTTCCCACTGACATATCTCATTCTTTCTTGCAGATGAAAACTATATAAAAGTGCGTCTATAGTTAGTTTTAGCTTTTTTTCGTTGTAGAGCAAGATGGTTGGTCTATAGTTTATTTTCATCTGCTGAGCCAATTTTTTAGGTGTTGTCTTGCGACCTTTGACATCGACTATAGGCTCTTGCGACGAGGTGTCAAGTCTTACTATTGTGTATGCTTTCAGCTCTTTTTTGACAGAATCAATTTTGAAAGTCGTATTATATAAGTAATCACACTGAGTACAACTGCCATCTTCAAGTATCACAAGCAACGGGGTTGATATGCTAGACAGGTCTGTTATATTTGAAAACAGTTTATTTGGCTTTAGTTTGTATAGATTTTTGTTTTTAACTTTATCTAAAAATTCATCAATTTCCATTTTTTTATAGTATTTTCCATCTACATATTTTAATATATCTAAAAAGTTTTCTTTTGAGCGATAGCCATCGACTCTAGCTACTAACTTTTTGTCTCCATCCAAAAACAAAATACTAGGAGTAAAATAAACTTTCATTTTGTCCCCAAACTCTTTTTCGCTCATAACAGTATCGTCATCCCAAGTAATCTCTTGAGATCCTCCGATTCTAACTTTTATAACATCAAAATGGGCTTTGATGAAGTCGCTTGTTGTATTTTTTGGAAAAAAACTTTCGTCAAGCATCTTAGCACAATACGGACAACCATCTAAATCCATAAATATCATAAGGTGTTTATTTTTCTCCTGTGCCTCTTTTGCGTCACTAGTAATATCTAAAAAGCTCAATTTGAACCAACTAGGTGCATCATGATTTGTTCCACCTACAAGCTTGCCTGAAGAAGCAGCATTTAGTAAAGTGATGGAAAAAATCGTAAAAATAAGCGCTATTAAAGTTCTTTTTATCATATGTATCTCCTATATTTATACGTCAAAGTTTATAGTTTTTTTACAAAATTTCAACTTAATTGTAAAACTTAGCAAGCTTTTCTGGATTTACTCCTAAAAAATACAGACTAATCAAAACCCAATTTCTTAGCATATTGTAGATGATTCCATTTTTTTCATACTTTCTTGGACTTGTGATTACTTTTTGGTTTATTATTTTTATCTTTAAGTCTCTTTTTTTTAGTTTTTGCATCAGATTTACATCTTCCATAAGCTTCATATCTTCATAACCCCCAATCTCTTCAAAGACAACTTTTTTGATAAAAATCGCTTGGTCACCATAGGGGAGCCTTGTTCTTCTTGAACGCCAACTTGCGACTTTTGCTATAAACTTCAAACCTTTTTTTTGAGTATCAAAGTCAAAATTAAATGCACCTGCTACTATGTTTTTATCGTTCAAAGCCTCCTTTACATGTAAGAGTGCATTTTTTGGCAAAATAGTGTCTACATGTAAAAAAAGTAAGACTTCTGTAGTGGCATATTTTGCACCTTCATTCATCTGGTTAGCCCTACCTTTTTGAGATGACAATTTGATAATATCTTTGGACTCTATCAAATCTAAAGTAGAAGTTCCATCTCCATCGACCACTATAACTTCACAATCTTTTGGAAGATTTTTTAAACAGTCATTTGTACTTTTTTCACGATAAACTGGAATTATGATAGATATATGGATTACTTGCTCCTCGCTAAACAAAAGATAAACAGTTTTATTATATTATAAATCTTTAAAAAACAAGATAAGGATGTTTATGAGTAGTTTTTGGCAGGGAAGAGAAATACTAAAAGATAAGTTTGATTTGATACAGATAAATGTAGGCGATATGTGTAACCTCATGTGCAGTCATTGTCATGTTGGTGCTAGCCCAAAGGGTAGTAAAAATATGGATGAGAAAACTGCAGATAAAATCATAGAAAAAATTATAAATTTAGATATACAAACCATAGAATTTACAGGTGGAACTCCTGAGATGAATCCTAATTTTGAAACCTTCCTAGAAAGACTTCATGGTGCAGGAAAAAAACTAGTCGTAAGAACTAGTCTAACAGTTTTAGATGATAAAAAATATAGCCACTTTATAGAGCTTTACAAAAAGTACAGTGTTAAAGTCATAGCATCATTGCCATCTGTATTTGAAGATGCCACAACAGAGCAAAGAGGTGAAGGCGTATATGATGCAACCATAGACATCCTTAAAAAACTAAACTCCATAGGGTATGCAAAAGGAGATTTAAAACTAGACTTGGTTTACAATCCAGTAGGTACTTACTTGCCAGCTCCTCAAGCTCAATTGGAAACAGAGTATAAAGACATACTCAAAGATAAGTTTGACATAAACTTTAACTCTCTTGCAACTATAGTAAATATTCCTATAAAAAGATTTAAATTAGATTTGAAAAAGCATAATCTTTTAGATGATTATATGAAACTTCTGAAAGAAAATTACAATGAAGATACACTTTCAAATGTAATGTGTAGAAGAGTTGTTTCAATCGGTTATATTTATGATTGTGATTTTAACTTAGCATTAGAGATGAGAGTAAAAGGCTATGAAAAAACTCCTTTTTGGGAGATAGATTTTGATAACTTTGCTCCTGCTATATCTTTTGATTCTCACTGTTATGCCTGCACTGTTAACTGCGGAAGTTCTTGTCATGGAGAAGTTATAAAAGAGTTTGATGCGCAAGAAAATGCAAAAGAGTATTATGGGGAGGTTTTAAGCTCAAGTGAAGACCTCAAAACAACTGCATGTTGCACCATAGATATGATTCCAAAAAGAGTGAGAGATACCTTGCCCTATATCATGGATGAGATAAAAGACAAGTACTATGGTTGTGGTTCGCCGATGCCATTGGTACTAGAAAATCAAACTATGCTTGACCTTGGTTGTGGAAGCGGAAGAGATGTCTATATACTCTCAAAACTAGCAGGTCAAGATGGATTTATTCACGGAATTGACATGACAGCAAATCAAATCAATGTGGCTAAAAAACACCAAGTTGCACAAACTAAAAGATTTGAGTACGAAAATATCAATACAAACTTCATACACGATTATATAGAAAACATAGATAAACATTTTGAGGAAAATTCTATAGATATAGTAACTTCAAACTGCGTTATAAATCTGCTAGATGACAAAAGAACTATACTAAAAAAGGTCTATAAAATCCTAAAAGAAGGTGGAGAATTTTACTTTAGTGATGTTTATTCAAGTAGGCGATTACCAAAACATATAGCACAAGACAAAGTTCTTCATGGTGAGTGTTTAGGTGGCGCATTGTATGCCAATGATTTTGTAAGATTTGCTATAGAAGCTGGGTTTGTTGAGCCAAGAGTTATGAGTATGAAAGATATAGAAATTACTGACGAAAAAGTGAAAAAGCTTGTAGGAAAAACTTCGTTTTGTTCTATCACATATAGACTTTGGAAGATAGATGGACTTGACAGCGTATGTGAAGACTATGGACAGTTTGCAACCTATAAAGGTGGTATAAAAGAGAGCGAAATGGAGTTCCAACTAGACTCAAACCATCTTTTTGAGATTCATAGACCAGAACATGTTTGTAAAAATACAGCCGATATGCTTAGTAAAACTAGATATAAAGAGTACTTTGAGATTACAGGAAGTACGGACATTCACTTTGGGGAGTTTACAGGCTGTGCAACACTAGCAAGTGAAATAGAAAATGAAAAAATGAAAGAGGTATCATCATGCGGCTGTTAATCTTAGCAATTTTGAGTTTTAGTTTTTTAAATGCAGAAGTTTTACTAAAAGAGGATTTTAACTCACTTGAAAACTGGGAACCACTTAACTTTGAAAAGATAAAAGAGCACTCTACTTACGAAGTAAAAGACTCTATACTTATCGCAAAAAGTAGTGCTAGTGCCTCTGGTTTAAAGTTTAAAAAAACTTATGATATCTACAAGTATCCGCTCCTTACATTTAAGTGGAAAGTAGACAATGTATATAAAAAAGGCGACGCAACAACCAAAAAAGGTGATGACTACCCAATTCGAGTTTATATCATGTTTGAGTACAATCCAAATAAAGCATCATTTTTTGATAGCATAAAGTATGAACTTGCAAAGTCTTTTTATGGAGAATACCCGCCTCATAGTGCGCTCAACTACATCTGGACAAACAAAAAACAGAAAGACCGCATCATCACAAGTGCCTACACAGACAAAGCAAAGATGATTGTAACTGACAATGGAGCTTTACATGTAGGACAGTGGAGAGAGCATACTGTAAATGTATTAAAAGACTACAAAAAAGCTTTTGGAGAAAATCCACCAGTGAAAGTATCGCTTGCTATTATGAGTGATTCTGACAATACAAAAGAATCTTCTAAGTCATATATAGATTTTATTGAGGTAAAGAGTGAGTAAAACCCTAGTCATACTTTTTATAAAAGAGCCAAAGCTTGGTTTTGTTAAAACTAGATTGGCTCAGACTTGTGGAGCTGGGTTTGCTCTAAATCTATATGTTAGATTTGTTCAAGATTTGATATATACTTTGCAAGGTGCTAGGCATGATTTTAAACTTTGTGTCTATCCTGAGCTTGAGCTTGTAAACAAAGTATTTGGTGATTTTGATAACTTTTTACAAGTTGATGGAGACCTGGGATTTAAAATGCAAAAAGCGTTTGAAGAAAAATTTGCTTCTGGTTATGACAAGATAGTTTTGATAGGAAGTGATACTCCTCATCTTACTAACTCCCTGCTTGATGAGTGTTTTGAAAAACTTACTAATCACGATGTCACTTTAGGTCCAAGTGAAGATGGAGGGTACTATCTCGTAGGATTTAACAAAGATACATTTAGTCCAAAAATTTTTGAAGATATAGAGTGGAGTACAGACAAAGTTTTGGAGCAAACTTTACAAAAACTACACGCAAACAAAGTATACTTACATCAAGAGTTAAACGATATAGATGTTCTTGACGATTTGAAAGATTTTTACGAAAAATTTCATAAAGGATATTTTGAAAACTCTGAAAGTATAAAATTTTTAGAGGAAAATAATTTATGGAAAAATTTGATGTCATCATTATCGGCGGAGGACCAGCAGGTCTTGTAGCTTCAAAAGTCTTAGTTGCTTTTGGTAAAAAAACAGCTATAGTTGAGCGAGAGAAACTCGGAGGAGATTGCACTCATACAGGTTGTGTACCCTCAAAAACACTTTTAAAAGCAGCTTCTGCTTACCACAATGCAAAAAACTTAAACAAATACGGACTAAGCTCAAACATCATCAAGATAGATACTTCTAAAGTTCTTGAACATGTAAGAAGTGTAGTAGATGAAATTTACGCTCATGAAACACCTGAAGTTTTTGAAAAAGCTGGTGTTAGCATTATAGAAGGTGAAGCCAAATTCAAATCTGAAAATCTCATAGAAATAGGAGATAAAACTTACTTTGCAGATAAATTTATCATAGCAACTGGTTCATCTGCTTCACTACCTAAGATAGATGGCATAGAAGATATAGACTATCTGACAAATGAAAATGTATTTTTACAAGAGAGTATTCCAACTTCACTTATAGTCATTGGAACTGGTGCTATAGGGATTGAAATGGCAACTGCATTTAACAGACTTGGAAGTCGTGTCACGCTAATCTCAAGAAGTAAAGGCATACTAAAGCAAAACGATGAAGAGTTGAGTGAGATTTTGCTAAATCAACTCAAAAATGAAGGTATAGAGTTCATAAATCATGCTTCATTTGACAAAGTTGAACAAAAAGATGGCGAAATAACTCTACATGTAAACGCTCGAGCTATAACTGCAAAAAAGATACTCTTTGCAACAGGACGCTCTGCCAATACTGACTTAAACTTGGAAAATGCAAATGTAGATTACGATGAAAAAGGTGTAACAGTAGATGCATATCTAAAAACTTCAAATCCAAATATTTATGCCATAGGCGATGTATCTACTAAGTACAAGTTTACTCACATAGCAGAGCAAAATGCAATAATAGCAGCTTCCAATATAGGTTTACCTATCAACAAAAAAGTAAGCTATGAACATATTGGATGGTGTATATACAGTGAACCAGAACTCGCTCAAATCGGACTCACAGCCGCGCAAGCGAAAGAACAATATGGCGACACAGTAAAGGTATATGAGATGGAGTACAAAAACTCCGATAGAGGCTACACAGATATGGAAAAAGTGGGAGCTATAAAAGTAAGTGTTCTGAAAAATGGCAAGATAGTTGGAGCTTCAATACTAGGCAGTCGAGCAGGTGAGCTAATCCATCAGATACAATTTGCAAAGACATTTAACCTCTCGTTTGACAAACTCTCAAAGATGATATATATCTATCCAACTTTTGCAGATATCATTAAACAACCATCAAAAAAGTTTTATATAGATAAACTTCTAAATAATCCGTTTTTAAAACTAATAAAGAAGATACTAAAATGAAAAAAAAGCTAATAATCCTAAGCGTATTTGTACTTATCGTAGTCCTCATAAAAGTATTTGACCTCGATACTTACTTTACATTTGAAAGTCTAAAAGCACAAAAAGATGTGTTGAGTGACTATGTTGCACAAAACTATATCTTATCGGTTTTTGCATTTATTGGGCTTTATATCGCTGCAGTTGCGTTTATGATTCCTATTGCTACTGTGCTTACTCTTAGCGGTGGATTTTTATTTGGTTCTATATTTGGAGTTGTATTTGTCAATGTTGGAGCAACACTAGGTGCAATCGCAGCATTTTTATTTGCTAGATATATCTTAGGAGATAAAGTTCAAGAAAAATACGAGAAACAACTAACAAAGTTTAACAAAGAATTGGAATCAAACAAATATCAATACCTATTTTCACTAAGATTTTTACCAATATTTCCATTTTTTCTTGTCAATTTTTTATGTGGAGTCACCAAACTAGATCTAAAAGCATTTGTCATTACAACTTCACTTGGCATCATACCAGGTTCATTTGTATACACATACGCAGGAAGTCAACTAGCAAATATAAACTCTATTGGAGATATTTTTACTAAAGAGATACTGTTTGCGTTTATACTTCTTGGGAGTTTATCGCTAGTGCCTATAATTATCAAAAAATTGAGAAAATAATTTATTTATTTTTTGAATTCAACCAATAAGTGCAAAAACAGGAAAGATGGAATATTTTGGACACAATAGATTTTTTCTTCTCAAATTACTGTGTTTTAGGGGTTCAAATAGAAATAGCGGACAGGGAGAAATTCAAAAAAACCTATGCCTTTTTTAATCTTAAACTGCTTTTTTAAAAGTTTATTTACTGCTTATCCTAGATTTTAATCTTGCATAATTAGTCTTTTTATTGTATACTCTCATCAAGAACTGCATAGTGTCCTTTGTGTTGGAGTAATTAACCAACTTGGATAACGCTGAGGGTTAGGGTTTAATTACCTTAACCCTTTTTTTTTGCCTTTAATTAAGCGGTTGGAGTGGGTGGGAGTGTTAACCAAAAGGATACTTATGCAGTTCCTTAGAGTAGTAGTCGTGTTACTGATTATTTCTTTTTGCTTCGCAATTAGATTGTATTAGTAGCGATTAGAGGGAATTAATTACTCCCTCTATGACCTCTACTCTTTATCTTAGCATCGCAGATAAGAGAGATGAAAACTCGCTCTCTTATAGCCCGTGAAATAAAAGCAGCTGTCTTTATTCTTCTTTATTTAAATATGGAATTACTTTATACTCTATGCTTTTGTTATTTTCTATGTACTTTTTTGTTCCGTAGTTTGTATTGTTTTTTGCTACTACAAAAACTCTTTTTATGTTTTTATATTTATTTGGATTTTTTTCTATAAACTCTGTGCAGTTCCCTATAAATTCTTTTAGTTTTATTTGATTTATTGCTGATTTTTGATTGTTTTTGCATTGTATAAATATAGTTTCGTTCTCGGCTGTTACAATTAAATCTATACCATTATCTTTTTTCTTTTTTTCTATTCCGTGGTAAATAACTTTATATCCTAAACTTTCATAATGTTTTCCTATCTGTTTTTCATATTCTTTTCCTAATTGATAAGGACTTTTTTTAGGTTTTGTTTTTTTAATAGTATCGTACATATTTTGTTGTGGTTTTGATGTGTCTTGAATATTAATACTTTTTAACATAGCTTCTAGTTTTTTTGTTTCTTTATTTTTATCTTCTGTTTGTTCTGTTTTACTTGCATTGTGTGGTTTTCTTGTTTTTGGTGTTTCATATGTTTTATAATGATTGTTTTTATACTCATAATGCTGAAAGTCATCATTGTAATTTATTGTTTGTTTTTGTCTTCTAAATATATTTTTTATTTTGTTATGTATATTTGGAAAAAATATCTTTATTAAAAAGTTTATTATAAATATAAAAATCCCAATTATGCTTAAAATTATAAGTATTTCAGTTATGTTTGACGATATAAATTTTACAGTATCTATCAAAATATTTATGATGTAAATTGATATTCCAATTACAAATATACTGCCTAAAATAATGAATTTTTGCTTTTCTGTCATTTTTTTTGTTTTTTTTCGGTAATTTCTCTTTTTTTTGTCAGGAATCAATATATCAAAAAATATTTTAATTATGAAGAAAACAAATAATAGTATAAATATATTTGTACCATTCATTTTAATTTAAACTTTGGGCTTTTAGCACTGTTTTTTATTTCTTCTAATTTTTCTAAATTTCTTTTAGCTTCCTCTATTTGGTCATCTAATGCTAATCCTTGATTAATTAATCTAACTAAATTTGGTTTTTCTTTTTCCCAACTATTTAAAGTAGGTCTTGATATATTTAATAAATTTGCTAATTCTACTCTTGTCAAAATGACCTCTATTTTTATATATATTTGTAATACATATTTACAAATTATTTATTTTAATATTGCCTGGATTCACATCATAACCGAATACCCTCAAGCAAACTGCTAAATGTAGATAACAAGAAGAGTTAGATACACTTAAGCAATCACAACAAAGCAAAAGGGTAAAAATGAGTTATACTCAACTAACTCTCCAAGAGAGATATTATATCGAAATAGAGATAAAAAGTAGAACATCACAAAATAAAATAGCAAGAGAGATTAAATCATCGTCCAAGGAAGGCTCTTGGTTACAAAACTCCATTTGAAGTTTTCTTTGGTACAATTGCTAAAGAATTGGCATCATGAATGAGGTGTTTGTTGCACTTGTAATTTGAATTCAGGTAATAAATGGTTTATTTCTAAGGGTTTTTGGAAGTTGCTAGATTAAATAATGGCGGACAGGGAGAGATTCGAACTCTCGGTAGGATTACTCCTACGCATCCTTAGCAGGGATGTGGTTTAAGCCAACTCACCCACCTGTCCACATACTTAAAAAGTAGAACGAAATTATACCATTTAAAAATAACAACCTGCTTAAAAAACTATATTTAAGCAGGTTGTTTGTTAAAATAAACCTTTATGGGTGCTTTACCACTCCAGTATAAAATGCATTGCAATTTTCATTCTTCTTTACTACAGCTTTTTTCTCTTTCTTTTTACCAAAAAATGATGAAACCATATTTACAACTTCTTGAACTTGTTCTGCAGATACTCCATCTTTGGAAGTCAATGATTTTCCTTTTGGATTTGAAAGTGAGCCTGATATGCCTTGAGAGTAACTTGCACATCCTTTTTTATCTAGTATTGCAACTACCACATTTTTTAGGCTTTCATCTACTATGTTTATGCCACCTTTTACAGCAATCCTGTTGTTTGCAGTTGCTATTGCTACATCGCTAAGTTTTGCTACTCTTTTTGCTATATCTATCTTTACATGTAGATGATCTATCGCTGTAGTTCCACCTTTGAAAGTATCAAATGCACCTTTTCCCTTTGAGGCGTTGTCCATAGCCGAGCTCAAAAATGATGCTCCTGCTTTTTTGAAATCTCCACTTTTCAAGTCGTTATAGCTCTTTACAATTTTGTCTATATCGTAACCTTTAACACCGACATTTTTACCATCAAAAAGTATAGTTCCTTTTACGCTTTTTTTAACACTGAGTTCATCTGCTCCAACAAAAGATAGATTTACTTTTGCATTTACTATACCTTCTAACAAATTTTTTTCAAGTATCTCTTTAGAAAAATTCTCAAGTTTTAGTTCTGGTATCAACTCTTCAAGTGAAACTTTTGGAGTTTTACCACTCATATCAACTTTTGCTTTTGCACTTGCGTGTGAGCCAAAGATAGTATACTTCATACTTTTCAAGTTCGCTACTGCATCTTTTAGGTCAAAGTCCAAAGTGATATCATCTATGTTATACTTATTGTAAGTTATCTTTTTTATATCCACATTACCTTGTAGTGCTATGCTCTTTAGTTTCTCTTTTGTAGAATCTAAGCTTATGTTGTTTATCACTACATTTAGATTTTTAACATTTGCTTTTGAGTTAGATATGTTATCTATGTATGTTATGTTTGCGTTGTCAAGTCTAACTTCTGTAACATTGACTAGAGGCAATTTTGTTGGTTCTTCTTTACTTGCTTCAGCAGCTTTTTTTGAAGATGTATTCTTTTTTTCTGTAACTACATCAAAATTTGTCTTTCCATTTTTCATTTTTTCTATAGTGAGATTTAGATTGGACAAAATCACATAGTTTACTTTCACTTCTTTACTCAAAAGAGGCATCAGTTCTAACGCAACATCAAAACTCTTGAATGTAGCAAAAGGTTTTTGATTTGGAACAGCAACGCTAACATCACCAATGCTTATACCAATAGGTGAAAAAGAGGTCGATATATCGCCATTTATCTTCAAATCATAGCCTGAAGCATCTTTTACTGCTTGTTCAATCTTTGGTTTATATGTGTTCAAATCCATAGTAGCTATAAATATAACTAAACCAACTATAACTAAACCTAAAACAATTATAACTTTTTTCATATATCTTCTCCTAAATTTTTTCTATGATTTTTTTCGTAATCCCGAGTGGGTCATTTGATTGATATATCGGACGCCCCACAACAATAAAGTCCGACTTTTCAGCTTTTGCATTCTCAAGATTTGCAACTCTTTGCTGATCTCCTGCCTCTTCACCAAATGGTCTTATGCCAGGCGTCAAGGTCAAAAAATTCTCTGTTGTATTTCTTTTTATAAGCTGGCTTTCAAAAACAGAACAAACAACGCCATTTAAACCACTAGCATAAGCATCTTTTGCAAACTGTATAGCTTTTTTCTCTATGCTATCTCCATAAATCTCACTAAAAGAAACCTCGTCAAAACTAGTTAAAGCGGTAACTGCAAGAACTATAGGAGGATTTTTCATGCTACTTACTCTATCCATCACCATAGTCATCGCTTTTTTACCACTCGAAGTATGAATATTGAACATATCCACTCCAAGTCCAGCCATAGACTCTGCGGCGTCAGCCATAGTATTTGGGATATCATAAACCTTCAAATCTAAAAACAGCTTAAAACTTGGGTTTATATTTTTCAATTCTTTTAAAAGAGCTTCTCCATCTCGTATATACGATCGTAAACCGACTTTAAGCCAGATATTTTCACTACGCAATACTCTTGCAAGGTCTAAATTCTCTTTAGCACTAGGTAAGTCAAGAGCAACGCAAAGTTTCACTACTTGCTCTCTTTGTTCTTCATAATAGAATCTAAAACACCGTTGATAAACTTTGGACTCGTATCATTGCAAAGTTTTTTCGCCAACTCGATCGCCTCATTGATAACAACTGCATCATCAAGATTACTATAAATAATCTCATAAGCCCCAAGCCTCAATATAGCTCTTTCAATGTTGCCTATTTCACTTAAATTCCACTCTTTTAGATATTTGTTTATCTCTTCATCTACGCTTTGTAAATTTTCTTTTACGCCACCATATAAGTCTTTTGCAAACTCCAACTGTTTGTTTCTAATCTTTTTTTCTTCAAAAAGATCATCTGCAAACTTATCTATCCCATCATTACCAATATCACTCGCGTACAAAAGACCTATGATGGACTCTCTTACTTGATGTCTTGTTGCCATTAGAGTCCTTTATATAGGCTTATCATCTCGATAAGTCCTGTCATTACTTCAAATCCTTTGTTTCCGGCTTTGCTACCTGCCCTCTCTATTGCTTGTTCTATTGTGTCAGTTGTCAAAACACCAAACACCACTGGTTTTTGGTACTTTAAAGCACAACTAGCAACACCTTTTGTCGCCTCTGCCGCAACATAATCAAAATGCGGAGTACTTCCTCGTATAATCGCTCCAACGCAACATACTGCATCGTACTTTCCACTTGCTAAGATTTTGTCCAATGCCAAAGGTATCTCAAATGCCCCTGGTACTAAAATCAAATCTAGATTTGACTCATCGCCTCCATGACGCAAAAATGAGTCTTTTGCTCCCTCAACCAATCTATCTGTTATTATGTGATTAAATCTTGCATTTATTATCGCTATTTTTTCACTTCCGTTTAGTGAAAGTTGTCCTTCAATGATATTCATTTTATTCCTTATGTCTATTTTTTATTTATTATACAGTTTTTTGATTGTAAAATGTCTTTAAAAATCAGGAGAATATCATAAGTATCATAATATATGGAGATTTACATGGTTGTCTTGATGAGTTTAAAAGCCTAAGAAGAAAGATACATCCCAAAAACAGAGATAGGGAAATCTTAGTAGGAGATATCTTAAACAGGGGTCCTTACTCAAAAAAACTTTTAAAGTATATAAGAAAAAACAATATAGAATCCGTCATGGGAAATCATGAACTTTCTTATCTTTCATATAAAAATAACAAACATGATTTGTCAGACCAGAAAAAAGCTGGCACCTATAAAAAACTAAAAAAAAGCGATTTTAAATATATAAAATCTCTACCATTTTTTATAAAAATAAACAATCTAGCCATAGTTCACGCAGGTATAACAAACAAGACAAAACTAAAAAGTGCAAAGAAAAAAGAGTTAGAAAAACTACCTTATATCGTATATCTAAATGAGAAAAACAAAACAAAACTCTGGAACAAACACTACAATGGAAATCAAGGCATCGTAGTATACGGACACAAGCCATCAAAAAGTGTAAAAATAGATAAGTTTTCCATAGGCATAGACACAGGCTGTGCATACGGAGGAAAACTTACTGCCATTATAATTAGTGATACAAAAAAGCCTATGAAAAACTACAAGATAATGAGTGTAAAGGCTAAAAATAAGTATGCTAGGCATAGACTTTTTTAAGCAAATATAAAATCTATTTTAAAGTTAGTGCCTTTATTAGTCAAAATTTACCTTAGCTAGAAGTAAATATATGACTCTCTATTTTCTTACAACTAAAGCACAAACTCTAATTTATTTTAGCTTCCCAAAACAATTACGTATCTCATCATAAAAAATTTCTTCGAAGTATTTTAATGTATTTAATATTTTTGATATTTCGTCTATACTGGCAAACTCATTATTTCTATTTAAGAAATCTTTTCTGAAATCATTAAATTTTGATTGATACTCAGCAGTAATATTTATGGCTTTTTTTGCCTCTAAAAAATATAATTTGCTTTTTAAATTATTCAGAGTTAGCGCATTGTTAGCATATTCATCATTGTACTGCTTCAATAGTTGTTTATCCTCGTACTTTAAACAGTTAAGAGTTTTTTTATTATCATATGCAGCTGCATAATGAAAATCAATTATTTGCATGCTTTTTTCAATATATTTTGTAAATAAAATATTGGCATCCTGCAGCATTGCCATTTTATAATCTAGTTTTTCTTTTAATATATTATTTTTATGATTTCGGTTGATTGCTAAATAGCTAAATCCTCCTGCAATTAAAGCACCTAATCCTATTTTTATAAATGAATCTAACAATTCATATACTTCTTTTGCATGGCTTACTGTAGTATTTACATCTGTCATTTAATAGTCCTTTATTATATTTATGTAATTATACATTACAATTATTATTTAAGAAAAACATAGATAAAATACTTCTACCTATTCTATAAAGCCACTAAAAAGTGTTTTTATAGAGTTGGCTGAGTGGTTTAAGGTAGCTGATTGAAAATCAGACGAGGATAATACCTCCACGGGTTCAAATCCCGTACTCTCCTCAGAGCCTCCCACGGGAGGTTTTTTGTGGCTATTAAATTGTATACAATAAAAAATCAACCTACCCCCCCAATCTAGAAAATCAAAAATTTACCTTCATATCTTACTCTTCACCTCATCTAAAACAGTTTTACTATTTTGATACTCTGATTTAAAAAACTCATATAATTCTTCAAAACATTCATTTTCTTCTATAATTTGAGTTGAATTTTTATCTATTGTTTTTGATTTCAGATTGTATTTTGACAGTAGTTCTATGTATTTATCTCTATTTACCGTACTTACAATCAAAGGTAAAAAACCATTTTTGAGCATAGGTATGTTTGCTAAAAGTCGTGCTACTCTTCCGTTACCATCAAAAAATGGATGAATAGCGGTAAACCCTATATGACTTCTTGTATATTTTCTAATAGTCTCATTTAAGCAAATATCTTGTTTTTTTATATCTGAAAATTCTTCTAGCCATATATTTACAAGATGACTTACACTACTTGGATGAGGATATGATTTAAACTCTTTTTTGCCATTTGCTCTTATATATCTTCCATTTTCAACAACTTTATATGCCCCTATCGGGCACTCTATATCTATGACTATATTTGTTTGTATCGCTACATGTTGATCAAATATATCTTGCAAACTTAACACATCGTTACTTAGATACTTGTATATTATATCTATCGCTCGGCTATGTCCTAAAACTTCATTGTGTTCTCTTATTGACTTACCTTTTACAGTTAGTCCATACTCGATGATGAAAGCTGTATCACCTTCAGATATAGTATTGCCCTCGATAGAATTTGAATTATATGTCCATCTAACTTTTAACTCATCTTTTACTATTTTTTGAGCTGTTCTTGTCATGCCCTCATATACGTTTGCCATTTAGTGCCTTTTTAAACTCTCTTGTATGGCTTTTATATCTTCTATTGTTTTTCCAAATGCTTCAAGGTCTAACATATTTGGTCCATCACAAAGTGCTTCACATGGGTTTGTGTGGGTTTCAAAGAAAAAACCGTCTACTCCGATAGCAGCTGCTCCTCTTGCAAGTGGTGCTACAAATTCTCTTTTTCCTCCACTCGTTCCACCAGCAGCTCCTGGCATCTGGACTGAATGTGTTGCATCGAAAATTACTGGAGCAAACTCATTCATGATTATGAAGCTTCGCATATCTACCACTAGATTTCCGTACCCAAAAGTACTTCCTCTTTCGGTTAGCCATACTTTATTTGCTCTAGCAACTTCTTTGCCCTCTTCTTTGATTCCTCTAGTTTCTAAAACTTTTTTTACTGAGTATCTCATGTCTGCTGGGTTTAAAAACTGCCCTTTTTTTATGTTTACTACTGCTTTTGTTTTTGCAGCCTCTACTAACAAATCGGTCTGCCTACATAAAAATGCTGGAATCTGAAGAACATCAACTACTTCTGCCACAGGTTTTGCCTGAGTTGGTACATGTATATCCGTAAGAAGCTGAAAACCAAACTCAGCTCTCACCTCATCAAGAAGTTTTAAACCCTCGTCGATTCCTGGACCTCTAAAGCTGTCCAGACTTGTTCTATTTGCTTTATCAAAACTAGATTTAAAATAAAAATCTAAAGTTTTATCTTCATGGTATTTGACCAATTTTTCTGCAACGCTAAACAATTTATCTCTGCCTTCTATGACACAAGGTCCTGCTATTAAAATCATAATTTTTCCTATTTTTTATTTTTTATTAAAGTATATCTAAATTACCCTTTCTCTTTTGCCACCAACAAGCCACCAAAAACAACCAAAACAATCCCTATTGTTCCAAACAAATCTGGCAGACTGTCACCTAGAGTAACACCTAGCACCAAAGAAAAAAGTATAGTAGAGTAGCTCACAGCTCCAACTATACCAGCTTTTGTGACACCATAAGCTTTAGTTAAAAAGGTTTGTGTTCCTGTAGCAAATACTCCCAATCCCAAAATCAAAAACCACATTTTCATGTCAGGAACAACAAGAGAAGCCTTCAAAAACTCTAAACCATCTATCGTGATATAGCTACTAAAAAACATCAGTATGATAGGCCCAATCGTACCTGTAAGCATAAAAGACAACACTATAACTCTAGTATCGTAGTATTGTTTCAACTCTCTTACGCTTGTATAAGCCAAGGCTGCACCAACGCCTGAAAATATCCCCAAGATATCTGTC
>Ga0256840_1001077_pt1 | contig 26445 bp, 23 predicted proteins | sample 355202metaG_FD_185969 | JGI IMG/M metagenome (GOLD analysis project Ga0256840, IMG submission 185969) | Hydrothermal vent microbial communities from Mid Atlantic Ridge, Atlantic Ocean - 355-202 | ecosystem: Environmental > Aquatic > Marine > Hydrothermal vents | place: Atlantic Ocean: Mid... | reverse complement strand
TGTTGGGTCAGATTTTATCCAAGAAATATAAATGAGAGAGGACATTTAGAAGTGTTCTGTGAGGACACAGACCACGGAGAAATGAGAAAAAATACCTTTAAATTCCACTAAGTTAACGACTATGGTGTCCTCACAGACCACTCTACAATAAGCTATAGGAACTCAAGCGTTATTCGTTTAATAAACTTGACAGCCGATCTCTCTGTGGAGACCATGACCGTTAACTTAACATCTTCTGTTAACATTGGTATCTGCTAGTTAGCAGTAATCCATGTTTTTGATCAACACCACATACATTGCATTATTATTTATATTCAATCTCCTTAGGAGACTTAAATCCCCATTTCTTTCCTTGCTAAACGTCTTTAGGCTAAAGCTCAATTTTCATGACATTTGCTTCAGCGTTGACTTACAGACTGTTTGCAATAATGGTCTGTGAGGACAAAGACCGCGGAAAGAAGAAAATAAACCGCATTTCCATAGTTTTAAAAATTTATCGTATTTTTGTGTTCATCAAGAACAGACCCTTAGAATCAGTTGAAAATCCTCTACATTCATCAATACTTTAAAACCCCCGAAGAAGGCGGTGTGGTCAGGTCGTATTACCTCGCCAAAGGTTTGGTAGCGCATGGCTATGCCGTAGAAATGATTACTGCGCATAATCAGAAGAAATACAAAAAGGTAGTGAGAGATGGTATAACAATTCACTACCTGCCAGTTTTTTATGATAATAAATTAGGATTCATAAGGCGAGTGTACGCTTTTCTAAAATTTGTGAGACTCGCAAGAAAAAAAGCTGCGGAAATTAAAAACGTTGACCTGTGCTATGCCATGTCCACACCGCTGACTGTAGGCATGATTGCGCTGTGGGTTAAGAAACGTCTGGGTATTCCATATTACTTTGAAGTGGGGGATCTTTGGCCAGAGGCACCTATTCAAATGGGGGCTATAAAAAACAGGTTTCTAAAAAAAGGACTTTATAATTTTGAGAAAAAAGTATATCAAGAAGCAGATAAATTAATTGCGCTTTCGCCAAGTATTAGAAATAGCATGGAGAAAACTGCTCCTGGCAAACAAACCTTTGTAATCCCCAATATGTCAGATTGTAGTTTTTTTGACATGGAGATAAAGAGTAAAAGAGTAGAAGAAAAATTCAATGTTGAGAATAAATTTGTCATCACCTATTTTGGAGCTGTTGGCAAGGCAAATCATTTGGAATTTTTGGTAGAAGCTGCCAAAAAATGCCATGACTTGAGGGTTCGATTTATAGTAATGGGTTATGGCTCAGAACTAAACAGAATAAAAAAACTCACCAACCAAAGGGGAGTAAAAAATCTTTCTTTTTTACCCTATGGAAATAAAGAAGCCCTCAAAGAAGTATTAAATATTACAGATGCGGTATATGTGTCTTATGCTGATGTGCCTGTACTTGAGACAGGAAGCCCAAATAAATATTTTGATGCCTTGGCTTCAGGAAAATTAATCATCCAAAATTTTGGGGGATGGCTAAAAGAAATCACTGAAACTAACAATTGCGGATTTTACACAAATCCCCACAAGCCAAGTGAGTTCATAGAAAAATTACGCCCTGTTTTGGAAAATAAAAAGTTACTCCTTCACCAACAAAAAAATGCAAGGTCAGTGGCTGAAAGCTATTTTTCAAAAGAACTACAAGTACAAAAGCTACTGAAAGTACTTGACAATGAATACCAAATGAAAGTTAGTGATTCTCAGGTCTATATTTTGACTGCATAAATATCTTTTTAGCATCGGTCTCTTTCATCAAATCCGCAAACTCAACACCACTTTCTTTTCTGTATTTCTGAATTATTTTCCACCCAAGCCACCTGCCTATTCTCCCCGGACAATCATCGCCTATTTCCGGGATACTAGGTCTTTCATCTACATATTTTTTCTTGGTAGAATGGTTCGTGTCATAAAGCAAAGATTTGTCAATAAAATATGACCATATTCTTTCTTGGTTGTGGTTAATGCCATCCACATCACGTTGTGTATAACCCGCAATCAGACTGTCGGCTGTGCATGGCATCATGGTTTTTGTAAACGCATATGCCTTTCCATAAAAAAGCATATCGGCAAGCATCGTCTTGTCTTCTCCATCCACAGCGGCATACTTACTTGACAAAAACATAATGGCAGATGGCACAATGTATTCCTTTCGCATCCTTGCTAAAATATACTGCGGTACATCGTTAGGTCTGAAAGTTCCCTGTTCTCCCAAGTACCAATCCAAACCGATAATGATAAGGCTATCAGACATATATAAATCACTGCCGTTGACAAAACCGGTCACTGTAGTTTCAATTTTTGGTGCTTCAAAATTAGGGTAGAAATACTTGACGCGCTTAAATGCTGCTTCAAACTCGGCTTTTAGATCCTTCATCTCCCCAAAAACTTGCTGTGTTTCTTTATAAACCGTATCTAAACTTGGGTTTTGCGCCAATCTGAGAAGACTATTTACAACAATAGAATCATGAGGATATTGGGAGCGCTGATAAAACACTTCTGCCAATACCTTATGCTTATCAAGGTATTCTAATACGGCGTCTTTTGTTTTTAGGTTGAAAAATTCATTTTCCAACCGATCTATTGTCACATTCACTTCAATGCTTGAAATGTCAATATCTTCCCCACAGTTTTTGTTGGTGCAGGAAGAAAAGGTGAGGAGCAAGCCTATGAAAATAATGAATTGAATACCTGAACAGTTTTTCATCAATTTGATTTTAGGTTCTATTAACATATTAATAGTTTTGGCACAAATAAATCACAAATTAAAAGAAACAAAGAAGAAAGAAAGAAGAATATTCGGCATCAAAAGCCTACTCACTTTATATTTATACTAACTTACACTAATGTCAACAACTCATTTGATATCGTAAAGTACTCATCCCGTAATGCTAAGCAGCAATATAATAATTACCCCCTACCAAAACATTCACCAAAGTGGCATTGATGAAATGATGCAAGAAATTGCGGTGGAATTTGATGAAGAAATCTCCTCAAAGCCGACACATACGACACCTCTTGTGCCTGACGCATATTGGATAGCGCTAATAAATGAACAGGTGATCGGGTCGGTTGGGGTGGTTATGGTTGAAGATGAATTTGCCATTTTGAAAAGAATGATGCTTAAAAAATCCTTTCGTGGTAAGGCTTTTGGCATATCACAACAATTACTTCAAACTGTCCTAGATTGGTGCGCACAAAACAATGTCAACCAAATTTACCTTGGCACCATGAATCAATTTAAAGCAGCGCAAATATTTTACGAAAAAAATGGCTTTCAAAAGGTTTCTAAGGCTGCGCTGCCCAACAATTTTTTAACGAATCCATTAGATACCGTTTTCTATCATCGAAAATTAGATGCGTTTGAATAATCACTCATAAAATGCTAACATTTTATATAATTTTTGTTCTATTTTGTGTTTACCCATAGGAATAACCAATTACTGTGAAAAAATATTCTATAATTCTAATACTCCTCCTAATATGCAGCACCGCTGTGGCTCAAAATGCCAAACTTGGCTTGAGGGTATCCTCCACTGTCTCAGCCAATCGTATCAAAGTAACTTCGGATACTTTAAGCATTGCTGAAAACAAAACTGCTGTTAAATTTATGATAGGCGTTGTTGCCGATTATGCGTTTGATAAAAATTATTTTTTTTCTACAGGTCTAAACTACTTTCCCAAAAAAGTTAGTTTCATTGCTAATGGAAAAAACGAAACTCCGCTAGCCGAAGAAGTTTACACCCTACAATACTTACAAATTCCACTGTCATTGAAGCTAGTATCCAACGAAGTATCACTTGACAAAAAACTTTATTTTATCGTAGGCACAGAACTTGACTTCAAAATTAAGGAAAATAGCAACGACGCTCCAAATAACTTCATCAAACGATTCCGAAAAATCAATGCTGGGCTTGTTTTGGGCGGAGGAATGGAGCAGAGAATTGCTGTTAATACTTATATTTATCTCGGTGCTAGTTACCATAGAGCTTTATCCAATAGTGCCACTACCTTTAGCAACAAACCTGATTTTAAAATAAAGAGTGACTTTTTTGCGATTGATTTTTTTGTGCGGTTTTAGTGAAATAAATTTTTGTACCTTGGCAATGAACTAGCAAACGCAATGCCTCAAGAATTAAATTTCAACATCTACAATATCCTTATTATTAGTGGGATAATTCAAGGGTTCCTTTTTGGGATTATTGTACTTCTTTCAAAAAAATATCGCGCTACTCCTAACAAGTATTTGGCACAAGCAGTAATTTATCTGTCTCTAAACAATCTATATTTTTGGTTACCCGATACCAATATTTCTGATTCCTATATTGATTACGAATACCTAAATATTCCTTGGAGTTTGTTGGTCATGCCTATGTTTTACTTTTTCGTTCTTGCGTACTTAAACCTGCATTCATCAAAAAGAAAACTGTGGCTATTAAAATTTCCGTTTGTCTTAAGTCTATTTGTACATTTCATTTTTATCATCCACAAACTGTTATTTTCTGACTATTTCTTAGTTTCTGATGCAATAAGATATAGGCTCTACAATTGGCAAGAATACTTTTCCATTTTTTATAGCCTCTTGCTTATTTACAGCATTCTAAAAATTGTTAGTCAGTATGAAAAAATGCATTTCAAATACAAAGCATTCCAAATATTAGTAAGTACCAAATGGCTTAAGCAACTGCTATACTTTGGTCTAATTATTTGTTTGTTCTGGTTTTTGTTGATGACTGCTGGCAATTCTAAAATTAACATTTTTGGAAGCAGCTCCAAATACTTGTTGTGGTTATCAGTCTCAGTGGCAATATACTGGTTAGGCTACATGGGTATATTTCATGCTAGCGTTTTCAATCAAAGAAAAAGTATTAGGGCAACTAATATGAAAGTTCCAGGCAATTCAGAAAAATCAAATCTGAAATCTGGGACTTTTGGGAAAATTAATGCCACCATTAAAAGTGATAAAATGTACCTCGATCCTCAGCTAAGTTTAGATGTAGTGTCAATAGCAACAGGTTTAAGTACAGGTTATATTTCACAATTGGTCAATGAGTTTTCTAACACTAATTTTTCGAATTATATTAATAGATTAAGAGTGGCACAAGCCAAGGAGCTATTAATAAGTGATGCTTTTCATCACTATACCATTGTATCTATTGCACTGGAATCCGGTTTCAATTCTAAATCTGCATTTTACCAAGCTTTTCAAAAACAGACAGGAATGACCCCCAAAGAGTACAGAATAAGTAAGTTATCCTAATTCTTTAACTCTTTAAGCATATGGGACAATAAGAGGCTTCACGGTGCTTAGGTTTGCTAAACAATCATTTAACACAATACCTCTATTCTAAAATGAAAAAACTACTACTCATACTTCTAGTAACAAGCGCTAGTTGTTCGTTTTCACAAAACATGCCTATTGGACAACTCAATCATGTAGATACAACTCGTGTCAAAAACGACTTGTTTGAAATTGTAAACTTAGAAAAAAGTAGAAATTATAAAAATATAGAAATGCTAAATAAAGTAGCCCGCTATATTAAATCTGAATTTGAAAAGGTGTGTGATTCAGTAGCATATCAAAAGTACAATGTTGATAATAATGAATACAAAAATGTAATAGCATCCATTGGCATGAAAAATAAAGAGCGAATTATTATTGGCGCACATTACGATGTCTTTGGCAATCAAGATGGTGCTGATGACAATGCGAGTGGTGTAGCCGGATTATTAGAACTTGCCCGCTTATTATCCGAAGAAAAATTAGCGTATAGAATAGATTTTGTTGCCTATACACTTGAAGAGCCCCCATTCTTCAGAACGAAAGAAATGGGTAGTTATGTTCATGCCAAATATCTTTATGACAATCAAATTCCTATCAAAGGAATGATTTGTCTAGAAACAATCGGCTACTTTAACGAAAAGTCTAATTCCCAAGCTTATCCAATTAAAGGAATGGGTCTAGTATATGGAAATAAGGGGGATTTCATAACTGTTGTTCAATGCAATAAAAACCAACCCTTTAGTGATACAGTAAAAAATTTAATGAAGCAACAAAACTTAATCAAAACCAAATCGTTCAAAGGATCATCAAAACTTTCTGGTGTTGATTTTTCTGACCATATGAATTACTGGAAATTTGATTATAATGCTGTCATGATTACTAATACCGCATTTTACCGAAACAAAAACTACCATACGGATAAAGACAAACTGGAGACACTAGACATCCAAAAAATGTCTTTGGTTATTGAGCAGCTTTATATGACAATCAAACAGTTTAACTAAATTATTTTAATAAAATGAAAATAATTACTGGACTCTTTATTTTAGTTGTTCTACTCGGAAACTATACAATATTTAAAACCTTTTTTGGTGGGCTTCCTGTATATAACTACGAGACTCTTAATAGATCATATTTAGAAGTCCCATGGAAGGGTAGTACTTTTGATAACATTGAAAACGGTTTTAACTCTTATAAACATGAAAACCCAAATACAAATGATACAATTCTTTACAGAACTTTTAAAATGAATCCTTTAAAATTTTGGCTCTGGCATGACTATGCTACTGATAAGAGATACAGGCTGAAATATAAAGGTTCTAAAACAAAATAACGATGAGTTTTTTAAACTCTCAGCAATTACTGGAAATTAATCTCACTTGAAGTGATAAATACCCGAATAGTTATTGTGATTTTCAATATCAAGTTAACAAAATTTACATTAGCAAAAGCCACATTGTTTTTGTTTTATGAAAATATGAAATGAAAGAACAAAAATAGCCAACAAAAATGTTTTTGTTGGCTATTAATTAGTGTTATTAAATCATTAAGAAACTGTATCGTTTATATGAATGAGATAAAGCTCCTTATTCCCACCAAACGGGATCAACAGGCAATTTTTGATTTGCCTCAACATTCGCTCTATTACGATTTAATTCTGAAGAAGGATAATTAGCCCGTCTAAACCACTGCCCAACATAGTCACCTTCTGCATCTTCTTCTTTTCTAATCTCCAGTCCTTTAAATACCTCATCAGAAAAATCATAGCGCCTAAAGTCTACAAATGTCTCTGGGTTTAAAAAATTATTGATATACTTTTCTTTCATAATATGATGGAGCATTAATCCTGCTTCACCAACAGCAACAATCCCATCTGCTAGATAGTCCGCTCCATTAACATCATATTTTCCCATACTTGCATTGATTCCTTCAACATATGCTGTGTATGCTTCATTTGTAGACCCAACACTTGTTTCATTACCACCATTTGCTAAAAAAGCTGCCTCTGCTTTAATAAACATCGCCTCAGCATAGGTTATTAATACCAGAGGGGAATTTATACTAGTATAATAACCGTTCTCTACAAACGTAGTATTTGCATCCGTATCATCTGGTGCTAATCCTCCGCCGCCGCTAACAAATCCTTTCCATTCAGCATCTCCTCCATTTGAAGCAAATAAAGTTAGCCTCGGATCAATTGTTAATAGACCGCTTTCAAAAGGATAGTAATCACCGTTCATTGAACTTACCAATTGACTCGCAATATCTCGATGAAAATTACCTGTATTTCTAGCAAGTATTTCACTAGAGTACCAGGGGTTAATATTTTTATCATCGTAAAACATCTGAAAGTCATCATCATTTGAGGAAAACCCGCTTGCGATGGTTGTCAATACGTCATTTGGGCTAACCAAGCCTTTATTCACCAAATGAAGCTGATAGCGTGCCTTCAATGTATATGCAGCTCTTAACCACTGATCTGTATCTCCATCATATATTAAATCTGCGTTTCCTAAAGATATACCTGAATTATCATCTCCACCCAGTGCTGCAATTGCATCATCTAACAAAGAAAATATCTGATTGTATATTTGTTCTTGTGTATCAAAAGCAGGAAAGAGGTTTTCTTGACCTTGAGACGCTTGAGAATATGGAATATTGTCCCAGGTATCTGTTGCTATTCCAAGATTAATTGCTGTTAAAATATCGGCAACAGCATTAAAATGAGTAGCACCCTCTTTCGAAGCCTTTTCCTTTATTACCTTTATATTAGGCAATACAAATAGGTAGACCTGATTCCACAATGAGCCTGATTCTGTTTCTCCCGCCGCTCCTCCTCCTTGACTCACAAAATTCTGAGTATAATTACCAAAGGTTAACTCCGCAGATCGTTGACCCTCAAGTGTACTGTGAATCACCGGCGCCAATAAATCATTCATACGTAACTGTTCTGGCTGTGCCGTAGATGATGGTGTGTTAACATCAAAGTAATCCTCACCACATGCTGTAACAGCTGCAGTCAGAACTGCAACTAGGAATATTTTTATTATTATAGTTTTTTTCATCATTTCTGTTTTTAAAATCCTAATTTTAAACTTAGAGAATAGCTCTCACTAATTGGGGTATTCAACCCTGTAAATCCATAAACATTCGACCCTGCACTGTATTGGTTTGCTTCAGGATCAAACCCTTCAAAAGGTGTCCATAACAGCAAATTATGTGCACTTGCAGAAACAGAAAGATTATCTAAACGTAATTTTTCAAGAATGTTACCCTTAAAATTATAAGTAAGACCAATGTTTCTTAATTTCAACCACGAAGCATCTTGTATTAAAATTTCCGCTGCTCTATTATATCTCGTAGAACTCCTATAATAACTGTTTGCATCTATCAGCGTTTCCTGAGTATTTGGAATAAACCCACCACTACCGTCATCCATCACTCCGCCCAAAACAGTCATTTCATCTCTGAATTCCGTCATTTTTAGGTTTCCATTTCTAATGCTATTTCTACGTCCTGAATCATATAAGTCTCCTCCTTTTTTCCACTCCAGTAGAAAGTTAAAGTTAAAGTTCTTATATGATACAGTATTACCTATTGAAGTGATAAAATCAGGAAATGCATTCCCAACTACTACTCTTTCATCTAAGTTCACTCGTGGTTTCCCATCATCGCCAATATAACGTTGCCCATTTTCATACCGCCACTTATAGCCGTAGAGTGTTCCCATCTTATCTCCTTCTCTGACCTCAGAAGTTACCCCTGGAAAACCAGAACTAGCAAAAATAACCGCCTCAATATCATCAGGCAAATCCGTTACCTTTCCTTCATTTGTTGACCATGTGATATATGTTTCCCACTGAATAGTACTACTTTTAATGATATCGGCACTTAATAACAACTCATGCCCATATGTCTCAAAATCTCCAGCGTTTCTAGTAATGGAGGACAACCCTGAAGTAACCGCTGTTGGTACACTAAATATTTGATCCTTCACAAGTGTCTTATAATAGGCATAATCTAAACGAATTCTATTGTCTAAAAAACGTAAATCTACACCGAGTTCTATTGACTGATTTCTTTCCGGAACAATATCCACATCACCTAGCGTTGTGCTAGATCTAAAGCCACCAGCTCCTCCAAAAGGAAAGTCTCCATCAGCCACAAAAAAGTGTCCAATTTTACCAAACACAGGTCCTTTTCCAACTTCTGCCCAAGATAATCTTAATTTTCCAAAACTTAATATTCCATTTTCTTCAACCAAATCTGTGAAATCATAAGCAAGGCTTACTGATGGGTAAAAGAAAGAACGGTTATTCTTCGGAAGTGTAGAAAGCCAATCATTTCTTCCAGTTATTGTTAAAAACACGCTATTTTTATAGTCGAGCTTAAACTCTCCGAATACACCAATATTTTTTATGTTTTGGGTACTATTTCCAGCAAAAATATTAATTGTATTTGCCAAATCATTGATACCTGGTACGTTTAAGGTTTCTCCTCTTACAAACGTAAGGTCACGTTTAGAGTCAGATACTTGATTTCCTAAAGTTAGTGTACTACTAAAACTCTCCGATAAGTCTCTAGTAAAGGTCACCAAAAAGTTAGATTCTAATGCTAAAAAATTAATGTCTTGCTCGGTTATAAATCCGCCAACCTGTGTACCCGTATCTAAATCCGGAGCAACAAAACGATTCCGCTGATCTGAATAATTATCAACTTGCGCCGCATAAACAACACTAATCCAGTCCTTTGGAGCCCAATTTAAGGTTACATTTCCTATCCAGCGATTAACATCATCTTCTAAATTACTTGTTTCCAGAAAGTACCTTGGATTGTCAATTATCCCTTTGGAATAGTTTCTCTGTGACCCATCAGCATTCTTATAATCGTTTATTGGAAATGTGGAAGACCAATAGGACATCGAGCTCATAACAGATTTATCGCCTCCATTTGCTCTTGACCCACCAGAATTTGTATACGATATTGAAGAATTCATACTAAAATTATCCGATATTTTGTATCCTGCTTTTAGTCTAAGTGTTGATTTATCGTAGTGAGTATTAGGCATTACACCTTTTTCACTATTATCACTTACAGAAAATAAATAATCTAGTTTATCAGACGCTCCACTGATACTAAAATTAATTTGTGTATTAATACCTGTTCTAAACAAATCATAAGGACTATAAAAACGGTCTTCTGTCAAATCAACAACTGTTGCATCAGATTGTGTGAAGGAGTCATCCGTAAATGGTACTCCCCAAGAATAAAAGGCAAACCCATAATCGTCATACCCATCATCTTCATTACTATTAATAACTGCTCCGGGTCTTGTAGATGTACGGTGTCCTTCCCGGTACTTTGTTTGTAATTCTGGCGTAGTTACAATCTTTCTCATGGTTGTTGAGGATGATAAAGAAATTTTTGCCTTCCCTTCTTTTCCTTTTTTAGTTGTAATAATAATTGCACCATTTGAAGCCCTAACACCATACAATGCTGTTGCAGCAGCTCCCTTTAGCACACTAAAGCTTTCTATGTCGTCAGGGTTTATATCTGCCGCCCTGTTAGAAAAAGAAAATTGTTCGGAGGCACTTGGGGAATTTGATCCTGAACTTGGTAAAATTCCACTACCTGAAAAAGTATCATTATTTAATGCCAAACCATCAATAATAATCAACGGCTGATTACTTCTGCTTGGATCCACAGATGTAACACCCCTAATTAATATATCAACCCCACCAGCAGCAGAGCCAGAAGACCTATTGATTTGCAGTCCAGCTACACGACCTTGCAATGCTTCTAATGCATTGCTTTGCCCTGAAAGGTTTAAATCCTTGGCCTTAACTTGACTTACCGAATATCCTAGTTGCCTTGTCTCTTTTTTGATTCCAAATGCTGTAACCAAAACCTCGTTCAGTTGAGACACATCTGCCTGCAATATAACATTGATACTTGTCCTACTTCCAATCTCAACATCTTTAGAAGTAAAACCAATAAACGAAAATACAAGCGTACTTGCTTCGTCTGACGCATTCATCGAATAGTTACCATTAATGTCAGTAACGGTACCATTCGTTGTTCCCTTCACCACGACATTGACGCCGGGTAATGGTGCGTTATCATCAGCTGAGGTAACCGTACCTGACACAACCCTTTGTTGTGCTTGCAGACTAATGTAACTTGTAGCTAGTAATATAGCCATGAGGGTAAATAGTTTTTTCATAGTGCCCTTTTTAAGTGAAACATCCTTTGTAATAAATTTTTAGGTTGTGTAATGTATCAATAATTATTAAATAAAAAAATAACAAATGTGTTTGTTCTCTGTTGTGATGTTAGAAAAAGTACTGACAATAAATATAACAGCTCAATTTTAGCATGCTATGAAGGGGCAATAGTTATGTGTAGTCACACTGAATTTTGTACGGTTTTAACCCACCAAAAGCAACCCCACCTGAATCAGTCCTATCAAAAAACCTAAAATAGCACCAGCAACTTCTATGTACTTCAGTTCTTTTTTGATTACCGCCATCAACACCTCCTCAAATTGCTCATCTGGAAATTGAATGATTTTGTCAAAGATTACTTGCTCTAAATCTATTGACTTTAACTTCTCCACAAACTGCGCTTTCAGATGTGGCAATTGATTGTCAATCTCATTTCCAATACTCCGCTTGATTTTGTCCAAAAATTTCGATGGGATTAATGCTGCCATGATTGGGTTAAGGGTTTTGGGCAGCTCTTCCTCCAGGTATTTATCAATGAGGCTATTGAGCTTTGCTTTAAACTCAGATTCCATATTGCCATCATCCATTTGACGCACTAAATCATCTGTAGTGAACAGCTGTTGAGAAACCATAACAGCTAGATTCCTTGCTAGGGTCTTTTTTCTTTTGGGAAAAATGCCTTGCAGTTTGAAAAAGTAAAAATTATTTTCTTTCCTTGGGTGGAAAAGCATTTTGATGGCAATAAAATTTGTAAACCAGCCGATGCCAGCTGAAATAAATGGTAAAAAGTAAATTGTCATTTTGTTGAATTAGAGTGTAAATTTATGGTATCTATTTCTTATTAAATAATAATAAACCTAACAGGTTTTAAAACCTGTTAGGTTTGCTAAAATGAAAAAATCTAGTACCTTTGTGTAACGTTACCAATCCAATAAATGCAGCGAAAATATTTTATTCTTGACAAAAATCAATTGCTTAAATCTGTTCAGGCTGAGCATAAGGAAGAGTTGTTGCACTATTTGGTAAGTCAGGTAAAAAAATCATACATTTTTCAGTCTAATCCATTGGGATTGGTAGATGATACGATACTAAAAATCAGAGCCTACCGATATTATCAGTATGAGTACCTTGAGGAGTTTTATGATTCACTTGCGGGAATATTCAGGTATCACATCGGCACTAACCAGTTGGAATTTCTTTTTGATGGCATGACGCATGAAGAAAAGTACACACAGGATTGGAATAGGATTTTTAAAAAATGGGTGCGTGATTTTTGCCAAAACAAACATTTTCTAAAAGGTGTTTTAGCCGCTACTGTTTTTCTAGGCGACGAGCACAGCGGACTACTTGCTGAAAAAAGAATTAAATATTTCCTTTCTAATTACTTTGAACTGAAAATATATAGGTACAAAGGGATTGTAACTATGAAGGTAGCGTCATAAGCCCTACTATATCGATTCAACAATATCAATCCCACTAGAAACCCCAAGTCGGTCGGCACCGGCATCAATCATTGCTTTTGCTTGTTCGTAGTTTTTTATGCCACCCGAAGCCTTGATGCCTACACTATCTGGAAGCGTATTTCGCATCAGTTTAATATGCTCCACTTTTGCTCCTGACCCTGCAAATCCCGTGGAAGTCTTTACAATATCAACTCCTGCCTCGACACATAGGTTACATGCTTTTACAATTTCTTCGGCTGATAAGTATGCTGTTTCTATGATTACTTTTAATAGCTTACCATGTTCGTGAGAAAGTTTGGCGCATTTTGCCAATTCAATTTTCACCCACGGCATACCTGCTTTGAACGCTGAAATATTCATCACCACATCAAGTTCATCTGCTCCATCAGCAATGGCCTTTTCTATTTCCGCTAGTTTCGTTTCAGTCATATTATAGCCCAACGGAAAACCAATCACAGTAACCAACAATACTTCCGAATCACCCAATTCTCTTTTTGCTTTTTTCACCCAAAAAGGAGGCACGCAGATTCCCTTAAACTTATAGTCCACTGCCTCTTTGGCTATCTTTTCAATATCAGCATCAACCGTTGTGGGTTTTAAAACGGTATGTTCAATGTAATCGTTAATATTTTTCATAAGTATTTATGCCCTCTTTTTGTCTAATAAATGTGCTATCCCAGCAAACAGAAAATATGCAATTAAAGCTGAAATGGACACCTCAGTAATGTCGTCTCCTTGAGGCATCACAAACATATTGACATAATTCATTACAATCATAAAACCAACAAAGATATGCATGGCATATTTTCCTGCAGGAGACGTCGCTGTTGTTTTTTTGAGATAATACCACAAGGCAGAAATAACCAAAACCGCCTCTAGTATAAAAGTGGCAGGAGCATTATTCCACAAGCCAAATCCTACCTTTTGCGAAGAATCTCCTAGCAGTGGCAAATCAGGTGTATGAACAATCAGGTCTGCAAACCAATGTGACAAAACACCTAATGCCATCACCAACGCAATAGATTTTCTCTCAGGTTTAGACTTAGAAGGAATTACCAAATATAATAAGTAGAAAAGAACCGCCCATAGCAACCCACTTAAAAGCCCGTGTGTGTAAGGGTAAAAATACATGTCAAATGAATTGACTTCGGTAAAATTAGGAATAAGTCTGACTTTTTCGATTCCCGCCATCGTCAGTGGGAAGAAAAGAATATCTACAAATTGTACCGCAATGAAAAGCATGCCCAGTGATGCCCTTTTTTCATAGCCTTTTAGCGCCAATCCAGCTGCATAATGTCCTATAAACATATTTTTATATCTCTTTAGTTTGCCCCAAGATATAAAATGTGATTGGGTTTTAAAAATGAAAGGGTTGAACTATTAAGGAATTAAGGGTTACTAGTTGATATTCTTTTGCGAGTCTTTCTTGCTTTCATTACTAGGAAAAGTACTCCACTCTTAATGGTTGGTGCTTTAGTGCACCAGTTTACATTCCTTACAGAACTTCTTCTTACCTGGTTTACGCTTTTTTGGTTTCTTCTTATGTCCAAAATAAGAGGGATCCGAGTATTGCGGTTTTTTCATTTGGCGTTCTCGTTTACTATACTTCTTCGCATTGTCCTTCATCCGCTGATGAAACTCTTCTATCAAATCTTTCTGTTTTTTGGGAGATTTTGTTTTCCCCTGCTTCTTGTTCTTTTTTGAACTTGCCACGTCGTCGTAACTCCATGCATCTCTTGAAGATGGCGCATATTGTTGTGTTGCTTCTTTCTTGCTTTTCTTTTTCTTAGACTGCGCATTAACACTACCACCGAAAAATAATATCAGGCTAAAAATTCCTATAAATAACTTCATATGCTTCATACGACAAAAATAAGACCATTCTTACTTATTAATAACAGTTATTGAGATAATAAATTGTTTATGTACTGTTTTTAACAACAATTAATTGATATGCTGTCAGCTTCGTGCTTCTTTCCTTCTCAGGCATCGCATTATCGTTAATAACTCAACTTAGCCACAAGCATGGTCTGCTGTCGTCTGAAAATCCATGGCGCCATAGCATTTGCATTAGCCCACAAACCTACTTTTTTGGTTTTGATGCTTTTTTCAATGCCCTCAAGTTCGCTGTCTACTTTATTTCGCTCACAATACCAAGCCATCCCTGATTTGATTAGTTTGTAGTTCAACATGGAGCCGTCTTCCAAGACAATGGTCGCAAAAGAATTACCAAATCGGTCTTTTCCAAAAAGCTCAATCGCCAATGTCTTATTCAAAACAAGTTTAGCAGTGAAGTCTTTCGCTGCAATGCCAAATGCTTGGTCAATGTGCGGACAGTCAATACTCTTTAGTTTGATTTGACGAAGGTCACCGTCGTTGTCAATGATTTGAAGTGTGCTTCCATCAAGTACGGCGGTTACTTTTCCATTGAACTTGTTTTGAGCAGATAAATTAAGGGTAGCAAAAAATAGTGTTACAGTTAAAAAAAAAATAGTTTTCATATGTGGTGGCTATTAATGTATTACAAAAGTAGGAACACCTATTTAATACGCCTAATCAATTCATTTTCAAACATCGATTATGTAATGTTTTAGGTTTGATGGTTTGGGCGAAGTCCAATAGAATCTTAAAATAATACAACAGAAACATCCTTCAGAATCGTATTTTATAACTAAAATCATACTTTTAAAATACCACAAAGGCTTTTAGCAACACTTTAGACTAGTTTTCCTACATTTTGAAGGCCAACAGGTTACGGTAGTATAAATAGTGCTCCACTAGAGAAAACAGCAACTGACCTCCTCTTCTTCACGAATAATGTACGGAAAATAAGCAATTCTTTATTTCCCATATTGGGATGTAATAATAAGTGACCCCTCATGTATAAAAATGCCAAAAAAGAAGAAAAGCTGTTTGTCTCAAACATTGAAAGGCGCTAATTGTTAGTAGCCCAATCTATACTTTTAAAGGCTTCTAAAGAGTATCTGGTAAAAACCGCAATAGAATTTAGATGGTTTTTTAAGAGAGACTAAATAAAATCAATACTTATTTCTTATACATTATATAATTCACTTTTATTATTATAAATTTGCGCAATTTGAATCTCAAGTATTAACCTAACTAACCCGTGCTCTCATATGCCTAGAGACAATAGTATTAAATCAGTTTTAATTATAGGAAGTGGTCCTATTGTGATTGGACAAGCGTGTGAGTTTGATTATGCCGGCTCACAAGCATCCCGCTCACTTCGTGAAGAAGGAATCGAAGTAACGCTCATCAATAACAATCCTGCGACTATCATGACCGATAGTGTCACCGCAGATAATGTTTACTTAGATCCGCTGACCAAAAAGTCCATTATCAAAATTCTAAAAAAGCATAAAATTGATGCTGTTCTACCGACCATGGGTGGACAAACTGCTTTGAACCTTGCCATTGACTGTGAAAAAGCTGGCATCTGGGAAACCTTTGGGGTAAAAATTATTGGGGTCGATATTCAGGCCATTGAAACCACTGAAGACAGAGAGTTGTTCAGGTTAAAAATGGAGGAGCTAAACGTCAACACCTGCAAAGGCGCAACAGCAACCTCGTTTTTACAAGGGAAAGAAATAGCACAAGAAATTGGTTTTCCGCTCGTTATCAGACCATCCTATACACTAGGCGGCACAGGAGGGGGATTTGTGGAAACACCAGAAGAATTTGACAAGGCACTAAATACTGGGCTTCATGCATCGCCTATTCATGAAGTGTTGGTGGAGAAGAGTATTATGGGGTGGAAAGAATATGAGTTGGAATTATTGAGAGACAGTGCTGGTAATATCATTATCATTTGCTCTATAGAAAATTTTGACCCTATGGGAATCCATACTGGGGACTCCATCACAGTAGCGCCTGCCATGACGCTACCTGACACTGTCTATCAAAACATGCGAAACCTCGCCATGAAAATGATGAATGGCATTGGTCAGTTTGCTGGAGGGTGTAATATACAGTTCTCTGTAAACCCACAGAATGATGAAATTATTGCCATTGAAATAAACCCTAGGGTATCGAGGTCATCAGCCTTGGCATCCAAAGCAACTGGTTATCCAATTGCTAAAATCGCTGCCAAACTAGCGCTTGGTTATAACTTAGATGAACTAAAAAATCAAATCACCAAAACTACCTCAGCGTATTTCGAACCTGCATTAGATTATGTAATTGTAAAAATTCCACGATGGAATTTTGATAAATTCAAAGGGTCAGACAGGCATCTTGGCTTGCAAATGAAGTCGGTGGGGGAGGTGATGGGCATTGGGAGAAATTTCCAAGAGGCATTGCAAAAAGCATGTCAATCGCTTGAAATAAAAAGAAATGGGCTAGGCGCAGATGGTAAAGAGCTAAGAGACCAAGAGGCTATTTTGGAAAGTCTGAAACACCCAAGCTGGAATAGGCTCTTCCATATTTATGATGCTTTGAAATTAGGCATCCCGATGAAAACCATTCAGTCGATTACCAAAATTGACAAATGGTTTTTACATCAGATTGAAGAACTGTTAGTTTTGGAGAGAGAAATTGAAAGATACTCGCTTGATACAATTCCGACAACCCTTTTGAAAACAGCCAAAGAAAAAGGCTACGCTGATAGGCAATTAGGACATTTAATGAAGTGCCTAGAAAGTGAAGTCTATGATAAAAGAAATGACTTAGGCATCAAAAGGGTTTACAAATTGGTAGATACGTGTGCGGCAGAATTTGAAGCGAAAACTCCATATTATTATTCTACTTTTGAAGAAGAAAATGAATCTGTCCCTTCTAAAAACAAAAAGATTGTAGTGCTCGGTTCGGGTCCCAATAGAATCGGGCAAGGTATTGAATTTGATTACTGTTGTGTACATGGCGTATTAGCTGCTAAGGAATGTGGCTATGAAACCATCATGATTAATTGCAACCCCGAAACGGTATCGACAGATTTTGATGTGGCAGACAAACTATACTTTGAGCCTGTTTTTTGGGAACATATCTATGATATTATTTTGCATGAAAATCCTATAGGTGTCATTGTTCAACTAGGAGGGCAGACCGCCTTGAAATTGGCAGAAAAGCTGACCAAATATGGCATAAAAATCTTAGGGACGTCCTATGAAGCGCTTGACCTGGCAGAAGACAGGGGAAGTTTTTCTGACCTTTTGAAAGAAAATGAAATCCCATATCCAAAATACGGGGTGATTGAAGATGCTGATTCTGCTTTGGAATTATCTAAGGAATTAAGCTTTCCGCTTTTGGTACGACCATCATATGTGCTAGGTGGGCAAGGGATGAAAATTGTCATCAACGAAAAAGAATTAGAATCCCATGTCGTGAATATCATGAAAGATATTCCTGGTAATAAAATTTTATTAGATCATTTTCTAGACAATGCTTATGAGGCGGAAGCGGATGCGATTTGTGATGGTGAGGATGTCTATATTTTAGGCATCATGCAACACATTGAGCCTGCAGGAATACACTCGGGAGATTCATATGCGGTATTGCCTCCTTATAATTTGGGGGATTTTGTGATTCAACAGATAGAACGTTATACTAAAAAAATTGCCCTCGCACTTAAAACTGTTGGGCTCATTAATATTCAGTTTGCAGTTAAAGATGATAAAGTTTATATCATTGAGGCAAACCCTAGGGCAAGTAGAACTGTACCTTTTATTAGCAAAGCATATAAAGAACCCTATGTGAATTATGCCACCAAGGTGATGTTAGGAGAAAAGAAAGTAAAAGACTTTAATTTCAACCCTTACAAAAAAGGTTATGCGATTAAGGTGCCTGTTTTTTCTTTCGATAAATTTCCGAACGTGAATAAAGAGCTTGGGCCTGAAATGAAATCCACAGGAGAAGCCATCTATTTCATTGATGATTTAATGGATGATTACTTCTTAGAAATCTATAGCGAACGTAACCTTTACCTGAGTAAATAGTTTAAACAATAAGTTATAAGTAAACTTTAATATAGATAGATTATACAAACAAGACTTCAAACTTTTCTGAAGACTGGGAGGCTAGGTGCTCGAAGTCAGGAGATAGGAGTAATCTCTCAAAGCTTCAATCCTAGGTCTTCCAACTTCCAACCGTTTGATTATACTGTTTTTTATACATCTGTTAATCGATAATTTATTGAGAACTACATTTTAAAACCACAACACATACACATGTTTAAAGCATTATTTATATTTTTTCTAATTGGCTACCTTGTTCTAAAATTTGGCCAGTTTATTTTCAAATATCTTTTCCTAATGGCAGGCGGTCATGACAGCCGAAATCAAAGACAAAAGCCCACTGAAGGAAGTGTCAAAGTTAATATTCCATCAGACCTGAAAGACAAGCAGGGTTTTGATGGTGGTGAATATGTAGATTATGAAGATGTGAAGTAATTTCCATCACTCAGAATATCCCTTAAATCCTTAGCATTTATAAAAATTATAAATACCTTTAGCCTCTAAATTTTTTATATGTCTTGGTTTAAAAGAAAGGAAAAAGGAGTTAAAACTCCAACAGAAGCGAAAAAAGAAGCCCCTGATGGGTTGTGGTATAAGTCGCCAAAGACAGGGAAAATTTACCATACTCGTGAGTTAAAAAACAACTCCTATGTATGTGCCGACGATGGCTATCACGTGAGAATTGGTTCTGCTGAATACTTTGAGATATTGTTTGACGATAATAAATTTACCGAACTTGATACGGATTTATCTTCTGCGGATCCGCTTAATTTTACTGATAGCAAATCGTACAAAAAAAGGATAGTAGCCTCGAACGAGAAAACAGGTTTGACCGATGCTTTGCGATCAGCACATGGCAAAATGAATCAAATGGACGTTGTAATTGCCTGTATGGATTTCAAATTTATTGGAGGATCGATGGGTTCAGTAGTGGGGGAAAAAATTGCACGTGCAATTAATTATGCCTTGAAAAAGAAAGTTCCTTTTTTAATGATTTCCAAATCAGGTGGTGCTAGAATGATGGAAGCAGGTTTTTCGCTCATGCAAATGGCAAAAACAGCTGCAAGATTGGCGCTTTTGGCAGAAGCCAAGGTGCCTTATATCTCGCTGATGACAGACCCTACAACCGGTGGTGTTACTGCTTCGTATGCCATGTTGGGAGATTTTAATATTGCTGAGCCTGAAGCATTGATTGGTTTTGCTGGGCCTAGGGTGATTAGAGAAACAATAGGAAAAGATCTGCCAAAAGGATTCCAAAGTTCTGAATTTTTATTGGAGCACGGCTTCCTAGATTTTATAGTGGACAGAAGGGATTTGAAAAATCGCTTGACAACACTTTTGAAAATGGTAAAGTAATCCACTCCTCTCCCGATAATTATCGGGATGTTCCGAGACCTCCTTAATATTACAAAGGATTTTTAGTGCCTATTTAAACTATTAAAATGCGCCTAATTTCACACCCTGTACTATGCAACTACTATGTCACCTACCGGTGCAATGCAAAATGTGGGTTTTGCGATATTTGGGAGAAGCCGTCACCTTATGTAACCTTGGAAAACGTTGAAGAAAACTTAAACAGTCTTAAAAAACTAGGCGTAAACGTAATTGACTTCACGGGCGGAGAGCCACTATTACACCGGCAGCTCGATCAGTTTCTACAATTAGCAAAAGACAGGAAATTCATCACTACAGTGACGACAAACTGCATGCTTTATCCTAAGTATGCAGAAAAACTGAAAGGAAAAATTGACATGCTTCACTTTTCGCTGGACTCACCTGACAGAGAAAAGCACAATGAATCTCGGGGGGTTGCGTGCTATGATTTTGTTATGGAGTCCATTAAAATTGCCAAGGGTTTAGGGGAGCAACCCGATATTATTTTTACGGTTTTCGAAGATAATATTAATGAAATTGAAACTGTTTACACACAAATTTGTGTTCCGAACAATTTAATCCTAATACTCAATCCCGTTTTTGATTACAGCGATATAAAAGCACAAAGCAATTTTTCTAAAGCAGCCCTAAAGAAAATCACTAGATGGGGGAAAAAGAAAAATGTCTATTTAAATGATGCGTTTATCTCTTTGAGGCTTGATGGCGGCAACCATATTGACAAACCAGTGTGTAAAGCTGCAAGTAGTACCATTGTTATTTCTCCAGAAAATAAACTAATCCTGCCTTGCTATCACCTGGGCATGAAGGAATTTCAAATCAATGGTGATTTACATACCCTGCACCAATCGGCAGAAGTAAAAGAACTCATTAAACTAGAAGGACGATTACCAGAATGCGAAGGATGCACCATCAACTGCTATATGCAACCCTCATTTGCTGTGGAAATGAATAAATATTGGTGGAAAGCGCTACCAAGTACTTTGAAATACAATTTTAATAAGGGTACCTGGAAAAAGTTAATCTAGTTTACGCTTATTTAGAACTTATCTTAATGTAATAAAAATTACAATTTCACATGATGGAATTAAGTATTAATAAATATATTTGTGTGCATTTCAATGATGCTTAATTAAACATAAAATTATTTACGAATGGGTTCAATCGTTATTACTTCAATATTGGCATTTGCGGCAGTGATTTTACTACTGGTATTTATCCTTTTATTTGCCCAATCAAAACTTGTACAATCAGGAGATGTAAACCTTATAATCAATGGAGATTCTAGTAATCCAGTTACTGTTGCTGCGGGTTCCACACTTTTATCTACATTAGGCATGCAGAAAATATTATTGCCGTCAGCATGCGGTGGTGGTGGTACCTGTGCCATGTGTAAATGTATCGTTGAAGAAGGTGGTGGAGATGTGTTACCAACAGAAGTGGGGCATTTGACAAGAACAGAGCAGAAAGAAAACGTGAGGTTATCTTGTCAGGTGAAAGTAAAAAATGACATGAAAATCAGAATTCCTGAAGAAATTTTTGGAATTAAAAAATGGGAGTGCGAGGTAATATCTAATTATAATGTGTCCTCATTTATCAAAGAATTTGTAGTAAGACTACCAGAAGGTGAGACCTTGGATTTTGAGGCTGGTGGTTATGTCCAAATTGATGTGCCTGAATGTGAGATTGATTTTAAGGATATGGATATTACGTCTCATCCTGAATTAGGAAGAGACCCAATGGATTTTAAATCGGAATGGGACAAATTTGGTTTGTGGGATTTGAAAATGAAAAGTGATGAGCCTATTTATAGAGCCTACTCCATGGCAAACCACCCAGCAGAAGGCAATATTGTGATGCTAAATATTAGGGTAGCAACACCGCCTTGGGACAGGGCTAAGAATGGGTGGATGGATGTAAATCCTGGGGTTTGCTCTTCTTATGTCTTTTCAAGAAAGCCTGGAGATATGGTAACTATTTCAGGACCTTATGGAGAATTCTTTATAAAAGACACTGAAGCAGAAATGGTATATGTTGGTGGTGGAGCAGGGATGGCGCCAATGCGTTCACATTTATTTCACTTATTCCATACCTTGAAAACAGGAAGAAAGGTCTCTTACTGGTATGGTGGAAGATCCAAACGAGAGTTATTCTATATAGATCATTTTAGAGAGATTGAAAAACAGTTTCCCAATTTCAAATATTATATTGTGCTTTCTGAACCGCTTCCTGAAGACAATTGGAAGGTAAAGGAAAACATAGATGCCGAAGGGGATGGGTTTATAGGATTTGTGCATCAGGCCGTAATAGACCAATACTTGAGTAAGCATGAAGCCCCAGAAGATATAGAATTCTACTTCTGCGGCCCTCCATTAATGAACAAAGCTGTTGAAAAAATGTGCGATGATTGGGGAGTGCCTCCTGAAAACGTTGCCTTTGATGATTTTGGAGGGTAACATAGACAAGACAAAATATTTCGAAGAGAAAGCAAATTGCTTTCTCTTTTTTATGCTTGATAACCCAAGCCGTGGACAGTATCTGCACTGCCCATAAAGGCATACCAGAAGAGATTCAAATTCATACACACTGAATAAAAATCTTTACCTAACTTTACGAAAACAATAAATAAGCCACGATGAATCTTAAACTATTCTTTTCCCCAGTTGATGCGCAAATCTTTGAAACGATTGATGACCAAAGCAGCTTTTTTAATGGTATAAGAGTAAGTAGTGACACCATGCCAGATGTCAAGGATATTGATATTGCTATTATCGGCCTTACAGAAACCAGGGGAGGTGAAGGAGAAGGGCTGGCAAAAGCCGCGGACGAAATTAGAAAAAAATTATATCGTCTAAAAAAGGGAAATAGACCTTGCAAAATTGTCGATTTGGGGAATATGAATAACGGCATGGATTTGGAAGAGACGCAAAATAGGCTACGTGAGGTTTGTGAAATGCTAATTGACAACAATATTTTACCGCTTATTATTGGCGGATCGCACGATTTGGATTATGGACAGTTTCGTGCTTACGAAGGTATGAAAAAATTAGTGAGTATCCTAAATGTGGATGCAAAGCTAGATATGAATGAAAAGTCAAGCAATGAAAATAATAAGCATATTCATAAAATGCTTTTGCATGAGCCAAATTTCTTATTTAATTATAGCCACTTGGCCTATCAAAGCTATTTGATTGATCCTGCACATGTTGCATTGCTGGAGAGGTTATACTTTGAAGCCTATAGGTTAGGGCATTTAAGGGAGCACATTAAGGAAATGGAGCCTATTATCAGAGATGCAGACATGATGACCTTTGATATCAGTGCCATCAAATCTGTGGATGCCCCAGGAAGTGCTGACCCACAAGCATTTGGTTTGACAGGCGAAGAGGCATGCCAAATATGTTGGTATGCAGGGTTGAACGAAAAACTAAGTTCTGTTGGTTTTTATGAATACAATCCTGACTTTGATGATGATAATAAAAAGACAGCATCGGTCATTGCTACCATGTTGTGGTATTTTGTGGAGGGATTTTCTAACAGGAAAAGTGAATTGGATTTTAAGACAAATGACTATATGAAATATGTGGTTTCCATGTCTTCAGAACCAGAGACCATCATCTTCTACAAAAGTAAACTAAGCGAAAAATGGTGGCTTGAAGTCCCTCACCCCGACCATAGTAAATATGATAGAAATAGTATCGTCCCGTGTAATTATTCGGATTATGAAGAGGCTACAAAGGGAAATATCCCGGAAAGATGGATTAATACCTATTCAAAATTGATATAAACCTTTTCAGAAAACACCACTTTTGATGTAATTCGACACATATTATATGCCGTTACGGCACGCTTGTGTGATATTGGATATAATACTAATCTGGGGCATTTCTTTCCACCTACTTTCATTCTCTATAGAAAAGTGGTTTGTGAAGACACAAACCATGGAGAGATACTCTTCTTTTAAGCAACATTCATTAGTTTTGCAACACAAAGTATTTGTAATACAAAAGAAAAAGCATCATGGCATTTGGTTTTTTTAAAAAGAAAAAAGAAAAAGCAGCGAACAGTCGCTACCTTAATTTGAAGGTGACCAATATTATTCAAGAAATTGAAGACGCCATCACCATTGTTTTTGAAATGCCTGAAAACAAAATAAGCTATGAATCAGGGCAATTCCTTACAATTATAAGAGAAATAGAGGGCAAAGAAGTAAGGCGCTCGTATTCATTTAGCAGCGCTCCTTTTGTGGATGATTATTTGGCAGTGACCATTAAACGAGTCGTTGGTGGGTTAATGTCAAATGAGCTAAATGACAACCTAAAAGTAGGAGACATGGTGAAGGTAATGGAGCCGATGGGCGCGTTTACCACAAAAATAGACAAAAATAATAAGCGGCATTTGGTGATGTTTGCTGGAGGCAGTGGCATTACGCCAATGATGTCCATATTAAAGTCAATTCTAAGCCAAGAACCTGAGAGCATGGTCACGTTGATTTATAGCAACCGAAATATTGATTCTATTATTTTTAAGAATGAATTGAATAAGTTAGAAAACGAAGACGAAGGCAGATTGCGCGTTATCCATATTTTAGATGAAGCGCCTGTCGATTGGCAGGGCTACTCTGGCTTGTTGAATCATGAGATTTTGACGGCAGTTTTCGAAAGAATGCCTGACTGGGGCGTTGAAAAAACCACGTATTTGATGTGCGGACCGGAGGGGTTGATGAATAATGTAGAAACGCTTTTGGCGAAGCAAGACATTCCTAACAATCATATTTTCAAAGAAAGTTTTGTGACAGGAACAATCAAAAAAGAGGAAAAAACAGACGAAGGCAGCGATGAAATTGTAGAAAGAGTAGTCACGATTATTTATGATGACGAAGAATACAAGGTCACTGTTGCGCCAAATGAATTTATTCTTGACGCAGCGCTAGACGATGGTATTGACGTGCCCTTTTCTTGCCAAAGTGGTCTTTGTACCGCCTGCAGGGGAAAATGCACTTCCGGAAAAGTGAAAATGGACGAGGAGGAAGGGCTAACGGAAACAGAAATCAAAGAAGGGTATGTTTTAAATTGTGTGGCACACCCACTGACAGATGATGTGGTGATAGAGATTGAGTAAACCAACGCAGATAAAAGCAACTGGCATTTTTATTGTAGGTTGTGGCTGGGGGCTAAAAGACGGAAGCCTGAAGCTTGAAGAGTGGCTTTGTTATCTAACACCCGACACCTAGCCATAAAAAACGTTCAAAAGACAAAATCTCGCATTATTCTTTATAGTTTTGAAAGTACTGCATAAGCACCTCCTCCATGAACCTATCAATCTCTACTCCTGCGTTATTATTTCCCGCCATCACCCTGATGATGCTCGCCTACACCAACCGGTTTTTGGCAATTGCCATGCTCATTAGAAACCTCAGGGATAGAAATAGAAAGAATCCAAATCAAAAAATAGTTGTTGGGCAAATTCTGAACTTGCGAAAGCGATTAAATATGATTCGCTATATGCAGGTTTTTGGAATTTTGAGTTTTTTCCTGACCGTGGTCTGCATGTTTTTACTTTTCGAAGAACAAGAACAATATGGTAATTTCTTTTTTGTGCTGAGCCTGCTTTCTTTGCTTGTTTCACTTGGGATATCATTGGTTGAAACCCAAATATCTACCAAGGCATTGAACCTGGAGCTGAGTGACATGGCGGATGATTGATGTTTTACATAGGGTCTGCTGAAAAAGTCCCAAGTGCGTCAGCTACGAGTAGACAAAGCGAAGTTGTATTGTTATACCACGAGCTGAAGGCTACGAAGCACCTGCCTGCCGTCAGGCAGGGATGATGTGCTTGGGGCATAGTGTTAAAAATCCATCACGGATTTTTAAGGTGCAAGGATTTTTGTGCTATTCTGTTAAAATCCTTGCACGTCAAACCGTAGAACTACAATTAATTACTTGATAATCAACATATTAACGTTTTTCAGCAGGCCCTACATAGCTCCAGAGGAGCGGTATATTTTTAGCAGAGAATGCAAACATTGGCAGAAGTGCTGTAGGTACGGCATGTTTGTTAACCAAGAAGAAAGAACCATACTCCTC
>Ga0256840_1001076_pt1 | contig 26465 bp, 27 predicted proteins | sample 355202metaG_FD_185969 | JGI IMG/M metagenome (GOLD analysis project Ga0256840, IMG submission 185969) | Hydrothermal vent microbial communities from Mid Atlantic Ridge, Atlantic Ocean - 355-202 | ecosystem: Environmental > Aquatic > Marine > Hydrothermal vents | place: Atlantic Ocean: Mid... | reverse complement strand
CATAATACAATTATAGGATACTTGCTTTGGTTTTACAAATACTTCGGGGGTTGGGGCTGGCCCCAAGGGATGATTATATTTTGAAAAACATCGAAATAATGCTGGATTTTTATGACAGTATCTTACCGCTAAGCGGCTTACGTAAAAATACTCTCCAGAAGTATTTTTGAGGAGAATAGCTCGCTATTTGACGAGAATAATGAAATATTTTGGTCAAAAATCCTTCAGGAAAGGATTTTCATGTAAACCCACATGGAAGTGGGCAAGATACTGTCTTAAAATTCAAGTAACATTTGAAAGTAACACAGAGGTCTCTAATTATTGGTGCTTTCAAATATTTTATCAGCCGATGCCGCGATAAATCCTTGATACAACTTTCCTGAGTCTGGCAATGGGTAACGCTTGGCAAATTCATAAAAACAGCCAGGTATCACATGCACAGAATTGTCAAATTCTACGCTTACAGGGGATGCCATTGTGGAGGATTGTTCTAGGTGTTGTTCTGGAGTTCCTTTTATTAAGCCAGAGACTTCATTTAATGTGAATCCGTTTGCAAGCACAAAGTCGTTTAAGTCTTCTAGATGAAAAAAAGTGGTTAAATGGTTTAATGATACCGTAAAATGGTTGGCTCGGTAGCCAAAAACCGCTGTCCATGCGGCGTATTCGCTCTCACGTAATAACTCAATGTATTCTTCAAATGTTAGGCTCCATGTTCTGCCAGATGCCACAAACAATTCACTTTCTACCTCTTGATTGGTGATTTGAGCATCAATTTTTGAAACAATTGCTTGCAGTTCATCAGAAAACAACTCTGTCTTGAGTTCTGATATAAATACTTTTGGCAAATTAATATCTGTGCTGTGCTGTAGGTGAATGGCATTAAGTTTTTTCTTAACAAAATCGTACTCTCCTGCAACTTCGTAACCTTTATCTAGGAAGGTTTTGGCAAGTTTTAACATGCTTAATTTGGGTGTATTAAATGTGCGCAGTGCTATGTGGTCATTGATAACGCTTTCTCCTCGCTGTTGCAGCAAGGATTGAATTTTTTCTGCTTGTTCGTTTATTTGAATGTATTGCTTCCACAAGTGGTTGAAAATATCTTGGACTGATAAGCTCATAATTGGACTCATATTAGGATGTTGTGGGTATTTTAGTGTTCATTTTTAGAGTTATTAATCTAATTTTGGTATTCAACGCACTATTGTCTTAAAATAGCTTGTCTTTTACTTTACAAAGACAATAAGGAAAATATGACTAATATTTCAAATACGATAAAATCTTATTATGATGCCAGTGACGAAGACGTTAAGCGCATTCTTGCTATTTTAAATTCCCAAAGTTATAAACGTGCAGATGTCGATAGTGACTTTATGGATTCTGATATTGCCAGACCCATGCGTTTGCAACTGGAATACCTTAAAGTCCAGAGTGTGTTGCAAGCAAAAAAGATAGAAAAAACCATTGTTGTATTTGGAGGCACGCGAGTTATTCAGCAACAGCGGGCAGATTTACGGTTGCAAAAAGCCAAACATGCCCTAGACAATAGCCCCAATGATGAAAAACTTCAATATAAAGTTAAGGTTGCAAAGCGTGTGATTGCCAAAGTGAAATATTACCAGCAGGCTCGAGACTTTGCTGCCATGGTTGCCCGTTATTCCAAACAAAATTCCCACCCACCTTTGCATGTGATGACAGGAGGAGGACCAGGCGTCATGGAAGCTGCAAATAAGGGTGCTTTTGATGAAGGGGCTGACAGTATTGGGCTTAATATTGACTTGCCGTTTGAACAATTTCCAAACCCCTATATCACTCCTGATTTATGTTTCAGTTTTCGTTATTTTGCTTTGAGAAAACTACATTTTATGCACCGAGCGCGTGCTTTGGTTGCTTTTCCGGGTGGCTTCGGTACTTTTGATGAGCTTTTTGAAGCCTTAACAGTGATACAAACCAAAACAATTAAACCGATTCCGATTGTTTTGGTTGGTAAACATTATTGGGAAAATGCAGTGAATTTTGAATTTTTAGCCCAAGAAGGAGTTATCAATCCAGAAGACTTAGATTTGTTTAAAATCGTCGAAACAGCCGAACAAGCCTGGGATTATATTTTGGGATGGTATAAGCAACGAAAATCTGAAGTTTAATCCATGCTATTTACCTCGCCGCCTTTCTGATTTGGAAAAACAAATCAAACAGTATCATCCTAGTTTAGTTATAGAAGAGAGAATTGATCACTATGTTAACTAAAGAAGGTTGTGCTGGCTAATTATTTTATGAGTTTTTGCCCTGCTTTTTTTATGGCATCGGCATCAATTTTATTAGGAATGGTGATGCCTTTTATAACGGCAGGTCTTTGTGCTATGCGTTCAACCCAAGCCTTAAGATTAGGAAAGTCCGTGAGTTCAACTTTGGGCCAATAAGCGATGTGTACCCATGACCAGTTGGCTATGTCGGCAATGGAATACTCCCCTGCCAAATAATCACGTTTTTCTAAATGCTTGTCCATTACTGCAAATAAGCGCTTAACTTCGTTTTGGTAGCGGTCAATAACCACTTGAATTTTTTCTGGGAAATAACGCACAAAAACGTTGGCTTGACCCATCATCGGTCCAACCCCACCGACTTGAAACATGAGCCATTGCAATATTTCGTATTTATTATCTGATGGGTAAAAATTTTGATACTTTTCAGCTAAGTAAATCAAAATAGCACCACTTTCAAAAATTACTTTGTTGTTGGAGGTGTCACGAATAACAGGAATCTTGCCATTAGGATTCATGGCTAAAAACGCGGGTGCTTTTTGTTCATCCTTTGTTAGGTTGACTGGCATAACTTTGTAGTCAATTCCTAATTCCTCAAGCATTATTGAAATTTTCCACCCATTAGGTGTGGCTGCTGTATAAAGTTCAATCACTGTTTTCAGCCTCTTTTTCTAATTTTTTCATTGCCATCTTTCGTTTTAATGGCGAAAGGTGATCCAAAAACACAATCCCCTTTAAATGGTCTAGTTCATGTTGTATACAGACCGCTAAGAGTTCATCTGCTTGCATTTGATGTTCTTTTCCTGTTTCATCTTGGTATTTTACCTCAATGGTACTTGCTCTTTTTACCTTGGCATAAATTCCTGGAACGGATAAACAACCTTCTTCATGCACCTGCTGTCCATCTTTTTGTATTATTTTTGGATTAATTAAACATAACGGCTGATTTTTCTCTTCAGAAATATCAATAACAACTAATTGTATGTGTTCATCGACTTGGGTGGCTGCCAAGCCAATACCTGGTGCTTCATACATTGTTTCTAGCATATTATTTGCAAATTCTTGAAGCTTTTGATCAAATACAGTTACAGGTTTTGCAATTGTTTTTAAACGTTTATCTGGTAGTGTAAGTATTGTTAGTTTTGTCATTGCGTATGCGTAGTTGTTTTGATGCCTTATTATAATATTGGGCTTAAATTTTTAAAGACAATACTGTAATTTCATCATTATTGCTTAATAAATCTCTCTTTTTTAACAAAAATGCCACGAGATTCACGTTTTTTAGTTTATTTTAGGGTATAGTTTGTCTAAACTAATCACAATAAAATCAAGGATTTGTCGGAAATGCTTAAAAAACTACATTTACTTTTAATTGCTGTATTTTTAATATCAGCATCAGTGCGTGCTGAAATTGAATTAAACCCTACCCACCCAGATACCTATACGGTAGTCAAGGGAGATACATTATGGGACATTTCAGCTAGGTTTTTAAAATCACCATGGGTGTGGCCTGAGGTTTGGCATGCTAATCCTCAAATTGAGAATCCACATTTGATATACCCTGGTGATGTTATCTCATTAATATACGTTGATGGCAAACCAACTTTACAGGTAACTCGTGGACATCCCACAATAAAGCTTTCGCCTAAAGGACGCAGTATAGATCACCATACAGCTATACCAACGATACCGTTAAGAGACATTGAACCATTTTTAAGGAAACTCAGAATATTAACCCAGGAAGATATTGACGCCGCTCCTTATATTGTTTCCATTGAAGAAGGGCATGTTAAAGGTTCTAAACCCAATTTACTTTATGTAAGAAACTTAAAAGCCAGACAAGGCGATGAATTTGCAGTAGTGCGCCCAACAGTTATATACAGAGATGTTCCTGTGCACTATCCATGGGAGACTTCTAATTATAAAGACCGTAAAACAGAATCGCTACCATGGAAAAAAACCAGTTCTTCGACAGGCAAAGCGTACATGACAAGGTTTTGGAAAAAATACGTTGATAGAACTTATTGGGAAAGTGTTGATATCCTAGGTTATGAAGTCGCCGATATTGCAAAAGCTAAAGTGACTCGCGTGGGCAACAAAGGCATAACGACGATGAAAGTTAGTGGAAATATTTTTGAAGTTGATGAAGGGGATTTAATTATTCCTTTGAATGATGTCAGATTTGATGCTTATTTTCAACCCAAAGGCGCAACGATTAAAGATGATAATATTCGAATTGTTGCCTTAAATAATGCAAATTTTAGGGCTGGAAAATTTCAAATTGTGGCAATAAGCCGTGGATCGGCAGATGGGGTCAGCCATGGAGATGTTTTTGAAGTCTATCGACCAGAAAGGCAAGTACGTGACGAGATTATGCACCCAAAAAACGACCTTAAAACCTATTTTAGACCCTCAAAAGCAATGGTTACTCTGCCTGAAGAATATTTATCGAATATTATGATTTTTAAGACTTTTGATCATATTTCTTATGCCTTAATAGTATCAGGTAATCGACCCGTCAAGTTATTTGACTTTGCAAGAGCTCCTTAAATTTGAGCAGGCTTATATTCTCAAAGGCTCATTTTGTGAGCCTTTTTTATTGGAAGTAATGGAGAAAATAGATGGATAATAGTGAAGCGTGGTTGTTATTGAATAAAATCAAGGGTCTTGGCATTGTCAAAATTAAAAAATTGCTCACCGTTCATGAAAAAGCTGAGAATATATTTAAGCAAAAAAGTTTTCCTGACTACATTAAATTAAATGAGGAAACAAAAGAAGCGATACATCAGGCTAATTTAGATATGATTTGCAATGATTTAGAGTGGCTTGCAAAAGACAATAATCACATACTGCCAATTACTCATGATTTATATCCTTCATTACTCAAAAAATCTGACTCCCCACCTCCATTGTTATATATCACAGGAGATCCAAATGTTTTACTGCAACCACAGTTGGCAGTTGTTGGAAGCCGGAATGCGACAGCGGTCGGTTTAAAGAACACTTATTCTTTTTGTTCTTCTTTGGCAGCTGGTGGCTTAACAATTACCAGCGGCATGGCTTTGGGTGTGGATGGAACGGCACATAAGGCCGCTATTGAAGCTAAAGGCACTACTGTTGCCGTAATGGGAAATGGTTTAGATACCGTTTACCCTGCAAAACACCGTGAACTTGCCCATTTAATAGCCCAAAACGGTGCATTGGTTTCAGAATTTAGTATAGGCACCAAGCCCCATCATTATAATTTCCCTCGAAGAAATCGAATTATTTGTGGCCTTAGCCTTGGGACGTTGGTAATCGAGGCGGGTTTGCAAAGCGGAACTTTGATTACAGCCAGACAAACGATGGAAAATAATCGTCCAGTTATGGCAATACCAGGATCTATTCATTCACCATTGGCTAAAGGTTGTCACTTCCTCATCAAACAAGGGGCTAAGCTAATCGAGTCAGCAAATGAAATTATTGAAGAATTAACCCCGCTTGCACACAGTTTGACAGAAGACTTATCCAGCAAAATTAAAGATATTGAAGCAAAAGAAACCCAAAGTGATACCAATCATGAGCATCAAAATATTCTTGATGCTATTGCTTATGAAGCCACTTCAATTAATCAAATAATGGAAAAAACAGGTTTGGAAATTTCTGAACTTTCATCGGCACTTTTGATTCTTGAATTAGAAGATAAAATTCAAGCTCTGGCAGGAGCGCAGTATATAAGAGTGTAAAAAACTCTCTTAGAATAAAATATAAACCTTGAATAAAGGAACGAATTTAGATAATGTGCATACAGAAAAATTTACTCGCATTATCTTTTAGAGACTTTTTAACGCGTTCCATGAATTGTGTAAAGGTCTCTTTTAATACTTTAAATAGCTGTTTTATTTTTAAAATCAGCTCAAAATACAACTTAATAAACTATGGCAAAAAACTTACTCATTGTCGAGTCGCCGGCAAAATCTAAAACAATTGAAAAGTACCTAGGAAAAGATTATAAAGTATTAGCATCCTATGGTCACATCCGTGATTTGCTCGCTAAAACAGGTGCAATTGATACCGAAAACAATTTTGAAATGACTTATGTTGAAGTCGATCGTAACAAAAAACACATTGATGCCATTGTTAGAGAAGCCAAAAAAGCAGACAATATCTATCTCGCAACCGATTTGGATAGAGAGGGAGAGGCAATATCTTGGCATGTGTTAGAAATTTTAAAAGAACGCAACATCATTAAGGATAAGAATGTTTACCGTGTGGTATTTAGCGAAATTACCAAAAATGCCATTAAGGAAGCGGTTGCAAACCCACGTGAACTTTCAACTGATTTAGTCGATGCTCAACAAGCACGTCGAGCTTTGGATTATTTGGTTGGCTTTAATTTATCTCCCTTGTTGTGGAAAAAAGTCCGACGGGGTTTATCTGCAGGTCGTGTTCAATCCCCTGCTTTGAGTATGATTGTAAATCGTGAAGCCGAGATTGATGCTTTTGATCCAAAAGAGTATTGGACTATCGCCACTCCAATGGTCAAAGACAATTATGAATTTAACGCTAACTTAATACAGTTGAATGGTCAAAAGCTCAAAAAGTTTGATTTAAACAATAAAGAACAAGTTGATGGTGTATTAAAAACGTTAAAACAACAAGCAGGAAACACACTTGCTGTTACTAAATTAACAGAAAAACAGCGCAAAAGGCGACCAGCGGCTCCATTTATCACCTCAACACTGCAACAAGAAGCGGCTAGAAAGCTGGGTTATTCAACCAGAAAAACCATGCAGATTGCACAACAATTGTACGAAGGAATGTCTGTTGATGGAACGGTACAAGGTTTGATTACCTATATGCGTACCGATGCTGTGATATTATCAAAAGATGCTTTGGCTAATATTCGTCAAACAATTGCTAGCGAGTTTGGCAGTGATTTAGTGCCAGAAAAACCCAATTATTACAAAGGCAAATCAAAAAATGCTCAAGAAGCGCATGAAGCGGTGCGTCCAGTCAATGCCTTGCTAACACCCAAAAAGGTCAGCGGGTCTTTGGATAGAGACCAACTAAGGTTATACGATTTAATTTGGAAACGTTCTTTGGCATGTCAAATGACCGATGCATTAATAGGCACTGTTTCAGCCGATTATGAATTTGGTGATTCGCATGTTTTTCGTGCAACAGGTTCAACCGTTATTAAAAAAGGGTTTCTTACGGTTTATGAAGAAGGCAAAGACGATGAGAAAAAGAAAAAAACCAATGTTCTGCCACGCTTAAAAGAAGGCGATACATCAAAAGTAGTCAATATTGAAGGTAAGCAACACTTTACCGAACCACCACCTCGTTTTTCTGAGGCGAGTTTGGTTAAAGCATTAGAAGAGTATGGTATTGGTCGTCCATCAACTTATGCATCAATCATTAGTACCTTACTTAATCGGGATTATGTGGAACTTGAACAAAAACGTTTTACACCAACAGATATTGGGAAAGTTGTTGCTCGTTTTTTGCAAAAACATTTTGAAAACTACGTGGATTATGAGTTTACTGCTCGCTTGGAAGATGCACTGGATGCGGTTTCCCGCGGTGAAAAAGAATGGGTACCGTTAATGCGTAAGTTCTGGGACCCCTTTATCAAACTGGTTGAAGAAAAAGAAGAATCCGTTAGTCGTGAAGAAGCACAATACCAACGCGTACTTGGAACAGATCCTAAAACAGGAAAACCTGTGACTGCTCGAGTTGGAAAATATGGCTCCTTTGTTCAGATTGGTCACCGAGACGATGAAGACAAACCTCAATTTGCCGGTTTACTGCCTGGTCAGAAGCTCGATAAAATTACCTTTGAAGAAGCAATGGAATTGTTTAAATTGCCACGCACGCTTGGTGAAACCGAAGAAGGCGAAAAGGTTAGCACCAATATAGGACGTTTTGGTCCCTATGTGCGTTATGATAATAAATTTGTATCGATTAAAAAAGATTTTCCTGCCACGCCCTATGACATTTCATTGGAGCAAGCACTGGAATTAATTAAGGAAAAGAAAATTGCCGACGCCAATCGCATTATTACCACTTTTGATGATGGCATCCAAATCTTAAATGGCCGTTGGGGACCTTATGTAACGGATGGTAAAAAGAATGGAAAAATTGTCAAAGGCACGGATCCAAAAACATTAAGCCATGAGGATTGCATAGAAATTTTAGCCAATACTCCAGATAAAAAATCACGCTTTAAGAAAAAAACCAAAAAGAAAACAGCAAAGAAAAAGGTAGCTAAGAAAAAATCCAACAAAAAGAAAGTGACACAAAAGAAAACTACGAAGAAGAAAGCGACGAAAAAGAAGGCGGCTAAAAAGAAAGTAATAAAGAAAAGTAAAAACTGATGTCAATAGCGCAACAGGTTGAACAGGGCGTTAATGCCATTAAATCAGGAGGAGTCATTGCCTACCCAACTGAATCCGTTTATGGTTTAGGCTGCAATCCATTTAATCAAGAAGCAGTGATGAAAATATTGCAACTTAAAGGTCGCTTGCAAGAAAAGGGCTTAATTATTATTGCCTCACATGTGCAACAAATCTTACCCCTTATTAAACCCATTGCCCCTAATGATTTGGCACGTGCATTAAAAACATGGCCAGGTCATCAAACCTGGATTTTTCCTAAATCACCTCTAGTCCCACCGTGGATATCTGGTGCATTTGACACAATCGCTGTTCGCGTTAGTGCGCATCCAATAGTTAAAAAATTATGCGACAGCTTAAATATACCCTTAGTCTCAACCAGTGCAAATCATGCAAACCAAGAAGTATTGCCCTCAATAAAAGACATTAAAATGCAATTCGGTGATAAAATAGATGCCTTTATTAATGCACCCTTGGGTAAGCACAGCAAACCCAGTAAAATAACGGTTGCCCATACACTGAAACAACTTCGATAAAATTTTGAATATAGATTTTAAAAATCGCCTATACTCTATTGCGACGTTTTTACTCACGCCAGTGGTGTTGTTTCGTCTTGCATCTCGTGGCATAAAAGCGCCTGCCTACTTTAGACGTTGGAAAGAACGCTTTGGTATTTTTCCTAACCCAAATTTCAAAAAATCCATTTTAATTCATGCGGTATCGGTAGGCGAAGTCAACGCAGCTATACCACTAATCAAAGCATTAATGGAAACTTATAAAGAGCATGATTTTGTTATAACAACAGTCACACCTACTGGCTCTGATCGCGTCCAACAAATATTTGGCAACTCGGTATTCCATTTGTATCTACCTTATGATTTGTCTGGAGCGGTCAAACGGTTTTTACGAAAAATAAAACCCGATTTAGCCGTTGTCATGGAAACAGAAATATGGCCCAATCTTTTTCGTTTTTGTAAAAAAAGAAATATTCCTATAGTTGTTGCCAATGCACGTTTATCAGAACTTTCTTTAAAAGGTTATAAATGGGTGCAATCGCTGGCAACTATGGCGGTTAATAATACCAAATTTGTTGCAGCACAAACGCAAACTGATGCCGATCGTATGATTCGTTTAGGTTGTGATGCAGATAAAATATATGTGGTCGGCAGTTTAAAATTTGATATTATTATTGAGCAAGATATTCTAGAAAAAGGGCAAGCAATTCACAAACATGTCGCCCAAAATCACTTGATTTGGATTGCGGCAAGTACGCACCAAGAAGACGAACTGGAACTGCTAGAAGCTTACGCTTATTTAAAGAAAAAACACCCGAGTTTATTGTTAATTATCGTTCCACGTCACCCTGAGCGTTTTCAAGTCACGGCTCAGGCATGCATTCAAAAAGGATTTAATACCCAACTGCGAAGTAAGTGTGGCTTATACGATATTGATGCCGATGTTTTTATTGTGGATACCATGGGTGAGATGCTTGAGTTTTATGCGGCTTCAGATATTGCTTTTGTTGGCGGTTCAATTGCCAACATTGGTGGGCACAATGTATTAGAAGCGGCTGTTTTTAAATTGCCCGTATTAGTTGGTCCAAATACCCATAACTTTGCAGAAATTACTCAATTATTACACAATTGTGGGGGTTCGTATTTGGTAAAAAATTCAGACGACATTATTCATCACATGGAAGAATTGATTCAAAATCCACAGCAGCGAAAAAAAATGGGCTGTGCTGCATTTAAACTCGTAGAGGAAAATAGAGGAGCCGTTGCATTAACAATGAAATTAATAGCCAATGCGATGGAGAACATTCCACTCGATCAAGACATGCAGAATCGCCGTTATGTAAGCACTAAAAGAGAGGAGTTAACTTAAATGAGCATCATCTTTGTCATGGTTGTCATGAGTACATTGTTATTGGGTTTTGCAATATGGGCTTTTTTTTGGGCAGTAAAGAACAATCAATTTGATGACCTCGATACACCCGCTTATACCATGCTAGATGATAAGGACAAGAAGCAAGCCGACGAGGAAGAATGAATTTACTGACTCCTTTTTTAATTGGGCTATTCTCTAGTGTGCATTGCTTGGCCATGTGCGGTGGTTTATGTGGCGTTTTTTGTCGCAACAATCCCACGCCTAAAACGATACTGTTAATTAATCTAGGAAGAATCACCACTTATGTGATTTTAGGTTTAATCTTTGCAGGCATCGTTCAAGGGCTCGTCATTCAACTGCCTCTAGCACAAATTGGCTTTTGGATACGCTCCTTGTTAGGTGTTGTCTTGATTTTTTTAGGCATAAGAATCCTGCGCAACAAAAGCAGCCTTCATGGTTTTTTTGAAAACAACCTTATTTGGCAAAAAGCAAAAAAACAACTGCATAAAATCACTAAGAAAGATTCAACACTCGCTCATTTTAGCAAAGGGTTGATTTGGGGTTTAATTCCATGTGGGTTACTTTATGGCGTTTTACTAGCAGCGGCCGCTACACGTCAGGTATTTGAGGGTGGATTATTTATGCTGGCATTTGGTTTAGGCACTCTTCCCTCTATGTTTGTTGCTGCTGGGCTAATAAAAACCTTTGAAAAAAAACTGCAATCCAAGTCATTAAGATACAGTGCGGGTTTATTTATTATAATAATAGGATTATGGAGTTTATTGTCGCCATGGTTTAGTCATGAACTCATCCCCAATCACCCTGTTTTCACAACAATCATTGCATTTTTGGATAGTTGCACCCCTTAAATTGACTTGTCACCAATAATAATTCTTAATTTTTGAGCCGTAATTTTGAAATCTTGGTTAAAAATCTGTAGAATCACACGGCTATGCATACGTACCTTACTGGCTTCAAGTTGAGAATAGCAAATAAGAACGATTAAATTTGTTCTAATATTGGCAATTGAACACAGACCTCGAAGAGCCAAAGGTAATTTTGACTGGAATTTTCGATCAAGTTCTCGCAAATAGTTCGCATGTTTAAAAATTTTTGGAAGCTCGCTTCCTGAATTCAAACAGTAATTTATTGGTGTTGGACCAGATTTATTGTGCATGTTTTAATTGTCACAATAGATAGATAAGAAGGCAAGAAAAAGTTTATGAAAAATATAATTGTATTAAAACAAAATCAAACAGGAACGACCAGTTATGATTTATCAGACTCAAAAATTCGTCAAAAAATTATTGCAGCGTTTTCTTTGCTTGTTGTTTTTGTTATTACGGTTGGTCTTGGTCTTGGTTATTTATTATTCAATAATCCAACAATTGAAAAAAATATGGAGCTACAGAATATTCATCAACTTGTGCAGCAAAAAGAGCTCGATATTCAACAGTTTAAATCAGCGGTAAATCGTGATTTAGATGCTTTAGCATTGCAAATCGGCGGTTTATACGCACAGAGTATGCGCATAAATGCATTAGGACAACGCTTAACTGAAGAGGTTAAGTTAAAAGATAACGAATTCGACTTTAGCAAAGAACCTGGTGTTGGTGGCGCGGGTTTAGAGTTAACCAACCAAGAAAACACTCCAGCGGATTTGTTCGCGAGTTTATATTCAGTTAAAGCAAGTTTTCTTCAACAAGAAGAACAATTAACCCTATTAAATAAGTTGTTAGAAGAAAAAGACCTTGATAAACAAATAAAACCTTCAGGTAAACCCATTAAAAATGGCTGGGTATCCTCACGATACGGAACCAGACCCGATCCTTTTACGGGCAAACAAGCTTTTCATTCTGGCATTGATTTTTCTGGAAAACCAAACTCCATAATTCAAGCAGTAGCTGACGGTGTGGTTATATGGTCCGGGAAAAGAGGAGGCTATGGCAACCTCGTTGAAATAGACCATGGAGAAGGTTTTGTCACGCGCTATGCGCACATGAAGAAAACATCGGTAAGTGTTGGAGAAAAAGTAAACAAAGATCAAGCCATTGGAGTAATGGGCAAAACGGGAAGGGCAACATCAGAACACCTTCATTTTGAAGTGCTCAAAAAAGGACATAAAATAAATCCGTGGCCGTTTTTAGCAAAAAAATAAGGCGAAAAACTTGAAAAAAATGGTAACAACTACCATTTAAAAGACTTCATTTTTACACAAACAACAGGCATTGTGCCTTAAGAGAAATTCATCATCATGATACTAAATTCATTATTCACTAAAGTTTTCGGCTCTCGAAATCAAAGACTCATTAAACAACTTCTTAAAACAGTCGATAAAATTGACGCTCTGGAACCGAAATATCAAGACATGCGTGATGGGCAATTACAAAGTCAAACACAAGTTTTAAAAGAACGATTAAAAGAAGGTGAAAGTTTAAATGACATCTTGATTGATGCCTTTGCCGTTGTGCGGGAGGCTTCTGTTCGAGTCATGAAGATGCGCCATTATCGTGAACAAATGATTGGAGGCATGGTTTTACATGACGGTAAAATTGCTGAAATGCGCACAGGGGAAGGAAAAACACTGGTTGCAACTCTACCTGCTTATTTAAATGCTTTATCTGAGAAAGGTGTCCACATTGTAACCGTTAATGACTATTTGGCTTCGCGTGATGCAAAATGGATGGAACCGTTATATAACTTCTTAGGCATGGAAGTTGGCATTGTTGTGCCTGACATGTCACAAGAAGATAAACGCAAAGCCTACGCCGCTGACATCACTTATGGAACAAATAACGAATACGGATTTGATTATCTTCGTGATAACATGGCATTTTCATTGGAAGAAAAAGTGCAAAGAGAACCTAATTTTGCCATTATTGATGAGGTTGATTCCATTTTAATTGATGAAGCCCGAACCCCATTAATTATTTCAGGACAAACCGATGATTCGCCAGAGCTTTATCACCGCATTAATCGCCTAACCCCAACCCTCGAACCCTCAACTCAAGAAGCTGCAGAGGTTGAAGGTGGAATGTCGGCTTTGATAGCACAAAAAGAAGAAGCAGCAAAAGAACCTGATGGCGATTTTACTATTGATGAAAAAGGCAAACAAATTCATTTAACCGAAAGAGGCATGGAAAAGGTTGAAGAATTATGTAAAAAAGACGGTTTAATTGCAGAAGGAGAGTCATTATACGATTCTAAGCATTTGCAATTAATGCACCACATCAATGCCGCATTACGAGCGCAACACCTTTACCAAAAAGACGTGGACTATATTATCGAAAATGGCGAAGTTGTTATTGTCGATGAATTTACTGGTCGAACGCTTGCTGGAAGACGTTGGGGTGACGGCTTGCACCAAGCGGTAGAAGCCAAAGAAAACCTCGTGGTGCAAAAAGAAAACCAAACATTGGCATCGGTAACTTTTCAGAATTATTTCAGGTTGTATCCGACACTATCGGGTATGACAGGTACAGCGGATACAGAAGCTTACGAATTCCACACCATTTATGGTTTAGAAGTGGTGGTTATTCCCACCCACAAACCGATGCAACGCGATGATCAAGGGGATTTGGTCTTTTTGACAATGGAGGGAAAGTTTAAAGCCATTATTGAAGACATAAAAGAATGCCATGAAAAACAACAGCCTGTCCTCGTTGGCACAGCATCCATTGAAGTATCAGAACTCATTTCTAAACAATTAAATAAAGAGAAAATTCCACACAATGTGTTAAATGCCAAACAACACGAAAAAGAAGCACTGATTGTTGCCACCGCAGGTAAACCTGGTTCCATAACTATCGCAACCAATATGGCAGGGCGTGGTACGGATATTGTCTTGGGTGGAAACCTAGAAATTGAATTGGCTAATTTAGGCGAAGAAATTTCTGAAGAGAAAAAACAATTAGCCCGTGATAATTGGCAGTCAGTTCATGACAGTGTTATTGCCAATGGAGGCTTGCGAATAATTGGAACAGAACGCCACGAATCACGTCGAATTGATAACCAATTACGTGGTCGTGCTGGTCGTCAAGGGGATCCAGGTTCTTCACGATTTTATATTTCTTTAGAAGACAACCTTATGCGTATATTTGGTGGCAACATTGCCCAAACCATGCGTAAATTTGGCATGGGTGAAGATGAAGCCATTGAACATAAGTGGATTTCTCGAACCATTGAAGGCGCGCAACGCAAAGTTGAATCACATAACTTTGACATTCGTAAAAGCTTACTGGAGTATGATGATGTCGCCAATGACCAAAGGCTTGTTATTTATCAACAACGCATTGATTTACTCGAATCAGAAGAAATTAAAGATTTTATCATTGCGATTCGCGAAGAAGTATTTGATGAAATGATTCATCAGTATATACCTGTGGAAAGTGTTGAAGAACAATGGCAAATAGCAGAACTAGAACAAGCCTTGCGTTCTGATTACGGAATTGACCTGAATATTCAACATTGGCTCGATTCGAATGAAGACATGGATGAAGATGAGTTGGTCGAGAAAATTCATAAAAACATCGAACGTTTTTTCCGAGAAAAAGAAGCGCTAACAGGATCTGAGACCATGCGTCAATTTGAAAAAGCAGTCTACCTAAATGTTTTAGACCAATTATGGAAAGAGCATTTGCTTGCCATGGATCACTTGCGTCAAGGCATTGGTCTGCGTGGTTATGCGCAAAAACAACCCATTCAAGAATACAAGAAAGAATCCTTTGAATTATTTACCTCACTATTGGATAGAATCCGAGTGGAAGTGACAAAAATCATAGCCCGAGTCAAAATTCAGCAAGATGACGTAGAAGAAATGGAACGTCATGAACAACAACAAATGGAATACCAGCACCGTGAAGCACAAAATGCCACACAACCGCAACAGCAAAAAGAACCGGCTCAAGTAGAAACTTTTGTTAGAGAAGGCAAAAAAATTGGCAGAAATGAAGCCTGCCCATGTGGCTCGGGCAAAAAATACAAGCAGTGCCATGGTAAGTTAGTATAGTTGCTCAAATAAAACCATTGAACGTTGTCGCCTTGGTGCTTGAAAACCACCAAGGTGAAATTCTAGTGGCGAAACGCGCAGAACACAAACACCTTGGTGGCATGTGGGAATTCCCTGGAGGGAAAGTTGAAGAAGGAGAAACGCAACTGCAAGCACTGATTCGTGAAAGCAAGGAAGAAATTGACTTTGATTTACCAACTGCCGAACCACTAATCACCACCACACACGAATACGAAGACCTCATTCTTAGTTTAGATGTGTGGTACTACAAAGCCAACAACCCCAAAGTTCACCCCAATGAAGGGCAACCCCTTAAGTGGGTTAAACGCTCTGAACTCAAAAAGCTAGGAATGCCCGAAGCAGATAAACCAACAATCAAAGCGATTGAAAATATCACTTCTTCCTAGCTCTTGGGTGTGCCTTGTCGTAGACCTTAGCTAAATGTTGAAAATTGAGGTGAGTGTAAATTTGGGTGGTTGATATATCAGCATGCCCGAGCATTTCTTGAACCGCTCGTAAATCTTCGCTTGATTCCAACACATGCGAGGCAAATGAGTGGCGTAAAAGGTGGGGATAAACACGTTCCCACAAGCCTTGTCTTTGTGCCCAATATTTAATCCGAGCTTGAATGCTGCGTTGTTTGAGTTGTGTGCTTCTTTTGGATATAAATACAAAGCCCTGTTGTTCACTATCCCAAATTTGGGCAATAGAGCGCCACTGATTGAGGGCTTTTAGTGCATATTTACCAACGGGAATAACGCGTTGTTTGTTGCCTTTGCCTAAGACGGTAATTAAAGCCTGGTCAAAATCTAAATTATGCCAAACTAAATTGGACAATTCACTCAAGCGAAGTCCAGAGGAATAAAACAACTCAATAATGGCTTTATCACGAATAGCAATTTCGGACTCTAAGGGAATATTGACCAACCTACTGATGGTGTCGACATCCAATACCTCTGGAAGTTTGTTTGGACTTTTGGGCGTTAGTACCAAGGCAGCAGGATTGGATTTTATGCCCTTATTTGCTACAATATAATCAAAAAAACTGGTGATTGAACTGCGGTAGCGGGCTAAAGATTTGGGGCTTATTTGGTTATTGTACTGCGCAACTAAAAACTTACTCACGTCTTCTTCAGCCAAATCTTCAACCTTGAGCGGCGCATTGTGTTGTTGGGTATAGGCGATAAAAGAATCCAAATCACGTTGGTATGCTTTTAATGTCAAGGCAGCCAAATTTTTTTGGGTTCGACAAAAATCTAAATAGTTGTTTTTCCATGAATTAAGGTTCATTTTCTTGCGATTTGGATGCAGGCAGCGAAGCAAAGGTTTTATTGAATTTTCGATCTAAAATTTCACTTAAACGGGCGAGTAAATCCGTTGACATTTCAGGGTTGAATCGACTTTCATCGAAACTGGCAAATACCAACAACCCTTTTTCTGCCTTTTTGCCAATGGGCAAAATGACACTCGAACCCACCTTCTGAGCCTGTTTACCAAAAATGAAATTGAGTTTTGACTTTTTTAAGCGACCACAAATGGGCTTGTCCTTTTGAATAAATTCGGCAAATATTTGGGCAAATTCACTCTCTTCATCGGCACTAAGAGTCTTAACCACTGTTGATGACTCAAGACCATCATAAGTGGGAACAACAATCTTGAATAAATCCGAATCAAAAGAATGTTTGACAAACCGAGCAAAATGTTTGGTGACATTGGCGATATGTGAAATTTGACACAATTGCAAGGTGAGTTCAAAAACCTGTGCCATGGTTTTCTCATTTTCCTCAGCATAACCAATCAATTGATTTAATTTATTCTTTAATTGGTTGTTTCGTTCTTTTAACACGTTAACTTGATGATTAATTAAGCTTGTGACTTTACCGTTATTGTTGGTGACTTTTAGGGCCTCCAATTGTTCGGGGTGTCGAATAAAAAAATCCTTGTGTTCGGTTAAAAAATGAATGACGTCAGTGTCTGATAAGTGTTTATCACTCATAAAGTAATTTCTCCAGTAAATACGCTTTGCGCCGGACCTGTTAAATAAATTGTGTTTTCTTGTTGATTATATTCTACCATTAATTCCCCTCCTGGCAACACGACATTGACTTTAGATTCTAAATTACCTGACTGCATTAAAGCATAGGCAGCAGCACACGCACCACTTCCACAAGCCAATGTTTCCCCTGTTCCTCTTTCATGGACTCTGATCTTTATTTTTTTTGCAGAAAGAACCTGTGCAATTTCAAAATTAATGCCCTTGGCATACTCTTTTGTAAATAATTTAGTCATGCTTGCTAAATCACACTTATTGACCTCATCAACAAGGGTAACCAAGTGAGGGTTACCAAAATCAAGCTCGTGGCACTTTTTATCATTTATCGTTTTATTTTTTACAGATTTCACGCACCCCATGTTGACTCGAACTTGTTTATCGGCAAGAATTTCAGAATTGACAATCCCAGCAAGACCCGAGAGTTTAAACTTTGTTCTGGTTGGGTTTTGCCTATGCAAATAAAGACTTAAACAACGTTGACCATTGCCACACTGTTCGGCTTGTGATCCATCGGGGTTGAAAAATTGATACGAGGCATCGCAAGTTTTATCTTTCGATTCAGACAGCAATAATAATTGGTCAAATCCAACTCCAGTGTGTCTATCACTTAGTGCAGCAATCTCATGCGTCGACAGCTCTATTTGCATAAAACGGTTATCAATCAACATAAAATCATTACCAAGTCCATGCATTTTTACAAAAGGAATGGTTAACATTTAGTCACTTTTCTCCTTTTTATTGTCGTTAGGTTGAGGGTGATACAAATCTCCCTTGTTGCCACAAGAAGAGAAGAAAAAACACAGCAAAGAAATTAAAGTCAGTCGTTTTAAAGCATTCATTAACAGCTTCCATTGTAAATAGTTGAAAATACCATCAATACTTCAATTTATCAATAATGAAATGTTTTAAAATAGCATTAAGTGAATTAAAATCATACACTAATTTATTATTTAATATTATCAATGAAGTTATTATTTCTATTATACCTGTTTTTAATATCATTAAATGGATTTGCAAGTAATCAGATAAAAGAACTTAACGCAGAGAATTTAATGCTATTAGCACTAAAAAACAGCCCAGATGCTTTATTAAATGACTACGCTTATCATTTATTAAAAACACAAAAAGTTAAGGAATATTATCGCTATAAACATAATAAGCATAAAATAGAAGAACTAATAGCAATAGAGCGAAAACATTTAGATGAATTATTAGAAAAAATCACAAAAACACAGAAATTTAGCCTTTCTGATACTTTACAATATAAAACATATGATAATAAAAAATCATTAATGAATTTAGGAAATATTTTTAAAGGTAATCTGAAAACAATAGGAAGAGCAAACAACAGCTTCTCAGCATTACCAAATTACTTCCACATCTTAATCCCAAATATAGAACAACAATATGCAATAAAAATTAATAGCAAACGCTTCAAGCGCAGACAAAATTATTATAAAAAACTTAACCAGAAAGAAAATAAAACAGTTTACGTGCAGTATGTTTTATCGCTTGAAAAGTTTCAAAACAATCAAGATTTTCAAGCAGTTATAGAAAAAATTGACATTTATACTTCATCACAAAAGAAGACAATCCTTGGTACAATAATAGAAAGAAGACAACACACAGAATTGATAGATAATTGGTTGTTATCATCTGGTTATACCAACCCACTTAATGTTATTGGTGCCTTTAAGTTTGCACATAAGAGATTGCAAGATTCATTAGTGAGCGCATCTAACCTGAAGAATATCTGTAAAAAGACTAAAAGGATTGGCAGTCATGATGTGGTAGTATGCAAACAACCTTTCTCATTAAATTCTAGCATAATTATCAATTATTTAGGGGGAAAGGTGGCTCAAATTGATTTTGTTGCTAATAGAAATTTAACTTCTGCAGAAATTAAACGCATTAAAGGCGCAATAAAAAAATATTTAGACTTGCCTACTTTAAAAACTGACTACAGTATCACGCAATGGACTGAGTTAAATGTTGATTTTATTTTATATTCGGATGCATTTATGCAACGTAACACAAAAGTATCAAAATATACTAGTGTTTACGACACTCTGGATGAGGCAGACTCTCACCGTTTAATATTTACAATGATTGGGAAAGATACCAAAAAATTACTTTTTGATTTAGGGGTGAAACTATGACTTTAGAAACAATTGAAAAACAAACCGGTGATAAGCCTAAACTTGCAATTATTTGGATGCATGGCTTGGGAGCTGATGGTAATGATTTTGCTCCTGTTGTACCACAGTTTAATATACCTGATTTGCCAATTAAATTTATTTTTCCACACGCTCCCAAAATTCCTGTTACCATAAATGGCGGAATGGTTATGCGGGCTTGGTATGATATTACCATGATGGATATTGGTAAACACGCCGATAAAAAAGGCGTTTTAAACTCTGCACTATTAATAAAAGAATTAATTCAAGAGCAAATTAAACAAGGATTTGGTTATGAACAAATTATTTTAGCGGGCTTTTCTCAAGGCAGTGCCATGGCGTTGCATTTAGCAACAACCCTGTCTCACCAATTGGCTGGTGTTATTGCTTTATCAGGCTATCTTCCTGTTTTAGAGGATTTGTCCGAAAAAGTTAATCTCAACACTCCTTTTTTTATGGGACACGGTACACAAGACCCTGTTGTACCTTTTACCCTAGGGCTCAAAAGCAAGGAAACCCTTGAAGCCTTTGGTTATAAAATAAACTGGAACTCCTACCCGATACAACACGGTGTTTCCATGGAAGAAATTAATGATATAAAACAATGGCTCATCAAAACTTTTGTTTAGAAACTCTTTTTCATTACGTTGTTTTGCATAAAGAGGTTAAACTAAACAGAATAGCACAACACTTTGAGTCAAGAATTTCTGAGACTTTACCAGCCCTTAAGTCATTAAAGGACATGGGTTTGCCATTAATAATTAACAGAGAAATCATTGCAACAAACCATCTGATTTCCCCACTTGATGTTGAATTAATCAAGTCTTTATGCAGACCTAATATTCATTATTATTTTTCAACAGACTCGACAAACACGCACGCTAAAAAAAGCACAGAAGATGCCGTATTTATTGCAGAACACCAAACCCAAGCAAGAGGACAACGTGGAAAATCATGGCTCACGCCGCTGGGTCAATCCATAGCTTTATCTTTATCGAGCACATTTAAATGCTCATTGAGTCATTTATCAGGCCTTAACATAGCCATTGGCGTCGCTGTTATCAAGACACTTAAACTCTACACCAACAAACCCATAAGCCTAAAATGGCCTAACGATATAATCGGAGAATCGGGTAAAATTGCTGGTATTCTCATTGAAGCTCAAGGAAGACCAACAACAAGCAAAGCCTGTATTGGTGTTGGAATTAATTGGAATATTGCAGATTATTTATTGGATTCCATTAATCAACCCTGCATGAATGCAGAAATCCAAACGGTAAGCCGCAGCCAATTTATCGCCCACTTAATCACCGAAATAAATCAGGTTATCGATGAATTTAAATCAAATAAACTCAAAAATTTAATAGCACAATGGAATAAATTTGATTCACTGACCAAACAACCCATTCACGTAACCGAATCAACCAACTCTTTTGATGCCACGTATTTAAAAGTTACTGCTAACGGAGCGCTTCAGGTGCAAGTAGATAAAGAGAAAAAATTGATTTCCAGCGCATCAATCAAGCTGCTTTAGGTCAGTTTACCCAATACCAATCCAAGAGTTTTATTAACTCCTGATGAACGGTATTATCTAGCCAGGATAATACGCCACGCTTTCTATAATTTATTGACTATTTATTAAAATCATTTAATATTCACCTATACCTTTTAATGCAATTAAATTAATGTTCCTATTTCGAATTATATTTATAATCCTTTTACTCTCAAATATTGCTTTTTATAGTTACAGTAAAAAGCACACACCAAACCAACGCACGTTCATCGCAGTTGATAAAAATGTAAACAAATTGACACTACTGAGTGAATTGGATACCTCTAAATCCATTTGGGAAAACAAACAACCCAAAGCAACAGAGTCGCCAACAGAAATCTTTAACCAAGAGTGTTACACCGTTGGTGTATTTAACTCAAAATCTGAATCCACATCCGTACTCAATGCCTTAAAAAAAGATGTGTTGAAAATCAGAACAAGAAAAATAATTTCCTCTCAAGAAGCTGGGTACTGGGTTTATATTCCAGCCAAAAATTCTCGAGATGAAGCCTTGGACATTGGCAGGCAACTCTCGCAATTAAATATCAAAGATTATTACGTTGTTACTGGTGGCGAAAACGAAAACACCATATCTCTTGGGCTTTACCGCGATGTTAATAATGCCAACTCACGCCTACAAGAGCTTCAATCCAAGGGATTTGAAGCAAAAAAACAAATCAAAATCGAACAATGGCCAGAGTTTTGGATTGATTATTCCATTGCATCGGATCAAGTCTACACTCTGCCCGATGTAACGCAAATTAACCCAAAAATAAGCAGCAATAAAGTAGAATGCAATTGGTAAAATCTTCACTGCAACTTTCCCGCCATTTTTTAAACTTTTTTTAACAAGATTACAAAAAAGATTTGAAATTACAATTAAACCTCTCTATACTGCACAACCTCAAAGCCGGCATAGCTCAGATGGTAGAGCAACTGACTTGTAATCAGTAGGTCCGCAGTTCGACTCCGCGTGCCGGCACCATTACTTTCTTATCCAAAATTTATAAATTTCTTCATTGCATTCTGTGTTAATAATTTTGTGATGAAATCTTTGGCTCCATACTTCAATATCTAAATCAGTGTGTGGGTCTGTGGCTTCCAGTAATACAATTTCTCCTTTTTTGACTTGTTTTATTGCCAATTTTAATTGCAGTAATGGTTGAGGGCATCTTAATCCCTTGGCATTGACATATTTATCGTAATCTTTTTTCATTTTGTCATTATATCATTTAAAATATTCGTTATGACAAAAGAAAAAATACATATCCTTGGAATTTGTGGGACTTTTATGGGCGGACTTGCTGTTTTAGCAAGGTCCTTAGGTTTTGAAGTCAGCGGTTCTGATCAAAATGTTTATCCACCGATGAGTACTCAATTGGAAAAAATTGGTATCCGTATGCATCAAGGCTATGATGATTCTGTTTTAAACCAGACATATGCCCAAGTTGTTGTCGGCAATGTCATGACTCGTGGTATGCCTGTAATTGAAACTCTTTTGGAAAGCAAACAACGTTACAGCTCAGGTCCCCGCTGGTTGGGTGAAAACCTATTGCGTCATAAAAAGGTCTTTGCTGTGGCGGGTACTCATGGCAAAACCACGACCGCATCTATGCTCGCGTGGTTGCTGGAATATAACAACCATAACCCTGGCTTTCTGATTGGCGGTGTCACAGAAAACTTTGGGATTTCTGCACGGAATACGGGTTCTGATAATTTTGTTATTGAGGCTGATGAATACGATTCTGCCTTTTTTGATAAACGCTCTAAGTTTGTGCATTATCATGCTGATGTGGCAATTTTAAATAACTTGGAGTTTGACCATGCTGATATTTTTGAAAATTTGGATGCGATAAAAAAACAATTTCATCACTTTATTCGCACCATCCCGCACTCTGGCACATTAATAGTTAACAAAGATGAGGATAACCTTAAAACTGTCTTGGATATGGGTTGTTGGACACCTGTTGTAACCTTCGGAACAGATAAAACGGCTGATATTTATGCTGTTCCACATTGTTCTGACTATTCAAGTTTTGCACTTTATAACAATGGTAAGATGCAATGTTCAATAACATGGGGTCTCATCGGCAAACACAATATGTTAAATGCTACGGCTGCTATTGCGGCAGCACAATCTGCAGGCATATCTTTTAAGGATTGTGCTCGCGCGCTTGCTGAATTTAAGGGCATTAAAAGACGCATGGAACACATAGGCTCTGTTAATTCGATTACCATCTATGATGATTTTGCACACCATCCGACCGCGATAGCTACGACCATAGAAGGGCTTAAAAACAATATTGGTGATAAAAAACTTATCGTTGTGGTTGAACCACGCAGCAATTCCATGCGTGCAGGTGCACACGCTCACGCCTTGCCTTCTTCTTTACAACAAGCCGATGTTGCGGTAGTGATGAATTACCCTGATTTACATTGGCAAGACGATATTTTTGCGCAGTTCGAACTCAATGGTATTAAAACAATGGAATCTGTCGATGCTTTGTTGCCTTTTTTAGCAGATATATCAACTCCAGGCACTCACCTTGTCTTTATGAGCAATGGAGGATTTGAAAATGCACCCAGACGATTTTTGGCTTGGTTGGAACGTTTGTATAATGGCTAAAAACCATTAGACACATTAGACTGCCGATGCTTTTTGGCTCTTCTGGATTGTTGGCTTTAGCCGATGCTTTTTTCTCTTTTTAGAGGTGAGTGGGATAAATCCCACTTACCAAAATGATGGCGTCATTGGCAAATCTTTATTGCTAAATTTATTTATCAATCTTACAATTATCATCACTTGTTTTGTTATGGTTAAACCTTAAATGTTAGTTGCTTTTAATAAACCCTTTAAAGTTCTTAGTCAATTTACGGATGAAAATGGTCGCAGGACTTTGGCTGATTATATTTCCATCAAACAAATTTATTCGATTGGTCGCCTAGATTACGATTCTGAAGGGCTGATGTTGTTAACCGATGATGGTCTGTTAAAACACAATTTATCCAATCCAAACAAAAAGGTCAATAAAGTTTATTTAGTTCAGGTTGAGGGAATTGCTAAGAAACCTCAACTTGACTTATTGCGCAAGGGCTTTAAACTCAAAGATGGCTTTGCTCAAGCCGTTGCCATCAAGTCACTACTAACCCAACCCAGTATTGTATGGAAAAGAAATCCACCTATACGTCAACGCAAAAATTCTCCAACAAGTTGGGTCGAAATCACGCTAAATGAAGGGCGTAATCGACAAGTGCGCAGAATGATGGCTCATGTTGGTTTGCCTGTTTTGCGTTTAATTCGTTTAAGAATTGGGCATTACACACTCGAAAATTTATCCGTAGGGAGTCATAGAATTATCGATGCGTAAAATTATTCATATTGATATGGATTGTTTTTTTGCAGCGGTTGAAACGCGCGAAAACCCAAACTTAAAAGGTTTACCCGTCGCCGTGGGCGGTCGACCCGAAACTCGTGGGGTGGTGGCAGCGTGTAACTATGAAGCCCGTGCTTTTGGAGTGCATTCTGCTTTGCCAATGTCACAAGCGATAAGAAAATGCCCAAATTTAATTATGTTACCAGTCCATATGAATCTTTATCGGCAAGTGTCTAAACAATTACACCTTATTTTCAAAAGATATACCCAAATCATTCAACCATTATCCCTTGATGAAGCTTATCTGGATGTTTCTGATTGTAGCCTATTTAATGGCAGTGCCACACTTATTGCAGAGGATATTCGTGGAGCGATATACAAGGAACTTCACTTGAAAGCTTCAGCTGGTATCGCGCCCAATAAGTTTTTGGCAAAGATAGCAAGTGACTGGAATAAACCTAATGGTCAGTTTGTGGTCACTCCAGATGCAATTGATTCTTTTGTTAGCACACTAGCTGTTAAAAAGATCTTTGGCGTGGGTAAAGTAACCAACAATAAAATGTTAAAATTAGGCATACAGACGTGCTCTGATTTACAACAATTTTCCAAATTAGAATTAATAAAATTATTTGGAAAATTTGGCAGGCAACTTTATTCTCTTTGTCGTGGCATTGATGATAGACAAGTGCAAGTCAACAGTATTAGGAAGTCACTAAGTATAGAAGATACTTTTACCCGTGATAAATCCAGTTTAGAACAATGCCTTGGCGAAGTTGAAAAACTTTACCCAAAACTGCTGCAAAGGTTGGAAAATAATAACAAAAAACACAAGTTACCGATTAAGGCACTTTATATCAAATTGCGTTTTGATAATTTTAAAACAACAACAGCACAACAATCAACTCAAAATATTGATAAATCTATATTTAAATTGCTTATTGAAAAAGCATGGTATCGTTACCAAAGACCCGTGCGATTAATAGGGCTTGGTATTGAATTTTCACACGAAATTGATTATGGACAGTTAGAGTTGCCTTTTAGTAACTGAGTAATTGCAAAACTTCATCGACTAAAGTCGATGCCCCAAATTAAGGGTTGGGTTAAAGTCGATGCCCCAGTGTAGTTTCGTATCATACTGCGAATGGACTTTAGTCCAGTTCCAATAGTATTTTTCTATTCATAAATGCCATAAAATCTTCTGTTGGCATCTTTTAAGTTTGCTTTTACCGCATTATATTTAATGTATTTGTAGGTAATTTCAAAGTGCTTTTCATTTCTTATTACTTTATCAAAATAATTGCTATCCCATAGTGCGCCTTTTCTGTTTAGTTGTTTGTTTATCTGAAAGGATAAACCTCCTTTTATAGATTGCATAATTTTATCTAGTTTTTGTTTTTGTTGTATAAGAAGATGTATGTGATTAGGCATTATGCTTATGCATATAAGTTTAATAAATTTAGGTTCTAAACTTTTTACGTAATCATGAATAATAGCAATAACATCACCATTTAATAGTTTGCCAGCAGTAGACTTATCTAAATATTCATCAATTTCCATTTGTTTTTTAGTTTCTGAACAGTGGTTTTTATCTTTTAGTTGTAATAAATAATTATCAACACTATCTTTTGTTCTAAAGGTGATAAATTGGTAAGTGTCAGGTTTCACAACGTTGTTGATGTAAACCCATCTTGTTAGAAGACTTTAATCTTAACAACCTTTGTTTAAATTGGCTAGGATTTTGTTTAAAGATTTCAGGCTTAATTTGAAACCATTTTTCTA
>Ga0256840_1001075_pt1 | contig 26480 bp, 20 predicted proteins | sample 355202metaG_FD_185969 | JGI IMG/M metagenome (GOLD analysis project Ga0256840, IMG submission 185969) | Hydrothermal vent microbial communities from Mid Atlantic Ridge, Atlantic Ocean - 355-202 | ecosystem: Environmental > Aquatic > Marine > Hydrothermal vents | place: Atlantic Ocean: Mid... | reverse complement strand
TTATCACTATATTAATTAAATTCTTATATATCTTTTAAATCAACACAATATTTTGAAATATTTAACGATATGTGCAAAAAGCACTTTATATAAAATAAAAAGCATATCTATATGTTCAGTTTTTATTTTTATTTAAGGACTTTTTATGTTTCTACGATGTTCTTTATAGGATTTTGAAAAAACATGTTTTCCATTTTTTGCTTTAACAAAATACAAATAAGATGTTTTTTTAGGGAAAATTGCAGCAAAAATTGCCTCTTTAGAAACACTACTTACAGGAAATTCAGGTAGTCCTTTGTTTTTGTATGTATTGTATTTACTATCATCCTCTCTAATTCTTTTTGCTGTTACTTTTATGTGAGAGTATTTACCATAGTTTAAAGTACCATCCATTTGTAGCTTCATACCTCTCTTTAAACGATTATAAATAATAGATGAAACTATTGGCATCTCTTCTTTATTGGCTGCTTCTTTTTGTATAATTGAGGCTATAACAAGATAACGATACCAACTTTTTTTGTCAAACTCACCAAAAATTTTATTTGATGTTTTTTTATGATATTTCCATGCATAGTTAATAAGATACAAAACTAAATGCCTCTCGCTTATTCCAACTGGTATATGGTAAGTTTCTGGAATAATAAGTCCATCTCTAATTGGACTATATTTTAAGTAGTATCTCATAAGCTTTTTATATGAAAGATTGTACTTTTTAGATATTTTATATAAAAAAACATCTATTGTTTCTCCTGGTACTAAAATAATCGAGTTCATAGCAGCTTTAGAGTTTGCAAGTTTATATAGAAAATCTCCCCTACTTAGTCTAGTTGAACCAATATCGATCCAACCAGATTGTGGCTGTCCTATTAAAAAAAGTAAGTATTTATCGATAGATGGTGAAAGATTGAAATCTTTTTGCTCTAAATATGTTATAATCTGGCCAATCGAGCCTTGCGGAACATATGTAACCTTAGTTGTATTAATAGGTTTAGATAAGTGAAATAGAAGAGAATAAATGATAATAAATGCTACATCACATACAATGAAAAATATCTGGAGATTTTTTTTATTCATATTTCTTTTTATCACTCTTTTATTTGTTCTTTTAACAAATGGATTTAGGATAGAAACCCTTCAACTTCCAAAAATTAAAATTTCACAATTGTACATAAAATTAGATAAAAAACTTATTGTAACAATAGATACTCTTCAAATTGATACAAAAAATAAAAATAATAGTTCAATAAAAGAGATAGAAAATCTAACTAATTACCTTCCTTACATATATCAGCTTTTTGATTATGTTTCAATTCAAAATATTAAATATAGTAATAAAACTATTCATTTTCTCTATAAAGACAAAATTTTTTATGTTGATAGTAATTTTATAACTATAGATGCAAAATTTAATAATAAAAAAGAGGCTATAGAGATAGATATAAAAAATATGATTTTAAAAGATTTTGCACTCAATTTAAATGGCTATTTAACGGTTAATCTTAAAAATGAATTATATAATTTTAAGGGCAAATACAACACTTTTAATATCAATGGAGATATTAACCTCAATATAAAAAACAATAATCTATTTTATAGTTTAAATACTAAAAAATTTAATACACTTAAGCCATTTATGGATTTTTTATCTAAAAAAATAGATATAGAACCACTACTTTCTGAATGGATATACAAAAGAATAATAGCTTCTGAATATAAACTACACTATTTAAAGGGAAAATTTAATTTAAATACATATGACTTCTATCCAAAACTAATGAGTGCCAAAGCAACTGGTAAAAATACTACTATACGATTTAATGACAAGGCTCCTTTGGCTGTTGTAAAAGATATGGATATTATACTAGAAGATAATAATCTAATTTTTGATGTTAAAAAAGCAGAATATCAAGGTAAAGATTTAAGTAGAACAAAAGTTCATATATATCATCTTATGACAGCTGGAGCTGGAATAATAATTGACCTAAAGGCTAATATCACTTTAGATGACTCTATTCATGCTGCTCTACTTGCCTTTAATATAAAAATTCCAATAACTCAGACATCTGGAAAAACTGAATCAAATGTGAAAATTGATATAAACTTTCTTCCTATTGGCATAAAAAGTTACACAGGTTATTTTAAAATAAATGATGCAAATATATCTTTAAGTGGATTACCAATTTATTCAAAAAGTGGATATATTGAGTTGGACAATGGTATTGTAAGGCTAAATAGTGTAAATCTTAAATATGATACTATATTTGACATATACACATCAGGGGATCTGAACCTTACAAGTGGAGTTCTAAAAAGTATCAATAAAATTAATTCACTCAATATAAATTTTGACTCACTTAATCTTCTACATGTAGAGGATCTAAATACAACTGCAAGCATGACAATCTTAAATAATGGTACATCTATATATGTCGATAAATTTAAAACTAACTTAGAGTTTCTTAGTGATACAAATAAAATAACCATAGAAAATTTAAGTTCAATTTATAAGTATTCACCAATAATGAAACTTCTAAATGCGAAGGATGGTCAACTTAATTTAGAAACCGAAGATTTTAAGAAATACAATATTTTTACAAAAATAAAAAATGCAGACTTACCATTAATGGTAAATAATAAAAAAATAAAGAATTTAGATTTAGTTATAAATGTAGATGGTAAAGATTTAGATATTGTTTCTACAAATTATGATATTAAAGTTAAAAAGCGTAAAAATATTGTTGCAAATATTAAAAATATTGATATTGCAATTGACTACTCGAGCATGAGTGATTCTATGGAGATAAAAAACCTTACCATAAAAGGTATAAATTCAAATATTATCGATACAAATTTAAGTATCAAAATACCAAGCAATAAGTACATATTAAAAATAGATGATAAAAATATCACATATGATAGTCAGCTATTTAAGCAAACAATTTTTTTAGAACAGACAAAAAATAGCATTTACTTAGACAGTAAAAATTTAACTGATATGTTTATTAACAGTTTGCTAGGAAAAGATATTTTTGAAAATGGAGCATTTAAGTTGTATCTTGACGGTGATAACTCAAAAAAGTTTGATGGAACTTTCATAGCACAAAACACAATCATAAAAGGTATGGAGTTTTACAACAACATTATGGCATTAATGCATACTATTCCATCGTTAGCTACATTTAAAAATCCTGGATTTAATGAAAAAGGTTATAAGATAGATTATGCTTATTTAGATTTTACTAGGGCTGGAGATATTATCACTATTGATAAATTAAATATAGATGGTAAAAGTGCAGATATTATTGGTTCTGGTAACATAAATATAACAACAGGTGCTATTAATATAACACTACAAATAAGTGTATTTAAAAACCTAAGCTCAATTGTAAATGAAATACCTGTAGTTAATTACATCATACTAGGAAAAGATGGAAAAATGTATACTCAAATAGAGATAAAAGGAACTATATCAAAACCAATAATAAAAACAAACATATTACAAGACACCGCTCTATCTCCATTTGGTATCATAAAAAGAACCTTAGAAACTCCGTTTAGGATTTTTAAGTAGTCTTTTTTATAGACAATGCCAATAAAATCCATGCCATAATAAAAGCAACACCACCAATTGGAGTAATTGCACCTAACATTTTTATACTAGTAAATGTCATAGCATATAAACTACCTGAAAAAATTAAAATACCAAATATCATGCTATAGCCTGCAACACTAACTCGTTTGGAACTATTAAAATTAGCTACAAATGAAACACAAAATAAACCAAGTGCATGATAAAACTGATACTCAACTCCTGTATGGAAAATTACAAGCATCTCTTTAGTAACTATGTTTTTTAAACCATGTGCACCAAATGCCCCAAAAGCTACTGCTAGTGCCATAAACACTGCACCATAAAAAGCAAATTTTTTACTTTCTTTATTCATTTAATTAATCCTTTGTCCCTCTTTTAAAGGGGATAGTTTTTTTTGAAGTGAAATACTAATATTGTTTTTAAATAACCCACCATAAAATGTTTTTCTATTTATCTCTTCATATGCTCCAATTAACCCTAATTCTAGCTCTATAGAATCTTTTAAAATTCTTAAAATCAACACTGCATCATTTGGATTTACATGTGTTGGTGCCTCACTTCCAAATGTAAAATGTCTATGAATTCTTTCAATTAATTTTTTATTTCTAACCTCAATAAAGACCGACTCAAGTGGTGCTTTAAAAAACATAACACCACTTTTTATATTGATCGATGTGTATGTTGTATCTAATCCATATATCTTTCTTGAGTGTGAATCGAAAAAATAGAGTCTTTTATTAAAATTTTGATCGAAATTATCTATCATCAAGTCAAGAATCTGTAACTTTTGCTCTTTTGTATAAAAATTACCTATTTCAGAAAAACAAAATGTTAAAAGAGACTTTATACTATACCACTCTGTTGTCTCAAATGAGTAAGAAAGCATCCTTGTCGTTCGCTCTTTTTTAAACTTCTCTATCTCAGAGCTACTTTTTGTTCTATAGACTCTAGGGACTGTAGTATCACGGTACATAGGACCAGGAAACTGTGCATGAATTACAAAGCGCTCTTTATCTTCATGTTCAAGTATATATTTTAAACCACCCAAATAGCCCTCATCTATAATCTTTACTTCCTCTTTAGGCACTTTTGATAAAAGTTCTAAAAATTCACTATTTTGACAATCTTCATTCCAGATAATACTAGGATACCTAAAAAAGGTAGATATCCTTTCTAGTACCTCACTGCTTGGCTCTTTATCTATAACTCTGTCTATCCATGAAGTGACAGTTCTTCTGTCTTTTCCAATAATAGTTGCAAACTTTGATATGCTTAGTTCTGAGCGTTTATATATTTCTACTATCTTATCTAGTGTTTTCATAAATCTGACCTTACTAACTATCTATATTTTTAGATAAAAACAGATGATGACAAATATGAGGCAGTTCAATGAAAACCTAGCAATAGCTAAGGTAAATTGAACTAACGAAGTAGTTGTCGTCATCTGTTGTTACCCGAAGGGTAGTTTATATTTGTCCTTATTGCTTCGTTAGAGTCTTTCAACTTGAGCTTTGCGCTAGGTTTTCAAGAATCTTCCTCACACTAAGGGCAAATATAAACCATCTAAAAGCATAGATGGTGGGTAAGATCAAATACAATTGTACAGTTTTTGTACAAAAAAAACAAATTGTACAAAAATTGTTATATAAATATCACTTTTGTACCATCACTTTTTATCACCAAATTGTATACTATATGTAATAAAATCCAACTAGGAGAAACATATGGGTGCAATATACGATAAAGTTTATTCAGAGTCTATCAAAGATCCTGAAAAGTTTTGGGCAGAGGCAGCAACAAAAGTTCATTGGTATCATCAATGGGATAAAGTTTTAGATGTAGTAGATGGGCATTATCGCTGGTTTGTTGGTGGTTGTATGAATACTTGTTACAACGCTTTGGACCTACATGTAGACCATGGTAGGGGTGACCAAGCAGCACTGATATATGACTCACCCGTAACGGATACTAAAAAAACATATACCTACAGAGAGCTTCGTGACCGCGTTGCAAAAACAGCTGGTATGCTTGTAAATAAAGGTGTAGTAAAAGGTGATAGAGTTGTTATCTACATGCCGATGATTCCTGAAGCTGTTATTGCTATGCTAGCGTGCGCAAGAATAGGAGCTATACACTCTGTTGTTTTTGGTGGATTTGCTGCACATGAGCTTGCAACTAGAATTGAAGATGCAAAACCAAGAGTTATCATGAGTGCAAGTTGTGGTATAGAGGTAAGTCGTGTGATACACTACAAACCACTTCTTGATGAAGCTATTAAAAAATCAAGTCATAAACCAACAACATGCTTTATATATCAAAGACCACAAGAGAGAGCAAATATGCTCCCTTGGAGAGATGTTGATTGGGCTGAAGAGGAAGAAAAAACGAGTCCTGTTGATTGTGTGCCAGTTGATGCTATTGACCCACTTTATATACTCTATACTTCAGGGACAACAGGAAAACCAAAAGGTGTTATTAGAAGCAATGGTGGACACTCAGTTGCCATGAAGTGGTCTATGGACAATGTCTACAATGCAAAACCAGGAGATGTCTTTTGGGCAGCAAGCGATGTTGGTTGGGTTGTTGGACACTCTTACATTGTTTATGCTCCACTTATGAATGGTTGTACTACCATAGTTTATGAAGGAAAACCAGTTCGAACTCCGAACCCTGGAGCATTTTGGAGAGTTTGTGAAGAGTATAAAGTAAATGTACTTTTTTCAGCACCAACAGCCTTTAGAGCAATAAGAAAAGAGGATCCTGAAGGAAAGTTTGTTCAAAAATATGATTTAAGCTCTCTTAATAACATATTTATGGCAGGCGAGAGATGTGATTCTCCTACACTTGAGTGGACACAAAATGTAACAGGAAAAGATGTCATAGACCACTGGTGGCAAACTGAAACTGGTTGGGCAATAGCTGCCAATCCACTAGGACTTGATCCCATGAAAATCAAATCAGGAAGTCCAACTAAGCCAATGCCAGGGTTTAATCTTCAAGTTCTTGATGCTGATGGCAAGCAGTGTAAGGCTGGAAAACTAGGAAACTTAGTCATAAAACTACCACTTCCGCCAAGTTGCTTAATGGGTATCTGGGAAGATGATGCAAGATATAAACGCTCATATTTAAACTTTTATGACGGATATTATCTTACAGGAGATTCAGGATACATAGACAAAGATGGTTATGTTTGGGTTATGGGTCGTATGGATGGTGTTATAAATGTAGCTGGTCACCGCCTTTCAACTGGTGAGATGGAAGAAATAGTTGCAAAACACCCAGATGTTGCAGAGTGTGCTGTTATAGGTGTTGATGATGAGCTTAAAGGTGAAGTTCCTATGGGATTTGTTGTGCTTAAAGAAGGAATCGAAAGAGATCCAACTTCACTTGCAGAAGGAATTGTTCAGCTTGTCCGTGACGAGATAGGAGCAGTAGCAAGTTTTAGAATAGCAACAGTAGTAAACAGACTTCCAAAAACAAGAAGCGGAAAGATACTAAGAGGAACTATGCGTAGTATGGCAGATGGCAAAGAGTGGAATATGCCTTCAACCATAGAAGACGAAACAGTATTACCAGAGATAGAAGAAGCTATAAAAGCATTGGGTTACCCAAAAAAGAAGGAAATAAAATGATAAAAAGTGCAGGTAAAAAATTTAGAGAAGCTTTAAAAGAGCAGAGTCCATTGCAGATATTGGGTGTTATAAACGCATACAGTGCTATTCAAGCTGAACGAACTGGAGCAAAAGCACTATATCTTTCAGGGGCAGGTGTTGCAAATGCTAGTTATGGATTGCCTGATTTAGGTATGACAATGCTTGAAGATGTTTGTATCGATATTCGCCGAATTACAGGTCGTTGTGATTTGCCTCTTTTGGTTGATGCCGACACTGGTTGGGGTGGCGCTTTCAACATTGCTCGTACTGTAAGAGAGATGACAAAAGCAGGTGCAGCAGGCTGTCACATAGAAGACCAAGTTGCTCAAAAAAGATGTGGTCACAGACCAAATAAAGAGCTTGTAAGCATAGAAGAGATGAGCGATAGAATTCGTGCAGCAGTGGATGCAAAAACTGACCCAGATTTTGTCATCATGGCTAGGACTGATGCACATGCTAGTGAAGGACAAGCCGCAGCTCTTAAGCGAGCTCATGCTTATGTGAAAGCAGGAGCTGACATGATATTTGCAGAAGCTATTCACACGCTAAAAGAGTACGAAGACTTTACAAATGAGATAAAAGTTCCCGTTTTAGCAAACATAACAGAGTTTGGAGCAACTCCAATGTTCACTGTTGATGAGCTTGCAAGTGTTGGTATCAGCATGGTTCTTTACCCACTTTCAGGCTTTCGTGCTATGAACAAAGCTGCACTTAATGTTTTTGAAGCGATTTTAAATGATGGTACACAAAGTAGTACGCTTGAGATTATGCAGACTAGAATGGAGCTTTACGATATGCTAGATTATCATTCATATGAGGAAAAACTAGACGCACTTTTTGCAAAGGATAAAAAATGAGCTTTAAACCAAAAAAATCGGTAGCACTTTCAGGAACAGCCGCAGGAAATACAGCCATTTGTACAGTAGGACTTACAGGAAATGACCTTCATTACCGTGGTTATGACATACTTGAATTTGCCACAAAAGCAGAATTTGAGGAGATAGCTTACTTGATAGTTCATGAAAAATTGCCAAATAAAACTGAACTAAAAGCATACAAAACTAAACTACAATCTTTTAGAGATATACCAGATGCAGTAAAAACTGTTTTAGAGCAACTTCCAAAATCTACTCACCCGATGGATGTAATGAGAACAGGTTGTTCTGCTCTTGGTTGCATTGAGCCTGAAGATGATGCTCATCCAAAAGATAAAGCACAAGATATAGTAGATAGACTTATAGCATCATTTGGCTCTATTCTTCTTTATTGGTATCACTTCACTCATAACAACAAAAAGATAGAGTTAAAAACAGATGATGACACTATTGCAGAACACTTTTTACACCTACTTCACGGTAAAAAACCAAAAGAATCATGGGTAAAAGCTATGCATGTATCTCTTATACTTTATGCAGAACACGAGTTTAACGCTTCAACATTTGCAGCACGAGTAATCGCAGGAACAAGTTCAGATATGTTCTCAGCAATTACAGGAGCTATTGGGGCTCTAAGAGGACCTAAGCATGGTGGAGCTAATGAAGCAGCATTTAGGATTCAAGAGCGTTATAGTTCAGCTGATGAGGCTGAAGCTGATATAAAAGAGAGAATGAGTAAAAAAGAGATTATCATTGGCTTTGGTCACCCTGTTTATACTACAAGTGACCCAAGAAATGTAGTCATCAAAAAAGTTGCTCATGATTTATCTGTTGAGAATAGCGATACTCTTATGTATGATGTTGCTGAACGCATAGAGTCTGTAATGTGGGAAGCTAAAAAGATGTTCCCAAATCTTGATTGGTTCTCGGCTGCATCTTATAACCAGATGGGGGTTCCAACAGATATGTTTACACCTTTGTTTGTAATTTCTCGTACAACTGGTTGGGGTGCTCATGTGATAGAGCAAAGAGAAGATGGAAAGATTATCCGTCCTTCAGCTCAATATGTTGGACCACATGATTTAAAGTTTAAACTACTAGATGAAAGAGATTAGTCATGGATAGCCAAAAGTATCTTAAAGAGCTAGAAGGTTTTGAGACAAAATACTATGATGTAAAAGCAGCTGTAGAAGATATAAAAAGTGGTTCGTTTGAGAAGATGAACTATACTTCAAGAGTTTTATGTGAAAACTTGCTTAGAAAGTGCCCTAGTGACGAGCTAAAAGACTCTCTAATTCAACTCATAGAAAAAAGAGATGATAAGGATTTTCCTTGGTATCCTAGCCGTGTTGTAACACATGACATACTTGGACTTACTGCTTTGGTTGATCTTGCTGGACTAAGAGAAGCTATAGCAAAAGAGGGAGGGGATCCTAAAAAGGTAAATCCTGTAGTCCCTACTCAGCTCATAGTTGACCACTCTTTAGCTGTTGAGTGTGGTGGGTTTGACCCTGAAGCTTTTAGTAAAAATAGAGCCATTGAAGATAGAAGAAATGCAGATAGATTTCACTTTATAAACTGGACTAAAGAGGCATTTGATAATGTAGATGTTATACCTCCTGGCAATGGAATTATGCATCAGATAAACTTAGAGAAGATGTCGCCTGTTGTGCATAATATAGATGGCATAGCAAGCCCAGATACACTTGTAGGAACTGATAGTCATACACCTCATGTGGATGCCCTTGGTGTTCTTGCTCTTGGTGTAGGTGGACTTGAAGCTGAAAACATCATGCTTGGAAACCCAACCTATATGAGAGTTCCTGAGATAGTAGGTGTAGAGATAGTAGGTGTAAGAAGCGAGGGAATTACAGCCACTGATATTGCACTTGCTATGACCTGCTTTTTAAGAGAGCAAAAAGTTATATCTTCATATCTGGAGTTCTATGGTGAGGGCTTAAAGTATTTAACACTAGGCGATAGAGCTACCATTTCAAATATGACTCCAGAGTATGGGGCAAGTGCTGCTATGTTTGGCATAGACAATCAAACACTAGAGTATCTTACACTTACAGGTCGTGAAGCCAAACAAGTTAAACTTGTAGAAGCTTACGCAAAAGCAAATGGTCTTTGGGCAGATTCACTAAAAAATGCTACATATGCAAGAGAGCTTACATTTGATTTATCTAGCGTAACAAGAAGTCTAGCAGGTCCTTCAAAACCTCATAAGCTAGTTCCAACAAGCACACTAAAAAAAGAAGGTATAATCAAAGATTTTGTAAGTGATGGCGACAAGATGCCTGATGGTGCAGTTTTGATTGCTGCGATTACTAGTTGTACTAATACTAGTAATCCTAGAAATGTTGTTGCAGCTGGTTTACTAGCAAAAAAAGCAAATGAACTAGGGTTAAAAAGAAAACCATGGGTAAAATCATCTTTAGCACCTGGTTCTAAAGTAGTTGAAGAGTACCTAAAAGATGCAAATCTACTTGGTGAACTTGAAAATTTAGGTTTTGGAATTGTAGGCTTTGCATGTACTACATGTAACGGCATGAGTGGAGCACTTGATCCAAAAATCCAAGCTGAAGCAGTTGATAATGATGTGTATACTACAGCAGTGCTTTCAGGAAACAGAAACTTCGATGGAAGAATTCACCCATATGTAAAAGAGGCATTTTTAGCTTCTCCTCCACTTGTAATTGCTTATGCACTTGCTGGGACTATTCGCTTTGATATAGAAAAAGACTCACTTGGGGTTGATAAAAATGGCAATCAAGTTACACTAAAAGACTTATGGCCAAGCGATGCCGAGATAGATAAGGTTGTAAAAGATTCAGTAAAACCAGAGATGTTTAGCGAGATTTATGATCCAATGTTTAGCAAAAGTGCATTGAATGATTTTGAAATATCTCCACTTTATAACTGGAATACAAAAAGCACATACATAAACAATCCACCATATTGGGACGATGAGTTTATGGGTAAACCAAATCTTAAAAATATGCGTCCTTTAGGCGTGTTTGGTGACAACATAACAACTGACCACCTATCTCCATCAAATGCTATACTTCCTTCAAGTGCTGCTGGAGAATACTGTGCAAAGATGGGACTTCCAGAGGTTGATTTTAACTCATATGCAACTCATCGTGGCGACCACCATACAGCTCAACGAGCAACTTTAGCAAACCCTAAACTCTTTAACGAGATGGTAAAAGAAAACGGCAAAGTAGTACAAGGCTCACTCACAAGAATCGAGCCTGATGGAAAAGTAAGTCGTATGTGGGAAGCTATAGAAACCTATATGAGCAGAAAACAACCTCTTATTATAATCGCGGGCATAAACTATGGACAAGGAAGCTCAAGAGATTGGGCGGCTAAAGGCGTTAGGCTTGCAGGTGTTGAAGTGCTTATAGCTGAGAGTATAGAGAGAATTCATAGAACAAATCTAGTTGGCATGGGTGTTTTACCGTTACAGTTTAAAGATGGAGATACTAGACATACTTACAACATTGATGGAAGTGAAACATATGAAGTAGAAGGTGAAATTTCACCAAGAGCATTACTGAGTGTTATTATGACAAGAGCTAATGGAGAAGTTGTCAAAATACCTGTTATATGTAGACTAGATACAACAGCAGAAGTAGAAGTTTACAATGCTGGTGGTATTCTTCAAAAGTTTGCTAAAGATTTTGTTGCAAAGGGAAAAAAGTGAAGCAGATAAAAATCCCCGCTACATATATGCGTGGCGGGACAAGTAAAGGAGTTTTTTTCCGTATAGAAGATTTACCAAAAGCGGCTCAAAAAGCTGGTGAAGTAAGAGACAAACTACTTTTAAGAGTTGTTGGCTCTCCTGATCCTTACTCGAAGCAGATAGATGGTATGGGGGGGGCAACTTCTAGTACGAGCAAAACTGTACTAATCAAAAAAAGCTCAAAACCTGACCATGATATTGACTACTACTTTGGACAAGTTGCTATCGATAAACCTTTTATGGACTGGAGTGGAAATTGCGGAAACTTAAGTTCTGCTGTTGGTCCATTTGCAATCAAATCTGGATATGTAGATAATCTAGTTCAAGACGGCATTCAGACTGTTAAAATTTGGCAAGCCAATATCAAAAAAACCATACTTTGCTATGTGTCTATGAAAGATGCTGAAGTCCAAGAGATAGGTGACTATGAGATAGATGGTGTTGCATTTCCTGCTGCTGAAATTGGTCTTGAGTTTGTAGCACCAGTTGATCCTAGTGAAGCACTTTTTCCAACAGGGAATCTTATAGATATTTTAGAAGTTCCACAAGTCGGAACATTTAAAGCCACAATGATTATGGCTGGAATTCCTACTATATTTTTAAGTGCTGAAGATTTGGGCTACACAGGGTGCGAACTTCAAAACGATATAAACTCAGATAAAGAAGCACTAAAAAAGTTTGAAACCATAAGGGCCTATGGAGCTATAAAAATGGGTCTTATAGACAACATAGAAGAGGCAAAAACAAGAGCACATACTCCAAAGATTGCCTTCGTCTCAAAGCCTCAAGACTACACAGCTTCTAGCGGAAAGAAGATAACTAAAAAAGATATAGATTTAAATGTAAGAGCATTGTCTATGGGTCTTCTTCATCATGCCATGATGGGAACTGCTAGTGTTGCCATAGGAGTTGCTGCTTGCGTTGAGGGTACTTTAGTAAATCTTGTAAGTGGTGGCGGAAAAAAAGACACAGTTACTTTCGGACATCCCTCAGGCACTCTAAAAGTTGGTGCAATTATAGACAAAAAAAATAGAGTAGAGAGAGCAAGTATGAGCAGAAGTGCCAGAATCATTATGGATGGTTTTGTTTATGTTCCTAGTAATTATTATAATCATGAGAGCACTATATAGTAAGAACAACCACAAAAGTTTAGTTTTACAGTAAAAGTCTGATATAATAGACTTCTTGCATAATCTGTAAAACTTAATTATATTGGATTAATCTTGAAAAGAAAAATTTTAATCGTAGAAGATGATAGAGACTTAAATAGTACAGTTGACAAGTTTTTAAAGATAAAAGGCTTTGAAACTGCATCTGTATATGATGGAGATAGTGCTATAGATATCGCCTATGAAAAAGAGTTCGATATTGTTTTACTCGATGTTAAGCTTCCCTATGCAGATGGTTTTGAGGTAGCAAAAGAGATTAGAAGTAGTAAAAATACACCTATTATCTTTTTAACATCACTTAATAGTGAAAAAGATGTAGAGAAAGGTTTTGTCAGTGGTGGTGATGACTACATAACAAAACCTTTTTCTCTAAATGAGCTACTTTTAAGAATAAATGCTATATTAAGAAGAGTATATAAGAATGAAAATATTATTAATATAACAGAAAAAATCAAATTCAATACGGAAAATTTAACTCTTATAAAAGATGACGAACCAGTTCATTTAACAGCAAAAGAAGTTAGACTAATGTCTCTATTTTTACAAAATAGAGACAAGATAGTAAGTCGCAAAGAGATATTTGATAGTGTATATGAGTATGAAGAGGAGCCAAATGAAGCATCTTTGAGGGTTTTTATAAATAGATTAAGAAATATTATTGGTAAGCATAGAATTCAGACTATTAAAAATATTGGCTATCAATATGTTGGCTGAAAAAAAATCTTTAATAAGATTTCTAGCTGTTTATATCATCTCTACCGCACTATTAGTTGGAGCGGGGACATTTTTTTATTATGAGGTGAGTTTGCAGGCTCTTAAAGAGCAAAATACAGAAAAACTTAAAAACAATGTTGCAAAATTTATCTCTATAAATATGAAAAAAAGAGTTTTTAAAACAGGCTCCAATCCAGAATACAATGGACTTAAAATAGCTGTTTATAAAGATGGAGAATATCTTTTTGGAAATTTTTTTAAAAAAGATTTGGATATCAAACAAGAGTATTTTTTGCAAAACAATACACTTTACTATATAAATAGTGAAAAAAAGAGATGGGGTGAGTTAAGTGTTGCTACTTACACAAATATAGATAAAGAGATAGAATCTCTTAAGCATAGAATTTTTCTCTTTTTATTTATTAGTTTTATATTTATTGTTATTATAGCTTTTTTACTTGGTAAAATCTTCTTAAAACCTATGAAGGATAGTATAAAGTCATTAGAGAACTTCATAAGTGATGCAACACATGAGATAAATACCCCGATAAGCTCTGTTCTTATAAATATAGAGCTTTTAAAAGAGCTATATCCAGATTTTAGAAAAATTGAGGAGCTTAAAAAAATAGAATCAGCTACATTTAGAATATCAAAAGTCTTTAAGGACTTAAGTTTTATAAAACTAAACCATAATCAAAATAAAGAGATTATAAAAGTAGATGTTGAAAAAGTGTTACAAGAGAGAATAGAGTTTTTTAGCACTTTTATCCAAAACAAAAAAATCAAACTCTCGCTCAGTGTAGAGCCTATGCAATTAGACATTGACATTGAAGACTTAATTAGGCTTCTTGATAATCTTATTTCCAATGCAATTAAGTATACAAAACCAAATAACAATATAGACATCATGCTCAACCAAGATTTTTTTGAGGTCATAAATGACGGTGAAATAAAAAATAGCAAAAAAATCACAGACAAGTTTTTTAGAGAAAACAAAGACGAAGGTGGCTTTGGTCTTGGTCTTTATATCGTTAAAAAGATTTGTAACTACTATAGTTTTAGTTTAAGTATCTCAACAAAAAATAAAAAAGTACATACAAAAATCCATTTCACACTCCATTAACATTGCAATGTCATAATTTCACTATCAAAACTAAGGAGTTTAAAATGAAAGTGAAAAAAATTATGATTTCAATGGTAGCACTAGTAGGTCTAACAAGTGCACTAAGTGCTTCAAGCGATTACAATGCAGAGGCATTGTTTGATGCAAAGTGTGGTATTTGTCACTCAAAAACAATGCCTAAAGACATGAACAGTATGATTGCACCTGCATTGAGTGGTGTCATGAAGCATATTAAAATGGCATATCCAAATAAAGAAGATGCTGTTGAGTTTATGGTAGATTATATTCAATATCCAAGTAAAAATAAAGCCATATGTCAACAGAGCAAAATAGCACAATTTGGTCTAATGCCTTCAGTAAAAGGTGTAGCAAGTGAAGATGAGCTAGAGGCTATAGCAGAGTGGATGTTCGATAACTTTCCTGCAAAAGGATTTGTAGGTAGAGGCATGCAAAACCAAAGAGGTGGCATGACTAAGAATACAATGATGCAAAGAGGCATGAAAAACCGTCCAGCTTTTGAGGATTTTGATGCAAATGGCGATGAGATGATAAGCAGAGACGAGTTTAACCAATTCAGAATGAATCGCATGAAGAGTCGCATGGGAGCTATGCAAAACCAAAGAGGTGGTATGGCTAACAATGCTATGAAACAAAGAGGTATGCAAAACAGACCAAACTTTACAATGTTTGATTTAAATGGTGATGGAGTTGTTACAAAGAATGAGCTAACACAGTTTAGAGCACAAAGAAAAGCGAAAATGGCAGCTAAAGGAATGCCTATGAGAAATGCAGCATATTCTCCAGCATTTGAGAGTATGGATATAGATGGTGATGGACAGTTGACTCAAGAAGAGTTCAATCAGTTTAGAATGAATAGATACAACACTAAGTAAGGAGTTAGAGATGAAAAAGATTATTGCAATTGCATTTTTAGCATCAGTTGTTTGGGCAGCAGACTTTACAGGATACACAACAGATCAACTCATAAACATGAGAGGCACAGTCGCTGTTCAAGATAGGGCAGATTTTAGAGCAGAGATGCAAAAAAGAATACAAACAATGACACCACAACAAAGACAACTTTTTATGCAAAGTAAAAAAAATAGAAGTGGCATGGGAGCAGGTCGTGGTGCTGGAGGAATGGGACAAGGAAGAGGCAGACAAGGTGGTGCTGGCATGGGAATGTACAGCAACTAGGCATATTTAGGCAGATATCTATCTGCCTACTCCCTAAAGGGGGAATAAGATGAAAAAGATTACTTCATTAACATTAGGACTCTCGTTTTTAGTTATGTCCTATACTGGTACCATGTTGTTTTTATGTCCAAAAGGTAAGATTGCTTACTGGAGCGACTGGACACTTTTAGGACTCAGCAAAGAGCAGTATGGAGACCTTCATATTACTTCAATGTTTATCTTTTTGCTTTTTGGAATTTTACACATCTATTACAACTGGCATCCAATTGTAAGCTATCTAAAAGATAAAACTCAAAAGATATCATTTACTACAAAAGAGCTCTTAATAGCACTTGCAATAAATGCAGCTTTTATCTTTGGGACACTTTTTGCAATACCTCCAGTTCAAACCATAATAGATATCAATAGTGACATAGAGCAGTATTGGGAAAACAGATACGGAACACCTCCATATGGACATGCGGAGGAGAGTAAGCTAAAAGTTTTTGTAAGAAAAGTTGGTGTTGACTTAGAGGGTGCAAAAAAGGCACTTATATCTAAAGGTATTAGTTTTAATGAAAGCGATACATTAAAAGATATAGCTAAGATGAACAATATAAGCCCAAATGATATATATCAGATTCTCAAAAAAGCTAAAAAAGTCAATAAATCAAGTGTTAAGTCTACAAAAAAAAGCTCTAGCACCAATGATGTACCACCAATGCTTGGAAGAAAGACTCTTCAAGAGTTGTCTCAACTAGATGTTATAAACCTAGAAAAAACATTGAAGCTCTTAATGCAAAAAGGCATCAGCGATGCTTCAAAACAGAGCAGAATGAAAGACATAGCAGATGAACTTGATATGAGACCTATTGAGGTATTTGAGATAATCAAAAAATAGAAATACCCTAAAGAATCTCTCTCTGCCCTTTTGAGTTTTGGGCAGAGAGTATACCCAAAAGTTCAAGCTGCTCTACGATACGAGATGCTCTGTTGTATCCAATTTGAAGCCTTCTTTGAATATAACTAATTGAACACTTTTTTTCATTTTGAACTATAGCCTTTGCCTCTTCAAAAAGCTCATCTATATCTCCAATAACTTCTCCATCAATGCTGCTAGAACCATCACTATTCGTTTCTTTTAAAAAACTCTCATCATACTCTACGGCTTTTTGTTTTTTAAGGTACTCTACAACCTCTTCTATCTCTTCTTCGCTTGCAAATGGGGCATGAAGCCTTATAAGACCAGAAGATGAAGGGGGAGTAAAAAGCATGTCTCCTCGACCCAAGAGAGACTCTGCACCCATTGTGTCTAGTATTACTTTGCTATCAATTTTCTGCCCTACTTTATAACTAATTCTACTTGGAAGATTAGCTTTAATTAGCCCTGTAACAACATCAACAGAGGGTCGTTGTGTTGCAACAACTAAGTGAATTCCACTTGCTCTTGCCATTTGTGCTAAACGAGCTATATAAAACTCAACCTCTTTTCCACTATTCATCATCAAATCCGCTAACTCATCGATAATAACTACTATATATGGAAATGGCTCAAGTCCTAACTTCTTAGCTTTTTCATTATAATTTTCTATATTTTTCGTCTTAGATTGACTCATAATCTGGTAGCGTCTTTCCATCTCTGTTACCATATTCGCTAAGGCAATTATTGCCTGTTTAGGTTTTGTAATAACAGGGGTTAAAAGATGAGGTATATCATTGTATATAGAAAACTCAAGCATCTTTGGATCAATCATAAGAAGTTTCAAAGTATCTGGTGAGTTTCTATACAAAAGGGAGAGTAGCATTGAGTTGATTCCAACACTCTTACCACTACCTGTTGTTCCTGCTATTAAAAGATGGGGAAGTTTTTTTAAATCTGTCACAAATGGATTACCTACTATATCTTTTCCAAGAGCGATTGTAAGAGGGGATGAAGCTTTAGTAAAAATCTCGCTCTCTAAAATCTCTTTTAGGTAGATTGTATCAATCTTTGCATTTGGAACCTCTATACCAACTACATCTTTACCAGGAACAGGTGCTTGAATACGAATCGTTTTTGCTCTTAGAGCCATAGCCAAGTCGTCTTGAAGTGTTAAGATTTTTGAAACCTTTACATGTGGAGCTGGTTTAAACTCAAAAGTAGTCACAACAGGACCTGAGTAAGTTCTAACTACATCACCATCTATCTTAAATCTTTTTAGTTTTTCCAATAAATCAGAAATTTTTCTATCTATTTCAGCCTCATTTACATGCTTACTTTTTTTAGGAGGAGTTGTAAGAATCTTAAGTGGCGGTAACCTATAGTCTTTTGGTTTAGATTGCTCTCCCTTTTCAATCTCATCAAGTAGTTTTTTGTTCTCTTCTACTTCACTTATAATCTCAACTTTACTGTGATGTTCTTCTTTTACTGCCTCTTTTTTCGTATCATCTTTTTTAGATTCATCTTTTTTTATCAATTTTATACTATCTTTATACTCTTCAGGATGAACATCATCTTCAACTATATCACTAGATGCTATAACCTCTTTTTCTTTGTATGACACCTCTTCAACTACGACTGCATCTTCTACATCTTTTTGAGCTTTTTTGGGTAACTTATCGTTTAAAAAACTAAATACATCACTTGCTGTTGTATCTAAAAGTATACTCAATGAGAGTGTAGCAATAGAGACTATAAACAACCAAACTCCAAGTATTCCTATAGCAGAGCTTAAAATTTCAACAATAGAGTAACCCAAATATCCGTTTAGTCTACCATCTACAACCGCAGCTTGAAAAATAAGAACAGCAAATATAAACAAAACCATAGATAGAGTCAATTCAACATCTCTTGCATTAAATCTACTGTTTCTATAAAAGTACCATGCAGGCACAATCAGCAAAAACGGATAAACATATGCAAAATAACCAAACAATTCTTGATTCCAAACACCAACACTAGTGCCAAAACTTCCAACAAATCCACCGTCTGGAAGTAGTGTAGCAACACCAAAAAACAGTAAAAATGCAACTGAAATTATAAATATAGTCTCTTTTAAAATAACAAATCCTTTGATATGTAAGGCGAGATTATATCAAATCTCTACATGTAATTCAATAAACTCATAGAGTTTATCTTTGCAACTGTTGAAAGTGATGCCTCATACGAAGTTGAAAGCTGATTGAATTTCATATATGCCTCGCCCATATCTACATCAATCACTTCAGAGCGAACGGTTTGGACATTTATGCTCAAAAGTTCTGAACGCTCATTGGCTCTTGAGAGTGCATTTGAGTACGAGCCAATTTTTGTATGCTCTTTTGTTACATGGTCCATCAAGTGATCTATTCTTTGTATAGAATTTTGAATGCCTATATTTCTTGGATTATCACTATCTCCATCCATTCTAAATGTCCCACCTCTAACAGCTTCTATCATATTATCCAAATCTTTGTAAAAATCTATATTTGGGTCATCAATCTTAACTGCATCATTTGCCATAAAGGTTAGCGCTGAAGCTTGTGTAGATTTATCTGCATTTTGATCAAACATAGAAAACTCTATCTGAGACTCTGAATTAAAGTTATCATGAATTTGAAGTCTTCCTTTGTAGTCTAAATCAACTTCTACTACTCCTTTTGCAGATATTAATGCACTATTATACTCATCAAACTGAATCCCAGCAGTTCCATTCGTATCTGTTGGTAAGTTGTTGGAAGTTATCATTGAGATAGCATCATTAAGTTGCTGGTATGTGATATCATCAGCCTTTGTAGGATTTCCATTTGTATCGTAAATAGTATAGTATGTAGCTCCATTATCTAGTGTAAATCTTGTTCCATTTACAGTATCATTTGTTAATTCCAACTGAGCATTAAAACTGTTACCACTACTATCTATACCAATAAGATTAAAAATTGTTTCATCTCCAACAACTGCGGTGTCATCAAAAGTTTTTTTACCAGAAACATCTAAAAGCTTCGTGCTATTTGTCGCATACTCGTTTGTGTCTTTTACTATTTGAGATATATTTGAAGTTAAAGTATTTCCATCTTTTTCAAACCCTCGTCTTTCGTAGTTCATACCGTCTGGTATTGAAAAGCTTTCTATCGGAGTATTTGCAATATCTCTTGCTACTAGAGTGGCATTTAAATTTCCTGTTGGGTCACTTGCTATAATCTGACCATTTTCTATTCTAGTTGAACCTACACTTAACCCATACTCTACTTCAATAGCACTCATCAAATCTTGCACTGTTTGACCAGCAATGACAAATGATGTTGCTCCTACTAGTACATTGTTTACATTTGTTGGCATAAAATCACTCAATAGTGTTGTATTTTTAACATCACTTCCATCACTATTTTGAAGTGGATATCCTATTCTAAAAGTACCAGGATTATATATATCTTCTCTTGAAGTTATAGTATCTGCAGAAACTACTGTTTTAAAATTACTCTTACTAAAACTAACAATATCTACATTTGGTGAAGCTAACAAAGAATCTATATCTGCCTGGTCTGCGTTTCCATCGCCACTTACTGCATCTCTATCCACAGCCCCAAAAATATTCATCTCTAAAAGAGCATTGCCACTTTTTAAGTCTTTTATCTCTATTTGACCGTTGTCATTCATCTGTACATCTACTACTTTATTTGTTGAGCTATTTCCATATTCTTGTCCAATTCTATCAAGCAAATCTGAGATTTTAGAAGTTGATGAGAGTGAAAATTTAGTAGAAAAAGTATCTCCATCTGCTTTTCTTCCCGAAAGATAAAATACACTGTTTGGGTTGTTTGTGCTATCTGGATCACTTCCAACCATATCACCTATAGTATCACTCTCTTTTAGATACACTTCTTTAGGCTGTCCATCCACTGGATGCAACTCTGTTTGGTTTAACATCTTAACATTTGTAGAGAGTGTTTTATGATAGTCACTATCTCGACCTAAAAAAAGGTCTTGACCTGTTATATTGTAAGGCAGTTTTACACCAGAGCCAATCAATGCCTCTTTATTTCCATCATTTCCATGATAATTACCAGCTCCATCAACTGGTTTAACTGCAGATGATGTACCAGAAAACAGATACTGTCCATTTATTGAGGTATTTCCTAAACTAATCATATGAGTTTTTAAGGCATCTAGTTCATCTGCAAGTGCATTTAAACTTGTAGTCGAATTACTTTCATTAGCAGCTTGAATAAGCTTAGTTTTAAAAGTTGATAGAGCATCTGTAAACTGATTGAGTGTTTTATCTGTGTTATTTGCTTGAGTTTGAGCTTTTGAGCTACTCTCTTTTGCCTGCTCTAAAGTTGCAACTTCATAGTCTAGTCTCATAGTATCCACAAACACTCCACTGTCTTCAAAACTATTTTGTATCTTCATTCCCGAAGAAAGTTGTGTATTTACTCTATATAAATCTTGCATATTGCGTTGATAGTCATTTATAGCATTTGAATAAAACAGTGCATTAGTTACTCTCATAGTTACCTCTTTTCTATATAAAATAGTATTTTTATTATAAGCAATTACAATTCCATATACTAAATAATCGACTTTTTGAGAAATTTATTAATAAAAATAGATAAATTTAATAAATTATTGATAAATCTATTGTTTTTTACAAAAAAAAAGTGTACAATGACCACAACACAATACTTTAAAGGATTTCAATATGAAAAAAGCAGACTTTGTTCAGGCAGTTTCTGAAAAAGCAGGTCTTTCAAAAAAAGATGCTAGTAATGCTATTGATGCAGCATTAGAAACTATCAATGATGCTCTTGTAGCAGGCAAAAGCGTAAGCTTTATTGGTTTTGGTACATTTTCAACAGCTCCTAGAGCTGCTAGAAAAGCAAGAGTTCCTGGAACTGATAGAATTGTAGATGTTCCTGCAACTACAGCAGTTAAATTCAAAGTGGGCAAAAAATTAAAAGAAGCTGTAGCTAAATCTTAATTTTTATAAAAACTTAGAGCTTAAAGACTTGGTAACTTGTCTTTAAGCTTTTTTTTTGTACTATTCACTTTCAAAACAAGATGCCCGAGTGGTGAAACTGGTAAACACGTTGGATTCAAAATCCAATGACTTCACGGTCTTGTCGGTTCGAGTCCGACCTCGGGTACCATTTAAAAAATATCATCTATTGGTTTTCCAAGATAAAAACCTTGTCCATATTGTATATTTAAACTTTTAACGATTTTAAGTATCTCTTCGTTGTGGATAAATTCGCCAACAACTTTTATATTCAAATTATGTGCAAATAACACGATAGCTTCTACTATCCTAAATGAAACTTCTGATTTATCAATATTTTTGATTAAAGAGCCATCAATTTTTAAAATATCTATTGGCAAACTTTCAAAAACTGAAAAATTTGAATATCCACTACCAAAATCGTCTAAAGAAATCATAACCCCATACTGTTTTATCTCACTTAATCTATACTGAAGTAGATTATTATCTAGATCTTCATACTCTAATAGCTCTATTGTTAAAAACTTTGAAATATCTTGATTATTTCTTATTTCTTTAATTAGCATTTCATATATAGAACTATCAATAATGTCTGATAAATTAAGATTAATACTTATATTAACACCTTGATTGGCAATTTTTTTAAAAACTATAGCAAGTATTTTTTTTGTCATATCTCTATATATATTTGTACCCTCAATAGAATCCAAAAAAGATCCTGGATAGACTAAATTATTACTTTTATCACATAGTCTAACCAAAGCTTCATAATATTTTATTTCACTACTTTTTAGTCGATATATTGGTTGAAATTGGCATAAAATCCTATCTTCATCTATGGCTTGTTTTATTTGCGATATAGACAATTTATTTACCATTATAGTATCATTGTTTATAGTATTATCACTATCAACTACTCTATTTCTTCCCGAGTGCTTTGCTTTATAGAGTCTCTCATCAGCTTTTTTTATTATCTCTTGTATATTTTTATATTTTTGTATCTCCACAACAAGTCCCACAGAAACAGTTAATCTTATATCAAAACTCTCATACTTAAATTTGTAATCTTCTATGCTCTTTCTAATTCGAACTATAGTTTCTTTCGCATATGACCTGTTTTTTTTCTTTTTATAAACAAATAGTAAAAACTCCTCACCACCAAATCTTATAAAGATATCTTTGTCTCTAATATTTTTCTTAACTATACTAGAAAAAGTTTCAAGTATGTAGTCTCCTGCTTTATGCCCATAATTATCATTAATTTTTTTAAAATAATCCAAATCAAACATAGCTATATCATAATTATAAAAATCAATTTTTGTTACAAAATCTCTAAGAAAAATACGATTATAAGTATGTGTTAATGGATCTATAATACTATCTTTTTTTGCTCTTATCTGTGCAATAACTTGATATATAATCACACTAAAAAGAAATAAGACAGATACAAATATATATAAAAAAATCTCTTTTAAAGGGCTGATAATTTCTGTCATATATTTAAAAAGTGTGGTAGAAAAATCTATAGCTATAATACCTACTACTTTTCCATTCATAATATATGGACTAAGTGTTGTAACCCAAAGACCAAATATATCATCTTGATATATAACATTTGGTTTTTTAGTATCATATACTTTATCCCATTCATCCTTATTTACATCAAACTTTGTATCAAAAACACCCTTATCGTCCTTGCTTCCATCTAAAAGATATCTATATCTTCCATTATTATCTCTATATAACATATATACATATTTAAATGATGGAGTTACAATAGTCTCCATTTGTTTTTCAAGTTTATTTCTAAGCTTATGATTTTTTTTAAGTGTTGTGTATAAATCTTCATTGATATCATTTTTTATGATAGATGATATATTTTCTATAAAGTAAGAAGTATTATTAAATATAACCTTCTTTATATTATCTTTTGTTTTTTCTTCAAACTGCCCTATATTTATATAGAGGTATATTATAGAGACAAGAAGAAGAAAAATAAAAGCAAAATATATTATATTAAATCTCTTCATTTAATATCTTCGATATACTTCTTTAAATTATCAGGAAGTACAATTCCTTTTTTTTGAAGTATCTTTTTAACAAAGATTAAATTTGGTCTACCTTTTTGCCAATAAAATCCTCCTACTGCTTTTCCCTTCTTCCTTTGAAATACAAGATAGCCATTGGCAAATACAATCTTGTTATTTGTATCTATTTCTTCATTATGATAAAGCATTAAAATATCTGCATTATTTTGACTCTTTACTAGTTTAACTTTTTTCATAGAAGCAAATATAAATGTTTTCGATGGCTCATCACTCCAAACCTTTACTACACTATTAGATGGAAATAGTGCACTAAATATCATCTTATATATTTTTTTTTCAACATTTATCTGAGAAGAAAAAGATGATACTACAAACATAGTTAGCAAAACAAATCTTTTCAAAACAAATACTCCACATTTAGCCAAAACTTTCTATCAAATACTGGTATAGAAGAACTTATAGATTTATAAGTCTGTTTATATCCTTTGTTAAGTATATTTTCTCCCTTCAAACCAATCATTAAATCTTTAGTATAATTATATCTTATGCTTGATGTCCAGTCATATGAAGATGCAACATCAATACCAAAACTCTCATAAGAAGCTCTATATTCCAACATATTAAAAAAATCAAATTTCCTGTATGAATTGTATAAAACAAGATGACCTCCATATGCTGGTGAAAATTCTAAATCATCATTTCTATTTCCATAATATGCATCCAAAGAAACTCTGTTTTTCATGTTAAATCTATAAATATATGAAGCCTCATACTGCATATATGATTCATGTTCTGCATTATAAAACCCAGCCAATGAATCATATTTAATTGGATTTTTTAACTCAATATAAGATAGTTTTAGGTTCAAAGTATTACTATCAGTCTTATATCTTATTCCAAAAGAGTAGAGTGTTGGTTGCATAAACTCTAATGAACTATTTGTTTTATATGGAACATTAGTGTTGTTACTATACAGAGCAGAAAGTGGTGTAGAGTAGTATGTTCTTGTATAAAACATTTTTACCTGAAAACTATTTACATTTCTTATAGCACCAAGACGAAATATATACTCATTTTTATCTTCAATATATTTTTCATACCTATAAAAATCTCCTTTTAAAGAGGCGACCAACATAGTCTTTTTATTAAAAATATATTTATTTTCTGCATATATTGAATAAAGGTTATAATAAGTATTAAAATCAATACTATTTGCATCAAATAACCCACTTACATCTACTTGCTTACGTTTAATAAAACTTCCAATATAAAAAGAATTATTATCTACTTTATATGTTTTATCTACTATAAAAGAATACACTTTATCTACAGTACCCATAGAAAAATCTGTTACTAAGCCGAAGTTTCCTGCATTGATTCCACTAGTATCTTTCATCTTTTCATCTGATTTAACATAATCTACTGAAGCTTGTAATTTTATTCCATTTTCTAGTTTTTGCGTCAAATGAACATAGCTATATTTTGCCTCACTTCCTCCACCATCTGGTGTTGCAGCTCTACCAAGCCCTAAAAACGGGTCACTTTTACTCTGAAAATATCCTACTTCAAATAGCAAATTTTGAAAGTTAAAATTTCCATAAAAATTTCTATTGCTACTATCACTACTTAAAGTATAGTTTTGATTATAGTAAGTATCTCTTTTAATTTTATTAATATTGCCAAAGACAAAGTAGTCTGTTTTTTCATTTAGTGTTTCTGCAAAATAAGTACTCACATATGAACTACCAGCACTATCCATACTAACCCTTAGCTTGCCACCTTCTTCTCTTAAAGCTTTTTTTGTATAAAGTTTTATAACCACTGAAGATGGCTCATTGCCAAATTCCACAGATGCACTACTTCTGTATACCTCAATATGGTCAATTGCATCTAGTGTTATACTCTCACATATCATAGAGCCACTTTTATATGAAGTAGCAGTTATATCATGATTATTTACAAATATCCTAATAGCAGAAGCTGGCATTTGCTGTTGTGATGGCTTGATAAAAAGTGAAGAATTTAAATTTGTTCTTGATACGAAAGGTATCGTAAAAAGTTTTGTTATATCTGCTAGTGTTCGAGCTTGCATACGCTCTATATCGTCTCTTGTAAAAACTTCAACAAAACCATTAGATTCACTTTTGGTTATAGAAGAGAGATCAGACTTTAATCTATATGAATCTAAAAGCGAATCAATATCTAAAGATTCCGCCTTCAAAAAAAAGCTAAAAAACAAGAAATAGAGCAAAAAAATTCTTATCACAATAATACCCCGTAAATAGTATTAAACCCCCTAAATGTCATAATTATTCAGAGAATTAATTGTAAATATCATCTTCTTGTATTTAAAAATATAATAACAATAATAGATATTAATTACTACATTATATCATAAGCCAAATAAAAAACAATAGATTTTATT
>Ga0256840_1001074_pt1 | contig 26496 bp, 27 predicted proteins | sample 355202metaG_FD_185969 | JGI IMG/M metagenome (GOLD analysis project Ga0256840, IMG submission 185969) | Hydrothermal vent microbial communities from Mid Atlantic Ridge, Atlantic Ocean - 355-202 | ecosystem: Environmental > Aquatic > Marine > Hydrothermal vents | place: Atlantic Ocean: Mid... | reverse complement strand
GGGGTTTGTTGGAGTGGGAACAGCAATAAAAACAATATCACATTCAGAAATTTTGTCCCTATTTTTAATATAAGGTTCTTCTAGGCTATAACGAATAACAGTATAACCCCGTTCTTCGAAATTGTCAGCATAATGTTTACCAATCCAGCCTTGGCCAATAAAACCGATTATTTTGCTTTGTTTATTCATAGATAATTTTCCTTGATTTATGTTTATCTATAAGTTATTATTAAATAAAATATGGTATAAGTCAAATATAATCAAATATGAGAAGAACGATTTTATATATTATAACCCAATCAGAATTAGGGGGAGCACAACGTTATGTTTTTGATTTAGTAAATAGTCTAAAAGATGAGTTCAAGGTGCTAGTCGCTTTTGGTGAACAAGGGGGGAAAGGAGAGCTTGCTAAGAGATTAGAAGAAATAAATGTTGATTATTATGTTGTGCCGTATTTGGTGCGCAAAATTTCTTTAATAAGCGATATCGCGGCTTTTTTTAATTTGTTAAAACTAATCAATAAGATAAAACCAGATGTTGTACATCTGAACAGTTCAAAGGTTTCTATTTTGGGATCATTAGCAGCTTTTTTAATTAAAAAGATAAAGAAGAAAAATTTGTTGATTGTTTATACAGCGCATGGTTGGGTCTTTAATGAGCCTTTGTCCTTTATTAAAAAGGTTTTTTATGAATATATAGAAAAATTTACTGCTTATTTTAAAGATAAAATTATCTGCGTATCTGAATTTGATTATCAAGTTGCCTTAAATAAGAATATTATTCCCCAAAATAAGTTAGTTGTTATTTATAATAGCATTCCTGAACTTTCTTTCTACCCAAAAGAAAAAGCGCGTTTAGAGTTAGCCAGCTTAATTAAAAAGGACTTAGATAATAAATTAGTTATAGGGTCAATTGGCAACCTTTATCCTAATAAAGGGTTTAAGTATTTAATAAAAGCAGCCAAAAAGATAGTTAAATATAATCCTGATACTATTTTTGTAATTATTGGCGATGGCATTCAAAGAAAATTTTTAGAAGATATAATTACAAAAAATGGACTTCTAGACAATGTATTTTTAGTTGGACGCATTAAAAGTGCTTGGAAATTATTAAAAGGGTTTGATGTTTATGTTTGTTCTTCGCTTAAAGAAGGTCTTTCTTATACCATACTTGAAGCAATGCAGGCTGCGAGGCCAATTGTAGCTACTAATGTAGGAGGAAACGCCGAATTAATAAGAGATAATGTTAGTGGTTTTTTGGTAAAAACAAAGGATTATAATAGCTTGTCAGAAAAAATTAAAATATTAATTGATGACCCTAGTTTAAGGGAAAAAGTAGGAGAAAAAGCTAAAAATAATGTACAACAACACTTTAGCTTTAAGAAAATGATACAGAAAACAAAAATGTTATATCTTAGAAACATGTTTTAGGCATAAGTTGTTTTTATAATTTCGTAAAAATTATTATATATTGTACGCATTAACAAGGTATATATTGACAAACAAAAACTTTTTTTGTAATATTAAAATTAAGAAGAACTGCCGCAAAGGGGGCGGTTTTTAATTACCTAAATTTAATAATATGTTTGTAAAAATAAAAAATTACATCAAGGAATCAATAGAAGAGATGCAAAAAGTTACTTGGCCAACAAAGAAAGAGACCTACAATTATACTCTTTTAGTTATTGGTATTAGCTTGGGAGTGGCCGCTTTTTTGGGGGCTTTGGATTATATTTTTACTTTGGGTTTGGAATTACTAATAAAGTAATGTTACCATCCTTTTTATATTTCATATAAAAAGAGATTGGTAGCATATTAAGAATATGGCTAAACAAACATTAAATCAAGGCCGACGTTGGTATGTTTTACACACTTATTCAGGGTATGAAGAAAATGTAGCTCATAATTTGCGCCAAAGAATAGAATCAATGGATATGGGAGATAAAATTTTTAATATTTTAATACCAAAAGAGAAAAAGATTAAAATAAAAAACGGAAAAAGAAAGATTATTGAAGAAAAAATTTTTCCAGGTTATGTTTTGGTAGAGATGATTGTTACAGATGAGTCATGGTATGTTGTTCGTAATACCCCTAATGTAACAGGTTTTGTTGGTACTGGTACTGTCCCTACTCCTATTAGTGAGAAAGAAATTAAGGCTTTACAAAAGCGCATGGGAGTTGAAGAACCTAAATTTAAGATTGATGTTTCTGTTGGTTCGCCAGTAAGAATTGTTGACGGCCCATTTAAAAATTTAGAAGGAAAAATAACTAATATTGATGAAGACAAAGGAAAGGTGAAGGTTTTGGTTTCAATGTTTGGTCGGGAAACACCAGTTGAGCTAGATTTTTTACAGATCAAAAAAATATAAGAGTACAATAATTAACAATTAATTAATCATCAAAAATATGCCTAAAAAAGAAGTAACTAAAATTAAATTACAAATTCCAGCAGGCCAAGCCAATCCTGCTCCCCCTGTCGGTCCGGCTCTTGGCCAGCACGGGTTAAATATTCAAGAATTTTGCACAAAATTTAATGAGGCTACTAAGGATAGAATGGGAGATATTGTACCAGTGGAAATCACTGTTTATGAAGACAGGAGTTTTGATTTTATAATGAAAACCCCACCGGCTGCTGAATTGATTAAAAAATACGCTAAAATTAAAAAAGGTTCTAGCAAACCATTGGCAGAAAAGGTTGGCAGTATTACTAAGGAACAATTAAGAGAAATTGCTGAAATTAAACTTCCTGACCTTAATACTGATGACATTGAAAAGGCAATGAAAATTGTTGCTGGTACAGCTAGACAGATGGGCGTAGAAATTAAATAATTATTTTTAACTAATAATAAATAAGTGTGGGAGGCGTTTTAGAAAAAACGCTGTTCGCACCACAAAATTATGACAAAAAAGAACAAAAAACCAGAAGATAAAAAAGAAAAAATACAAGAAAAAGAAAACAACCAAAATCAATTTGACAAGAGCAAAGTCTATACTATTGATGAAGCTATAATTTGGGCAAAAAAATTAGCCAGAGCTAAATTTGACGAATCTCTAGAGGTTCATATTCGTTTAGGTATAGACCCCAGAAAGGGAGATCAACAGGTGAGAGGGGCTGTTAGTTTGCCATATGGAACAGGCAAAACTGTTAGAGTAGCTGCCTTTGTTACTCCAGAAAAAGAAAAAGAAGCAAAAGAAGCAGGCGCTGATTTGGTTGGAGGCGAAGATTTAATTGAAGAAATCAAAAAAACAACGAAAACTAACTTTGAGGTAGCAATAGCCGAGCCAGCAATGATGAGATTTCTAGCGCCTATTGCTAAAATTTTAGGTCCACGCGGTTTAATGCCATCTCCTAAAAACGAAACTGTTACTACTGAACCAGCAAAAACTATAAAAGAACTAAAAAAAGGTAAAGTAAGTTTTAAAAATGATGATACAGGCAACATTCATGTAGCTATTGGAAAGCTCTCATTTGAAGATAAAAAACTAAAAGAGAATTTTAAAGTTTTGATTGATGCGCTTAAAAAGGCAAAACCACCTACTTCTAAAGGGGTCTATTTGCGCAATGTAACTATTAGTTCTACAATGGGGCCAGGAATAAAAGTTAGTGTTGTTTAATCTGGTTTTCATACATTTTTATAACAACAAGACAGGATTGTTTATCCTGTTTTGTTGTTTGTTGTGATTTTAATAGAAGTTTGTTAAAATAAAAATGGTTAATAAAATTATATTAGTGGAAATATAGTATTGTTATTTTTTAAGAATGATATTACTATATTTCTACTTTTAAATTTATGCAAAACGAATTTAAAAAATTTTATCTTATTACTTTAATTACTTCTATTATTGTTAGCTTTTCTTTTGGTTCTTTAGGGTCATATTTTGTTTTAAATTATTTGCCGGAAAGACACCTCACTTCTAATAATAGTCAAGAACAGGAAATTGTTAAGGTAAGTGAAGAATCAGCAGTTATTGCCGCTGTTGAAAAAGTTTCTCCTGCAGTAGTTAGTATTATTATTACCAAAGATTTACCTATTATTGAAAAATATTATTATGATCCTTTTGGTTCAGATTTTTTTAGAAATTTTTTCGGCGATGATTTTGGCGATTTTTTTGGTTTTGGTATACCTCAATATAGACAAAAGGGAACAGAAAAAAGAGAAATAGGGGGTGGCACTGGTTTTATTGTTTCTACAGATGGTTATATCGTTACCAATAAACACGTTGTTTATGACGAGAAAGCAGAATACACAGTAATAATGAATGATGGAACCAAATATGAAGCAAAAGTATTAGCTCGCGATCCGATTAATGATGTGGCTATTTTAAAAATTGATGCCCATAATTTGCCGACAGTTGAATTGGGAGATAGTTCAAAACTAAAAGTAGGCCAAACCGTTATAGCTATTGGTAATGCTTTAGGAGAATTTAGTAACACTGTTTCTACTGGAGTAATTTCAGGTTTATCTCGTTCTATCACTGCTGGAGGTGGTGGCTTGAGCGAGAGATTAAGCGGAGTAATCCAAACTGACGCTTCTATCAATCCTGGCAATTCTGGCGGGCCACTAGTTAATTTAGCGGGCCAAGTTATTGGCATAAACACAGCTATAGCTCAAGGAGCTGAGAACATTGGTTTTGCTATCCCTATAAATGAAGTAAAAAATACTATTGACAGTGTTCGTAAACATGGAAGAATAATAAGGCCCTGGTTAGGTGTCCGTTATATCCAAATTAACAAAGAAATTGCTAAAGAAAATAAATTAGATGTCAACTACGGTGCCCTTATTATTAGAGGAGAAAAAAGAACAGATTTAGCTGTAATTCCAGGGTCGCCTGCTGATAAAGCTGGTTTAGAAGAAAATGATATTATTTTGGAAGTTAACGGACAGAAAATCGATGAGAAGAATCCATTAGCCCAGGTTATTAGCCAGTTTAAACCAGGAGATGAAATAACGTTAAAAGTTTTACATAAGGGAGAAGAGAAAGAAATAAAGGTTACATTGGGGGAAATGAAATAAAGCGCAATGGAGATTAAGGTAATAAAACTTAGAAATAAGAAGATAAATTGTTTAGTAAAGACAAGTTATCGTGCTAAATATATTCGTTTAAGCGTTTATCTAGACGGCAGAGTAGTTATTACTCGGCCGTTTTTTGTTCAAGAAGAAGAGGCTTTAAAATTTTTAAAGACTAAAACTGACTGGATATTAAAAAAGTGTAATTCTACAACAAAAAATGATTACCAAGAGTATATTAAATATAAAAAAGCCGCTTATAATTTAGTTAAAAAACGACTTGATTTTTTTAACAAAATTTATAATTTTAAATTTAACCGTATTTTTATCAAAAATCAAAAAACAAGATGGGGAAGCTGTTCGCATCTTGGTAATTTGAATTTTAATTATAGAATTGTTTTTTTGTCCCCTGATTTAAGAGATTATATTGTTGTACACGAACTTTGTCATTTAAAAGAATTTAATCATTCAGCAGATTTTTGGAATTTAGTTAAAATAACAATTCCTGAGTACAAACAACTAAGAAGAAAATTAAAATCAGTACATTTGTTTTGAGTTTAAGAATATTTTATGATATATACCATAATGACTAATAAATTCTCTTAATAATATTACTATACTCATTGAGACAATGACAGCAATAACTTGGTTTATATTCATAAGCGCAAAAAATATTAGGGACCCCCAAAAAGCAGATTTAATATAGTTAGAACCATGTTTTAGAGCATAAGGAACATCGCCCATTATAGCGTCCCTTAAAATGCCGCCACCACTAGCCGTAAACACTCCTAGAGAAATTGAAGAAATAGTAGAAATTATATTTATGTCGTGATAGAGATATTTAAAAGAAATAGCAGTTCCGATAATAGCAAAGGTCGCTAAACCAATTGAGTCTAGAAAGCGAAAGAGAGAATACCTTCTTTTAAAAAAGGTAGGCACAAAATAGGCAAGCACCCCTCCCAAGATAGCAATAATTAAGTAATTTTTATCTAAAAGATAAAATAGGGGAGTACGTCCAATGATTAAATCACGAATTGTGCCCCCGCCCACAGCTGTAATTATACCCAAAAATATTACCCCAAAAATATTCAGTTTTTGTCCTTTAGCCTTAAAAGCACCAGAAATAGCAAAAGCCAATGTCCCCAAGAGATCAAGATAATACATATTAAAAATAATATTTATAATTAGAATTTAAAATTATTGTAACATAGAAGTTTTTATTTGGGAAATAAAAATTTTTAAAATGATATCCTTGCTAGTTGTTATTAGCTTTGTTATAATTAAATATAAACTAACTAATAATTTTTTAAGAGTATGTCCCCAAAAATTTATCTTAATATTTTAAGATTTGGTATTTATTTATCTCTTATTATTGTTTTTTTTGTTTTTAAAAACTTGCTTTTTCCTTTTATTACCTCAAAACAGATACCGTTTAATATATTGGTAGAAATTCTAACAATTTTTTGGGTCGCTTTTATTATTAAATATCCGGAGTACAGACCAAAAAAATCATGGATTTCTTTTGGACTCCTAATGTTTTTAGCAGCTATTACTATTAGTTGTTTTACTGGCGTTGATTTTAATTTAAGTTTTTGGGGTGATATAGAAAGGATGTTGGGCGTGTTTCACATTGCTCATTTTATTATGTTTTATTTTATTGTTATTACAGTATTTAGAGAATGGAAAGACTGGAAGATTTTATTTATTATCTCAATTGTTATTGCCGACCTTGTTAGCTTTAAGGGCTTGGCTGGGAAAGATTATAGCACAATCGGTAATACTGCTTATGTAAGCGGTTATCTTATTTTTAACATTTATTTTGCCTGGCTATTATTTGTCAAAGAAGAAATGACAGCTTTAAAACCCTTGTATTTGATAGCCATAATTCCGATGTTGTTAGAATTTAATAAGGCAAATACTTCGGGAGCTTTTGTTGGTTTGGGTTTTAGTGTCTTAGTATTATTATTTTTATATGTAATTTTAAGTAAAAATAAAAAAGTTAAAAAATATTCTTTGGTTACTTTTATTATTCTAACAGCCTTAATTACTTTATTATTTGTATATAAAGATAGTAATTTTGTAAAACACAATTCTGTTTTAAGAGTGGCTACGGAAATTTCTTTTAAGAAAAATACTTTTCAAACTCGTTTAATTTCTTGGCGAGCGGCTTTGAAAGATTTTAAGAATCACCCTATATTAGGGACCGGACATGGTAATTATGCTATTATTTTTGATAAATATTTTGATCCAAAATTTTATAATTATACTCGTTCAGAAACCTATTTTGATAGAGCGCATAATAATTTAATTGATATAGCTTCTACTACAGGCATTATTGGCCTAGCGGCTTATCTGTCAATTTTTATTTCTTTGGCTTACTATCTAATAACAGGATTTAAACGAGGCAAAATCAATATCCACGAATTTATCCTGGTTAGTTCTTTGATTATAGCTTATTTTATACAAAATTTAGCTGTATTTGATTCTTTTGTCACTTATATAGCTTTAATGTTTACTTTGGGATATATTTACTGGTTGGTTAATAAAGAAACAATTGAAGAAATTAAAGAAAAGGGGCGAGAGTGGGAAAATAAAGAAGTTTATGCTTTGTTTTTTAGTGCCGTCATTTTGTTAACCATCTTATATCAATATAATTGGAAAGTTTATAAAATGTTGGACAAAACTATCAGCGGTCAAATAGCTTATTATCAGGGAAATATGATTAAAAGTTATGAAGAGTATCAAAAAGCTTTGAGTTATAACACTGTTTTAGATAGAGATAGCAGGACGAGTTTTATAAGATTAATACTATCTAATCCAGGCGCTTTACATAAAATTGACCATAGTAAAGCTGAGGAAATTCTAAATTATGCTATTACGTTAGCAGAAAAAAATGTTGATTATAATCCACGCGACAGTTTGAACCAAATGCTGCTTGCCCAGGTTCTAAATGAGGCTTCAATGTTTTATCCCAAAAACTCTGAGAAATTTAGTTATTATTCAAACCGAGCCTTAGAAGCAATTGATAAATCAATTGAAGCTAGTCCCAAGAGAATACCAATATATTTTCAGAAAGCGCAAATTTATATTACCCGTGGAGAAAAAGAAAAAGCCTTAGAGACTCTACAATATGCTTATAATTTAAACCCTGATTATTTTGACAGCGCTTGTCAACTTTCAAAGGTTTATTTTTATTATAATGACAGGGAAAACGGCTTAAAATGGGCTGATGAATGTATTGATAAAGGAGGAGCTCGTATTTTAGGGCCTAAAAGTTTTATAAAAGGCCTGTTGAAGCATTATATAGAAAAAAAGGATTGGAAAAGGGTTGTTGCACTTTATAACCGTTTGACCAAGTTAGAACCCAAAAATGAAGAAAATTGGATTAACCTAGCTAAACTTTATAAACAACTGGGAGAAAGTAAAAAATCTATTAAAGCAGCTAAAAAGGCAGCCGAGTTAAAGCCTAGTTTACAATCATATGTTGATGAATTTATTCATCAACTAGAAGATAACACCAACTAAACAAAACATATCGCAACAATAAAAAACGAGCCCATAGCTCGTTTTTTATTGATTTTTTGTATCTGTTGACTAAAAAATAGATGGGTGTTATATTAATATCAGAGTAATTTAGTCGGAATTGTATGAGGTTTTCTACGCGTTTAACTTATGGTTTGCGTGCTTTGGTTAAATTAGCTTCTTTGTGGGGCAAAGGTAATGTTTCTTTGTCTAAAATTGCCAAAGAAGAGAAGATATCTTTGTATTATTTAGAAAGAATTTTTATGGATTTAAAGAAAAATAAAATAGTTGTTGCCTCCAAAGGATCTCTAGGAGGATATAAATTGGCTAAAGAGCCGAACAAAATTACTTTATTAGAGGTTCTGAATTCTTTAGAAGGAGAAGTAAGCCCCTTCTATTGTATTAAGAGTGATGGAAAAGTTTATTGCAAGCAAAAACACAAATGTAGGGTGGCGCCCATTTTGTTAAAAATCCAGAATTTAATCAAAGATAATTTAGCAAAAATCACTTTGGAACAAATACTAAAAAATAAAATATAAATTTATGAAATATACACAGAAGGTTATTGACCACTTCCGTAATCCACGCAATCAAGGAAAGATAAACAATGCTGATGCCGTTAGTGAAAAGGGTAACCCAGCTTGCGGAGATGTGATGAGAATATATTTAAAAATTGGTGAAAATGACGATAAAAAAATTATTGAAGATATTAAATTTGAAACATTTGGTTGCGCTGCTGCTATCGCTGTCACTTCAATTTTAACAGAGATGGTAAAAGGCAGAACTTTAGAAGAAGCTTTACAATTAAACAAAGATGAAATAGTAAAAGAATTGGGAGGGTTGCCAGCACAAAAGATCCATTGTTCAATGTTGGGGGTAGATACCCTACATGAAGCAATTAAACAATATCAGAACAAAAATTAATAACTTTTAATTTTATATTAAAAAACTATGAAAAACATTGAAGAGAAAATAAAAGAGGTTATTGATAATATAAAACCATCATTACAAGCACATGGTGGAGATGTGCGATTTGTTTCTTATGACGAAAAGAAAGGCATAGTAAATGTTAAGCTTTTAGGTATGTGTGTTGGTTGTCCTATGGCTAAAATTACCTTAAAGCAAGGCATTGAGGAGGAGCTAAAACGCCAAGTGCCAGAGGTAAAAGAGGTAATAAGTATTTAAAAAGTAAAATCATCTACAAGTAATGTAATAATGCGACAAAAGATATAAAAATCAAAAGTGGAAAGTTAGAAACAAAAAATAATAATTCTCATAATTTAGAATTTACAATTTGTTTAAAGTGTTATATAAACAAAGATTGAATGGTTATTAAATTTATCTTTAATTCTCGATTATAATAGTTTTTTAATTTATTAGAATCTGCACGTTATTTATTTTAACTTAAATTTATGTCTGCTAGAAGGATATATTTAGATCATAGCGCCACAACACCTCTAGAACCTAAAGTTTTAGAGGCTATGATGCCTTTTTTGACAGATAAATTTGGCAATCCTAACTCAATTCATTCATTTGGGCAAGAGGCCTTAACCGGCGTTGATGAAGCGCGACAGATTTTAGCCGATTTTCTTAATTGTCAGACTAGTGAAATTGTTTTTACTTCCGGGGCTACCGAAGCTAATAATTTGGCTATAAGAGGGTTGATAAAAGCTCTAAAAAAGAGAAGGGGCGATGATTACAAGATGCATATTATTACTTCTTCCATTGAACATCCAGCAATTTTAGAGCCTTGCCGTGAATTAGAAAGGCAAGGCATTGAGGTAACATATTTACCTGTAGATAGAAAAGGAATAATAAAAATGGGTGCATTAGAAAAATCTATTAAGGACAATACAGTTTTAGTTTCTATAATGTATGTAAACAATGAAGTTGGTTCAGTACAACCTATTAGAAAAATTGGAAAATTAATTAAGAAGATTAACGAAAAGAGAGATAGGGAATGGCGAAATACTAGGGTTAGTGAGAGAGGACAGAGGCCAGAGCCAATTTATTTTCACACTGATGCTGTTCAGGCTGTAAACTTTTTTAATTGCGATGTAGCTTGGAATTATATTGATATGCTTTCTTTGTCTGGGCATAAAATATATGGCCCCAAAGGTATAGGCGCCCTTTATGTGCGTGAAGGCGTGCCTATTTATCCTATTGAGTTAGGAGGACATCAGGAAAGAAATCGCCGTAGCGGAACCTTAAATGTTCCGGGTATTGTTGGTTTGGGAGCGGCTATTAAGTTATTGGGAAAAAGAAGGGATAAGGGAAATATAACAACAAAACAGGAAAAATATAATAAAAAAATTTCTTGTTTAAGAGATAGGCTTGTCAAAGGAATTTTAGCTAATATACCTCAAGCAAAGCTGAACACAGATTTAAATGACTCTACTCCTGCTCACGCTAATTTTATTTTTCCCGGCGTAGAAGGGGAGTCGGTATTATTATTATTAGATTTAGAGGGTATAGCAGTTTCTACTGGATCTGCTTGCGCTTCATCCAATCTAGAGGCTTCTCATGTTTTATTGGCGATGGGTATTAAAAAGGAGATAGCACATAGCTCTATTCGCTTTACCTTAGGAAGACATACCACTAGTGTTCAAATTGATAAAGTTATTAGAGTATTGCCTCCCATTATTAAAAAATTACGTAATATATCTACAGAATGGAATGAATAGATATATAATTATTAGCCCAAAATTATGGATTTGAGCTTTATTATTTTAAATTATAAAAGCAAAGAATTAGCTTTTGAATGTTTAGCCTCTATTTATAAGGCAAATTTTGTTTTTGGTGAAAAAGAATTAAAGTATGAAATAATTGTGGTTGATAATGATTCAGGAGATAATATTGGCGAAGAATTAGCAACGAAATATCCAGAGGTTATTTTTATCCAAAATAATCGTAATGTTGGGATGGGCGCAGGAAATAATGTGGGCATTAAAAGGGCGAAAGGTAATTATATTGTTATTATGAACCCAGATACAGTAGTTTTTGAAGATACTTTTATCAAATTATATCAATTTATGGAAGAAAATTCAGAAGTGGGAGTTGTTGGTCCAAAACAATATAATACAGATATGACAGTGCAAAACTCTTGTTATCGCTGGTATGGTTTGTTAACTCCTTTATATCGTCGTACTCCTTTAGGCAGACTAAAGATTGCTCAGAAGGATTTAGATCGTTTTCTAATGAAAGACTTTGATCATAATTCCACTAAAGAAGTAGATTGGCTTTTGGGTTCTTTTTTATTTTGTCGCGCCAAAGCTTTAAAAGAAGTTGGATTTTTTGATGAAAGGTTTTTTCTTTATTTTGAGGACACTGACCTTTGTCGTCGTTTTTGGCAGTCAGGATGGAAAGTAGTATATTATCCAGAAGCTACTATTATTCACAATCATCAAAGACAGAGCGCAAAACAAAGATGGTATAAATTTTTTCTTAATAAAGCTAGCAGAGAGCATGTTATTTCTTGGTTAAAATACTTAAAGAAATGGGGACTAAGAAAATATGAACGGAACAACAAATAAGAAAATAGAAGATTTACGCATAGCCTTAATTCATGATCATTTGGCGCAAGACGGAGGCGCTGAAAAAGTTTTGAAGGCTTTTGCTGAGATTTTTCCTAAAGCAACTATTTATACACTGCTTTATGAGAAAGATAATGTTAAAAATTTTTCTGGACATCAAATTAAGACCTCAATTATTCAGAGGCTTCCCGGTGGAGTAAAATATTATCAATGGTATATGCCTCTTATGCCTCTCGCAGTAGAATTTTTTGATCTGACAAAATATGATTTGGTCTTATCTGACGCTAGCGCCTTTGCCAAAGGAGTTATTACGCCTACGGAAACTTTGCATATTTGTTATTGCCATACGCCAACAAGGTATTTATGGGATTATACACATCAGTATATTAATGAACTTAAATATAATAAGTATTTTAAAAAAGTTATTTCTCTGGTATTAAGCAGGATTAGGGTTTGGGACAGAGCAGCTGCTGATAGGGTTGATATTTTTATTGCCAATTCAAAAACTGTTCAAAAGAGAATTAAAAAATATTATCGTAGAAACTCTACTGTAATTTATCCGCCTGTTGAAGTGGATAAATTTTACATCAGCGAAAAACAAGATGATTATTTTTTGATTGGTGGGCGTTTGTCTCCATATAAAAGGGTAGATATTGTGATAAAAGCTTTTAAAAAATTAGGATTAAAATTAAAAATTTTTGGTGATGGAGTAGACATAAAACGTCTACGCGAAATAGCTGGCAATAGTAAAAATATTGAATTTTTGGGCCGTGTATCGGATAAGGAAAAGCAGGAATTATATAGCCGTTGCCTTGCTTTTCTTAATCCTCAAGATGAAGATTTTGGCATTACGGCAGTAGAAGCAATGGCATCAGGGCGGCCAGTTATTGCTTATCGCCGTGGAGGAGCAACTGAAACAGTGGCAGAAGGGGTAAGCGGAATGTTTTTTGACAAACAGAGCGTAGAAGATATTGTGAAAATTATTTATCGTTTTGATGCCAGCAATTTTGATCCCCATCTAATTAGAGACCATGCTAAAAAATTTTCTTTAGATCGCTTTAAAAAAGAGGTTAAACATTTTATCCAAAAAGAGTATAATAATTTTTTAAATATTTAATATGCGTGTAGGCATAGACGCTAGAGTGTTAATGGACAAAAGGTATAGTGGTGTATCTGGATATGCTTATAATTTAATTAAAAATTTTTTTAAAGTAAGGCCGGAGTATAAATACATTCTTTTTTATAATTTTTTTAAAAAAAGATCACTACCAGATTTTAAGAGCAATTGTTATCAAAACGTAATTCAACGTTATCCAAACAAACTTTTAAACTATGTTCTGATTAAAAATTTTTCTTGGCCTAAAATTGATAGAATTTTAGAAAAAAAGATAAATGCCCCTCTTGATATTTTTTGGGCGCCGCACATTAATTTTATTAGCTTGTCTCGTAAATGTAAAAGCGTAATTACTATTCATGATTTATCTTTTTTGCGTTTTCCTGAATTTTTTTCAAAACGAAAAAATTTTTGGCACCGATCTTTGAATATACAAAAGATGATTAAAAATTTTGATATAGTGGTCGCTATCAGCGAAAATACTAAAAGAGATATAATAGAGCTATTAAATATTTCTCCTACGAAAATAAAAGTTATTTATTCAGGATTAGATGATAAATATTTTTTTGCCAACAACCAGCAAGAAAAAAATAAAATAAAAAATAAATACAAATTGCCAGATAAGTTTATTTTATTTTTAGGAAATTTGGAGCCACGCAAAAATATTATTAGTTTAATAAAAGCTTGTGAATATCTATGGAAAAATAAACAATTTAATTTCTCTTTGGTTATTGCTGGCGCTCCTGCTTGGAAATATAAAAATATTTTCAAAATTTATAAAAAATCTTTCTATCAAGATAAAATAAAGTTTTTAGGGTATGTCTCCGAAAGAGATAAGCCTTTTTTATATAATTTAGCTAATTTATTTGTTTTTCCTTCTTTTTATGAAGGGTTTGGTTTTCCGCCTTTGGAGGCGATGGCCTGCGGTACACCAGTTGTTGCTAGCGCTTACGCTAGTTTGCCAGAAATTTTAAATAAAGCGGCTATTTTAGTTGACCCCCACAATATTAAAGATTTAGCTCAGGCGATTTTTATCTTGGGAACCAACCAATGTTTGCGGCAAGAATTTGTTAAAAGAGGTTTAAAACAAGCGAAAAAATATTCATGGGAAAAAACTGCTAAAGAATATCTTGAATTATGGGAAAACTTACGATAAATTTGTATATAGACATTTTTTTGTATTTTTGATAAAATACTAATAAATTGTGTTTAATTATAAATAAAAATTAAAGTAATAAATTTATGATGGAAGAAAAAGAGAACTTAGCAAGTCCTCAAAAATCACTGAATCAAAGCAAATCAAAACATAATCTAACGAAAAAAATTTCTACAAAAGGGCTTGATATTATTATAAGTTTGTCTATCTATTTAGTGTTTTTATTGGTCCCCCCATTTTTTACTGGTTTAGTTGTTCAGGGGCTTGGTTTCGAGAAAATGATTTTATTTTTCTTCTTAGTGTTAGTCGGCGTGGTAGCTTGGGTTACCAAGGGGGTTGTTGTTGGAGAATTAAGACTCAAAAAAACTCCTTTGGATATGCCAATTTTAATTTTATTGGCTGTTTTTACTTTATCGGCTTTTTTGTCTATTGACACTAAAGACAGCATTATCGGAGTTTATGGAAGTTCTGCTAAGGGTATAGCTGCTTTATATCTTTTTACTTTGTTTTATTATTTAGCAGTTAATAACTTAAATAGCAAAAAGATTAAAATTGCTTTCTGGTGTTTTACTTTTTCAAGCGCTATTATTTATATTTTTACTTTATTGCAACTTAAAAAGATTTTTGTATTACCTTTTGTTTTTACTAAGAGCATTAGTTTTAACCCTTTAGGTTCACTTTCTTCTTTGACAATGTTTATTTTAATTACCTTGCCTTTGTTAATTGTCGCTATTGCGCAGATTAAAGAAATTCATCCCCGCCTTAGCAAAGGCTTTGCCATTATTTTGAAAATATTATTAGGCATAGCTGCTATTGCTGGTTTTGTGGTCTTAGCCTTATTAAATGGATTTACTTTTTGGCCAGCCGCTATTGTTAGCGCTGTAATAATTTTAATGTTTTTCTTATCTAAGGTTATCAAAATTAGCAGCAATAATTTAGTAATCCCAATTGCCTCTTTTTTGTTGCTTATCGTATTATTGGTTTTAGGTAATTTTAATATAACTAATTTAAATTTACCTGCTGAGGTTAGTCTTTCTAGGAAGGCATCTTGGAATATTGCTAAAGAAAGCATTAAACATGATCCATTCTTTGGTTCAGGCCCGTCTACTTTTTATTATGATTTTTCCAAGTACAAAAGTTTAGATTTTAATTTATCTCCATTATGGAATGTTCGTTTTGACAGCGCATCAGGCATTCTTTATGAACTTTTAGCAACAGTGGGAATTTTAGGAACTCTAGCTTTTGTCGTCCTTTTGTTAGTAGGCGCTTCCATCAGTTTCCTCTCTCTTATTAAAACCGACAAGAAAGAAATTCATTCTATTGCGCTTGCCTTGTTTGCTGGATCAGCAGCTGCAGTAATTTTGTCTTTCTTATTTTCTTTTAGCAACTCCTTAATTTTAATGTATGTTTTATTAGCTATTTTAACTGTAGTAGTCGGTATTATTTCTTATCCAGAAAGATTTGAAACCCTTACTTTGTCTTTTAGGACTTCCCCTAAATATGCTTTGGCTTTGGCTGCTATTTTTTTGTGTGTTAGTGCTGGCGTAGTTATTTTATTTACTATGGGATTAAAGCTTTATTTGGCTGATGTTTATGTTAAAGAAGCACTAGATATTGATAATATTAATAAGAAAATTGAAAATTTAAATAAAGCAGTACAGCTGGCATCTTATCAGGATAATTATTATATTGATCTAGCCAACAATTATATGGCTTTAGCTAACAAGGCGGCAATTAGCAATAAAGATCAAACCGCCGTACAGAATAATTTAGGCTTAGCAATTGAAAATGGCAAAAAGGCAGTAGAAATTTCCCCTAATAAAGCAAAAAACAATGAAGCTCTTGGTTTAATTTATGAAAACGCCTCTTTTTATACTAGGGGAGCTTTAGAGTGGGCAGAAAAATATTATAATAAAGAAATTGAATTAGATCCTAATAATCCTACTCCTTATTTAAGGATAGCTCTCATTAATATGGCTAGAGCCAATTCAGAACAAGATGCTTCTGAAAAAGAGTATTATATTAAAGAAGCTATTAAAAAATATGATGAGGCTCTTGAGAAAAAGAACGATTTAGCTTCAGCCTATTATGGTAAGGCAATTGCTTATGAAAAATTGAATGATCTTAATAAAGCAATTGATGAACTAAAAAATGCTACTGTTTTTTCAAGTAATAATTTAGATTATTTTTTTGAATTAGGTAGACTTTATTTTAATAGGGGGGTTTCTCAATCTAGTATAGAGCAAGATGCAACTAAAAAGATAACAGAAAATGAAATTGAGGCTGCGGCTAATGCTAACGGGGAAGAAGTTGTCAACGAAGAATTAAGTGTTAAACCAAACAAAATAAAAAGTGGTCAAATAGAATTTAATGATGATTTACGCAGAGCGGAGCAAATTTTCTTAGGAATTCTTTCTCATAACAAAAATCATGCTAATTCTTTATATAGTTTAGCTCTGCTTTACCAAAAAACAGGCAAGACAGAAAAAGCCAAGTCTATGGTTAAAAGATTGTTAAATGTGTTACAAGATCCCCAATCAAAAGCAATGGTTGAACAGCAATTTAAGGGATTATACTAATTATTATTAATTAATTATTAAAAACCAAAAATATGTTTAAAAAAGCCATATTTGTTTTAATGGTTTTAGTTATCTCCTTATCTGCCCTGTCTGTTCAGGCTGCTGTCTGCGGAATTGATGGTAACACCTATGACTCTGTGGAAGCGGCTGAAGCAGCAGGTGTAGATGTGTCTTATAATTTTGCTTGCGTAGATGTTAACGACGAATCAAAATTATATGAGGCTACTAATGAGGTTAATTTTGCTGGCATGTTGATTGAGGTAGGATCAACAGATATTCCTACAAACTTAATTATTAGGGACAATGCTACTCAACATGATTATACAGTTAGTGTAAGCAATGATACTATTTTAGGCCAAAGAAGAGGACAAGAAACAAAATTATCTGATTGGATACCAGGGGATCAAATCAGAGTAATTGGCGTAAAAAACGAGAACACAGGAAACATTGAAGCAACCATTTTGATTAATCTTTCTATTTCTTTGCGCAGCAATTTAGGCGCTAATGGTTGGATTACTAAAATTGACAAAGAAAAACAAGAAATTACTTATCAATGGATGAATCAAGAACATACTTTTAAATACGATGAAAACACACATTTTGTTGCTGGTTTAAAAAATCCAGCTAGCGTAGATGATTTGCAAATTAACGATAGAATTAGAGCTCGTTTACTGGTTAGAGAGGGTGAATTGCCTTTAGCTAAAATTGTGGTAGTTTTGAGAAGAGGCAAAAATTTATTTATGAAAATTAGAACTTTTACTCCACGCGCTACTTTAGTACGAATGGATAGCACTGTTATTCCTACAACCATCCAAGTAAAAATTGAAAAAACCCCAGGATTAAGAGCAAACGATGTTAATAACTTAATAGGAACAGAGGGCACATTAGTGACAGTTAATGTTACCGAAGATACAAGATTGGTAAGAAAATATTTTGGCATAACCACTCTTGATGAATTTGCTATTGGCGACGAGTTGATGATCGTGGGACGCGTTAATGACGACGGCACTGTTGATGCTAAGGTAATAAAAAATAATTCTGTTTGGAAAACGACTTTAAGAGGATATCCCGGCATTGTAAAAGAGATAAACTCAGAAGAAAATTATTTATTAGTAGATTGGACCCCAATCAGACATATAATGCGCAAACAACTAAAACAGAAATTACAAGAATGTTCTAATTGCGCAGTTAATGCTCAGTTGTTGGGTACAACAACAGGAAGTGTTGCTAATAATTCAGTGTTAGCTAGAATTAAATCTAGAATTAAAAATCATTTTCAGTCAATACAACTTAGAAATACTTTACAAGAAAGGATCAGAAATTTAGCGCCGGATAAAGTTGGTAAATTTATTCGTAGAATTAGAAATAAAAAAGTAAAGATTGAACGTATTAGACATGCGGGAATAAAGTTAGGAGACCTAATCCGAAGAGGAGAAACAGTGACGGTTAAAGTAAAAATTACTGATGATACAAAGATTATAGTAGGGGTAAATAACGAGGCTTCTTTAAGTGACATTAAAATAGGAGATAAAGTAAGAGTTAGAGGAATAATGAGAGAAGAGGAAAATGAAAAAATTATTATTGCCGATAAAATTGTAGTAGTTAGCTCATTGCCTGAAATTGAAGATTCTTTAGACACTCCTTTAGATGATATTAATGAGCTTGTAAGCGAAATAGTTGTTGATGATAAAGATACGACTACTGACACAGAAGAAGAAATAGTGGTAGAGGAAGAGACTAATGAGAACACAGAAGAAAGTAACAGTGCTACTTCTACAGAAGAAAATAGTGTAGAAAACACTAATTAAAAAGAGATATAAGAAAAAAATAATACACAAAAAGTCCCTTTTTATGGGGGCTTTTTGTGTATAAATAGTTAATGAAAAGTTAATAAATTTTTCTTGATTTTTTTATTTAACTAGATTAATATAAAAGTATGACAGAAGAAATAAAAGAAAAAATTCCGCCGCAAAATATTGAAGCAGAACAAATATTGCTAGGTAGTCTATTGATTGACAAAAACGCTATTATCAAAATAGCAGATATTATCAATGAAGATGATTTTTATAAAGACGCTCACAGAATTATCTATGAGATAATGAAAGAATTGTATGCCAAACATGAACCAATTGATATTTTGTGTTTAACCAATCGTTTAAAAGAGAAGAAACTATTGGACAAAATTGGCGGCAGAACTTATTTGGCTTCTCTGTCTAATATGGTAGCTACTTCTTCTCAAGTAGTCCAGGCCGCTCACATTGTAAAACGTAAAGCTACCTACCGCCGTTTAATTAACGCCGCTAACGAAATAGTAGAGCTAGGATATAAAGAAGATGAGGATGTAGATAATATTTTAGATAAAGCTGAACAAAAATTGTTTAGCGTATCACAAAAATATTTAAAAAATATTTTTTTGCCAATTGACCATTTATTAACAGAAGCGTTCGAACGTATTGACGAATTACATAAACAGAGTGGCCAATTAAGAGGATTGCCGACTGGCTTTGTAGATCTAGATAATATTTTAGGAGGCTTACAAAAGTCAGATTTAATAATTTTAGCAGCACGTCCTAGCGTGGGTAAAACCTCTTTAGCTTTGGATATTGCTAGACAGACAGCTATTAAGACCAGAAAAAGTGTTGGCATTTTTTCTTTAGAGATGAGCAAAGAACAGTTGGTAGATAGAATTTTGTGTGCTCAAGCTAACGTTAGTCTTTGGAAGATGAGAACAGGAAGATTGTCAGATAAAGAAGAAGACAATGATTTTTCTCGCATAGGAGAAGCCATGGGACGGCTTTCAGAATCTAATATTTATATAGATGATACTCCCAATGCCTCGGTAATGGAAATTAGAACTAAAGCCCGCCGCTTACAAATGGAGAGGGGTTTGGATTTGATAATCATTGACTATTTACAATTGATGGAAGGGAGGGGTAAGTATGGAGATAATCGTGTTCAAGAAATAGCCGAAATTACTAGAGGCTTAAAGGGTTTGGCGCGCGAGTTAAATATCCCTTTAATTGCTTTGTCGCAGTTATCACGTAATGTTGAACAAAGCAAGCCAGCAATCCCCAAATTATCGCATTTACGTGAATCTGGTTCTATTGAGCAAGACGCCGATGTGGTTATGTTTATTTATCGTAAAGCTGCTGATAGAGGATATAATAAAGAAGATTTAAGTGAGTATGAAAGAAATTTAGCAGAGATTTATATAGCTAAACATAGAAATGGACCCACAGGTAAAGTTGAATTGTTTTTTGATGAAGGAACTGTTAGTTTTAAAAATTTGGATCGCAGCGGGCTAGAAGAGCCACCAGAATTTTAAAACTATTTAAATTTGTTTAAAAGTTAATAATTAAAATTAAAATTATGTTCAACAAATTAAAACAATTTAAGGAGTTAAGAAATCAAGCAAAGACGATTCAAAATGCTTTGGCAGAAGAAATAATTACTGTTGAAAAAAAGGGTGTAAGAATTGAGATGGATGGCAGTTTTAAGATAAAATCTTTAACTATTAACGAAGAATTATCCAAAGAAAAATTGGAAGAAATATTAACAGATTGTTTTAATGATGCTGTCCAAAAAGCGCAAAGAGTGGCAGCAACTAAGATCCAGCAACTAGGGGGCTTGCCTGGATTTGGTGCTTAATTTGTGTATGAATTATCCTAATTCTATTCAAAATTTAATTGATTATTTTACTAAACTGCCTAGTGTTGGGCCAAAGACTGCTGAAAGGTATGTTTTTTATTTATTAAATCAGCCCAACAAAGAATTAGAACTTTTTGCTAAGGCAATTCAAGATTTAAAGCGCGGCATTAAGATATGCCAAAGATGTTGTTCTGTTTCTAGTACAAAATTTTGCGATATTTGCTCTGACCCTAAAAGAAACCAAAATATTATATGTATAGTAGCTAATACACGTGATATGTTAGCCATTGAAAATACCAGACAATATAATGGACTTTATCATGTGTTAGGGGGTGTTTTAAATTCTCTGGAAGATATAAAACCAGACAACTTAACCATTAAACAACTACTTTTACGCTTTAAAGAAGAGAAGATTAAGGAAATAATATTGGCTTTAAGTCCAACTATTGAAGGAGAGACCACAGCTATGTATTTAGAAAAAATTATCTCTCCTTATAAAATTAAAACTACTCGCTTGGCAAGGGGCTTACCTAGTGGCAGTGATTTAGAGTATGCTGACGACTTAACAATTTCTAACGCTTTGAGATATAGGAGATGAAACTTATAATTATATAAAAACCACTATTTATAGCACATAATACATAGATATATAAAAGTTAGAACTTATTTGTGCCTTTAAGCTTTCTGATATTACTTATCCACAGATTTTTTTCTTTTTTTGTATAGCTAAACATATCTAAGTAGCTTTTTAAAAAATTTGTTGTAAAATTAAATAAGATTAGGGATATTGACTTTTTTATTAAAAATGCTATTATATAAATAGATACAATATATAGTAGTTAAATAAAGATTAGATACACAATATATAGTGTTGTTTTAAAAACACTTAGAATATTTTATAAATTTTTTGGTTTAAATAACTAGGTGTTTTTTTGTTTATGAAATGTCCAATCTGTTATCATGATGATACGAAAGTAGTTGATTCTAGAGCCTCTAATGATGGTTTTTCTATTAGGCGCAGAAGAGAATGTCTGAAATGTGGTTTTAGGTTTTCTACATACGAAGGAATAGAAATTTTAGATTTAATTATTGTTAAAAGAGATGGTAGGAGAGAAGCATATAGCAGAGAAAAGTTAATAAATGGCTTAAAAAAATCATTAGAAAAGAGACCAATTACAGAAGAAAAGTTTAAAAAATTAGTTAATGCTATTGAAAGAGATTTACAAAAGTTGAAAAAGAACGAGATAACCTCTAAACAGGTAGGAAAAATAGTGATGAAAAACTTAAAAAAGGTTGATCAGGTTGCTTATATACGTTTTGCTAGCGTTTATGAATCTTTTAAAGATGTTCATACTTTTCAAAGAGAACTAAATAAATTACTTAAGAAGAGAAAACAGAAAATATAATATAAAAATTAACTTTAATCCCCATGCCAAATAAAAAAGATAATACTATTAAAAAAATTATTAAACGGTCTGGAGAGATCGTAGATTTTAACCAAGACAAGATTACAAACGCTATTTTTAAAGCAATCAAAGCGGTCGGAGGTGATGATAAAGAACTAGCCAAAAAATTAAGCGAACAAGTTGTTAAAGAGTTAAATAAAAAATTTCATTCAAGAAGTATTCCAGCAGTTGAAGAAATTCAGGATATTGTAGAAGGAGTTTTAATAAAAAATAAAGAAATTGAAATAGCAAAAGCTTACATATTGTATAGAGACCAACGCAGACAATTACGTGATATAAAAGCTCTTAATGAAGATAAACTTGTTGAAGATTATTTGGGAAAGCTTGATTGGAGATTAAATGAAAATAGTAATATGAGCTTTTCTGTTCAGGGACTCAATAATTATATTGCTTCTTCTGTTTCTGCTCGTTATTGGCTTAATAAGTTATATCCAAAAGAAATTAGAGAAGCTCACATTAACGCGGATTTTCATATCCATGACTTGGGAATGTTAGCTCCTTATTGTTGTGGCTGGGATTTGCGTGATCTCTTAATAAAGGGCTTTGGCGGCGTGAAAGATAAAGTTCAAAGCAAACCCCCAAAACATTTTCGCAGCGCTTTAGGACAAATTGTCAATTTTCTTTATACCTTGCAAGGCGAAGCAGCAGGCGCTCAAGCCTTTGCTAATTTTGATACTTATTTAGCTCCTTTTATTCGTTATGATAATTTGTCGTATAAAGAGGTAAAGCAATGTTTACAGGAGTTTATGTTTAATGTAAATGTTCCCACTCGTGTCGGTTTTCAGACACCATTTACTAATGTTACGTTAGATGTAATTCCTTCAGAACAAATGGGAGAAGAAAATGTAATTATTGGTGGTCAGATAATGCCAGAGAAATATAAAGACTTTCAGGAGGAGATGGATATTTTTAATAAGGCTTTTGCAGAAGTAATGATTGAAGGTGATGCGAGTGGCAGAGTGTTTGCTTTTCCTATACCCACTTATAACATTGACAAAAATTTTGATTGGAACCGCGAATGCTTAAAACCTGTTTGGGAAATGACAGCAAAATATGGCATTCCATATTTTTCTAATTTTATCAATTCTGATATGAGTAGAGATGACGCGCGCAGTATGTGTTGTCGCTTGCGTCTTGATAATAGAGAATTAAGAAAAAGAGGAGGCGGCTTATTTGGAGCTAACCCTCTAACTGGCAGCTTGGGAGTAGTAACTATTAATTTAGCACGCATTGGTTATTTATCAAAAAATAAAGACGATTTTAAGGAAAGGTTATACAGATTGATGGATTTGGCTAAAGAAAGTTTAGAAATTAAACGAAAAATTATAGAAAAATTAACCGAAGGCGGTCTTTATCCTTATTCAAAATATTATTTATCAGATATTAAAAAACGTTTTGGCTCTTATTGGAAGAATCATTTTAGCACAATTGGAATTAATGGGATGAATGAAGCTTTAATCAACTTTATTGGTCAAGATATTACTACATATAGTGGCAGAAAATTTGCTTTAGAAGTATTAGATTGGATGAGGGAGAGGTTGATGGATTATCAAAATGAAACAAATAATTTATATAACTTAGAAGCTTCTCCTGCGGAAGGCGCCACTTATCGTTTTGCCAAGAAAGATAAAGAATTATATCCAGATATCATAGTAGCCAATGATGAGGCTGTTAAAGAGAGAGGGGCGGATCCGTATTATACAAACTCATCTCACTTGCCAGTTAATTTTACTGATGACATTTTTGAGGCCCTTGATTTGCAAGATGAATTACAAACTAAGTATACAGGAGGAACTGTATTACATGGATTTATTGGAGAGCGTATTAGCGATCCAGAAGCTTGTAAAAGGTTAATAAAGAAAATCGCTGAAAACTACCATCTACCTTATTTTACTATTACACCTACATTTTCTATTTGTCCTAAACATGGATATTTGCCTGGAGAACATAAATATTGTCCTAAATGTGATGCTGAAATTGGTTATATAAAAGAAGAAGAAAATACTACAATAAATACAAAAATAATTAATAATTAAGTTTAATAAATATGTCTCCAAAACAAACACAAAGACAAGAATGTATTGTTTATAGCCGGGTAGTAGGTTGGCTTACTCCGGTAAAAAATTGGAATAAAGGTAAGAAGAGTGAATTTAATGACAGAAAAACTTTTGATAAGCAGTTAAGAGAGTCCTATTAATATAATATGATTATAGGCGGCTTAGAAAAATTTAGTTTAATTGATTATCCTGGACATTTAGCAGCAGTAATTTTTACTAAAAATTGTAATTTTCGTTGTCATTTTTGTTATAACCCCATGCTTGTCTGGCCTAGCACAGGCGATAGAAATCAAGAAGATCATCCCATAATCAAGGAGGATGATCTTCTTGATTTTCTTAAAAAACGTATAGGGAAATTGGATGCCGTAGTTATTACTGGCGGTGAACCAACACTTCATACAGATTTGCCTGAGTTTATAATAAAAATGAGAGAGATAGGATTTAAAGTAAAGTTAGATACCAATGGGACAAATCCACAACTAATAGATAGTTTGATCAAAGATAAAATAATTGATTATATTGCAATGGATATTAAGGCCCCATTACATAAATATGATTTAGTGACTGGAGTTCAGCCAGATATGGAAAGAATTATGGAAAGCATTCATTTATTAATGAAAGGTTATGTTGCCTATGAATTTAGAACTACTATTGTTCCTCAATTACTAAACAAAGATGATATAGAAAATATAGGAAAAACTATCAATGGCGCAGAAAAATGGTATTTACAGCAATTTCGTTCAGATACCCAGCTAGTTAATAAAAATTTTGAAGGAATACCATCTTATTCTGAAGAAGAATTACTAGAAATGAAAAATATTGGCAATAAATATGTAAAATTATGTGAATTACGTGGCTAAATAATAATTAAAATAAAAATATGGAGAATGACATTAAGAATCTTTTAGAGGAAAATTTAAAACTAACTAAAGAAATTCATAAAATGACTAAATATATAAGGAGATATATTATATTTTCCCAGATTATTGGATTTTTAAAATTAGTCTTAATAATTGTTCCTATTATTTTGGGTATTATCTATTTGCCACCATTACTTAAAGATGTTTTTGCTCAATATCAAGAATTATTAAACCTAAAGTCAGGTCTTAATGTTGGTGGTGTAGAAAATATAGACCCTAGCAAAATAAACCCAGAATTATTAAAAATGCTTACTAAATAATTTCTGAAATTATATTAGGATATCTTAAAAACAAAAAGAGCCATTTAGGTTTTGGCTCTTTTTGTTTTATGTTTATACTATCAAGCAGAAGCGAAAAAATCTAATAAGAAGGCGGAAGAATTGCTATTTTTTGGAAAAAGTTATATAATATAAAAAAAGAGATCCGTTGATATAAAAATTAATGCTCTTTTCCTAAAAATAAATAATTTTTAGGAAGGAGTCAAAAAATATGCATAAAAAAACATTAGTAGCCACTTTAATCATTTTTATGGCAGGAGCTATGGCGACCCAAGCAGCTTCCTCTAAAGAAAAAAGTCAAAGCCCAGAGGAAAATCCTGTTATTCAAAGACAAACTTCTGTTAAACCAAAACAAGCCGACCAAGAAAAAGAGAAAGCTCAGGGCAAAGAAAATTTTCAAAGCAAAAACCCTGATGCTCAAAAAACTATCCAAACCAGACAAGAAACCAAAACAAAGAATCAAGGAGAAGAACAGCAATTAAAATTACAAGAACAATTAAAGGTAATGACAAAAACTCCAGAAGAATTTAAAAAAATGGTCAATGAAAAAGCAAAAGAGTTAAAAGCTTCTTTACGCAATAAAAACAACAAAGAAAAAAATATTTATCAACATCAATATAGAGTAAAACTAGCCGCTCAAACCATTTTTGGTATGCAAAATTTCTTAGGAGAAAAATTAGGACCAAAAGCGGCAGAAATAGCTAAACAGCTAGATAGTTCTGTAAAAGCTACTATCATGGCTGAAAAGAAAATTCAAAACCGTAATCGCATTATTAGATTTTTTGTAGGAGGAGACAAAAAAGCAGCTGCAGAAATTAAACGTGAGGTACAACAAAACAGAAAAAGAATTCAAGAGCTAAAAAAAGTTTATCAAGAATGTACTGATTGTGATGAACAAATAAAAGAAATGTTAAAAGAAGAAATTCAAACTATTGAACAGGAACAAATAAGATTAAAACAGTTAGCTGATAAGGAAGAAAAAAGTAATGGTCTAATAGGATTCTTATTTGGTTGGTTGTTTTAATTTTAAATTTATATTTAATAAAAAGAGCTCCTTTTAAAGGAGCTCTTTTTTAAATGTTTTTTAGATTATTACTCGCTTTGTCTAGTAAATAAAAGTCTTTTTTAATTTAAAATGTTTCCAATATTTTTTCTCTAATGATATTTTATTCTAAAGTGCTCTAAAAATTTGCGGATTATTTTTTTTGGGAAAAT
>Ga0256840_1001073_pt1 | contig 26534 bp, 25 predicted proteins | sample 355202metaG_FD_185969 | JGI IMG/M metagenome (GOLD analysis project Ga0256840, IMG submission 185969) | Hydrothermal vent microbial communities from Mid Atlantic Ridge, Atlantic Ocean - 355-202 | ecosystem: Environmental > Aquatic > Marine > Hydrothermal vents | place: Atlantic Ocean: Mid... | reverse complement strand
CAATAGACAAAGAGCACATAGTGCCAACGGATATTTATCCCCAGTAGAATTTGAGGAAAAAATGTTACGATTGGAAACAGCTGCTTAGAATGTTGTATTCTGAGTGTGAAATAGGGTTGACAGATCATATTGTTCAATGAGGTATCTTAAATCTCTTCAAAAACTCTATACCCAAAAAGAGCTAAATTATTCGGCTATACCAAAAAAACTTATCCAAAAACTTGAGGATGAGAACCTCATAGATATTAAAAGAGTGACTGCAAAAGGGAAAAAGGTAATCGCAAAAGAGGAGTTTTTTAATGTTTATAGCAATCTAAAAGATATTGAAACTGCAACTACAAGAGCAGAACTTACTTTGGCAAAAAGCGATTCAAAACAAAAACATATTTCTCCTCAAGATGGACTTTTTATAAGTGGAAATGCCATGATAGGAACAAAAAAAGATTAATCTTTTTGAGCAAAGTGCTATTTTTTTTAAAAAATCTCCAACTCTTTGTATATCAACACTTGTAATTATTGTAGAAAATTTTGAAAATCTTATCTATTTTAAAAACCAATCTTCTCTCTTTAGAGAAGATGATATTGTGTTTATCTATCGAAATAAAGCAGCACTTCGTTTTATAGAAACACTTGAAAATAAAGCCTACTATTTTGGTGATTTTGACCTATATGGGATAAAAATATATCTACAAGAGATAGAACCAAGAAATAGTAAAATTCCATTTTTTATTCCTAAAAATATTGAATATTTTATCAAAAAATATGGTCATGAAAAACTGTATCAAAAACAGTATGAAAGCACAAAAAATCTTAATCCAGATGACCATGGACTAAAAAATCTCATAACTATCATTCATAAGCATCAAAAATCACTGAAGCAGGAGTTTTTTATAAACTTATAGATGAAGTTCTCCCTACTGTAGCATACTCCACAATGATTCAGATAAAGTTGGGTGGGCGAAAATCATATCTTTTAAATCCTCTTTGGTTAGCTTTGCATTGATGGCGATAACTAACTCGTGTATCAGTTCTGTGGTCTCATTTCCTATCATCGCTCCACCTATTATCACTCCGCTATCTTTTTGGCATATTAGCTTTATGAATCCACCATCATCACCTTTGATTTTAGCTTTTGCGTTGGATTTGAAAAAGCTTTTTATCACTTCGTACTCTACGCCTTGTTCGCTTAGAGTTTTTTCATTCACTCCTACGCTTGCGACTTGCGGCTGACAGAAAGTGACGAATGGAATGATTTTGGATGGTTTGATTTTATCATCATTTAGTATGTTGTTTGCTACAACTTTTGCTTCGTTGTATGCTACATGTGCCAGGGCTGGCGTTGGCACGACATCTCCTAGTGCATATACTTTTGGGTTGGTTGTTTTTAGATTTTCATCAACTTCTATGTAGCTATTTTGGGATTTTATATCGGCTTTTTTCAAATTCAGGTTGTATGTGTTTGGCATTCTGCCGATCGATACCAAAACCAAATCATAACTCTCTTGCGTCTCCCCGTTTTGAGTTTGCATCTTTATGATGATTTCATCTTCGCTTTTTGCAAAATCCATTACACTTGTGTTTAGCAAAACTCTGATACCTTTACGAGTCAACTCTCTCTTTAGGGTATCTGCTATATCTTTGTCTTCTGCGGGTACTAGAGTCGGGGTAAATTCGGCTACATCTACGCTTGAGCCTAAGTTATTGAAAAAAGTAGCAAACTCACACCCTATCGCACCTCCACCGACAATTAAAATCGATTTTGGAAGCTCTTTTAAACCAAATACCTCATCGCTAGATATAATATACTCTTTATCTATCTCAAGAAGAGGATGAGGTCGGTGGATCGAACCCGTTGCTATGACAAAATGTGAAGCAGTGATGATTTCATCCCCAACTTTTATGCTATCTTCATCTACAAAAGTAGCAAATCCATACTTCACCTCAACGCCATCTCTTTTTAAGCCTAGCGTTGCCCCTTTTCGTATCTGGGCGATTAACTCATCTTTTTTATCTTGTAGTAAATTCATATCAAATGAAACATCTTGCATCTGCAATCCGCAACTTTGAAGATAACTCTTCTTCCCTAAATAACTAACACTCTCTAAGTATAATTTTGCAGGAATGCATCCCTCATTTAAACAAGTTCCACCTATATGATTGTCACCCTTTTCAATCAAACAAACCTTTTTTCCAGCCTTAGCCAAGATAGCAGAACACCTCTCACCTGCAGGTCCCCCACCAATCACTACTACATCATACATACTGCCCCTTTATAGACTTTTTTCAAAATACTCATGTGCCATATATGAGCTTCTTGTGTATGGGGAGCTTTTTACAAACTCAAATCCCATCTCTCTCGCTAATTTTCCATACTCTTTAAATTTTTGTGGTTTTATATACTCTACCACTTCTGTGTGCTCTTTGCTCGGTCTTAAGTATTGTCCCATCGTCAAAAGAGTACACTCTGCACTCAATAGATCTTTTAAGACCTCTTTTAGTTCATCTTCTCTCTCTCCTAAACCTAGCATCAAAGCACTTTTTGTTTTAACTTTTGGGTTTATCTCTTTTAGGGTTTTTAACACTTCCAAAGAGCGTTTGTAGTTCGCTCCTTTTCTTACTTCATACAGTCTTGGCACGGTTTCTATGTTGTGCCCTATGATCTGTGCTCCACAATTTGCCACGATCTCCAAGGAGTCTTTATCATTTTTCAAATCTGGTATCAAAAGCTCAACTGTTATGTTTTTATCCATCTCTTTTATCGCACTAACACACTTTGCAAACTGTGTCGCACCACCATCTCTCAAATCATCTCTAGTGACGCTCGTGATGACAACATGTCTAAGTCCTAGTGCTTTAACAGCTTTTGCCACTTTTTGAGGCTCTTGCATATCTAAGCCATTTGGTTTTCCTTTACTTACATTGCAAAAGGTGCATTTTCTTGTACATGTATCACCCAAAATCATAAAAGTTGCATTTTTATTTGAAAAACATTCCGATATATTTGGACACATTGCCTCTTGACAAACAGTATGGATGCCTATATCTTTTAGTTGAGACTCCACCTCTTTTTTCTGTGTAAATACTATCTTTTTAAGTAGCCACTCGGGTTTTCTTTGTATCTTAGTCATCAAAAATCACACCATAAGTTTTCATAAAACTCTCTTTCAATAAATCTTTTGCCATTTTTAAAGACAACTCCACTCCCAACTCTTGCAGTGAATATCCTGACTTTTGCCTATCGTCTTTGAAAAGTGGAATTGAGCCATGTTGCAAAATGAAATCTTTTGTTCTTTTTTGTGCATTTCCACCTATCTTTTTGCCTTCAATTATGATGTCATAAGGCTCAAAACCCTCTTGACAAAAAGGGGTATGACAGAGCAAATCAGCAAACAAATCTTTTGCCCAACCTGCACTTAATCCTAAATTTTTATAAAAATTCAAAATAAACTCACAAAGATACTCATAACTCTGCTTAACACTTCTATTTTTAAGTAAATTTGTTGGCACAATCAAAAGATACGAGAGATCAAAACCATGCATAAGCAAACCACCACCTGTGATCCTCTTTGCCCATGAGTCTCCATACCTTTGCAAATCTTCGAACTCTTCTATCTTTTGAAATCTTCCTATCGTGAAACTATTCTCTTGCCAACTATACAGCCTAAAAATCGGCTCATCAGCAGATGCAAGGAGAGATTCATCGAGACGCATATTTTCTTGTGGGCTTAGGCTTGGCGAATCAATAAATCTCCATCTATTTTTCAATCCTCTTGCCATCTTATATTTAAACTTCTAGCTGCTTTTGTCTCATCTGCTCTACTTATCGGCAGAGTTTTTGGAAACTCTTTGAAAGCCTCGGGGTCATTTTTAGCAAGTTCAACCGCATCTATGACTTTTTGACAAAAATAATCCATAGTATCTATATTTTCCGTCTCTGTCGGCTCAATCATGATAGCTTCATGAACTATCAAAGGAAAGTAAATCGTCGGTGCATGAATCCCGAAGTCCAAAAGGTATTTAGCTATGTCTAAAGTGCTGACATGATACTGTTTATAGAGACTTTGCGCACTAAGAACACACTCATGCATACAAAATGTATCGTAAGGCACATCAAGATAATTTTTCAGTTTTGAGAGGATATAGTTTGCATTTAACACCGCTTTTCTACTAACATTTATCATGCCCTCTTTTCCTAAAGTCTGCATATAAACCAAAGCTCTAAGAGATATCATGTAGTTTCCAAAAAATGGTGAAACTTTTCCTATGCTATATGGACTCGGCTCTTTTATAAAGTAGCCCTTCTGTTTTTCATATCCTACTCTCAAATCTGGCAAAAACTCTATCAGCTTATCTTTTACTCCGACAGGACCGCTACCAGGACCGCCGCCTCCATGAGGTGTTGCGAAAGTTTTGTGAAGATTTAGATGAACTACATCAAACCCTATATCTCCGGGTCTTATCAAACCTAAGATCGCATTTAAATTTGCCCCGTCATAGTACATCAGAGCATCATAAGAGTGGGCTATATCGCATATCTCTTTGATGCCGGGGTTAAAGAGTCCGACTGTGTTTGGCACAGTCATCATCACTGCTGCCACTTCATCATTTATCGCTTCTTTAAATGCCTCTACATCCATAGCACCGTTTTTGTCTGATTTTACAGTTATAACTTCAAAATCAACCATCGCTGCACTAGCGGGATTTGTGCCGTGTGAAGAGTCTGGAACTATGACAAATCTCTTCTTGTTTCCTCTTTTTTTATGATAAGCACCAATCATCATGATGCCAGTCATCTCTCCGTGGGCTCCTGCTTCAGGAGTCAGGGTAAAGGCATCCATGCCTGTTATCTCTTTTAAGTCATCTTCTAAGATTTTCAAACTCTCAAGCGAGCCTTGTATAAAGTTAGATTTAGCATTTGTGATGTGATGAGGGTGAAGATTTGCAAAACCATCAAGATTGGCTACTCTCTCTTCTACTTTAGGATTATATTTCATAGTACAAGACCCAAGTGGATAGAAGTTTGAATCTATAGAGTAGTTTTTCTTTGAAAGGTTTGTAAAGTGTCTAACTACATCAAACTCACTTAATTCAGGCAATTTTGCTTTCTCTTCTCTTAGGAGTGATTTTGGTAGATTTATTGCATCTTGGACTTGATGTTTTGGTAGTCTTATACCACCTCTTCCAATATGTGACTTTTCAAATATTGTTGCACTCATAATACCTCCTTTATGGAAGAAACGAAGCTGTCCATCTGAGCCTTTGTTCTCTTTTCTGTTACGCTTACTAAGATTCTCTTTTCGAAATTTTCAAATAGACTCTCTAGCTTTAAACCTGCAAAAAAGCCTCTTTGGCTCATCTTATCTAAAAATTCATCTCCACTTAAAGGAGTCTCTATGACAAACTCATTGAAGATTGGCGATCTGTTAAAAATCTTGATATTTTCTATCTTTTTTAGTTCACTCAATAGATAGTTTGCATTGTTATAGTTTTGAAGTGCAAGTTTAGCAAAGCCCTCTTTTCCTAAAAGTGACATAAATATAGTAGCTCTTAGAGTCATAAGGTTTTGATTACTGCATATATTTGAAGTGGCTCTTGCTCGTCTGATATGCTGTTCTCTTGCTTGGAGTGTCAAAACAAAAGCTCTTTTTCCATCTCTGTCATTTGTCATGCCTACGATTCTGCCTGGAAGATTTCTGACATATTTTTGCTTAGTTGCCAGTATCCCAAAACTAGGACCACCAAAACCTAGATAATTTCCCAAACTCTGCCCATCAGCACAATATATATCTGCACCCATTTCACCAGGAGTTTTTAACACTCCTAGAGCTATAGGATATGCACTCATGATTGCTAAAGATTTGTTTACATGTAGAGCTTCTATTATACTGGTAAAATCTTCGATAGAGCCAAAAAAGTTTGGATTTTGAAAGATATATCCAGCTGTATTGGCATCTAGCAATGAATCCAATTTGTCTTCCAGACTCATCACGACCGTTTTTATATCATGATAAGCCAGATATGTTTTCACTATCTTTATATAGATAGGATTTACACCGATGTCTATGATGATTTTATCTCTTTTTGTGATTCTTATCGCCATCAATGCAGCTTCTGCCATCGCCGTTCCGCCATCGTACATTGAGGCGTTTGTCACTTCCATGCCACTTAATTCGCATATGAGAGTTTGGTACTCATACAGTGCTTGAAGTGTTCCCTGTGAAGCTTCGGCTTGATATGGCGTGTAAGCTGTGTAAAATTCACTACGATTTGAGAGAGCATCAACGGCTGAGGGGATGATGTGATCATAATATCCACCACCTAAAAAACAGACTTTGGAGGTTTCGTTTTTATTTGCTAACTCTTTGAAGTTTTCATACACTTCAAATTCACTCAAACCATCTTTTAGCTCAAACTGTTTTGCTCTTAACTCTTGAGGAATCGAGTCAAAAAGCTCCTGTTCATCTTCTATATCTATCTGCGCAAGCATCGCCTGCACATCATCTTTTGTATGTGGAGTGTATGGCATAGTATCTTCTACAGTGCTGAGATGAATATTTTGTACTCACTCTCGTCCAGTAGAGTATCCATTTCACTGCTATCACTCACTTTTATCTTTAGTATCCAAGTTTGAGAAGCATCATCATTTAAAAGTTCAGGCGCAGTATCTAACTCCGAATTTACCGCGACAACTTCACCACTAAGCGGTGCATAGATGTCACTAGCAGCCTTGACTGACTCTATAAAAGCGATACTCTCACCCTTCTTTGCAACTTGTCCCATCTCAGGAAGTTCAACAAAAGTTATATCGCCCAACTCTTTAATCGCATAGTCTGACAAGCCTACTGTTGCAATGTCACCGTCAAGTTCTGCCCACTCATGTTCATTTGTATATTTTTTCATCTTATGTCCCCTTTTTTGCGGGCAAAGCCCACCAAAAATTCCTCGCGACTAAAGCACAACCTTCGGTCGTAAGAACTTATTTTTATTTTTTTTACTAAAGCTTTTGCTATCGCAAAGAAAGCACTTAACCTTGGAAGTAAATTCCTCTGGTTAATGACAAAACTATCTTAATAAAATGGAAGTTTTGTTACCTCTATCGGTATATTTCCTCTTGCACTTTGCAACTCTTGTTTCGCATTTTCATCAAAAAGTTGCGTATCTACAAAACCTAGACCTATACCACTTTGGACAGATGGAGAGTATGTTCCACTTGTTACTACTCCTATCTTTTGACCATTTTGATATATCTCAAAACCTTGTCTTGGTGATCTTTTTGAGTTTGTTTTAAATGCTATGATTCTCTTTTTGGCACCTCTGTTTTTTTGCTCTAAAAGTGCTTTTTTGCCCGTGAAATCATGGCTATCATACTGCACAAACATATCTATCCCCGCCTCAAGTGGAGTAGTTTGCTCGTCCAATTCATGACCATACAAACTATACCCTTTTTCAAGGCGTAAAACATCTCTAGCTCCAAGTCCCGCTGGAACTGCACCCAAGTCGATGAGTCTATCCCACAGTTTTAAAGCTGTTTCGTTATCTACATATAGCTCATATCCTAGTTCACCAGTATAACCCGTTCGGCTAATGGTTGCCTTTGCTCCTAAAAGCTCACTCTGCTTAAATCCAAAAAACTTCAACTCTGCCAAATCAAAAGATACTATCGTTTGAAGTATCTCTTTGGATTTTGGTCCTTGGATATCTATCTTGGAGACTTCATTGGATCTGTTTATAAATGTACCACTTTTGATGTGAGATTTTATCTGCTCAAAATCCACATCGATCCTAGCTGCATTTACTACAAACATCAGGTGCGTAGCATCTAGTTTATAGACGATGAGGTCATCTATGACGCCACCTTTTTCATTTAGCAAGAAGCCGTATTTGCATTTGCCAACTGGTAGTTTTACAAAATCGGTCGTACAAGCATTGTTGATACCGCTATTTGCGATATCTCCTTCATAAAAAAACTCACCCATATGCGAGATATCAAACAAAGCTGCACCATTTCTGCATGCATCATGTTCTTTTATGACTCCCTCATATTGAACTGGCATCTCCCAACCACAAAAGCCAACATTTCTAGCGTTTAACTCTTTGTGTTTGTCAAATAGTGCCGTCCTTTTTAACTCTTCCATTTTGACTCTTTATGTTAAATTTTGAAACATTTTAGCCAAAAATAGATTTTAAAATAATAAAATTGTAGTATAATCAAGATATTGAATCAAAAGGCAAAAAATGAAAATATATGAAAATCCTACGCTATACATAGAGATAGAAAACTCTGAGATACCGTGGCTTAAGATTTTTCCACAAAAGAGTTATAAAGAGTTGAGCGATTGTGATGACAAGACTAGAGACAAGCTTCTTAAAACCATGCTGATAGTTGAAAAAGAGATGATAAAATACTATCAACCAAAAAAGATAAATATAGCTATGTTTGGGAACTACCTGCCCCATCTTCATATACATGTAATGGCAAGATTTGAAAATGACTCTTTTTTTCCTGAGCCTATGTGGGGTAAAAAACAGAGAGATGGCAAACTAGATTTACCTAATTTTGACAAGTTTATAGAGTTACTTATAAAAACTTTAAACAATGCGTGAGATTTGGGTAGATTTTTGCAAAGCGATTTAACAAAAGGAGATATCAAGAGGCATTTGAGAAATATCGCTATTCCCTCTAGTATCGGATACTTTTTCCACACTATGTTTAATGTAACAGATACCTACTTTGCCGGCTCTGTTTCTACTGTTGCGTTAGCTGCACTCTCACTTACTTTTTCGATATTTTTTCTCATTATCGCTATCGCTGGTGGAATGAGCCAAGCATTGACTGCACTCATAGGAAATGCTCTAGGAGAGGGCAAAAAAGAGCATGCGAAACAAATCATACTGCACTCAGTCTTAGTTGCCATCTTTTTGTCGTTAGCACTCACTATGATAGGCTTTTTAATATCCCCATTTCTAATGAAAATTTTGGGTGCAAAAGGGCTTTATCTCAAAGAAGCGCTATCATATATATACACCATTTTTGCTGGAGTCATATTTTTTATAGGGGCTTTTTTTACAAATGCCGTTCTTAATTCTCTCGGAAATACAAAAGCATATAGAAACTTTTTGATTGTAGGATTTTTAGCAAATACTCTTTTAGATTTTTGGTTTGTCAAAGGTGGTATCGGCTTACCGGCTCTTGGTATAATAGGTATCGCAAGCGCTACTATTATCATAGAGTGTGGCGGGGCATTGTATCTATTTTTTGAGCTTAAAAAAACATACCTTTTAACGGATATGCCAAAATTCAAATTTGATATGCAGATTATAAAATCTTTCTTCTCTCAAGGTGTCCCTCCCACCATAAATATGTCGCTTATGGCTCTAGGCATGTTCATCATCACATACTACATATCTCATTTTGGACAACATGTAGTGGCAGCATATGGGATAGCGGTCAGGATAGAACAAATAGTTTTACTTCCTGCTATCGGTATCAATGTAGCTGTGCTCTCTATCGTATCTCAAAATTGTGGTGCTCAACTTTATGATAGAGTCAAACAAACTGTTAAATACGCACAAAATGTAGGATTTTTTCTATGGATTATCGGTATGTTGTTTATATATTTATTTGGCAATTTCACAATTCATCTTTTCACACAAGATGAAAAAGTTGCGCAAGCTGGACTAGGATATCTATATGCCGCAGCAACATCTCTATATGCTTATATGCTGGTTTTTATAAATGTCTCACTTTTGCAAGGCATAAAACAACCGACATTTTTGATCTATCTAAGCCTTTTTAGACAGATAATTTTCCCTGTATTTGTATTTACTATATTTTTATACCTGAATCTACCCCTGACATTTTACTGGTGGGGAATCGTATTTACCATATGGTTTTCAGCTTTTTTGATTGTTTGGTATGCAAAAAATAAATTGGCAGGTATTGTTTAAGTATTAAAAATCATCGAGTCTATCTATAATTTGCCCAGCATACTCTTTTTCAATTGCAAAATTTAACAAAGAGATAAGATGTAAATCCATCGTATCTTGATCAATAGAATCAAATGTTGAGACAAAAGAAGCATATAATTTTTGAGATGGATAGGCTCTTTGGTAAGCTAAGAGTAAATTTTCACTAGCTTTGAATCCGCCACTCTGTGAAGTTGAATCAAATACGGTACATATCAAATTTTTATGAAGCTGCATAACAAAATCACTTTTTCTCAAGATATCTATAAAAACTTTTTTTTCAATTAACTCCTTAGAGTAAAAAAGCGTCATACTAAAATCTACCTTATATCTTTTGTACCTATAAAAAAAATAAGATGAAACTTCAGATAACTTTTTGCTCTCGTTGGCATAAGATATTTCTGCAATAATTGTATCCATAACACTCCCCTCATACAATTATATCAAAAAAATAGTTAGATTTTTTACAATTTCTCCGCCTTTTATGATTTTACAATATAATCCTCTATGATTTTTGATGAGTTTGGGCAGTTTTGCTCCAAATACACTTAGATGGTTGCAAAGTGTGCATTTTTCAGTTATCTCTATGAGGGCATCTACGATTTGCAATCTGTCTCCAACTTGAAGGGTGTGTGGGTCAAAATCAAAGAGTATATTTTCTCCATAACTTCCTCTTTGGAGCTCTATTCCCTCTTCTTTTGCCATGTCGTATGATTTTTTACCTATAATCATCACTGTTTTATGAAGTTCGTCTCCTGCAAACTTATCATTTTCTATACCATAGCCCTCTTTCAAAACAAGCTTTTCTACCTTTGGCCTAGGAAGCCCGCTTGAGCCTTTTGTTGCGCTAAAAGTATCTAAAACTTTCCCTAAAATCTTTTTATCCAAATCATTTCCTTAAGATATCCTAAAAATATAACACTAGTATTATAATATCTTAAACATTAAAATATGCAAAATTTATCTTATCCCTTGAATTCCCAATCCAAAATCATCTCCTATCTCCATATCGCTCCCCATAAATTTTACTCCGCCTACCACAGGAGAAGTTTCACACAAAATCGGAGCATCAAGGTCTAGCATAGTGATGATTTCACTTCTAGCTGAGGCTACATGTAGAGCTGCTCCTACGCTTATAGCACCCTCAAGCATACAGCCCATCATACACTTTACTCCATAAAGCTTACAGATATCTGCTATCAGCAATGCCTTTGAAATTCCACCACACTTGTCTAACTTTATATTGACAAAATCTACCGCTTTGGCTTCTAAAATTTTTATAGCATCTTTGGGAGAAAACACGCTTTCATCCGCAAGCAAGGGTACAGATGTCCTCTGCTTTATATATTTCAATCCTTCCAAATCATCTTTTTTTACAGGTTGCTCTATCATCTCTATAGGAATATTTTCAGCTTCTATGCTATTTAAAAATTCGACACACTCCTCTTTGCTCCATCCTTGATTTGCGTCTAGTTTCAAAGAGGTCTCTACATGTAGAGCTTTGTGGATCATTTTAACCCTTTGGATATCCTCTTTGTAATCATCTCCAAGCTTTATCTTAAGAGAGTTAAATCCTCTGTTTTGCGCCTCCAATGCATCTTTTATCATAGTTTTCGTATCATTTAAACTTATGGTTATACCTGTTTTGAATTTTTTTCTATTTCCGCCTAATAGCCTATATAGTGGCACTTTTAAGTTTTGGGCAAACAGATCATAAAGTGCTATCTCTACTGCTGACTTGGCACTAAAATTTCCTTCTAGTGCATTATGAACAGCATTTAAAATCTCCGTAAAATTTGATACTGATTTTCCGCTTATATCCCTTTGTATCATATCTACGGCACCTATAATCGACTCTTTGCTCTCTCCTGTAACAGCTAGAGTTGGAGCAGTTTCTCCATATCCTATCATTCCGTTTTCAGTTTCGATCCTCAAAACGATAGATTCTAACACATCTACTCTTCTTAGGGATGTAACAAAAGGTTTTATGAGTGGCACTTTTATGACTTTTAAAGTTATATCTTTTACAAACATTCTGTTTTTACTCACTTTTTTGAAAATAAGTACAGATTATACCAAAATTTCAACTCTCTCGCTATTTTTAAGATTTAAAAAATGAAACTTTGATACAATTATGTCGGTACAAAAAAATAATGGAGGTAAAACATGAGAAAAATACTCATAACAGCGTTGTTGTTTGTAACAACTTTGGTTTATGCTGCACCTAAGTATGGTGGCGTATTGGTTTTTGGAAGAAGTGGCGATTCGGTCGCACTTGACCCAGCACATGTAACTGACGGTGAGAGCTTTTATGGCTCAACTCAAGTATATAACAATCTAGTTCAATTTAAAAATGGTACTACTGTGATGGAGCCGGGACTTGCTACATCTTGGGATGTTGCAAAAGATGGTCTTAGCTATGTCTTTCATCTAAGAAAAGGTGTATATTTTCACCCAACAAAATACTATAAAAAGAGAAATGAGTTTACAGCTGATGATGTTGTATTTTCGCTCAAAAGACAGTTTGACAAAACAAATCCTTACAATAAGATAGGAGGCTCTTTTAAGTATTGGGGTGCTATGAATATGGACAAAATCGTAAAAGATGTTATCAAGCTTGACAAATATACTGTCAAAATCACTCTTAAAAAGCCTGAAGCTCCATTTCTCTCAAATATGGCTATGGACTTTGCTTCGATTTTATCAAAAACATATGCTATGGATTTGTTAAAAAAAGGCAAAGCAGACAGACTCTCAAGATATCCTGTAGGAACTGGTCCATTTGTTTTGGTTAAGTGGATAAAAGATGACAAAATGATATTTAGTGCAAATGAAAACTACTGGGAAGGTAAGCCATATATCAAAAAACTTATCTTAAAAGTTGTACCTAACTCTTCTGTTAGAGCAGCCGAATTAAAAGTTGGCTCAATCCATGTAATGGACTTTCCAAATCCTGAAGAGATAGCAGGACTTCAAGCAAATCCAGCTATAAAACTTGTCAAGCAAGAGGGTTTAAATGTCGGTTATTTAGCACTTAACGAGATTAAAGTTCCTGCTTTTAGAGATGTAAGAGTAAGAAGAGCTATAAATTATGCTATAAATAAAAAAGCGATAGTAAAAGCTATATATGCTGGTTTTGGTAAGCCTGCATACGCACCGATTCCACCAACCATGTGGAGCTACAATGCGAACATCAAAAAATTCAAATACAACCCTGCAAAAGCTAAAGAACTTCTGAAAGAGGCAGGTTACCCAAAACTATCATTTGAACTTTGGGCAATGCCTGTATCTCGTCCATATATGCCAAATGCTAGAAAAGTAGCTGAAGCTATGCAAGCAGACTTAGCAAAAGTTGGAGTAACTGTAAAAATTGTAAGCTATGACTGGGGTACATACCTGGACAAAGGTGAGCACTTTTTAGATGACTCTTGCATATTGGGATGGACTGGTGATAATGGTGATCCAGACAACTTCTTAAATGTACTTCTAAGCTCAAATGCTGCAAAAATCCCAGCCTCTAATGTTGCTGGTTGGAAAAATAAAGATTTTGATGCATTAATCGCAAAAGCAAAAGTAACAACTGACATAAAAGAGAGAACAAAACTCTATATGAAAGCTCAAGAGATATTTGCCGATCAAGTTCCTTGGGTAACAATAGCTAACTCTTTAGTGGTTGAACCAATCAGAAAAAGCGTCATGAACTTCAAACTTGACCCTATGGGCAAAAGAAGATTCAATAAAGTATGGTTTGATAAATAACAGACCTCTACATGTAGGCAATTTTATGCCTACATGTAACTTTTTGTTTGACTTGCATAATCGCTAAGGCTTCACACTATGGGTGCCCCAAAATCAAAGATTTTGACCCATAGGTTGCAGAGTCGCTCATATGCAAGTCAAACAAAAAGTTAATTTTTTAGGAGCAATATTTGTTTTCTTACATTGTTAAAAGACTACTTTGGACAATTCCCACCATTTTTGGTGTAACACTACTTGTTTTCTCTATGGTGCACTTAACACCGGGAGATCCGGCCGCTGCCATACTTGGCGACAAAGCCAATCCAAAATCTATCGCAGATTTAAGAGCTCAGATGGGACTTGATAAACCACTCTATGAGCAGTACTTTATATATATAAAAAACTTATCTCATGGAGATTTTGGAAGATCTGCAAATAGTAACGAGCCTGTCATCAGCGAATTTTCAGATCGTTTTCCTGCTACGGTTGAACTCTCTATGGTAGCTATGCTTTTCGCTGTATTTTTAGGAATCGGGGCTGGCATCATTTCCGCTGTTAAGCGGTACTCGATATTTGATTATGGGAGTATGTTTGGAGCGCTTGCAGGGGTCTCTATGCCTGTTTTTTGGCTTGGGCTCGTGCTCATATACTTCTTTTCGGTGCGGCTCGGTTGGCTTCCTGTATCAGGGCGGCTTGGATATGAATATGACATAGACCATATAACTGGTTTATATCTTGTCGATTCTCTTCTTACGGACAATATTCCAGCTTTTTGGGATGCACTAAAACACTTAATCCTCCCTGCTATCGCACTTGGAACGATACCTATGGCGATAATCGCAAGGATGACAAGAAGTAGTATGATTGAAGTGATGAAAGAGGAGTATATAAAAACAGCTCGCGCAAAAGGGTGCAGTAGGTTTCAAGTCATCTTTATCCACGCACTTAGAAATGCCATGATGCCTGTTGTCACGATAATCGGTCTGATGTTAGGAAGTCTATTTGCCGGAGCGATTTTGACTGAGACAACATTCTCCTGGCCAGGCATCGGAAAGTGGCTTGTAAACGCCGTATACCAAAGAGATTTTCCCGTTATACAATCAACCACCCTCATCATCGCAATCATATTTATAATTGTCAATTTTATAGTTGACCTCTTATATGCCTTTATAAATCCAAAGATAAGGCTCAGCTGATGGAAAGATTACTCGAATTTATAAAACAATACAAAAGAAACAGGTCTGCAGTGGTTGGTTTTATCGTAGTTGTGCTACTTATCTCTACGGCTATCTTTGCTCCGATAGTTGCACCATATTCGCCAGATATCCAAAATCTAGCAGATAGGCTGATTCCGCCAATGTGGGATGCGAAAGGGGTGAGTAGCCATGTCTTAGGAACTGATGATTTTGGAAGAGACCTATTTTCAAGAATCATTTTTGGTTCTCGCATATCTTTGATGGTTGGTGCGATATCCGTAGGTGTTTCGCTCTCATTTGGCTTGGTAATGGGTATAGTAGCGGCATATTTTGGTGGCAAAACTGACCTTTTTATCATGAGAATTGTGGACATTATGCTCTCAATACCAGCCATACTGCTTGCTATTGTGATAGTTTCTATTTTAGGACCTAGTCTCTTTAGTGCTATGACAGCTATAGGAATAGTCGGAATTCCGACATATGCCAGAATCGTAAGATCTTCAGTTTTGGCTGAGAGAGAGAAGGAGTATGTCATAGCCAGCAGGATAAATGGCTCATCAAATATCAGACTCATGTTTGTTGTTATCTTACCAAACTGTGCAAGCCCTATCATAGTACAAGCCACCATGGGCTTTGCTTCGGCTGTTTTAGAAGCTGCGGGTTTGAGTTTCTTGGGACTTGGTGCTCAACCACCAACTCCAGAGTGGGGCGCGATGCTAAGCGACTCTTTGCAGTTTATAACTACTGCTCCTTGGATGATATTTTACCCAGGAGTTGCTATATTTTTAACAGTTCTTAGTTTCAATCTTATGGGTGATGGACTCATGGATGTGTTAGATCCAAAGTTGAAGGATAAATGATGAATTTACTTGAAATAAAAAATTTAAAGACATATTTTTATTCTGATGCAGGAGTAAACAAAGCAGTAAATGATATAAGTTTTGAAATTCCAAAGGGCAAAACAGTCTGTATAGTCGGTGAGAGTGGAAGTGGAAAGAGCATCACATCACTATCCATTATGAGGCTGATTGACCCACCCGGAAAGATAGTTGACGGAGAAGTGATATTTGAAGGAACAGATCTATTAAAGCTAAGCGATAAAGAGATGAGAAAAGTGAGAGGCAGAGATATATCTATGATATTTCAAGAGCCTATGACTTCACTCAACCCCTCATATACCGTGGGTTATCAGATAGATGAAGCTCTTAGACTGCACCAAAAACAGTTAAATAAAAAGCAGAGATTTGAAAAAGTTGTGGAATCTTTGGAATTGGTCGGTATCCACAATCCAAGGGAAAAGTACAGAGAATATCCATTTAAATTAAGTGGTGGACAAAGACAAAGAGTGATGATAGCCATAGCCATGGCATGTGAACCAAAGATGCTTATAGCGGATGAGCCAACTACTGCACTAGATGTTACTATCCAAGCTCAAGTGTTGGATCTTATGAATGATTTGCAGAAGAAGAAGGGGACTTCTATCCTCTTCATAACTCATGATTTAGGGGTTGTATATCAGATAGCTGATGAGGTTGTTGTGATGTACAAGGGACACATAGTAGAAAAAGCAAGTGCAAAAGAGCTCTTTGCAGACCCTAGGCATCCATATACAAAAGCCCTACTACACTCTATCCCTGTGCCAGGCGTTACTCCTAGAAAATCCAAGCTCGATACTGTTGATGAAAATGTTGATTATCTATCGTTTCCTAAGGAGATCAGATGAGCGAAATCGTTTATGAGATAAAAAATTTAAAAAAACACTATGAGATAAACTTAGGGCTGTTTAAAAAACCAAAAATCATAAAAGCGGTAAATGGCATATCATTTAATGTGAAAAAAGGAGAGGTACTCAGTATAGTTGGTGAGAGCGGTTGCGGAAAATCTACAACTGCAAAACTCATCTTAAAGATAGAAGAGCCAACTAGCGGTCAAATCTTATTTGAAGGTGAAGATATAACAAAACTGCAACATCATGAACTGAGTGAGTATAGAAAAAAAGTTCAAATCATCTTTCAAGACCCCTACTCTTCGCTAAATCCAAGGTGGAAAGTGGGCTCCATCATAGGCGAGCCTCTGAAACTAAATACCGATATGAGCGACAAAGAGATAAAAGAGAGAGTGCTTTATCTGATGGAGAAAGTTGGTATGCATCCTGATTGGTTTGAAAGATATCCTCACCAATTTTCAGGAGGTCAAAGACAGAGGATAGGAATCGCAAGAGCTTTGGCACTAAATCCTGAAGTTATAGTTTGTGATGAGCCTGTGAGTGCGCTTGATGTCTCTATTCAGGCACAAGTTTTAAATCTTTTGTTAGACCTCCAAGAGGAGTTTAACTTAACATATATATTTATTTCACACGATTTAAGTGTTGTTGAGCATATTTCAGATAGAATTGTGGTTATGTACTATGGAGATATCGTAGAACTTAAAAGTGTAGAGGATCTTTTCAATAATCCCGAAGCTGACTATACAAAAAAACTCCTTAGTGCAATTCCAACGATAAAGGAATAGATAAATATGGAAGAGACAATAGATAAAAAAAGCATTTTAAGCTATCTTTGTGATTATAAAGAGTGGACTGTTTTTTTAAAAAGATTTATACTGCTTATAGTTTTGGCTATCGTAGCTTTTGTGCTGTGGTTTTTCCCTATCAGCCTTATAGTTGCACCATTTTATAGCATCACTACAGACAAGGTTCCCACTGTAAAGATTTACAAAAATCTAGTTGGCAAAACCACAACAGATGCTCTTAAAAGTGGGCTTCAAAACCTACTAGACGAGGGCTTGGTTACAAACTTTGTTGGTGTTAGAACTTGGATAGACAACAAATACTATGAACAAGTCGGCAAAATAGAGATGTATAGAATAGGTCTATATACACTTGAAAACAACCTCGCAAGAAACAGAGGAACTGGTGGCGCAAATGAGCATATAGTTCAGGCAAGATCTGATGTATATGCTGATTTTAGAATTCCAATGTTCACGAGTTACAGCACAAGAGTTAAAGAGGCCATATCAAATATAGATATATACTTGAAACAACTAAAAGAGGATAAAGATAAAAGTATGGCAGACAAAAGAGCTGTCTTTATAGTCAACTCTGACAATCTCGCGGTTGCACTTGACAGGCTCAAACAGCAACTTCAAACCAATCTTATGCTAAAAACAACCTTTACAACGCAAGATGACAAGTTTTATAGGATAAAAGGCAATTTGATAGCCATGTACTATATACTAAAGGGGATCGAGTATGATTTTAAAAGCAAGATGGTAGATAAAACCTCTTATGAAGAGAATTTTATACCTATGATGAACCTACTCAAACAAGCTATAGCCCAAAATCATATCGTAGTCTTAGAATCACTAGGACACCTCTCAAAGCTAGTCAAAGATGCCAGTTTGATTTCACAAAAATTAGCAGAACTCAGAGATAAATTAAGGAATGGATAAAATGGATATATTGATAGAATATTGTGTTATTTGAAACTATTTGCCAAGAGCTTCCCGTGAGGAAGAAGAGATAAAAAAAGCATTTAGTGATGCCAAAGTGACACTCAAACCGGGCGGAAAAGGTGTTTTTGATATAAGTTTAAATGGAAAATTGATATTTTCAAAACTCCAAAAAGTGGGAGCACTCGTTGAGAGATACCCAGACCCTGGCGAATTGGTAAGACTTATAAAAAAAGAGGGGTTTTATATATCTCCTTTAAGAGTAGAGAGGGCTTTTTTACAACTTTTAAAAGAGGTCTCTCCTTGCAAGCTTTTAGAAACTCAATGTAGCTACAAAGATGGAATTTTTAGAGTTAAAGATTCTGCTTTTAATCTAAAAAGATACAAAAATGTATATCTTCTTGGTTCAGGCAAAGCCGTATTGCCAATGGCTGAGTCAATTCAAAGTATATTGACAAACAGAGTAGAAGAGACACTAATCATCGGAGCATATAGAAGCAGTAAAAAACTAAAAAACACAACCTATATACAAAGCTCTCACCCCATACCATCCCAAAAAAGTGTAAAGGCAGCAAAACTGATAAAGAAAAAGCTTGACTCAATGCAAGATGATGATTTCTTTATCTATCTTCTCTCTGGTGGAACATCATCTCTACTAGAAATACCAAAGGCTGGAGTTAGCCTAGAGGAGATACAAGCAAAAACCAAAGAGTTGTTAAAAACTCCTATATCGATACACAATATAAATAAAATAAGAAAAAATCTATCTTCTATAAAGGATGGAAAACTCGCAAAAAATTGTAAAGCACGAGGAGTTGCTCTGGTTCTGAGCGATGTTTTGGGAGATAATTTAGAAGATATAGGTTCGGCTCCCCTGTACCCAAACGAGAAGATTGAACATTTTATCATGGGTTCAAACAGAACTGTTCTTCAAGCTGCCAAAAAAATTCTTGGTAAATTTTACAAAACCAACATCATAGACGAGCCCATCAAAGATGAAGTAAAAGCAGAAGCAAAAAAATTATCCGACTTTGCATCTAAGCATAGAAATAGCAACAGATGTTTTCTTTTTGGAGGCGAAGCGACTGTAAACATGGATAAAAAGGGAAAAGGCGGAAGAAACCAGCATTTAGCACTTACTTTTTTAGATACTTTTAACCATGACTTCAATATAACGCTACTATGTGCCGCAACAGATGGGATAGATGGAAATAGCGACTATGCAGGCGCCATAGTAAACATAAACAAAGGAGAAAAAAAGTCCAAAGATATCCAAAAATACTTAAAAGATTTTAACTCCAGTCTATACCATTCTAGTCTTTTTAAGCCTATAAAAACGGATCCCACACACAACAATCTCTTGGATATCGTTATCATGCTGATATATTAACTTTTTTCCTTATATGCCTCATAATCTCCTCTAAAGTCAACAAAAGTACCGTCACTTTTTAACTCTATGATTCTGTTTGCAAATGCATCTATAAGCTCTCTATCGTGTGTTGCGCAAATCACATTTCCGTTAAAATTGTACAAACCCTCTCCTAATGCTATGATAGCTTCCAAATCAAGATGGTTATCTGGCTCATCCAAGACTAAAAAGTTTCCTTTTTGGAGCATCATTTTTGAAAGCATCATTCTGTGTTTTTCACCACCGCTTATACTTTTTATGCTCTTTTTTTGCTCCTCTCCTGAGAAGAGCATCCTGCCTAGACACTTTCTTACTTCATCCACATCTTTTTTCTCACCAAAACCTTGTAGCCACTCATATAAAATCTCATCTCCATCTATAAGGTCTGTTGTGTTTTGAGGAAAATAACTAGGCTCTATCGTAGCTCCCCATTTTACAACTCCACTGTCACTTTTTAAATCTCCTATGATTATACTCAAAAGCGTAGTTTTTCCTATGCCATTTGGTCCTATAAGAGCTATTTTATCGCCTTTTTCAACTCTAAAACTGATCTTATCTATAACTTCTTCATCAAAACTTTTTGAGATATTTTCAACCTCTAGGACTTCATTTCCTATCTCTCTTTTTAGTTTAAAGACTATACTTGGGTCTCTTCTGCTTGAGGTTTGCAAATCTTCGATATTTAGCTTTTCGAGCTGTTTTTGTCGGCTAGTTGCCTGTTTTGCCTTTGAAGCATTTGCTGAAAACCTTCGCACAAAAGCCTCTAACTCCTCTTTCTCTTTTAGTTTTTTATTTCTCTCTAACTCTTGCTGTTTTTGCACTAAATTTGCTGCTATATACCAGTCATTGTAGTTTCCTGTGAACTCTCGTATCTTTTTAAAATCCAAGTCCAGTATATTTGTACAGATTGAGTTCAAAAAGTGCCTATCGTGAGATATAACAACCATAACACCCTCGTGTCTCTTGAGCTGCTCTTCAAGCCATGCTATCGCCTTTAGATCCAGGTTATTTGTTGGCTCATCAAGAAACAGAACTTCTGGTTTATAGTATAAAACTTGTGCGAGTAAAATCTTAAATTTATCTCCACCTGAGAGCGAACTCATCAAATCTTCATGAGTCTGCACCGGAAATCCTAAGGCAGTAAGAGTCTTTTCTATATTTACATCCACTTCATAAGTTGGATCCTCTTCGGCGCAGATTATCTCTAGTTCTGCAAGTCTGTCATTTACTTTTTCATCCTCAAAATCACCATTTATATAGAGATCCTCTTTCTCTTTTATAGCGTCATAAAGCCTTTTATTGCCATACATAACAGCATCTTTCAGAGTAAAATCCTCAAAAGCATACTGGTTTTGACTAAGAGTTCCAACTTTTAGTCCATTTTGGACAGATACATTTCCGCTTGTCGGCTGAAGCTGTTTTGATAAAATCTTCATAAATGTACTCTTTCCAGCTCCATTTGCACCAATCAAACCATATCTTTTACCGATATCTAGCTTCAAATTTATATTTTCAAACAAAACCCTAGAGCCATACCTCATCGTCAAACTATTTACTTCTACCATGAATTTATATCCTAAATTTTTTCGCGATTATAGCATAATGATATAAAAAGAAAAATTTGATATAATATCTAACTTTATACAATATACGATAAAGGTTAGATACTATTTTAGAGGAGTTAAATATGATAAAAAAGATTAATATGATAAAACAAAATAAATTTTTTCAAGCTCAGGAAAATTTTTTTTTAAATTATAGAAAAAAATTTATAGAAGATTTTGTGGATATATTTAAAAAAACTGATTATAATACTACTGATATAGAAAATTTTTATAGTTCTATATTTGACTTTAAAAGTGATTTTTATAACTTACATTTTGATATTTTAAAAAATTTCACTAATGATAATTCTAAAATATACCGAATACTTGCATATCTCTTTTTTAATCTTATAAAAGAGTTTGCAAATCTTAATATTGAAAACAAAGCTAACTCAACTTTTACTCTCATGGAACTATGTTTCGCTTTGCAAGACAATCTCTTAAAAGACACAAAACATGAAAGCGATTTACTCTTCGATGTTATACAAGAGACCAAAAAAGATAAAGATATCATATACCTATTAGATGCCATTAGAAATAAGGAAGAGATAAAGCTTATCTCATATAAGCACCATGATATACATGTACAAAAAATCAAACTTCTTCAAGTCGGAAAAAACTCTTTTTTAGTGGCAATAGACAAAAATCAGGCACTTAACAACTTTGACTCTTTTATGGTTGTTAATGAAAAAACTAAAGAATTTTTCTCATTATCTGTAAAATTTTTTAGTTATAATAAAACTAGAGCCATATTAGAAAACATAACAAAACTAAAAAAACAACCACTTCTAAATAGAAAATACTCCAGAGTACCAATAGCCCAAAATAGTTTAGTTCAAATTATAGGTAATGATGAAATCATTATAGGTAGTCTCATAGATATAAGTCAAGGTGGCATAGGGATCTTAAGTTCTCAAAAAAGTAATCTTAAAAAGGGTGATGATATAGGTGTGATTTTGTCATATGAAGATATGAAAAATTCTATAAAATTAGACTTTAAAACAAAAGGCATACTCACAAGTAAAATTGGAAAGGAGAATGCTTTTAGATATGGTGTTGAACTTATGCTTTGCGAAAAAGAAAAAGACCTGATAAAAGAGCTTGTAGAAAACAAAGGGAGAGGGAAAGAGGGAAAAATTTAGGAGCTTCAAAGCTCCTAAATCAATGTAACTCGCTATTTAAAACTACTTCTCTTTGACTTCTTAAAGCTTGTATCATCCCATTTGTGCTGTTTTGTCTAAAGTGTATGCCGTTTAACCCAGCCAACTCCAAACCTTTAAAAAACTGCATCTCATCTTTTTGCTCGTAGGTAAAATCTGGATTTACCTCTTTGATTTTTTCTAGTTGATTTTTGGATATACCTATCTTTGTTCCTTCAAGTATAGCAATACCCGCATCTACGATACATCCATCTCCCAAAGGTATGCCTGTAACTGAGTTTGCTCCAAGGAGTGTATTTTCTCCGATGCTTACTGGGTTTCCGTTTGTGCCACTTAAAACACCCAATATACTAGCTCCGCCTCCCACATCGCTGCCTTTTGCTACTATGGCTGATGAACTTATCCTACCCTCCACCATCACGGCTCCAGTAGTACCTGCGTTGAAATTGATATAGCTAGCTCCTGGCATAACAGTTGTGCCAGCACTAAGCTGAGCTCCCATTCTCACTTTTGAACTATCTAGGATTCGTGTATTGTCAGCTGGTATGACATGCGAAAGATATCTAGGAAATTTATCTACTGAGTCGATTGTTGGGTATTCGCCCAAGAGTTTAAGCTCTACTTCGTTTTCTCTTAGCCAATCAAGTTCTATCGGCTCTCTTCCACTCCAAGCAACATTTGGCAACAATCCAAAAGCACCGTTTAGGTTCAGACTTCTAAGCTCTGCTTTACCCTGTGAAAGAGCATATAGTTTCAGATACACACTCTCCACACTTTTAGGAGCAACATCTTCAAATATAAAAACCACTTTGTAATCTTCAAGTTCCAAATCCTTACTTAGCCACTTAAGCACATTTATAGCCTGCACATTTTTATGAGCATCTCCAAAAGCCTCATCTAAAAATGGATAAAATGCTTTATATGCGTACTTTATAAACTTCTTGTTTACCTCACCAACAAATTCACTTGCATCAAAATCCACTTCTACACCACTTTGGATAAGTGCTTCCAAAAATATAGAGGCTGAGCCAAAATTTTCATTCCAATTGGCAACAGCAAAATTTGCCTGAAGTGTTAAATCATAATTTAATTGCCCTCTATCAATCTTGGCAATTCCAAAACCAAGAGGTTTTCTATATCCTTTAGCGTCTATATCTGCTAGTAATTTTTTAAACTCTTCAACTGTTTTTATTTTCATTTTATTTCTCCTTTAAGAGGGGTAAAACCCCTCTTAAATTCCTCTCACTAAAGCTACGCCGTTGGCGAGAGTGTTTATATTTTAACTTTCTCGACTAAAGCTACGCCGTTGGCGAGAGTGTTTATATTTTAACTTTCTCGACTATTGCTACGCCGTTGGCGAGAATCTCTTCTATTTTATTCGAAACATATAATCTTTTTGTATCTCTAAACTTAGAGCTGATTATGAGCCTCAACCGCCACTTGTTGTTGAGCATGCGCTTGCTCCACCGTTTACTCCGATAGTTGGCTGGATTGCTTCATTGTCAACTCCACCCTCTTCGTTTACTTCTACTATATAATCCCACAGTTTACTAGCTGCTTTTTGGTATCTTTTTGCAGTTTCACTTTGTGGTTCAAAGAAAGTTACAGGTTTTCCTGCATCTCCACCCTCTCTGATGGCTGGTTCGATTGGAATCTCGCCTAAGATTTGAGTATCAAACTTTTTAGCCAATGGCTCAGTTGTGCCTTTTCCAAATATATCATACTCTTTACCGGTCTCAGGACAGATGAAGCCACTCATATTTTCTACTATTCCGGCTATCGGAATATGAAGCTTTTTAAACATATCCAAACTTCTCTCAGTATCGTCAAGTGCCACTATCTGTGGTGTTGTTACACAAACTCCAGCAGTCACAGGTACACTTTGAGCCAAAGTCAATTGTGCATCTCCAGTTCCAGGAGGCATATCGATAAATAAAACATCCAAGTCGCTCCAAAGTATATCTCTTAAGAGTTGCTCTATCGCTTTCATGATCATAGCCCCTCTCCAGATGAGAGATTGACCCTCTTCCATAAGACTTCCCATACTCATCATCTCTACACCATCTACTAGCATTGGCTTGACTTTGTTTCCGACGACTTCTGGATTTTTACCAACTGAGCCCATCATACGAGGTACATTTGGTCCATAAATATCAGAATCCAAAATACCAACTTTCTTACCTTGACTAGCAAGTGCGATAGCTAAGTTTACTGTTGTAGTTGTTTTACCAACGCCACCTTTTCCACTGCTTACCATCACAAAGTTTTTGATTTGTGGCGCTATGTTTTTTCCACTTTGGGAATTACTCTTTTGAGTAGGAGCTTTAGGCTGTTTTACTGCCACATCAACTCTCTTTGCACCAAGTGCTGTAAGCTTTGAAGTAACTTCTGCTTTTAGCTCATTTGCCACATCTTCACTAGATGAAACTATATCTAACTCTACAAATACATTGTCATCTTTGACATCTATATCTTTTACAAAACCAAAAGAGACGATATCCTTTTCAAATCCAGGATATATAACCTCTTTTAGTTTCTCATTTACACTATTTTTATCTAACATAAAATATAAACTCCTTATTTATTGGGTTTCTCTTTGCCTTTGCCTTAGAGAACAAATCCTCCCTACGGTCTGAGCCTCACGACAAAGACAAAGAGAAACCCAATGATTATTTTACATGATGGAATTTAACACAAAAAAGATAAAAAAAAGCTTTGGTAGTGTATAATATTGTAACACTTTAATAAATAACTGACCTTACGCACTATAAACACACCTAGGCAGAATGAGAAAGCATCATATGCGAGGCAGTTTGCTTTTAGCGTAGCCAAAGCTACGGTGAAAGTGAACTAACGAAGCAGATGGTGCTTTATCGTTCTGTCCTACGGATGATAAAATTTGCACCCTACTGCTGCGTCAGTATAGCTTCATAGTAGTATAACTACAATTTTGCTATACTTCCTTGCATTAGAGTGCAACTTTTATCACCTAGTTGTGCTTATAGTGCGTAAGGTCAGTTACAAAGGACAAAAATTGCCTGATTTGTCTCTGATAATGCTCGGAGCTGGAAATTCGACTCGTTTTAACTGCTCTTGTAAAAAGCAATGGCTTAGATTTGGCTCAACTCCACTTTGGCTGTATGCCGCTAAAAATATAACCTATGAGTTAAATTTTGACAAGATTATTTTGACTTGCTCACAGGACGAGTTAGAGTATATGAAAAGATTTAATGACTCATTTTGTTTTATAAAAGGCGGGAAAACCAGACAAGAATCCCTTCAAAATGCCCTAAAACTCGTGGATACTCCTTTTGTGCTAGTAAGTGATGTAGCTAGAGTCTGCATAGATACAGATATGCTAAAAAGAGTAGTAAATGCGAAAAATATGGGCGATATAGTTGTACCTTACTTGAGTGTAAGCGACACTGTTGTCTATAAAAATGAGACTATTAGCAGGGAAGATGTGAAACTCATACAAACTCCCCAACTCTCTAAAACCAAAATTTTAAAAGAGGCATTAAGTACGGATATCGATTATACTGATGACAGTAGCGCCATAAAAGCAAAAGGTGGAATTGTAACATATGTACCAGGAGACAAGGGAGCAAAAAAATTAACTTTTTGGGAAGATTTGAAAGAGTTGGATTGCAAAATTGAACCAAGTCATGATATTTTTGTTGGAAATGGATTTGATGTACATGAATTTACGAACGATAAACCCATGATGTTAGGCGGTATCAAAGTCCAAGAAACACCTGGTTTTAAGGCTCATTCTGATGGTGATGTGGCGATTCATGCTCTCATAGACTCTCTTCTAGGTGCCATAGGAGCTGGCGACATAGGTGAACTTTTTCCTGATAGTGATGATGAATTTAAAGATATTGACTCTAAAGAGTTACTGAAAAAAGTGTATAGATTTGTAACAAGTGTTGGATTTGAGATTATCAATTGTGACATCACAATAATGGCCCAAACACCAAAACTTAAAAATTTTAAATCAAAAATGTCAAAA
>Ga0256840_1001072_pt1 | contig 26535 bp, 27 predicted proteins | sample 355202metaG_FD_185969 | JGI IMG/M metagenome (GOLD analysis project Ga0256840, IMG submission 185969) | Hydrothermal vent microbial communities from Mid Atlantic Ridge, Atlantic Ocean - 355-202 | ecosystem: Environmental > Aquatic > Marine > Hydrothermal vents | place: Atlantic Ocean: Mid... | reverse complement strand
TCCAGAAACCGCAGAAGTTAATTTAGGACATACTTGTTTAAAAGGACGATTTGCCTTCCAATTTTACAACCATCCAGACCGATTAAAAGAGCCATTAATTAAGAGAAATGGTAAATTTGAGGAAGTTTCTTGGAGTGAAGCATATAACTTTATCGCTGAAAAGCTACAACAGATAAAATCACAATTTGGAGCAGATAGTATTGGTGGAATTTCGTCTTCAAGAGCAACCAACGAAGAAAATTATTTAATGCAAAAAATGATGCGTGTTGCCATTGGTACAAATAATATTGATGGTTGTGCTAGGGTTTGCCACGCTCCAACAGCTTACGGTATGCAACAAGCTTTTGGTACAGGTGCTGCCACAAATTCAATAAATGACCTTGACAAAACCGATGCTATTTTCTTATTTGGAGCTAATCCTACCGAAGCACATCCTGTAACTGGTGCAAAAATTAAGCAGTTGTTTATGAAAGGCATTACAAGTATTGTTGTTGATCCTGTAAAAACAAAATTGGCAAAATTAGCACAATATCATTTACAACTAAGACCAGGAACTAATGTTGCTATTTTAAATATGATAGCACACTATATCATCAAAGAAAATCTAGTTCATCAGCAATTTATAAATCAATATACGGAACAGTTTACTGCTTTTAAAAACCATGTATTGGATTTGAATATGGATGAGTTAGAAACACTCACAGGAGTTTCAAAAGAATTGGTTAAAAAAGCGGCTATTGCTTACGCTAAAGCGGAAAACGCCATGGAATTTCACGGTTTAGGTGTAACGGAACATTATCAAGGTAGTAAAACCGTAATGTTGCTATCAAATATTGCAATGATGACAGGAAATATTGGTCGTCAAGGTGTTGGGTTAAATCCGCTACGAGGACAAAATAACGTTCAAGGAGCTGCAGATATGGGAGTGCAACCTCATCAAGGTGCTGGTTATATGGATGTAAACAACCCAGAAGTACAAGCATATTACGCAAAAAAATATGGTGTTGAAATGCCTAAAAAAGAAGGACTTAAAATTCCAGAAATGATTGAAGGTGCAATTAATAGCAGTTTTAAAGCCTTATGGATTATGGGTGAAGATACTTTAATGACAGACCCTAATTCTAATCACATACGTAAAGGTTTTGAAAACTTAGACTTATTGGTTGTTCAAGAGTTATTTATGAGTGCTACTGCAGAAATGGCTGATGTGGTTTTACCTGCTTCTTCCTATTTTGAGAAAAACGGAACGTTTACTAATGGTGAACGAAGAGTACAACGTGTAAATAAAGTGGTTGAACCTATTGGAAATTCAAAACCAGACGGACAAATAATTATTGACATGATGTATCAATTAGGCTATAAGCAACCTACAGGATCAACATACGATGCTTCAAAAATTTTAGTAGAAATAGCTGATGTTATTCCGTTTATGGAAGGTATAACTTGGGAAGGTTTAGGTGAAAACGGATTGCAATGGCCAATTTTAAAAGACGGAACAGACACCAAACTCATCCATAAAAATGGTGCTTTTAAAAGAGGAAAAGGAAAATTTCATCACTTCGACTTTGAAGAAAGTCCTGAATTAGTTGAACATAGAGCAAAATATCCGTTTATTTTAACCACAGCACGACAACTAGAACACTACAATTCTGGCACTATGACACGCAGAACAGATAATCAGAAAATACTAGCTAATGATTATTTAGAGATTAATCCGTTAGATGCAGGTAAAAAAAATATTGCAGCAGGAGATACCGTTAAAATATTTTCGGATAGAGGAAGTGTTGAAATCCCTGTAAAATTAAATTATACCGTAAAACCTGGTGTAGTAAGAACCACCTTTCACCAACCCGAAATTTTTATAAACATAATTACTGGTAATGTAGGAGATTTTGAAACCCTAACACCAGAATATAAAGTGGTTGCGGTTGATTTTGAGAAGGTTTAAAATACCAAAAAGACTATTTTTTAGTCTAATAAATCGTTTTGGTATTACTTATGAAAGTGTTTTATGAATTATCGAGAAATGCTAGCATAATTATCTTGTATTGGTGTTGTTTTAGCAATGGTTTGTGTATAAGTAGTAGCGGATTTCAAGGCACAAATCTTTCAATTTATTACTAAACTTTGTTCAAAGATACAAACTTTGAATTTAACACTAAACCGCTATTATTTTTATACTTTGTTACCAACTGGCTATTTTTCACGTTCTGCTGATAGCGTAGGAAAGACATACTCTTTTGCAATTTTGGCTGATGCTGTTGGCTGTAGTGAATTGCAAATGTGTATGGTTTATGTGGTGGCATTTAATTCAATTTCATCATTAAAGGATAAAATTTCAAGGTCTGTTGGTACTGCTAACTTAATTCCTTGAACTAATAATCTTTCATCCCTAAGATTTGAATTAAAAGAACTATAATTAGGTATGAATATATCAGATACATTTGAGATGTTTTCACAAACTCTTAATTTTGGCTCTTCAAAAATAGAGTACATCCTATGAATTACATAATTATCTTTATTTTCATTAATAAATGACAATTCTCCTGAACTTAAAATAATTGGTTGTTCAAATTTATATCTTGTTGCTTTCGCGTCTGAATAAACTAATGAATTATCATTGTATGTAATTTCAAAGTCGTAAGGAAAACCCGTTTCTTTACTTTGGTTCATCCATTTAAAATCTTTTATAAAATCATTTGATTTTTGCAATTCTAAGTATTGATATAGAAGTTCTTCGCCTTTTAAACCTGTTTCTTTGAATAGTTTATTCGCTTTTTCAATATCTCGCATTCTTGGTATTATACGTTTTGTGATATTCTTAATATCAGTTTGGGATACAATTTCAAGTTCTTCAAAATATTCAATATTTACTTTTGATATTCGCTGATTTAGAAAATCTAATAAGGATTTATTATAACTTATATTTATTGAATTATTAATGTCAACTTTATATTTATATCCTTGAATTGAAATTTCGTTAAGAGGCCTTTCCAATATATTATTAATGTTATTAAAATCACTTGAACCTTCCTTAAATAATAAAAATATAAATTCTCCATTATCAAGCCCAAACCAAAGTAAAAACCAATTTGTATTAGGATTAAATTGATCTGAAATTGATCTGATTTCACGAACTATTGAATTTGTTTTAATTCCATTTTTATCAGTAAGTTCATTTTCTTTTCCTTTTCTAATTTTAGGTGAATTATAATCTCCATTATCTCTTCTTATTAAATCAAAAAATGTCCATAAATCTTTTGTTGTGTTTTTATAAATAAATTGAGAAATGAATGTTGAATGGGCATCATTAATAAATGAGAATGTATTTCCAAATAAACCAATATGAGTTTGATTACTTGTTGTACTTGTTCCTAAATCGGCTTCAGAGAGCCTTTTAATAACTATTTCAAACTAAGTTGGACTAATTACTTCATAGTTGGTGGCTAATTTAAAATAAGACTTATCATTTCTATAATCAAATTCACCTAATACTTTATGTTCTTCCAATTTATAACTTGTGATTTTTTCATTTATTAACACTGAGGAACTTTCCCCAAAGTGAAAGGCGTCCATTCCTTCCCAAAAGTACTTGTAAAATTGATAATTATTATCAATTTCAATAAACAAAGCGTGTAATGTGTGATTCATAATTTTATCTATTAAAACAATTCTCTAAATGATATTCTAAAAACTTAACTTCTGGTAAAAACCTATCTGGCAGGATTAACTTTTTTTCTTCAATAGGTTTAAAATATTTGATAAAGTATTCTTTTTTATGTTCAGTTTTTAATTTATCCGAGAATATCACCGAATAGTCAGATCCTATTCCTATTAACCCTCTATCAAATGCTTTATCATAAAGGTTGTTTAAGCAAATTCCATTTGAAGGATTTAGACGATTGTCTTTATCTTCTGACCAAGGTTTTATATGACTTGCTACTAATAACGTAGGGATATCTATTTCTGATATTGCACATTTAGTATTATAATTTGAGAGAATTATATTTCTAAATAAATTTTGATTAACTCTTGTTTTTACAACTCTTTCTTTTGTTAAGCCTTGATATTGAGAAATGTCTAAAAATAATTCTTGTCTAAATTTTTGTTCAATTTCTTGACCTTCAAGTTTTGCAAGAATAATTTCACTTTCGTATAATAAATTTTCTTTATCATTAATAAACCTATCAAATATTGGTTTACATTGTTTTTTTCCTCCTTCTAATCCTTTAATTCCTCTGTTTTGATGAAATGGGTCGACTGACGCAAAATTGACTAATCTCATAGCAATTGCTGAAGGTGTTCTTCCGACAAGTTCAGCCATTTTAATAATTTCTGGATTTCGAGAATCCATTTTACCAAATGGTGTTTTAAGATACAAATTAAAAACTACTATAAATTCATCTTCTGTCCAATTTCTTCTTTTAGCCATTAGTTTAGTTGTGTTTGCGTTAGGGATAGTAGTGGAAATCCTTTGTGAGGAACGAACAAAGATTGGGAACGGATAGCCCGACCCTTTTGGGTAACGCCCAAATAATAATCAATTTGGGCATACCAAGTATTATTTGCTCCCATAAAAATAAAATCATCTGGAAATGTCTGTATTCTTGATGCTTCTCTTGGACTTAGGCCTCTTGGTTGATTTGGATGAATATACATATTGCAGTCCATTTTCATATGTGATGTTATTGTTTTTGAAACTTCATTTTCATTAAGTTTAAAATATTTATCTTTAAACATATGATTTCTACTGCTATATGGCATTATATCTTTTATTGAATTATGCAACGAGTTTGCTCCTTGAGGTAATCTACTAAAAATATCGATATCTCTATCGTTATTAAATCTGTTTGTATGATTAGTCAAGTATTCGGGTATTTTATTTTGATTAATATCTTTTATAAATTCATTAATTTTCAATTTCTTTTTAACGAATTTATAACCAATTTTATCATTTTCAATACCTCTTGAATTTTTTTGCCTTTTGGGTTCTAATACTGGTAAGCCAAAAAGGGCATCTTTTAATTTAACATCTTTAATTTTCTCTTTCAGATTAATTATATCTTCAATTATATCTTTTGCATTTACATTTTTAATTCTACTTCCAATTACAAATACACGTTCTCTATTTTGCGGAATTCCATAATCTTTAGCATTCAATAATATTATTTCAATAGTATATTCTGAACCTAAAATTGAATGAAAATTATCTAATATTTCATTTGATTTTTTCATCATTCCTTTTACATTTTCCATAATGAAAAATTTAGGTTTTACATTTGCTAATAGTTCCAAGTAATACTTGTAAAGTTTATTTCTCGGGTCATCTAATATTCTTTGCCTATTTGCCATAGAAAAACCTTGACAAGGTGGGCCGCCAACAACTAAATCTATATCTTTTTCATAATGATTTTTTGCAATATCTTTAATATCTCCACAATGATAATTTTTAATATGTAAATCGTGATTAAAATAGTAAGTTTCTAAATATTTTGGTTCAATCTCGTTAACCAAAATTGGTTTAAACCCATTATTCATAATCCCTAAACTCAGCCCTCCACATCCAGCAAAAGTGTCAATAAATTTCAAATTGGACTTTTTATAATTCTCCGTTTTATTAATGAATTTATTCAAAGTTTCTGAGATTTTAAATTTGTTTTGTTCAAGGGTATAATATAATTGATTAACCTCATTCCAAGTATTTAAATCTAATGGTTCTTTAAATTTAGCATCTAAAATTATTTTATAATCATTAATGGTCTCAATTTTTTCAATTTCTAATAATCGTCTAATATCTATAATCAATTGTTTGACTTTAGATTTATAATTTGATTTGAAATATTTATGATAAAACTTAATCATTTTCTTTGTTAAATTTTAATTTTCCTTGTTTAATATTACTTTGCTTTAAGTATTTAACTTTTTCTTCTGCTATTATCAAAGCATCTGTTGAACAATGATTTTTATATAATTTTTTCGCAAACAAATCTCCAAAAAATTCAGTTTTTAATGTTTCAATATTGAGATTAAATACTTTAGCAAGTTTGACTAATCTTTTCTCGTCAAATTCTCTTTTACCATTTTCAATTTTACTTAAATTAGCACTATCCAAATCAAGTTTTGCTCCAAGTTGAGTTAGGGTAAAACCCTCTTCTGTTCTTAATTGTTTTATATATTCTCCAAAATGTTTCTTCATTTGACTTGATTATTTTGACTTGTCAGTAAATGACAAAGATAAAAAATATTTTAATTATGTGGTAATTTGAAGGAAAATTTTACTCTTTTATTTTTTCGATTTGGAATGAAGCGTTGACAAAAAGCAAATGTGTATCTTGTGCGGTGACTTTTTCTTTTTAGCAGTGATTTCTTTTTTGTGGTGCTTACAGGTAACACAAAAATAAAAAACCTACCGTTTTAATGGTATTGTTGTTAATCTAAGTTGTGAAGTTAGCCTAAATAATTGATTAAATCAAGTATTGTTCAAAACTATGTATAATTTTTAATGAATTTATTACTAAAACAATAATCTTAAAAAAAAGCCAGAATTTATAATTCAAGTTGAATTATAAGTTATTACTTCTAAAAAGACTTTTTTCTAATAAAAAAAAGCGCAAACCTAAGTTTGCGCTTTTTAAATTTATTAAGAAAAATATTATTCTTCTTCTTGTTTTGCTTCCACTTTTACAGGAGCTGGAGCAGGTTTAGCTGCTTTTTTCTTTTGAGGTTTTGCTTCTGCAATAATTTCAAAAGGAAAATCCATTACTACTGTTCTGTGTAATCTTATTTTAGCTGAATAAGATCCTGTTCTTTTAATTAATCTACCAGGAATGGTGATGAATTTTTTATCAATTTCAAATCCTGCTTTATCAATAGCTTCAGATAAATCCATGTTACTAATTGAACCAAATAATTTATCTCCAGATCCAACTTTAGCTTTAATTTTAATAGTTAATTCTGCTAAAGCTTTTACTTTTTTCTCTGCGTCTTCTACAACTTTCTTTTCTTTATAAGCTCTTTGCTTTAAGTTTTCTGCCAATACTTTTTTAGCAGATGCTGTAGCTAATTGTGCAAAACCTTGAGGAATTAAAAAGTTTCTACCATATCCGTTTTTTACAGATACTACGTCATCTTTAAATCCTACGTGCTCTACATCTTGTTTTAATATAACTTCCATACTAATTTCTTGTTTTAAATTATTTTAACATATCACCAATAAATGGCATTAAAGCCAAATGACGTGCTCTTTTAATAGCTTGTGATACTTTACGTTGATACTTTAATGATGTTCCTGTTAATCTTCTTGGTAAAATTTTACCTTGTTCATTAACTAAATACATTAAGAAATCAGCATCTTTATAATCTATGTATTTAATGTCATTTTTCTTAAAACGACAATATTTTTTACGTTCTTTTGTGTCAATTTCAAGAGGAGTTAAGTATCTTAATTCACTTTTATTTCCTCCTTTTGCTTGTTGCTCTATGGTTGTTCCTTCTGCCATCGTATTATTTTTTAGGTGTTGATTTAGCAGCAGCTTTAGCAGCAGCTTTTTCTTTAACTCTTACTTTTCTTTTATCAGCCCAAGCAGCAGCATGTTTATCTAACTTTACAGTTAAATAACGCATAACGCTATCGTCTCTTCTAAATTCCAATTCAAATGGTGCAATTTCTTGACCTTCGATTTTGTACTCAAATAAGTGGTAAAAACCAGTTTTTTTCTTTTGGATTGAGTAAGCTAATTTTTTTAAGCCCCAATCTTCCTTGTAGATTACGTTTCCTCCTTTTGAAGTTAAGTAATCTTCGAATTTTTTCACTGTCTCCTTCACCTGAGTATCAGATAAAACGGGATTTAAAATGAAAACAGTTTCGTAATGATTCATAAGTTTAAATTTAATTTGTTATTTTTAAGGGTGCAAATATACAATTTTATATCAATCAACAAAGCAAAATATTAAATAATTTTTATCGGTTTCTAATTGGTAAAATGTTTCATAATGAGCTTTTTATCCATTTAAAAATGGTTTTTGAAACTTACTTGTATTCATCAATCAAAAAAAATTATCAAAAATACTACAATTTATACCTTCTAAATTAAAAAAATAATCTAAATTTGCAGACTTAAAATCAGTAACGTCAAAAAGCGTTACGCTAAATATTATAAAAATGAAAAAAGGTATCCATCCAGAAGAATACAGAATGATTGCTTTTAAAGACATGTCTAACGGCGATGTTTTTTTAACTCGTTCTACAGCAAACACTAAAGAAACTATTGAAGTTGATGGTGTTGAATATCCATTATTAAAATTAGAAATTTCTAGAACTTCTCACCCTTACTATACTGGTAAAGTGAAATTAGTTGATACTGCAGGACGTATTGACAAGTTCAAAGCTAAATATGCTAAGTTTAAAAAATAAATTAAACTTTAAATATTTTAATAAAAATCTCTAAGTTTTCTTAGAGATTTTTTGATTCTTACAAAATATTAAATTTATCAAGCACTTTCTTACGTTATCTTCATAACGAATATAAACGCCAGAAATGTTAACAGTTTATATTATGTGGTTGGCATTTTTAAGCACTTGTTTTGGTTTTTCATCATATTGATTTATTACTGTCTTGAATTTTAGCACTATACCTAAATGTACTATACTTTTTATTGGCAATAGACTTTATTTTCTTTGAGTTGTAAATTCAATATTTCTACCTTTCGCTCTTTCTGCTCTAACTAATTCTTGTAAATCTGCGGGAATTGATGATAGTGGAACTATTAAACCATCAACCATTACTAAATCATTAAATGGATTTGTTTCATTCATTTGTTCAGTAGCAAATTCATTATCAAACATTGTCAAGTTGAACATTTCACGTATTTGTCTTGCTTTGTTTGAAACTGTTGAATTTTTCGTTCCGAAATAATCACTTATTTGTTGTGCAGTTATATATGGTTCAAAAGATTTGTCGAATAGAAAATTAATTGAGCCAATGGCATATATAACTGCTGCAGCCCAAATTTCAAGTTTTCCTCTTTTAAAAGGAACTTCTCTTTTCCTTCCCATTTTTTTGATTAGTTTCTCACATAATTGAAAATAATCATCATCTAATTTTTTCGAGCAGAATATTCCTGTCATATCTAACAGTTTCTTTTCTCTCTCCTTAATTTCTTTTTTATCCATAAAATATTCTCTTTTTTTAGGTTAAATTTTCTTTACTTCTTTAATGTTTTCAATTATTCTTTATTACCAACACCTTTTCAACAGTTAAATCCTGATTTTACTTTTTCAACCCTAATTTATGACCTGCAACCGCATAATACAAAATAATAATATACAGTGGCAAAAGAATCCAATAACTGGATGTTGATGCTTGTGAAACAGCATCAGATTCACTAAGTCCTTGTGCAATAAGTTCTAGTTTTTTAGAATCCACAAATTTTCCGTATAAAGGTGGAATAATTGCGCCTCCAGCAATGGCCATAATCAACAATGCGGAAGCTGTTTTAGTGAATTTGCCCAAACCTTTTAAAGTTAAAGGCCAAACCGCTGGCCAAACCAAAGCATTTGCAATTCCAAGTGCTGCCACAAACAAAATAGATGTAAATCCTGTTGTAAAAACAATTAAAAAAGTAAAAACAATTCCTAAAATAGCACTTGCTCTAAGAGCCAAAGCTTGGCTAATATATTTTGGGATTAAAAACACACCTAAAGCATAGGTAAATACCATTGCCATTAAAGTAAGTGTAGTAAAGAATTTGGCATCTTCTACGGGAAAACCTAAGTGAATTCCATAAGAAATAATGGTATCACCTGCTACCACTTCTGCACCAACATATACAAAAAGAGTTAAAACACCCAACCATAAATGTGGAAATTGGAAAATACTTGTCTTTGCAACTTCTCCTTCTTCAATTTCTTCTGCTTCATCGGCTTCTACATGAGGTAATGGAGCTTTACTAATTAAAAAAGCAATAATAAAAAGAATTCCTGCCATTACTAAATAAGGTGTAAAAACACTATTTGCCATAGTATCTAATAATTGACCTTTTTCTGTTTCAGAAACTGTAGCTAATTGGTCTTTTACCTTATCAATACCAGACAATAACAACGCTCCAAAAATCAACGAACCTAAGGATCCTGCTACTTTATTTGCAATTCCCATAATAGCTATTCGCTTTGCGCCACTTTCAATTGGTCCTAAAATAGTGATATACGGATTAACAGCAGTTTGAAGTAAAGTCATTCCTGTACCTTGAATAAAAATTCCTAGTAAGAAAATCCAATATGTCCGTGCATTTGCAGCTGGAATAAACACAAGAGCTCCAATACCCATAATAACCAAACCTAATGCCATTCCTTTTCTATATCCGATTTTTTGTAAAATATAAGATGCAGGTAATGCCATAATTACAAACGAAAAATAAGATGCACTAGCAACAAAATAGGATTGTGTATCGGTTAATTCATTAATTGTTTTCATAAATGGAATTAATGCTCCATTAATCCACGTTACAAATCCTAAAATAAAAAATAATCCTGCAATAATAATTATTGGGACTAACATGCTGTTACTATTGTTCTTATTTGTATTCATTTATATATGTGTTGGTTATGACTTAAAATGATTGAAAAAACATTTTAAATGTATTAATTTAAAATATACTCAGTTTAAAGTTCTAAAAATAACACTTTTTCCTGTGTTACACATACACAGCAACATAAAAACTTTAAAAAAAGGGTTTAGTTTAAAATTACGTTGTTAAATTAACATCAGCAGAATTTACAAGTTGAGTCTTAAAAAAAACTAAAAACCTCCAGATACCATAGCGTATTTGGAGGTTTTAATTTTATAAAAAGTAAAAATTAATCAACTAATATGATAACTTTATTTTCACTCATTTCAATAGTTCCAGATTCAATAGGCAACCAAGTTCCTTGATCGTTACCTTTGGTAAACTTATCTTTAAAAGATTCATCTATTGAAATATTACCGTAAATTTTAATATTTCCTTTTTGTAATAAAGAAACTATTGGAGCGTGATTTTCTAACATTTGAAAATCCCCGTTAATTCCTGGTACATAAACCGATTCTACATCTGCGTTTAATAATACTGATTCTGGTGATACAATTTCTAGTTTCATATTTATGGTCTTTGGTCTTTGGTCTTTGGTCGTTTGAAAACCCAATCAAAGTTTTATTATTTATTCAAATATTTCTTTAAATTTGTTAACATTTTAGCAATAACTAAAAAATCATTTCTTAAACTATCTTCCTCATTATTCAAAATATAGCCTCGTCTTTTTGCAATGGTTAAACAAACAATACATTCTTTTAACGAATCGCTAGCAATTCTAACGTGATTACTAAAAATGTTATTTGTACTATTTGCGCCTTCAGCAATATTTAAAGCAATTGAATTAACAGCTCTTAATAATTGAGATCTTAAAATAAAATTTTCATTTGAAGGAAATTTTTCTGTAACATCATAAATTCTATCAATAATATCAAGACTTTTTTGATAAACGACCAATTCCTCAAACTTAAATATCATTTAATTAATCACTAAAGACCAAAGACTAAAAACCAATGACCATTAAGCTTCCGCTAACATTTTTTCTCCTGCTTCAACTGCATCTGCAATTGAACCACGTAAGTTAAATGCAGCTTCTGGATATTTATCTAATTCTCCATCCATAATCATATTAAACCCTTTAATAGTGTCTTTAATATCTACTAAAACTCCAGGAATACCTGTAAATTGTTCAGCAACATGGAAAGGTTGAGATAAGAAACGTTGTACACGTCTTGCTCTATGAACGATTAATTTATCTTCTTCAGATAATTCTTCCATTCCAAGAATAGCAATAATATCTTGTAACTCTTTATATTTTTGTAAGGTTTCTTTTACTCTTTGAGCAGTGTCATAATGTTCATCACCTAAAATTTCTCTAGATAAAATTCTTGAAGTAGAATCTAACGGATCAACCGCAGGATAAATACCTAATTCGGCAATTTTTCTAGATAGTACTGTTGTAGCATCTAAGTGCGCAAAGGTGGTTGCTGGTGCAGGATCTGTTAAATCATCTGCAGGTACATATACCGCTTGTACAGAAGTAATAGAACCTTTTTTAGTTGAGGTAATACGTTCTTGCATTGTTCCCATTTCGGTAGCTAATGTTGGTTGATACCCAACCGCAGAAGGCATACGTCCTAATAATGCAGAAACCTCAGAACCTGCTTGTGTAAATCTAAAGATATTATCAATAAAGAATAAGATATCTTTACCTTGTCCATCTCCTGCTCCATCTCTAAAATATTCAGCAATTGCTAAACCAGATAATGCAACACGAGCACGTGCTCCAGGCGGCTCATTCATTTGTCCGAAAACGAAAGTTAATTTAGATTCTTTTAATTTAGACATATCTACTTTATCTAAATCCCATCCTCCTTCTTCCATAGATTTGTCAAATTCTTCTCCGTATTGAATAATACCAGATTCTAACATTTCACGAAGTAAGTCATTTCCTTCACGAGTTCTTTCACCAACTCCTGCAAACACAGATAAACCTCCGTGTCCTTTTGCGATATTGTTAATTAATTCTTGAATAAGTACTGTTTTACCAACTCCTGCACCACCAAATAATCCAATTTTACCTCCTTTTGCGTAAGGCTCAATTAAATCGATTACTTTAATTCCTGTAAAAAGAACTTCGGTTGCAGTAGATAAATCTTCAAATTTTGGTGCATCTCTGTGGATAGGTAAACCGTTTTTACCATCTTTAGGAAGTGCTTTTAATCCATCAATAGGATCACCATTTACATTGAACAAACGTCCGTAAATATCATCTCCAATAGGTACTTGAATAGGACTACCAGTTGAAATTACTTCATGTCCTCTACTAATACCATCGGTAGAATCCATTGCAATTGTTTTAACAGTGTCTTCACCAATGTGTTGTTGAACTTCTAATACAATTACAGAACCGTCTTTTTTATGAATTTCTAAAGAATCATAAATTTTAGGAAGTGCTGCTTCAGATTCAAATACTACATCGATAACAGGACCAATAATTTGAGCGATTTTACCAGTAACTTTAGTCATTTATTTAATTTTTATAGTTTATTAAATTGTTTAAAATAACAATCTTTAATTCTCGTTTTCAAGGCGCAAAGATAAATATATTTAATGAATATAAAAATATATTTTAAGAAATTAATGACAAAAAAAATACGCCTAGAAAATAGGCGTATTTTATATGATAAGACTAAAAATTAGTCTAATTATTTATTGAATTGTAGCAGGATATTGCGTAACAAAATCTTTTGCTTTATTCAAGTTACCTGATGCTTCAAAGTTTGAGCCGTATTTAGCATCAATTGCTCTTAAAATTGCATTTGCAATAAAAGCATTTCCTCTTTCTGTTGGATGCACACCATCTAAAGAAAAAGTATTTCCAAAAACATATTGATTGGTCATGGTAAATTCATCAAAAGATAAACCACCATTTGCTAAACTATTCATCATAGTATTTACATCTACAAAGGCTAAGTCTTTTGCTGTTGCAACAGCTTCTATTGTTGTGTTGTAAGCATCTGTTGCAGTTTGAATTGCTGTTTGTTCATTTGGAGTTAATACCCATTTATCAGCTAAAGGAACAGATACTCCATTAATCAATTGTGGATTGTTATTCACTTGTGTACCAATAACAGATTTACTAGGTAAAACTAACAAATCAGTAGCCGTTGCATGTCTGTAATTAGGAATTCCATAAGCTGTTAAATCCATTAAATCTTCATCTACTATGGTTACTGCATTATTTTCTCCAGCTTCAAAATGGATAGTACGTTTTGCCAATTCAGCATCAGCCATTTCCTGAGTTATAGCATTTGCTGCTACAAAACCAGCTAATACTTGCTGTACTCCTCCATTATATTGAACAAATGCTCCGTTTAATAATTGTGCTGTTCCAGCATCTAATGGCACAGGATTATAAGGCACAGTTGTAAAATGAGGTATTGCAGTAATATCTGGTAAGTTTAAGATCACACCTTTTGCTCCACCAGAAGTCAAACCATCAACTAATTGACTATAAACACTTGCAAAAACATTAGGATCGGTAATATCTGCATCTCCATAAGTAGTTGGGTCAAAATTTCCAGTTTGGTCTGTTCCATCTCCACCATTTAAAGCATATCTTAATACATCATTTGCACCAATCCATAAAGAAAAAAATGTAGGATTTTGAGAAACAGCATCACCAATAACTGTTGCAGCTGGTGAAGATGCCATTCTCACAAAGTAAGGATTAGCATAAACTCCAATTCCTGCGGCATTACCATATCCACTAAATCCTAAATGATAAGTTTTAGCTCCAGGAACTCCCATATTATTATATGGTCCAGGTGTACTACTCATAATTTCTGTTGTAGGAGCATCTGCTACTGGAGCTGGACCACTACCGTCAAAATATAATCTTGGTCCTTGAATCATGGTTCCTCCAAGAAGCAATCCTCCATTATTATCTGCCATTAAAGGTTGTGTAAAACTTCCACCACCTGCCATAGCAAACTTTTTAGAAAGTAAATTTGGCATAGACATTTGTTGTCCTTTTATAAATAATGCTCCATCTGTAAAACCTGCTGTTAATGAATTTCCTACAGCAACGTAGGTAGAGAAATCTGCATTTCCTGCTGTAACAGCAACTTCTGCCGTTCCTTCTTCTGGTTTTTGATAATCATCATCTGTACAAGATGTAAAAACGAATGATGCAATTGCTACAAAAAATAGCGTTTTAAAATTGAATATATTTTTCATGTGTTCTATTTTTTAGTTATTAATTGTCCAAGATACAAAGTATTGAGATCCAATTGAACCTCCTCCTAATGAACTTACGTATTCTTTACCACCTAAGTTAGCTCCTCCAATTTTAAAAACAGATTTCCATTTAGGTACATTGTAGTTTAACATAGCATCAACCACAGTTTTTGCATCGATTTTACCACTTGCAGCAGTTGCTTCCCATAAATATTGGTCATTCCAACGAACGTTTACATTAAATCCTAAGTTCTTATATAATTTAGGATTTGCTACAGAGAATTTTACTTTGTGCTCTGGTGTATTAAAACCTGCACTGAAATCTGGATCAGTTGTTTGGTCAAAGTTTAATTTGGCATAGGTATAATTTAAACCAATTCTGTAATTATCAGCTACTCTTGTACTCACACCAAAAACAGCTCCGTAAGAAGATATTTCTGCTTTTGAGTTAGTATATAATTGAAAGGCTTGTGTGTTTCCTCCTACTAAAGCTCCAATTCCAGAAGCATCTGTAACAGAACCACCAATTGGACTTACAACTCTTGTGTTAGAGATAAATCCGTTATATATATTATAGTAGGCATTAATATCTAATGTAAATTGTTTTACTTTACCACGGTAACCTATATCAAAAGCAGTTACTTGTTCTGGTTTAACTAAAGGAGTAATACCTGTACCGTTTGCTGCTTTTAAATCTGCTGGATTGTGTGTTTGAGAAAACATTTGTACAGAAGTTAATGTGTAAGCATTGTTATAAGCATCTCTACCTGTAACTAAAGGCTGACCAGACAAGGGTTTGTCTAAATTATCCTCTGCAGAACCTACTAAAATAATTGGACCTGCATTTAAACCAATGTATTGGTCTTGTGTAGTTGGGTTTCTAAATCCTGTTTGGAAAGAAGCTCTAATATTGTGTTGCTTTCTATCACCAGCACCATAATTTACAGAAACTCTTGGTGATAAATTACCATCAAAGTTTTGTGCTTTATCATAACGTACCGAAGCGGTTAATTTTAAACGATCATCCATAAATTTTTTAATTCCTTGAATGTATGCTCCATATTCTCCATAATTAATTGGGCCTTCACTATCTGTAAAAATAGTTCCACCAGAATTTAAAGAATACTTTCTGTAAGAACCTCCAACTTGTAAATCCATTGCATTATTTAGCATAGATTTAAAATTATAATTTCCTTCACCTACATACATTTTTGTATTATCGACAAATTTTGCTCCTGTTGTTACATCTGGGTCATTTAAAATTCGGGTTAATTCTGTTTCAAATTCAGGAGTTCCAGGTTCTAACATAGGATATGCAGCATCAGCTGTCATTCTAGCATTTGCATGAGCTTGTTCATTGGTAGCTCCTGCTAATAATACCGATTGGAAATATGCTCCTGTATAAGTTCCAAACCATTCTGTAGCATTTTTCTTAGCTAAATTAATACCTGCAAAATTCATATCATACGAATTACCAGCATCTTCAGAAGTAATATAACCTCTTAAAAAGAAATCATCATTACGTACTTCTAATTTGTTTTGAAACATGGTAAAATCTTTTAATTGGTATCTATCTGTACCTTGATAAATGGTATTACCCATTCCAATACGTGAATTAAAAACAACTTCTAAATCACTTCCTGTTGGTCTCCAATTTAAGGAAGCATCAAACTTCATACTTTTTGCTAAGTGATCTGTTAAATCAGTTTCTTTGTAACCACCACGAGAAACTTTATCATGAGGTACTAATAAATTTGCTCCTGCTGGTAAAATATTTAATCCTTCTAAGGCTTGAGCTACACCATTAATATCTGTAGCCACTTCATCACCATAAATATTTAAACCATCATGACCTAAAGAATGGCCTTCTTTATAAATTCTATCTGCATAACCAGCACCAACGTGTTGGTATTCGTTAGTGTCAGTTGCAATCCAATCTGTTCCTTGTAAATAAGAGAAAGATACTTTTCCTGCAAATTTATCAGAAAAAGCATGAGCAGCACGAATTCCAAAATCGTGATAAGGATTTGTTCCTGCAGCTTTAGAAGAAGTTACTCCTTTTTTAGCATAAAAACTAATTCCTTGATGATCAAACGGGCTTTTACTAGTCATAAATAAAATACCATTAAAAGCATTTGCTCCATATAATGCAGAAGATGCTCCTGGTAATAATTCTACGGAATTTACATCTAACTCATTTATACCAACTAAATTCCCCATCACAAAGTTAAGTGCTGGAGAGGCATTATCCATACCATCAATTAATTGCACAAAACGAGTATTAGAATAAGTTGCAAAACCACGTGTATTAACCGAGTTAAATGTTAAACTACTTGTATTAACATCTACGCCTTTTAAATTTTCTAAACTAGAGTAAAAACTTGGAGATGCAGTTGCTTTAATAGCTCTCATATCCATACGTTCAACAGTTACTGGAGATTCACGAACACTTTCAGGTGTTCTAGAAGCAGAAACTACTACCTCATCTAAATCGGATGCGTTTTCACTAAGTGAAATCTCTAATTTTTGATTGCTTTTGGTTACATCTACTGTTTGTCTAGCGTAACCTAAAGTTGTTACCTCAATTTTAAACGGAGGTTCTTGGTTTACTTTTAAGGTATAATTACCGTCAAAATCGGTTGTAGTACCTAAAGATTTTCCTACCACTTTAATATTTACACCAGGAAGTGGTTCACCTGATTTCCCATCCTTTACAGTTCCAGTTAATGTAGTTTGCGAAAACGTTATCGCACTGAAAAGTAAAGAAATAGCTATTAGAATAAGTCTTTTCATAATATATAATTTGGTTATTAATAGGCGCAAAATACAAAAAAATATTAAATACACTTTAAATAATCAAAAAGTATAAATTAATAATTTTAGCGAACTTTATTATAATAAATTGATTTTATGCGTTTTAGACGAACAATAAAAAGGTAAAATTAATTCTAAAAAATTTAATTTTTCTTAAAATTAAAAAGTATGTTTTTGATTTGCAATAAAAAACGAAAACAAAACTTGTCAAATAAAGAAATAATTGTACTTTTGCAAACTCTTTAGAGTAAAGAGGAATGTTTAATAAATAAATAAAACGAGTGAACACATTAAGTTACAAAACAGTTTCGGCTAACAAATCTACTGTAAATAAGGAGTGGGTTTTAGTGGATGCTGAAGGAGAATCGTTAGGAAGATTGGCTTCTAAAGTTGCAAAACTTATTAGAGGAAAACACAAACCTAACTTTACACCTCACGTTGATTGTGGTGACAATGTTATTGTTATCAATGCTGAGAAGATTAAATTAACTGGTAAAAAGTGGACAGATAAATCATATATCCGTCACACAGGTTATCCAGGAGGACAAAGAAGTTTATCTGCTACCGAGTTATTTGGTAAAAACCCTACAAGATTGGTTGAAAAAGCAGTTAAAGGAATGTTACCAAAGAATAAATTAGGAAGAGCACTTTTTAAAAATTTAAAAGTTTATGTTGGAACTGAACATAACCAAGAAGCTCAAAAACCTAAAACTATTAACCTTAACGAACTAAAATAATATGGAAATTATTCATAAAATTGGTAGAAGAAAAACAGCTGTTGCTCGTATGTATATGAGTGAAGGTGAAGGAAAAATTACCGTTAATGGTAAAGAAATGGCTGCTTATTTCCCAACAGAAACTTTACAATACAAAGTAAAACAACCTTTTTTATTAACTGATAATGTTGATAAATTTGACGTTAAAGTAAATGTATTTGGTGGTGGAATTACTGGTCAAGCAGAGGCTATTAGATTGGCAATTTCAAGAGCATTAGTTGCTTTAGATGAAGAAAACAGAGCTTCTTTAAAACCAGAAGGTTTAATGACAAGAGACCCTAGAATGGTTGAACGTAAAAAATTCGGTCAAAAGAAAGCAAGAAAAAAATTCCAATTCTCAAAACGTTAGATTGGTCTATTATCTACAGACTTTGGTCTTTAGATTATGGTATTTAAAATTAAAAAATAATCATGTTTGAGTTTAGCATCCAAATAAACTAAGACTCTAAAAAAGGCTACTTAGTTATTGCTAAATCTTACGGAACGTAAACTAAACAAAATGAAAAATATTGAAGTAAAAGACTTGTTACAAGCTGGTGTTCACTTTGGACACTTAACAAGAAAATGGAACCCAAATATGGCTCCATATATTTACACAGAACGTAGTGGTGTACATATTATAGATTTGTATAAAACTGTTGCAAAAATTGATGAAGCTCAAAAAGCGCTTCATAAAATTGCTGCTTCAGGAAGAAAAATTCTTTATGTTGCTACTAAAAAACAAGCTAAAGAAATTGTTGCAGAAAATGCAAAATCTGTAAATATGCCTTATATTACAGAAAGATGGCCAGGCGGAATGTTAACAAACTTTGTTACTATTCGTAAAGCGGTTAAAAAAATGGGGCAAATTGACAGAATGAAATTAGATGGTTCTTTTGATGCCTTATCTAAAAGAGAAAAATTACAAATTAACAGAACAAGAGAAAAACTAGAAAAGAATTTAGGTTCTATTACAGATATGACTCGTTTGCCAGGCGCATTAATTGTTATTGACATTAAACGTGAACATATTGCTATTGCAGAAGCTCGTAAATTAAACATTCCTATCTTTGCAATGGTAGATACTAACTCTGACCCTAGATTGGTTGATTTTGTAATTCCTTCTAATGATGATGCTTCAAAATCTATTTCTAACATCTTAGGTTTCTTAACCGAAGCTATTCAAGAAGGTCTTACTGAAAGAAAAGCAGGTAAAGAAAAACAAGCTGCTGAAAAAAAATAATAAAAAACACATTAAAATTTAAAGAAAATGGCAAAAATAACTGCTGCAGAAGTAAATAAATTAAGAAAAGCTACTGGTGCTGGTATGATGGATTGTAAAAATGCATTAGTGGAAGCAGATGGTAACTTTGATGAAGCAATTGCTGTGCTTAGAAAAAAAGGACAAAAAGTTGCTGCAAAAAGAGCTGACAGAGATTCTAGTGAAGGTGTGGCTATTGCAAAAATTAATGATGACAAAACAGTTGGTGTAGCTATTGTATTAGCTTGTGAAACTGATTTTGTTGGTAAAAATGCTGATTTTATTGCTTTAGCAAACCAATTTGCTGATATTGCAATTAATCACGATAGCAAAGAATCATTTTTAGCTGCCGATTTTGGTGGAATAACCGTTGCTGAAAAATTAATTGAGCAAACAGGTGTTATTGGTGAAAAATTAGAAATTCCTGCTTTTGAAAAAGTAGAAGCTAACTATGTTGGTTCTTATGTTCACGGTAACAAAATTGCTGCTATTGTTGGTTTATCTAACGCAATTGATAAAGCAGACGTTTTAACTAAAGATTTAGCAATGCAAATTGCTTCTATGGGTGCAACTACACTATCTTACAAAGATTTTGACGCTGCTTTTGTAGCTTCTGAAACTGAAGCGAGAATTGCTGAAATAGAAAAAGAAAACGAAGAACGTTCAAGAATGGGTAAACACCTTATAAATGTTCCTCAATACATTTCTATGTCTCAAATTACTCCTGAGGTTTTAGCTAAAGCTGAAGAAGATGCCAAAGCGCAATTAAAAGCGGAAGGTAAACCAGAACAAATTTGGGATAAAATCTTACCAGGAAAAATTGAACGTTTTATTTCTGATAACACTACTTTAGATCAAGAACAATGTTTATTAGATCAAAATTTTATTAAAGACGAGAAAAAATCTGTTGCAGATTATGTTAAAACTTATGGTGATGTTGAAGTTACTGGGTTTAAACGTGTGTCTTTGGGATAATACGATTAAACTATGTTTATTAAAAAAGCCTCATCTAAGATGAGGCTTTTTTATTATTTATTTAGCATCTTTTCTACAATTATCAACAATCTCTCATTGTCTTTTTGCAATTGTTTTTTATCATTTTCTAATTGTTTAATAATTTTATCTACGTAATCTTTATTATCTTGGTATAGATTTTCTACAATACCAACACTATAAGAATTATCAGCGTTATTATTGAAATTATTAACCGTTGTATTACCTTCTAATAAGTCTATCAAATCAACTTCTAATATTTTAGCAATTTTTTCTAGACGTTTGGTATTTAGCTTTGTTTCGCCATTTTCTAAGTTAGCATAAGCTGGTTGTGAAATTCCTAACTGATTTGCCATATACTCCTGTGAATATTGCAATTCATTACGTTTTTTCCTAATTCTAAAAGCTGTATTATTCATTTTTATTATAATTTTATAAGCAAATATAATACTTTATAACTTATATTAAGACAAAAGAAGTATGTTTATTCGTTAATTTGTCATTATTAATCTTAAAATAAATTCCATATGAAACATTTTAAACACAATCCTATAGTATATATCGGATTTATATTCCTATCATTGGTAATGATTTTTGCATTATCAAGTAAAGCTCCTGACCCGAATGATTACATTCCAAGTTATTGCGAAAGTTACTCACATAGTGAAGATGAAATTGTTAACATACATCTAGATTTTGAAGATAATGGAGGTTATAATAACATACCGTATAGAAGTCCAGGTTATGACAGTTATCATCCTTACAAAGATTTGAGAAATGGTTATCCAAATCCCGAAAGTTCATTAGCAAACTATAACGACAGTTATTACTGTGTTTTAGAAGTTGGAACACCTGATTGCATTGACTGGTCATGGCAAACTTTAATACCATCAGGTGGAAGTAAAACTTTTACAATTCATTTACCAAAAGCAGAATACGGATGGGATGTAGTAGTGAATATAAAATATTACGAGAGATGTTCTATTGGTTCATATGCAGAATCATTTAATACTACTGTACAATATGGTATTTGGACAAATACAGCAACACCATATTTATATAGCGGACCAATTACCTACTTTTATATGGGACCACAACAATTAGTTGATTGTGATTCTTTTTCTGGGCAAGATGGTGAAGTAAGTATAATATTACAAGAGTGGTTCGAATAACAAATAATTATAAAACAAAAATCATGAAATCTACAAAAACATATATATTATTGATAAGTATTCTTTCTTTGCTTTCCTGCCAAAATGAAGAAATATCAATTAATAATACAAAATCTAACACTTTATCAATTAATGATTATTTTAAAGTTTTAACTCTGAAACCAAGTGGTGGAAGAATAAAAATTGAAAGCCATGCTACAATAGATTTTCAAAATCGTTTTAGAAGGAATTCAATTATGGCGACAAAAAGAAATAGAAAATTCATTAAAAATTATAGTTTAAACAATGGTAAAACAGTTCTAAAAACTAAAACTAATAATGACATATCTAGTTTGTTTGGAAAAGAAATATCTTATAAAATTGATAACATTTCAAATAAAGATAATACAGAAAATAATGTTTATATACCAGAATTGTTAACGGTCAATATAAATACTGAAGAGTTTCAAGTTGGAACAATAGTAAGTTGGAACGTTGACACATTAAATACAAATGGATTAATATTATGGTACGAGTATTCTCCTTCCTTTCAAGATAAAAAAGAGGTAATCGAAAATAATTTCAAACATATTAGAGGGGCAATTACTATACCGGATGAAATAGGTGAATATTCAATTACAGAAAATGACCTGTCTCTTTTACCTAATATGTCAAGAATAACATTTCATGTTACAAGAGCTGGTTTTGATATTTCAAATAATGAAGACGGTAATCAAACCGCTGTAATTGCAGCAACAACAGTTTCAAAAGATTTTAGAGTTACTAAATAATATCAAAACATACAGATTAAATAAAGGCTATTTTTATAAATGGTCTTTATTTCTTCTAACATCTTTTATATCGTGGAATTATTTTGGATTACTATTTATTATAAATATATATATTATATTTAGTTTTATTGAATTTAACAAGAGTAACTACATACATTTTTTTTATCATTCCTATATTCTAATGCTATTATGGCATATAGGATCGATTGGTTGGTTATTAGCAATAAGCGAAGGTGTATTTGCTATTCTTGCTAATTCTATTATTTATTCATTAGTATTAAGCATAACTTTTTTTATAAATAAAAAATTTAAAGTTGTATTCTTTATTACGATATGGCTTGTATTTGAAATATCAATAAATACATTTTCGTATTCCACACCTCTTTTAACAATTGGTAACGCATTTTCAAATCAAGTCTATTTAATCCAATGGTATAAATATTTAAATACAATAGCAGGTAGTTTTTGGTTTTTATTATTTTCAGCTTTAATTTACAAAAAAAAATATTTTTTGTTTCTTTTAACATTTACGATTCCAACTCTTTTATCAATATCTTTATTAAATAATAAAATCATTTTTAAAAAAAATAACCTTAAAATAAGTATATTTAATTCTGAAAATTTCATTAAAAAAAAGACTAATAATTATATTTCTCTATATGTTGATAAAAATAAAGAAGCCTTTTTAAATTCAGATATATTATTATGTCCTGAATTAATGATAAATATAAATTCTGTGAATTATAAAGAAAACTTCGAATATAAAATTTTTAAAAGACTAATCGAAAAAAAAATTGTTGAAAAAATTATTATCGGAGCAGATATTACATTTTATAACAGCAAACATATCAACTCTGCACTAATACTCACTAACGAAAAAACTTATTTAAAAATAAAGAAAAAACTTGTACCTTATACCGAGTATATGCCCAAATTTTTATTCTTTAAAATTAAAAAAAAATCATATATTTACAATTTCAAAGATGATGTGAATTTAATTAAAAAATTAAAATTCAATCCAATAATTTGTTACGAATCATTTTTCCCTTTTTATGTTTCAAATAATTCTAGTAGCTCAAAACTATTAATTGTAATTGCGAGTGAACAGTTTCTAAAAAATTCATATTTTGGCAGGAAACAATATAATAATATATTAAAACTAAGAGCTATTGAAAACAATTCTGCTTTAATTAAATGTTCTAGCTTCAGCAATTCTATATTAATAAACTCTAAAGGTAATATAATTGACACTTCTAATAATGAAGAATTTTACACTTTTAATGTAACTCTAAAAAAATGAAATGAAAATAATAACAATCATACTATTCTTTTCCCTTTATATCAACTCAATTGCTCAACATAATAATACGCAAGCTGCTTTATATAATATTGGATTTGGAGGTATTACCTCAAGTATTGGCGCAGTATTGAATAAAAAACCAAACGAAAAATTAGGCAAGGTTTTATTAAAAGGTTTTTGGCAAGGTGCTCTTGGAGGAACAGTTGTTTACGGTAGTAAACAACTAGTTTATAATATGCATAAAAAACATAATTTAGATAAATTATGGCAAGCAAAACTAGTAAACTCTGTTGGTGTTTCAATAATTGAAAATGCAGGTTTAAATCAAAATTTCTACGATAAATGGCATATAAATATTGGGTTTAATAGATTAGAAGTAGATATTAAAAATAATTTTAAAGTTCAATATAAAATTATGCCAACTGCTCTAATTGGTACAATAATTTCAACAACACATGGTAGTTTAAATTTAAAATATAGTATACAAACTTTAACACCAATATTTTTAAATAAAAATGAATATGCATTTCCTTTTGCTATCATTAACTCTATTGTAATAAACAAAGATAAAATGAAAAATTCATTGGCTCACGAAATAATTCATACCTTTCAAATAGATGATTTTATGAGTATAAATGTTTTTTTTAATAAAAAGAAAAAAAAATGGACGACACACTCAAAACTAATCAATAAATATAATAAATGGTTTTACATGGACACCCCAAGTTTTATACTTTTAAGAAGTGTCTATTTAATAGAAAACAAAAATATCCAGTGTTATTACGATAACTTTTTTGAAGCTGAGGCAAATTATTATTCTAGTAAAGTTCATTGTAAATAAAATCTTACCAGGAAAAATTGAACGTTTTATTTCTGATAACACTACTTTAGATCAAGAACAATGTTTATTAGATCAAAACTTTATTAAAGACGAGAAAAAATCTGTTGCAGATTACGTTAAAACTTATGGTGATGTTGAAGTTACTGGGTTTAAACGTGTGTCTTTAGGATAATACGATTAAACTATGTTTATTAAAAAAGCCTCATCTAAGATGAGGCTTTTTTGTTGATGATATTATTTATAAACTTAATAATAAGAGTAATTTAGCAATAAAATTATAAAACAACATGAAACCGTTTATCTTATCAGTCTTATTTTTATTGAGTATAAATTCAAACTCTCAAACAAACAACGCACAAGCTGCTCTATATAATATTGGATTAGGAGGTATTACCTCAAGTATTGGCGCAGTATTGAATAAAAAACCAAATGAAAAATTAAGCAAAGTATTATTAAAAGGTTTTTGGCAAGGTGCTTTAGGAGGTACTATTGTTTATGGTAGTAAACAAATGGTATATAATTTTCATAAAAACGATAAATTACAAAATATATGGTCTGCAAAACTAGTAAATTCTGTTGGTGTTTCAATAATTGAAAATGCAGCTTTAAATCAAAATTTCTACAATAAATGGCATATAAATATTGGGTTTAATAGATTAGAAGTAGATGTTAAAAATAATTTTAAAGTTCAATATAAAATTATGCCAATAGCCTTAACAACTGCTATCATTTCTTCTACCTATGGGAAATTTAATTTTAAGCTTAGCACACAAACCTTAACTCCCGTTTTTATTTCAAACAAACTTACAAGTACCTTTGGAGTTACCGTAGCGATCTCCATAATATTTTATAATAGTAATAGAAAAATAAAACATGCTTTAGCTCATGAAATAATACATGTTTTTCAATATGATGATTATATGGTAATAAATGTATTTTTTAATAAAAAGAAAACTAAGTGGAAACATCATTATAATTTTATAAATAAATCTAGTAAATATATTTACATGGATTTACCTAGCGCTATAACACTAAGAGGACTCTATCTAATAGAAAACATTAATCAAAGTTGTTATTATGATAATTATTTTGAAAACGAGGCAACCTTTTATTCTCACAAATCCAAATGTAAGTAGTATAAACTACGATTGCACTAACTTTATAAAATCAAACCTCACAGGTTTTAAAAACCTGTGAGGTCTTTATTTGGAATACCTTATACAACAACTGCTAAAATATTTTCTAATTCTAGTCTTAAACTTAATAACTGTTTAGAATAGAATCCTAACTGATTTAACAACTCTTTTTTTATAGAAACAAATTGTTTATTTTGTGTAAATAAATCTTGATAATAGGCAATTCCTTCTTCCATATTATTTAAAAACTTTTTAAAATAACGTTCTTGTTTTTTATCCATTATGTTTAAAGATGCGTTTAATTTATCTTTCAAGTAATCAACATACAAACCCAATTCTTTAATAAACATATTTGGTCTATCTGTACGTTGCATAACACTCTGTTTTCCATAAATATGATTGGTCATATCTAGTAAAGTACTCACTTTTTCGTAATAGGCTAAATTTGGTCCAGGACAAATAGATACACCATCTTTCTCCAATTTTCGGTCTAGCTCATTAATGTGCATTACCGAAGTACTTAAACCATTACACAAACATTCTTTTGCTGTTAAATCTTTAAATTGCTTTTCAAATTCAGTTGCTGAAAGCTTTTCTTTTTGCGCTTTTAATTCTTGATATTTTGCTTCTTGATATTTTCTTGATGCTGTACAAATAGTTTTTCCATCATCAGAAGGGTTTAAAG
>Ga0256840_1001071_pt1 | contig 26560 bp, 24 predicted proteins | sample 355202metaG_FD_185969 | JGI IMG/M metagenome (GOLD analysis project Ga0256840, IMG submission 185969) | Hydrothermal vent microbial communities from Mid Atlantic Ridge, Atlantic Ocean - 355-202 | ecosystem: Environmental > Aquatic > Marine > Hydrothermal vents | place: Atlantic Ocean: Mid... | reverse complement strand
ACTTTTTATTCCTAAGTATTCACGCCAGCTTACTTTTTTATGTGCAACCCAAAATCCCCATTGGTTCCTAGCGCGACCGTGCCAAAATAACATCCACACGGGCGTGTTATCCAACAACTCAATGGTATGTGCAAACCGACTAGAAACGAGTGGTTTAAAGTTAAATGGGCCTACTTGGTTAGAATGTACGATAGGGCTCGCTTTATTTTGTGTTTTTTCCATAAAACGTCCCCATAAAACAAATCGACCCCAGCGCCAAGGGTGGTCATATAAGTCTTTCGTAGTATCAGAAGTAATTATTTTTTGTAAATAAAGCCCACGACCATGATACTTTTGATTTAGACCACCTTTTTTCCCCCATAGGATATAACGAATAATATGAGGTTCTCCGTTATCATTTAAGAGAACTTCTTTACGGTTTGAAAAAATGGTGCTGGTGCTTTGTTTAGTCATAAGTATCGTTCTTTTTGGGTTAAACCACTAATTCAGATGGTCATGTATATATGATTTTTGCACGAAAGTAGAAATAGAAATGACTTAATTTCTTTTGCTATATTTTTGTGCAAGGTCTCATTTGATAGAATGTTAAGAAAGGATAGTCTGTAAATTACCTAGGTAAAAGACTTTGCTTAATTATTGACCTGCGTATGAGATTGACGCTTTAAAATGTTGGATGAATGGTGGGCAAAATATTATAATGGAATTCTAAAACACCGAGACCCAAAAAATGGCTAAAACATTTAACGATCTAATCGCTGATGCGCTTACTCAAGGCGTAAAAGAAATATTCCCATGGGATGTAGAGGATTTTCAAGCAGAAAATCCAAACGCGATTTTACTAGATATTCGAGAGCCTGAAGAATTCGAGGGTGCACACATTCAAAACAGTATTCATACGCCACGGGGTATTTTAGAGCAGGCTTGTGAGTGGAATTATGCAGAAACCATTCCCGAGTTAGTTAATGCACGTGATCAACCAATTCTGGTCATTTGCCGATCCGGCAACCGTAGTGTGCTAGCGGGTCAAACCATGATGGCGCTGGGTTATAACAATATAACCTCGCTCAAAACGGGCGTAAAAGGTTGGAATGATTCTGACTTCCCTCTTATCGACAGCAAAGGCAATGAAGCTGATGCAGATTGGGCTGATGGTTTTTTTAACCCTAAAGTGCGCGATGATCAACTATCAGGTAGCTGATTTCTGGCTGAATTATAAAAGCTATAACAACTCAATTTATGCATTCATATCAACAATAGTTAAAGCTTCCCAACCGTATAAATTACCGTTTATCTGAAAAATTCTGATTAACTTTGTAAGTTAACCGAAAAGCGGTATATTTGGCGAATATTATAAAAATAAGTAGTGTTTGGGTTAGAAAAATATAAGTGGTTATCTACTTGATTTTTGCCCAAGGTAAATATGAATGAATAAAGTACCCTCAAAAAATAGCGGATTTTCTTTACTAGAAATACTCATATCCTTGGTTATTATGTCAGTGGGCATGATGGGTTTAGCTGGTTTAAAAATGATTGCAATCAATGGTGGAAATGAAGCACATTTTCGCCATGAAGCTAGTCTGTTAATGATGGATCTTGCCGATAGTATGCGCGCAAATTTAGACGCGGTGGATAACGGAGATTACCTTAATACGAATGCCGTAGCCTTAACACCAATACCTAAAATTTGTGAAGGCACGACAAGCTGTAGTAGTACGGAACTAGCAACTTATGACAAATATCGTGTTGCACTCAGACTTTCTCAGGCTGTTGTTGGCAGTACATTAACAATTCAATGCCCTGCTGCTAACTGTAGTACTGCGGGTAGTGCTTCGGGTTTTAGGCAAGAGCACACTATAAAAATAACATGGAAAGTAAAAAAAGATAAGTCAGAAGATCGCAGTATTGCTGATGTAAACAATGATAATGATAATCATATTAGAAGTGTTGAACTTAAGGTTACACCTTAAATGCAACACTACAAGAAAATAATGATAATGAAAAAACTAACCCAGCAAAATTATAAAGAGCAAGGCTTTACCTTAATAGAACTACTGGTTTCTATGACGATGAGCCTGTTCTTAATTGGTGGTTTAATGTCGATGTACCTTGGCAGTAAGGAAGGCGATAAAACACGTTCAGAACTGAGTGATATTGAAGCTAATGCGCGCGTTGCACTAGAGGCTTTAAGGCAAAGCATACAACATGCAGGATATTCTAGTACAAACTACATACCCTTAGATAAACCATTCTTTTCAGGCGCTACTATCCCAAATGCAACATGTAGAGACGGCCAAAAGTTAATTATTAGTGGTTCAACCGCAACTGATGGAACCCCAATAAGCGGCTTGACTAAACCACCTTCTGAATTGGCAGGCTATACTAAAGACGGCGCAGCTGATGGATCCACAGGCGATATAATTACTGTTGTAGCACGACCAGATAACCCCAACACAGGCCCTGTTTTTACAGATTGTGGAACCATAGCCAATGTGACAAATACCTATGTCGCAAATTCAATCAACCGAGCCTACCAAACCAGTGCTTCAACACAAGCCAATGACATTGCACGTCAAGTTGCTTGCAGTGCTGATGCAACCGTCGGTGTGCACAACCCTTTTGAAGCAAAGCTATACAGTGCCTTTTTTATAAAACAAAACACAGGAAAGCCAAAGCAATTAATGTGCTATGGCTCACGATCACCGAGCTCTGCTCCATTAGCTATTGCCGATAATATAGATAATATGCAGATTCGTTACGGTGTACTTAATGGTGTAGGCGGGCATTTATCATTTAAAACGGCCACACAGGTGGGCAGTAATTGGGAGTCTGTGATATCAGTACAGATAGCGCTTTTAGTGGGCTCAAGTAATAGCAATGTTCTTGAGAACGCGCGTTCACGTACATTTACATTGCTCGATAAGACAATCACAAAGCCTGCAAGTGATCATCGACTGTATAAAGTGTATACCACGACAATAAACTTACCTAACCGAGCCCAAAGGGACTTTTGATATGAATACACTAAAGTTTCAACACAAACAACGAGGAGCGACATTATTAACGTCGTTAGGTTTACTCATGGTAATGACAGTTATTGGAGTAACAGCCACAAAGATGTCATCCATTGAAGCTTTAGTAGCAGGTAATGAACAAACAAAAATGAAACTGTTTCAAACCACTCAAAGTGATCTTTATAAATTTACAACTCCCGTACAGCTAATGCCTGTACTACTCGATGATACTTTGTTTGATAATAATGATGAATATGCAGCAGGGCATGACTCATTAAAAACCGAAACTATTACCAAGCTTTCTCCTTACACCTGTAAAGGAATAAATGGCTTAGCCGTATCTATCGGTGGCCCGTGTAAGCTTTTTGACTTTGGCGTATCCACGCGCTCAGTCACAGGTGGAGCAAGAGAAGAAAGTCACCGTGGTGCAGGTAAAGAAGTACCGCCTACATCCCCAAACTGTTTAATTTGCCGGTAGATGCAAAGAGCTAGAGTAAAAACCAAATACGTTAAAATGAAAATAATAGGTAGCACCATGAATAAAACACACATAAACCAGTTAAAAAGTACTTTAAAAACATGGGCATTTGTATCGCTAGTTGCATCTGCAGTAACTGTAAATGCTGATGATACGGAGGTGTTCTCCACCGAGAATATTAGTAATAACCTATTATTTATTATGGATGTATCGGGTAGTATGAAGCAACAAATTGTAACCACAACGACCGATGGTGGCGCAACGACGACATCAGGCGGTACACTGGGTGAATTTGACCAGTCAGTGACAGACAGTACGGATGATGCTACGCAGCTTATGGTCGATCCCGGTGCACCTACTGCAGGAGTACAAGTGACTGATGATAGTGAACTAAACTTTAGGCCTGATAACGTTGTTGCAACACGTTTTCATTTTGGAGAGCAAGAACTGCCCCAAGGTGCGCATATTCGGCGAGCCTACTTAAGATTTTTTTCGTCAAGTAATGATAGTGTGAATACTTCTATTGATATTAGTATTGAAGATAGAGCTGCTGAATATGCTGATAGTGAATATGGATCTAACACAAATTATAAAAACTATTACTTCCATTCTTACTTCCCTAAAATTTCAGAACGATCATGGACTTCTGATAGCGTTCGTTGGGATATTAATTCTGCATGGAATGCGGGGGGGGCTACTTATGATTCGGTTGATGTAACAAGCCTCGTACAGAAAGTGGTCAATCGAAGTGACTGGGGTCAGCGCGTCAACGGGAGTAGCTATGATGATAGTTTGGCCTTTAGGTTTGTGACTAACAGTGGTGAGCGTAATGCTTACTCTTTTGATTATAATATAGACTATTCGCCAGAATTATATATTGAATATACCTATGATTATGCTGATTGGGAACAATATTGGAATGATAGGTGTTGGCAGGACCGGAGAGGACTTTGGCGGGGTTGTTGGGAGTGGAGGGAAGTAATATCAACTAGAAATGCTGATATTTTTGCTTATACTCGTAACAGTTATGAAGATGCAGAGCAAGCTTTTACAGCAGTTAGGCAATCAGTAGTGACAGATGAGATAAATCTATCATTTAATAGTGATCAAATAGTTGGCTTACGTTTTGCATTGTCGAATCCAATACCTGTAAATTCGGTAATTACAAATGCGTATATTCAATTTACAGCAGCGACTAGCTCAAGTGCAGAGGCTGATATAAACATACAAATTGAAAATACAGGGAATTCTGTTACCTTTGGGGGAACTAATCCCGGCATAAGACAAGGTCGCAGTTTTGAAACGGGCAGTACACAACGTGACTGGCAGCCTGGTGCTTGGACAACAGGTTCCGCCACATATGCAGAAAGAACCCCAGATCTAACGCAAATGATTCAACAGCTTGTTGATCGTGAGGCTGCAGAAGCACTTACTTTTAGGTTGTTCGGTAGTACCGGTGACCGTATTGCCAAAGCGATGGATGCAGGCTCAGGCGCACCTACGCTACATGTTGAATACCAAGTTGTTGGCGCTACTTCAGGTTCAACCACAACAGGTGGTAGTACCACAACAACGCGTGTCGCTACCCGTTTGCAGTTAATGCAAGAAGCGTTAAGAGAAGTATTGGTTGATGCGCCTAATACTAATGTAGGCTTAATGAAATATTCAGGCATGAATGAATATAACCATGGTGATGATAATGATGCACGTACTAACTATGTAGGAGGGGTTGTATTTCCGGTATCACCAATTTATGCGCAAGCAAGTAATTTTATTGGTATGTATAAGGATCGAGATAGTCTTCCTGAGCCTGGTAGTAAGAATGTTCGCGAGTTTATTGCTGATGTAGCTGATACATGGCAAGCAGAAGGCGGAACGCCAATAGTTGATGCACTTTATGAAGCTGCGCTTTATTTTAGAGGCGAGCAGATGCATCACGGTAAGAATAAAAATAATACCGAATCTTTAGAAAGCCCTGGTTCACACCCCGCGAGTTATTTTGGTGGTGCTGAAATGCCTTCACGGGTAGATGTAGTGGGTCGGGATGCTATCGCAGATGCACACTACAAAAGCCCTATCACAAGTGAATGTCAGGGTAACTATATGGTATTAATGTCTGATGGTGCCCCCACATACTATAAAGCGAGTGATTCAACTTGGGGTGAGAGTCTTGGCCCATTTGCAAGTGAGCTAATGAATACTTCTGCTAGTGAATTATCAGCAGCAATTCCAAGCTGTTTGACGGGTAACGGTGAAAATTCTGATACTTCTGTAACGAGACTAGCATCAGGTACTTGTGGTCGAGAGATTACTCAATATTTAGCAACGGAAGATCAAATACCCGATACCGTAGGGCGCGGAAGTAATGAACCTGTAGAAAGAGTGCAAACCATTAAAACCTTTGTTATTGGTTTTGGTTCAGGCTTAGAATCGGGTGCAGAAGAGTACTTACGGAGTTTGGAAACCATTGAGGGTGATGGTGGTTATTATACCGCAGATAATAAAGCGCAGTTAAAGAGTGCTTTCCGTAATATTTTTGAAACGATTGCCGAGTCCTCTGGCACACTTGCATCCCCAGGTTACAGCGTAAACGTGAAAAATGGCTTGGAGCATGAAAAGGATATTTACATCCCTGTATTTGATCGCAGGGCTACACCAACATGGAGTGGTAACCTTAAGAAGTTTGCACTTGTGGATGATGCCAGTACAGATCAGCGGTTAATAAAAGGCAAAAATGACAAAACTGCTGTGGGTACTTATGGAGCCTTTACTGAAGATGCTTTGGATTATTGGTCTTCAAAGGATGCAAATACAACAACACCTGATGGAACAAATGTATTAGCGGGTGGTGTGGCTGAAAAAATTAACCCTTTAGGGCGCGTTGTCTTAACGGATGTGGGTTGCAGTGATTCAGCTGAATGTGCGTTAACAACCAGCGGTAACGACTATAAGTTAACAGATGAAAACACAGCAATTACATCAACCCTATTGGGTATTGATAATCAAGGTTTAAGTGAAGCTGCAAAGATAACTAAACGTCGCCGCATGATTAACTTTATTCGCGGTTGGGACGGTGGCTTTTATGATAGCAATGCAACGCCAAAAGGTTACCCGCGTAAACACATGGGGGATATGTTGCACTCAGAACCTGTGGTTATTACTTATCAGAATGGAGCTGCAGATGGTACGGGTAAAAAACAATATATTCTTGCTGCAACCAATGAAGGTTATTTGCATGCTTTTGATACCGTAACAGGTGAAGAAGTCTTTGCCTTTATGCCAAGTGAGCTACTCAAAAATATTGATATACAATTTACTGATGAAGGAACAGCGGTTGACCATAAATATGGCATTGATGGGTCAATGACCTACTGGCATGATGATGCTAATGGTAATAGAGAAGTTGATGGCGATGAAAAAGTGTACTTGTATTTCGGTTTACGTCGCGGTGGAAGATCGTATTACGCCTTAGATATTACCGGCCTGGCAGATTCGACACCTACTATCAAACGTCTGTGGAGAAAAACTTCATCGGATACGGGTATGTCATTATTGGGTCAATCATGGTCTCCTCCTTATGTTGCAAGAGTTGGTTTTGAAAATTCAGCCGGCGGTGTAGATAGAAAAGAAGTTGTGATAGTCAGTGGCGGCTATGATGAGGTTAACGACCGTGATAAAGCGGGAGAGCCCACTGTCTTGAATAATGCGCAAGCTGATGTAACAACTACAATGGGCAACAATGTGTATATTTTGGATGCTGTATCGGGTGATTTGTTATGGGATTTAAGGTCAAGCATGTCAAATTCGTTATTAACGAATAGTATTCCAGGTGGATTAAAGCTTTTAGATGTTAATAAAAATGGCCTAGTTGACCGGATGTACTTTGCTGATGTTGGTGGTGACTTATGGCGATTAGACTTAAGTGAGGCTTTGAAAAAGCAGGGTGATGATAAATCTGTATTGACGCACTTTGCAGATTTGGCGGACACAGGCACAGAATCACGTAAGTTTTATGCAGAGCCAGATGTTGCAACACTGAATTCTAATGGTAAAACAGCTTTTACAGTATCAATTGGTAGTGGCTTTAGAGCGCATCCGAATGATAAATCGATTAATGATAAGTTTTTTGTAATCAAAGAGACTTCTCCGTACTCGCCTTTGCCAAGCAATTACGAAACAAGAACAGTTTCGGATCTTGCGTCAGTCACTATATCTGCAGAAGGTGTTGTTACACAGACTGATTTTGATACAAAAACAAAAGGTTGGGCATTAAGTTTGCCATCAGATGGTGAGAAAGTGTTAGCACAATCGATCACATTTGACGGTGTGGTGGCCTTTACAACCTTAGTGCCTGCAATAGCAACAGAAAATGTAAACCCGTGTGCGGCACCTATTACAAAAGGGCGTTTTTATGCAATTAACATTCTTACTGGAAAGCCAGGTTTAAACTTAAAAAAGGAAAAGAATGAAACTGACGAAGCTGATATTACTGATGTTGATATATCAAAAGAGGTGATTCGTGGTGAGATCGCAGGAAAGCCACAAATTGTTTTTAATGAAATGACTAAAAATGAACAAAAAGATCAAGACGGCAACGTTGTTAGTGTGACGTGTAAGCACGGAATTGATATACGAGTAGGTAAGGCTGTTGGACAAGTTTCTGATTATGATGCTTGTCGCTTAGAGTCAATTTATTGGAATGCACCGAACAACTAAGTGGATAGAATGATGATTATGAAATTGAAATATCAAAAAGTGTATAAATATATCTTGCTGGGCTTAGTACTTGTACAGGTAACATCTATAACAACGGTGAATGCTGAAATATTTAAATGTACAAATCAGTCTGGTAAGGTCTTTTATAATGATAAGCCCTGCCCATCTTTAGATGAGGAAAAAAAGATGCGCTCTGAAAAAGATGTAGTTAATGGTTATGTGCCCAAAGCACTAATTAAAAATAAAAAAGGCCTTAAAAAAAGTAATAGCCGATCTTTTGAGGGGGAGGTTAAGCCAGTACTCAAAAGTAAAAACAAGAGAAAAAGCAAAGCCGAAAATACACCCAGTAGCCGACGATTATCGGGTGGAGGTACAAAAAGGAAAGTGGCAGAAAAACTAAGCGATGAATCAGAGCACAGTTTCACAGCGCCACCTAAAGGAAATTATGCGGATAGGGCGGGAACCCTTGAAGAGAAAAGAATCTATTTGGGGATAAGAAGGCAGGTAGAATAAAGTTAAACTATCTTGTGAAAATAAAAAATTAAGGTTATATTCCTGATCTGTTTAAAATGCATCGTTTCGGTGCATTTTAAGTTTATTGTTTGAAACAATATATAGGCGCGTAGCTCAGTTGGTTAGAGCATCGTCATGACATGGCGAGGGTCCTCGGTTCGAGTCCGAGCGTGCCTACCACTTTTTACAAACACACGCTGTTGTTAGCTGTTGCTAACAAGCACACTTCACAATTATAACTTTATGGCTAATCACGTGATCTTTCGTACGGATCACCACTGACAAGGGGAAGAATATGCCAACTATCACACTGCCTGACGGCTCTCAACGCTCTTTTGATCAATCTGTTTCTATCCTTGATGTTGCTAATGATATTGGCCCTGGCCTTGCTAAAGCAACACTTGCTGGCACGATTGGCGGTAAGCAATATGATGCTTCTCATCTAATTGAGGATGATATTGAGTTGAGCATTATCACGACTAATAGCCCTGAGGGTGTTGAAATTATTCGTCACTCCTCAGCACACTTAATGGCACAAGCGGTTAAGCAGTTGTTTCCTGAAGCGCAGGTGACTATTGGCCCTGTGATTGAAGATGGTTTTTTCTATGATTTTGCCTATGAACGTGCGTTTACACCAGAAGATGTAACGGCGATTGAAAAGCGCATGCAAGAAATTATCAAGCAGGATATTCCTGTTGAGCGCAGTGTTATGTCGCGTGATGAGGCAGTGAAATTTTTCAAAGGTATGGGAGAAGAATACAAAGCTGAAATAATCGAAAGTATCCCTTCTGATGAAGATTTGTCGCTTTACAAGCAAGGTGAGTTTATTGACTTGTGTCGCGGTCCACATGTGCCGAGTACGGGCAAAATTCCAGCGGTCAAGCTGACTAAGTTAGCGGGTGCATATTGGCGTGGTGATTCAAATAACGAAATGTTGCAGCGTATTTACGGCACTGCGTGGGAAAACAAGAAAGCGCTGAAAGCGTATATCCGTCGTATTGAAGAAGCGGAAAAACGTGATCACCGTAAAATTGCGCGTAAGCTGGATTTGTTTCATATTCAGGATGAGGCTCCGGGGCAGATTTTTTGGCACGATAAAGGCTGGACGATTTACCAGACGATTGAGCAATACATGCGTGAGCAACAACGTTTGCGTAATTATAAAGAGATTAACACACCAGAATTGGTTGATTTCTCGTTGTGGGAGCGCTCTGGTCACGCGGCTAAATATTCTGAAGATATGTTTTCACTCGAATCAGATGGTCGTCAGTTTGCCTTAAAGCCGATGAATTGTCCGTGTCACGTGCAAGTGTTTAATCAGGGTTTAAAAAGCTACCGTGATTTGCCCTTGCGTATCGCTGAGTTTGGTTCTTGCCATCGAAATGAAATGTCAGGTGCGCTACATGGTTTAATGCGGGTGCGTGGTTTTGTTCAGGACGACGGGCATATTTTCTGTACTGAGGATCAAATACAAACTGAAGTTGCGGATTTTATCGACTTCTTGCACTTAGTTTATAAAGACTTTGGTTTTAATGATGTGATTTATCGTTTATCCACTCGGCCAGAAAATAGAGTGGGTAAAGAAGAGGATTGGGATAAAGCAGAAAAAGCCTTGGCTGATGCCTTGGATGCGCAGAAATTAGAGTGGGAAGAGCTACCGGGTGAGGGTGCTTTCTATGGGCCAAAGATTGAGTTTTCATTTAAAGACTGCATCGGTCGTGTTTGGCAATTAGGCACAATTCAGGTTGATTTTTCCATGCCGGACCGGCTTGATGCGGAGTATGTCGCAGAGGATGGATCGCGTAAAACGCCGGTGATGTTGCATCGTGCAATTTTAGGTTCATTTGAGCGATTTATCGGAATTTTGATTGAGCATCATGAGGGTCGCTTCCCGCTTTGGTTATCCCCTGAGCAAGCCGTTATAATGAATATAACGGATAAACAGTCTGGTTTTGTCAAAAATGTGGAAGAAAGACTGAAAAAAAGCGGTATTCGCGTCGTATCAGACTTGCGTAATGAGAAGATAGGTTTTAAAATCCGCGAGCATACTTTGCAACGTATCCCGTATTTATTAGTTGTGGGTGATCGTGAAGTTGAAAATGATTCAGTAGCAGTACGCACACGAGAAGGCGAAGACCTAGGTACATTAACAGTTGATGCGTTAATTGAACGAATTAATTATGAAGTGCATACGCGGGCTGACTCAATAAGTTAGGCAGAATTATCAAAAATTTTACCTAAGAACGCTAGAAAGTAAATTAATAGTAGAGGATTTAAATATCGCTAAACCAAAGAAAAACCGGATTAATGAACAAATAACCGTAACCGAGGTTAGACTCATTGATAAGGATGGCGAAAATGTTGGTGTGAAATCAATGGATGAAGCCATGAGTATGGCTTCAGAAGATTCCTTGGACTTGGTAGAAATAGTACCTAATGCCAAGCCACCTGTTTGTCGCATTATGGATTATGGCAAGTTTAAATTCTCACAGAGTAAGCAGAAAGGCGCAAATAAAAAGAAACAAAAGAAAACCCAAGTTAAAGAAATAAAAATGCGACCGGGTACTGATATTGGTGATTACAATATCAAGCTAAATAAACTGATTCAGTTTTTAGAAAATGGTGATAAGACCAAAGTAACGATTCGTTTTAGAGGTCGTGAGATGGCACACAGAGAGTTAGGCATGGAAATGCTAAAACGTGTTGAAAAGGATTTGGAAGAGTATGGTTTGGTTGAGCAATTCCCTAAGATGGAAGGCCGCCAAATGATTATGGTTCTAGGCCCTGTGAAACGCGAGAAGGGCGTTGCAGCACCAGTTAAGAAAGAAGAAGGTGAGTCTGAAGAAAAAGCAGACTAGTGTTAAAGTATTTTAGCGCAGGTATGGTTAAACTGTGTTAGCATGCATGCCCTTTTATAAAACTTGAATATAACTCAGAGATGTCGCCAAAACATGACGACATAATTGAGTTATCCCTTATTAAGCAATTAAAAGGGTAAGCTCACTAAATTTCATTAAGGAGAGGCACTCTTGTGAAATGTTTGATAAACCTATCATCGAAGCTAAAGCTAAGATGATTTTAATGGAGAAAAAAGATGCCTAAGATGAAAACCAATCGCGGTGCTGCAAAGCGCTTCCGCAAGCGTGCTAATGGTACGTTCAAGTGTAAGCAGTCACATCTGCGCCACATCCTCACCAAGAAGAGCAGTAAACGTAAGCGTCACCTACGCGCTGGCGATGTTGTCGAGAAAGTCGATACGCCAATGGTTCGTAGAATGTTACCGTACGTTTAAGCATTAACACTGCATATATTACTGCAAATAAAAGAATTGAGGATTACAGAAAATGGCTAGAGTAAAACGTGGTGTTACAGCCCGTGCAAAGCACAAAAAAGTATTAAAGAAAGCAAAAGGTTATTATGGTGCGCGAAGCAGAGTCTATCGCGTAGCAACACAGGCTGTTACAAAAGCTGGTCAGTACGCTTACCGTGACCGCCGTGTTAAAAAGCGTCAGTTCCGTCGTTTATGGATTGTACGAATCAACGCAGCAGCGCGTATGTTTGATATGTCGTACAGCCGTTTTATGGATGGCTTAAACAAAGCAGAAATTGAAGTAGATCGTAAAATGCTGGCTGATTTAGCCGTACACGATATTGATGCGTTTGGACAGTTAGCTGAAAAGGCAAAAGCTGCTCTGGCGTAACTTTACTGCAAGCTTAATAAAGTATTAGGCTGGAAGAAATGTAAAACGAAAGCGAGGAGAAGCATTTGCTTCCCTCGTTTTTTTTTGTATTGAAAAATCATGTTTTATCATGAAGGGTGTAAAAATGAAGAAAAGACAAGCTCGTTGTTTTCTTCATGTACTTCATGGTTTAAGCCTTTAAGTTATTTCAAGGCTTTAAAATTCTAAAATGGAGAAAGCTCTGTGGACCAACTAACAGAACTGGTGCAACAAGCCGAAAAGGAATTAACTGCAGCCACAAGTTTGACAACCTTAGATGATGTTCGTGTGCATTATTTGGGTAAAAAAGGTCTGGTGACTGCTCAGCTAAAACAATTAGGTCAGTTGCCTGCTGAAGAGCGTAAAGGTGCTGGGCAGGAAATCAATAAAGCCAAAAAAGAGATTGCCGCAAAGCTTGATGCACGTAAATTGAGCTTGGAGGCAGAGGCGCTGAATGCACGTTTGCAAAATGAGAGTCTCGATATCACCTTACCCGGTCGTAAGATGCAGGCAGGTAATTTGCATCCTGTAACGCGTACTGCTAAGCGTATCGAAGAAATTTTCATGCAGTTGGGCTTTAATGTCGAAACAGGCCCTGAAATTGAAGATGATTATCACAACTTCACCGCATTAAATATTCCAGATCATCACCCGTCGCGCGCTTCACATGATACCTTTTATTTTGATGATGATACGTTATTGAGGACGCATACTTCTCCTGTACAAATTCGCACGATGGAAAATAAGCAACCGCCATTGCGAATTATCGCGCCGGGTCGTGTTTACCGTTGTGACTCTGATGTAACGCACAGCCCTATGTTCCATCAAGTGGAAGGTTTAATGGTGGATAAAGATGTTACCTTTGCGGATTTAAAAGGAATTTTAGATGCCTTTTTTAAAGCCTTTTTTGAAGATGACAATTTCAAAACACGGTTTCGCCCACATTATTTCCCTTTTACTGAGCCGTCGGCTGAAACCGATATTCAATGTGTTTTATGTTCAGGTAAAGGCTGTAAGGTCTGTGGAAATACCGGTTGGATAGAGGTGATGGGGTGTGGCATGGTGAATCCAGAAGTGTTTCGTCACGTTGGGATAGACCCTGATGTTTATTCAGGTTTCGCATTTGGTTTTGGTATCGATCGTTTAGCGATGTTACGTTATGGTATAGATGATTTACGTAAGCTATTTGATAACGATGTGCGCTTTTTAAAGCAGTTCGCCTAAGGCTGGGATAGGAAATAAATAATGAAAGTCAGTGAAAAGTGGTTACGTGAGTGGGTAAATTTAGACGGTAAAACCAGCGAAGAAATAGAGCATCAGTTAATTATGTCCGGCACCGAGCTAGATGGTGTTGACCCTGTCGCATCGGCATTTACGTATGTGGTAATAGGGAAAATTAAATCTGTTGAGCAGCACCCAGATGCGGATCGTTTAACCGTTTGTCAAGTGGATGTGGGTGCTGATGAACTGATTCAAATCGTAACGAATGCAAGTGTTGTTCAAGACCAGAAAGTACCGGTCGCTATGATTGGTGCAAATTTACCGGATGAACAAGGAAAGCCCTTTAAAATTAAAAAGAGCAAGCTGCGCGGTGTGTTATCTCAAGGTATGTTTTGTGGCGCTGATACCCTAGGTTTGAGTGGTTCAGTTGCAGAAAAGTCAGGTGAAGGCTTATTAATTATTCCAGATGACGCCCCATTAGGTGCTGATTTGCGCGATATTTATGACATGAGCGATGTAGTGCTTGATTTAGATTCAACCCCAAACCGTGCGGATTTATTATCTGTTTCCGGTATTGCCCGTGAGCTCGGTGTAATCATGCAAACAGCAGTTACGCAATGGCCGATTGAAGAAGCTGAGGTTAGCCATGATAGACTTTTCCCGGTGAAAATCTGCTGTGATGATTTATGTCAGCGCTATGCTGGTCGTATCATTCAAAATGTAAATACACAAGCGCAAACCCCTGATTGGATGGTAGATAAGTTGGCTAGTTCAGGCATTCGTAGCCTTGGTCCGGTAGTTGATGTGACCAATTTTGTGATGCTCGAATTGGGTCAGCCTATGCATGGTTTTGACTTTGATAAGCTAGAAGGTGGGATTGAAGTAAGAAGGGCAATAGAAGGTGAGAAGCTTGCTTTATTGGATGGCAAAGAAGTCACCTTGCGCGCCGATACTATGGTGATTGCAGATGAGAGTAAAGCACTCGCACTGGCTGGAATTATGGGTGGCGAGAAAAGTGCTGTAGGTGATTTAACGACCAATATTTATTTAGAAAGCGCGTTTTTCACGCCCAATAAAATTATGGGTAAAGCACGTACTTACGGTTTGCATACGGACTCTTCGCATCGATTCGAACGTGGTGTTTCACCTGACTTACAAGTAACAGCATTAGAGCGTGCAACGAACTTAATCGTGAGCATTTGTGGAGGAAGCGCAGGGCCGATTACCGATGTGATTGCGAATGCTTCTTTGCAAAATAAATCCACCATTGAATTTAAACGGTACAAGATTAAACGCCACTTAGGTGTTGAGGTAGATGATGCACGAGTGGTTGATATCCTTCAGCGCCTTGAATGTAAGCTTGAGGATGGAGAGGATGGCTGGAAAGTCACGCCACCAATATTCAGATTTGATTTAGCAACGCCAGAAGATCTTGTTGAAGAAATAGCGCGTATTTTTGGTTACGAGAATATTCCTGCAGTGTTGCGCCCTATGCAGCCGTTAATTGCATTGCCATCAGAAGAGCAGGTGAGGGAATCCATTCTGCAAAACATTTTAGTAGAGCGCGGTTACCAAGAAGCGATAACCTATAGTTTTGTGCCTTCTGAAGTTGAAAGTTTATTAGCGCCAGAGCAGGAGCAGATCAAATTATCCAATCCGATTTCTGAAGAGCTGTCTATTATGCGTAGCACGCTTTGGTCGGGTTTAATTCCTGCGCTTGATAAAAATGTTAAACGCCAACAATCACGGGTTCGTTTGTTTGAAAGTGGCTTAACATTTGTAAAATCAGATGCTGGTTTGCCAGAACAACGTAAAAAAATGGCGGGTGTGATTACAGGTGCATTGTATACAGAACAATGGAATGAAACATCGCGTGATGTGGATTTTTATGACATAAAAGGAGATGTTGAAGCACTATTAGCAGAAGCCAGCGCACAAACATTTACCTTTCAAAAAGCTGATCATAATTCACTGCACCCGGGTCAATCTGCAAGCATTTTGTGTGAGGGGAAAGAGGTTGGGGTATTCGGAGCGTTACATCCAAGCCTTGAGAAAAAACTCAACCTTGATCAAACTGTTTTTGTGTTTGAACTGGACTTAGATTTAATCTCAAAAAAGAAGCTGCCTGTCAATTCAGCTCTATCGCCTTATCCGTCGGTGAGAAGAGATCTGGCTCTTATGATAAAACAAGAGGTGAGTTATGCGCAGATAGATAAGGTATTGAAAAATAGCAAGATTGATGCTTTAGTGGAAAACTTTGTTTTTGATGTCTACGAAGGAGAAAATGTTGAATCAGGTCAAAAAAGTATTGCTTTAGGGTTGATTTTTCAAGACTTTTCGCGCACTCTAGAAGAGCAAGAAATAAGCACATATATAGAAAAGATCGTGAGTGCATTGAAACAACAAATTGGTGCTGTTCTAAGGTAAGCTTTAACAGCGAAGCCAACGCAGAACAAACATACTAAACGTTAATCAGTCCCCCATTTATATTGATTAAGGTCTTAGTCAGCAAACCCGATAAAACGCTGAAAAAGAAAGGAGAGTCACTAAAATGACATTAACCAAGGCAGGTATGGTCGAGCATCTGTTTGATGAACTCGGCTTAAATAAGCGCGAAGCAAAAGAACTGGTAGAAATGTTTTTTGAAGAAATCCGAACCGCTTTGGAAGAAGGTCAGAATATTAAACTCTCTGGTTTCGGTAATTTTATGTTACGTGATAAAGCAGCGCGTCCAGGTAGAAACCCTAAATCTGGCGAAACAATTCCGGTTAGTGCGCGTCGTGTAGTAACTTTTCGACCCGGTCAAAAACTTAAACAACGAGTAGAAAAATATGCTGGAACTGTCTAATAATAAAGAATTACCGGCGATACCGAGTAAACGCTATTTCACCATTGGTGAGGTTAGTGAGCTTTGTGCTGTTAAAGCACATGTGTTGCGTTATTGGGAACAAGAATTTCCTAATTTAAAGCCGATGAAACGTCGCGGAAACCGTCGTTACTACCAACGTCAAGATGTTGTTTTAATTCGTCAAATCCGTAGTTTATTGCATGAGCAAGGCTATACCATTAACGGTGCCCGGCAAAAACTTTCCGGTGAAGAAGCCGTTGTTGATAGTACCCAGGCGAACCAGCTTTCACGCCAACTTATTACTGAACTTGAAGAGCTATTAAAAATTCTAAAAGGCAAATAAGGACTACACAAAGATTTTTTACTAAAATTCTTTTAAGAAAGCGCCAGTGGCGCTTTTTTTTGTGGCTACTAATCCGGGAATTTGAAAGATTTAGGTAAGATAAAAACTCGGGTATCTTCCTCGTAGTTGTCGTTGAGCGTAATACAACACTGCGCTCGATTGAGCTTTAGTGACGGTACTAAGGGCTCTCTATCTTTAATATCAGATGCTTGCAGCAGTGATAACCACTCATGCTTTATTAACAGGTAAAGTGGCTGCTTGTTGCCAAAACCACGTTCAAATTTGTCACCTTGTGTTAGCCAAACTCCCTTGAGATGATTTTCAGTAGCACTAGCGGGTGGCGTTAATAGTTTTTCAAGTCTGAAAGGATAAAATAATCGCCCTTTAATTAAGCAATATTTTTGGTCAATTTTAGTGTTAATCAGTTCTGGATATTTAAGGCTTAATTGCGTTTGATGATCAATTAAGTGTTGTTGTTTTTTGCCGAGTTGATCGTTGGTGTTGGTACCAAACCAACGATAATCATCTTCAAAAGGTGCGCTGCCGAGGTAGAATTTCACGGCTACTTCAAGGTGAATTACCTTTGAAGTTGCTAAGTCTTGAATAATAAAATCAATTTCACCTAAGGTCTGTTTGTCTTTAATTAGCTGAATATTGTGCGCTAACAACGTGTAATTTGGGGATATTTGTAGCCAAAAGTTAATAAATGCTTCAAAGCGATAGCCGAGCCTTTTTGATTTTAGCTCTTCAATCTGTGAGAGCAGCGGTTGCGGGTCTAGATCTAATTTCATCAAGGCAGGTAGACAATCAGTGTATTCTTTTAAACAAAACTCATGATCCAGCCATAGGGTATTGTTTTTCATTCCTGATAAAAGAGGGGGGCTTTCAATTACCCATGCTAAATCTCTTACGATACGATGTTTGAATTGATTGGTCTGCATTAGCGGTTAAGCTTTTTGCCAACATAAGATTCGATTATTAGCAGGCATTGCATAATCGTTTAATAGTTTTAAGTCTTGTTTTTCCGCTAGCTTATTAACCGCTTCAAAGTCTCGGATGGCACTTTGCGGGTTTTGTTGTTTTAACCAATCATCAAACTGTTTGTTACTTTCGCTGGTGTATTTTCCTGCGTAGTTAAAAGGGCCATACAAAATCAATAAACCCTTGGCTGCTAATAACTTGGGCGCGTTTTCAAGAAAGTCGATGACATTTTGCCACGACATAATATGTACCGCATTGGCTGAAAAAATCACGTCAACAATAATTTCTGGCCACTGATCGTTACTTACATCTAATGGAATGGGTGGTGGCGTGTTATTTAAACCTGCCTCATTTAACCAAAGCTTTATCCCTTCATGATATGCGAGTTGATCGCTAGTTTTCCAAATGAGATGAGGCATTTTTTGTGAGAAATAAACCGCGTGTTGGCCAGTGCCACTGCCAATTTCTAAGACGGTTTTTTTATCCTTTAGTAACGGCTGAATAAGCTCCAGTATTGGTTCACGGTTTTGATCACAAGATGCAGAATAGGGCTTTTGTGGATGTATTTTAACGTTTGAATTCATTTGATGCATAGGGATAGTGGAACGTCGCTTTTGTTGTCATGAGGAATGATTTGTGATGTGATTTAGTCAACTTCAATTTCCTTGATTTCAGGATCAGATTCAAAGATTGATCTAAAGAACAACAAACAGGGATCATTTTTAGTCATTTTTTCTTTACCAAGTATTTTCTCAACCAGTGAACGTTGCTTTTCAACTTGAAATACCCATTCTAGTATATGGGGTGAATCATCCCCTTTTTCATAATGAACAGATGCTCCATCATATAACCCCGGCTATTCCATTTTAGAAAACTGTACCAGCCCCAGTCTTCTGCATCTGGTGCAGTAATTTCAATATTATCTTTAGTCCTTTCACGCAGCCAATCCAACAAAGTATAACCATAAATAGGATTTGTTGGGTTTTTCTTTTCATTGGAAACATTAAATTTAGCTGTTTTGAATGAAATTATATGATGCATTAGTTTGCTTCCCTTGGTCTCTTTTCATAACCACCTAGCGTGAGTTGTCGTTTTGAAGTGTAGAAAAAAACTATCCACTTCACGTACTTGTTATATAGCGTCGCGCTCATTACTAAATGCTTCATACTTTTCACCAAATTCTACCTCTAATGCATTGCGAATTAATGCTGGGTAGCAATACCAATATTGTCTTCTTATTGCGTCTAAATATTCTTCATTACCTAATTCTTCTCTAAATATTCGTTGATGAATTATGTCCATTAGCTCTTTGTCACATGCTAATAACCATTTTCTATACTTTTTAAGAAAAAGGCGTAATTGTTTTTTTGTTAAAATTTACCAACTCTTGTCTAACGTCGCCTAAACCTTCTTGTGATGCACAATCATTCTTTTTGGGAAATAGACTAGTCATCATCTTATGTAGAGGGTGTAGGTCATAATCTTCGGCATCAATTAAAGTTCTTTTATTTAGTCGCATAGTTTATTTAGCTATTTAACAATCCTTATAAGGTGATTTAAGTGATTGCATATACTGCGCAACCCCTTGTTTTTCATGCTGGGTGAACTGCTGAACCGAGTCAAAAAAAGGCGAGTTATTTAGCCAGTGACTGGAGCGGGTTAAGGTGGGTATAAAGCCTCTGGCAATTTTGTGTTCGCCTTGTGCGCCTGGCTCAAATACTTGTAATTTGTTATTAATACAAAACTCTATACCTTGATAATAACAGGCCTCAAAATGTAGCTTATCAACTTGCTCAACACAGCCCCAGTGGCGACCATAAAGGGTTGTATTGCTGTGAAACATTAGCGAGCCAGCAATACATTCACCTTGTTCATTATCCGCTAAAATGAGTAATACTTGATCAGGTAGTTTGTGGGCGACTTCTTTAAAGAAGCCTTCATTAAGCGTTGCATGACCATGTTTTTCGGTAAATGTTTGTTGGTAAAAGTGTGTGAAGTCTTGCCAATCCTTATCGCTTGCGGTGTGTCCATTGAGTTGACGTAATTGAATGTTTTGTTGTGTGACCTTTTTTCTTTCTTGGCGGATATTTTTACGTTTCTTTTTATCCAGTTTTGCTAAAAATGAATCAAAGCTATTATAGTTTTGATTGTTCCAATGGAACTGGCAATCATGGCGGCTTAAGAGGTCAAACTCATTTTGTTGAGCTTCCATCCAGTCTTGCTCGATCTTAAGGGGGAAAAGGCAATGGAAACTACTGTAATTTTGCTGTTGAGCAAACTGTTGAATGGTTTTGATTAGTAATGGAAAAACCAGCTCTTGATCTCCCTCACGACATAACAGTCGTTGCCCACTAGCAGGTGTGTAAGGAATGCTAGAAACCAGTTTAGGAAAATAGGCTAATTGATTGCGCTGGTAGGCATCTGCCCAAGCATGATCAAACACAAATTCCCCATATGAATTAGTTTTGCTATAAAGTGGCATGGCACCAATCAATTTGCCATCCTGCTGGATGCTGATATGGCAGGGTCGCCAACCAAATGCATCACTCACACAGTCGTGGTTTTCTAATGCCGATAAAAACTCATGGCGCAGGAAAGGATTATTGTCTTTTACTAGGGCATTCCAATCCTTTGCGGGGATTTGTTTTATTTTAGAGTGAATATTAATCTGCATTTGTTTTATTATAAGGTTTTTAGATGTGCAAAGAAATTAGACTGTAAAAGATTAAGGCTTTGAAAATAATTAAACACACAGAACATAAAAAGTTTTTACTTTTTATAAGAGCAATCCTTAAGTTGGTAGTCCAAGTGCTTATTTTTTCCGTTCTTTTATTGTTTTTGGTTTTGTTTGTTCTACGTTGGTTGCCTCTACCCACCTCATCTTTTATGTTACAGTCTAAAACTGAAACGCATTATCAGTGGGTTAGTTGGGATGACATTTCCCCGCAATTCGTAATCGCGGTTATTGCCGCAGAAGATCAACGTTTCCCCCAACATTGGGGGCTTGATACCGTTGAGCTAAAAAAAGCATTTACAGAAAAGCGGCAACGCAAAGGCAAGGCTACACCACGCGGCGCGAGTACCATTACTCAGCAAGTTGCTAAAAATTTATTCTTGTGGAATGGGCGTAGCTATACGCGAAAAGCTATTGAAGCCATCCTTGCTGTAGCTATCGAATTAACCTGGCCTAAAAAACGTATTTTAGAAGTGTACTTAAATATTGCACAATTTGGTGATGGTATTTTTGGGGTATCAGCTGCGAGTAATGCGTTTTATCAACAGCAGCCAGGTGAACTAACGCGTCAGCAGTCAGCAATGCTAGCGTCAGTATTACCGCGACCTGCAATCTCAAATGTGAATAAGCCTGATACGCGTTTAATTAGCAAACAACGATGGGTTTTAAAACAGATGAAGCAACTGGGTGGTTTGAATTATCTTAAAAAGCTATAAATGACGGTTAAATGGGTTTATTTTTTCAATATAGTAAAAGACTATTTTTTACCATGCATTTCATGGTTAAACTGCTAACATGTAGAGTTTCTCATAAAACAATCATGTTGAGTTTGTTTGAAATATAAAATAGAGTGTCGTAATTAAGTTAACAATAAGTCGGGCTATGAAAAAACTAATTCCAACAATATTAGTGGCGTTAATGCTACAGCCTTTGTCTGTTCACGGTAAATCAAAAAGTGGCTTACAGCGTTTTTCGCAACTTCATAATGCTGGGCTACTGGTGGTTAATCAGCAGGGTGTAGCACGTATTTCTCGGCGTCCAAATCAGCCTTTTATTCCTGCGTCAACCACAAAGCTGGTGACGGCTTGGTTGGCACTCACTCACTGGGGGGAGAATCATCGTTTTAAGACTGATTTTTATTGGTCGCCACAAACGCGTACTTTAAGCATCAAGGGCAGTGGTGATCCGTTTTTAGTTTCTGAAGAAATTCAAAATATTGCTTATCAGTTAAAGCAACGTGGCATTAAACAGGTGGATACACTTGTTTTAGATAACTCTTTTTTCGCATCGCATTTGGTGATGCCGGGCACGGGTAAAACGAATAACCCTTATGATGCCGTACCCTCCGCATTATCGGCGAATTTTAATACCGTCTACTTAAAAAAGAAGCGTGGTAAAATTATCTCGGCAGAACCGCAAACCCCGCTTACACCTTATGCTTTAAAAATGGCTAAGCGCTTTAAACGTGGTAAGTTACGGGTAAATACGGGGCGCAACCCGCGAGATGCTGAGCATTACTTTGGTGAAATATTTCGTGCCATTATGCATATTGAAAGCGCAAAGATAGTGGCAGGTAAAGTGCCTAATCAGCCACCGTTTTATACTCATAAGAATAGCAAAACTGTGGGTGAAATGATTCGTCCTATGCTTAAATATTCAACCAATTTTATTGCCAATCAACTTGCTTTGAAAATGAGTGCTGAAGCGTATCAACAGCCCGCTAATGCGAATGATGTGGCGCGTTATTATCAAGAAAAACTGAGTCAGCACTTTGCCTGGAAAAATTTCACCCTAAAAGATGGCGCTGGCTTATCGCGCGCCAACCAACTTTCACCACAGCAACTGATTGATCTTTTAAATGATTTTAAACAGTGGAAGCATCTACTTCCAGAAATTGAGAAACATGTTTTTGCGAAGTCGGGTACATTAAACAAAGTCAGTACCTTAGCAGGTTATATTGATCATAAAGGTCAACTAGAGTCATTCGCGTTGATGATGAACCAAAGTGTGCCACATAAACTTCGCAACCGTATAGCTAAAGAATTGGCTCGTCGGTAGAATATTGCACTTTTTAGCCATAAAAGTTGATTTTTAGCATATTTATTTGTTGCTTAGCACAGTATTATGCGCCCTTTAAATAGGAGCTTGTCAAATGAGTGACTTTCCAATTCCTGTTGTTGCAGAATCTGTCAATATACATCCTCGCTCTGTTAAAGGGCGTTTTCGTTCCTTTAAGTCACTTATTCTTTATGTAGGCTACGCTGTTTATTTTCTTTTACCGTGGATTCCTTGGAGTCGTCCAATAGGTGCTAATCAAGCAGTGCTGTTTGATATGACTGCACGCAAATTTTATATTTTTGGCTTAACTGTTTACGCTCAAGATATTTTTTGGCTCGCTGCGTTGCTATTTTTAGCGGCCGTTGTTTTATTTTTCTCGACAGCATTGGTTGGTCGCGCATTCTGTGGTTACTTTTGTTTTCAAACCTTATGGACAGATGCCTTTCGCGAAATAGAAAAATTTATTCAGGGTGATCGTGTTAAACGTGTCCGATTAGATAAGCAACCTTGGAACTCAGAAAAAATAACTAAAAAAGGCTTGACCCATTTTTCTTGGTTATTTTTATCATTATGGACAGGCTTAACCTTTGTTTTATATTGGGGGTACGCGCCAGAATTAACCAAGAACTTTTTTACCGGAAATGCGCCCTTCGTTGCCTACGGTACGGCGCTCGGTTTAATGGCGACTACTTATATTGCAGCTGGACTGATGCGTGAGAAAGTCTGTCAGCACGTTTGTCCTTATGCTCGTTTCCAAAGCGTCATGATTGATAAAGATACATTGGTTCCTAGTTACGATCCTGAGCGAGGTGAAGGCAAACAAGGGCGCGCAAAGCCTGTTAAAACTTTAAAAACATTGGAAGCACGTAAAGATGCTGGGGTTGGAGATTGTGTTGATTGTGGTCTTTGTGTGCAAGTATGTCCGGTTGGTATTGATATCCGTGACGGTATGCAATATGCCTGTATTCAATGTGGATTATGTGTTGATGCTTGTGACACGATTATGGATGCGCGGGGCTGGGACAGGGGCTTGATTCGCTATGAATCTGAAAATGGTTTAGAGCATGGTAAAACTCACTTTTTTAAACTTAGAACCTATGGTTATGGATTAGCTACTTTGGGAGCTATTGGCTTTTTAGTCTGGAGCATGAGCGGTCATAAGATTATTGAAAGTACCGCGCGTCAAATTCGTAGCCCACTTTATGTGACCTTGAGTGATGGCAGAATCATGAATAAATATGAGCTTAAGGTGGATAATAAATCAATGCTCAACTCAAGTTTTGATTTATCCTTACAAGGCTTAGATGGAGCAGAGCTTGATATGGGCGCGATTAGTGATGTTTCACTTCGCCCCGATGAAAAACAACGCCTATTGATAAAAATTCGTAGAACGCCAGTGAGTGGTACGTCTAAAAGTACTCATTTTAAATTTGTGCTCACGCCCAAAACAGGTGAAGTAAAGGAAAAAATATTTATAGACTCGCAATTCATCACTCCATAGGTTAAGTTCTATCCATGAATAATTACCCGTTAGTAACTACATTAGGTTTAGGCTCTTTACTGGCCTTTTTTCTATTTTTTGTTTTCTTTAAACTGATCCGTTTGGGTGGGAAAATGTCTGCGCTGGCAACAGCTGCTTGCATGCTTGTGGTCTATGTACCGTTAGCCGTTATTTACTGGGCCGGGATTGACGTATTTGCGATTCACTTTGCGTTTTATATGATGATTCCCTACGGTCTTGGCATTATTACTGGAGTGCATGAAGAGCGTCGTGAAAAAGAAGGTGAGCTTAAAAAAGGAGTGCATTGGATACCCGCTTTAATTATTGTGTTTTTTCTTTCCATTTCGGTTGTGGATAGTTTTATTATTTCTTCAGCGACCAGTGGTTTAGATCATTCGCTGGCAAAGGTGTTGTTACCCAAAGCAAAAAGCGATGAGATCAGCGGCAATATTAGCTCACAGTTTACGGGTGCCGTTTCAAATAATAATCAAGATGAAGAAAAGCAGTTTGATGAATATGTGGATAAGCTGAATATCCAAAGAAAACGAGGATGGAAAATTACGGGTAAATGGGTAAACCCGCCACCGATGGTCAACCAGCCTGCAATATTCACCTTTACGGCTAAAGATAAAGATGGTGTAGCAATCAAAGGTGCAACTGTAACGACTGATTTTAGACGTGCATCGGATATGAAAAAAGATACCTTCGTTACTTTTACAGAGGCAGCTAACGGCATCTACTCTGCTTCTATTACTTTACCGCTTGCAGGTTGTTGGGATATGAAAGTGTTAGTTAAAAAGGGCGGTGATGAGCATGAAATTAAAGGCCAAACTGAAATTTCAACAATTGTTGATGGCAAGGTAGTGACGCCTGAATGTCTGGAAGGTGCACCTGAGTTAGACGACCGCTAGTTTAATTTTGATGCATATTCTGCCATGAGCCAAGATTGCTTTCATTGTGGCTTGCCGGTTCCCAAAGGCGCTACTTATAGTGTTGAGGTTGATAATAAAAAACAACCTATGTGTTGCACAGGTTGCCAAGCAGTAGCACAGACTATTGTCGATAATAATCTTACCGCTTTTTATAAGCATCGCACTGAAAAATCAAATAAGCCAAGTGATCTAATCCCCGCTGAATTACAGGTGTATGACAACGACGCACTGCAACAAAGCTTTGTTACCTTTGATAAACATAATTCATCTGCTTCAATCCGCGAGGCATCCTTAATTTTAGAAGGCATCGTCTGTGCTGCCTGTGTTTGGCTGAATGAGCATAATGTAAAGTCATTGGCAGGAGTACTTGATTTTCGCGTTAATTATTCAACCCACCGAGCTAGCCTAAAATGGGATAACGATAAAATAAAACTTAGCGATGTGCTTAAAGCCATAGCAGATACGGGCTATAACGCACATCCGTTTGACCCAGCTCGCTTAGAAACCTTACACAAACAAGAAAAGTCAGCGGCGCTTCGGCGTATCGCGGTGGCAGGTATTGGCATGATGCAGGTGATGATGCCAGCCATTGCTATATACATTGGTGAAGGTTCTGATATGTCAGAATCCATGTTGCATTTTTTGCGTTGGATAAGCCTTGTTGTTACAACGCCCGTGGTTATTTATTCAGCCAGTATCTTTTTTAAATCGGCTTATCGTGATTTAAAACGCGGTATTTTTGGTATGGATGTTCCTGTCTCGCTCGCCGTTGGCAGTGCTTATTTGGCCAGTGTTTGGGCAACCTTGACAAATACCGGAGAAGTTTATTTTGATTCTGTGGTGATGTTTACCTTCTTTTTATTACTAGGTCGTTTCCTTGAAATGGGTGCTCGCCACAAAGCAGGGCAAGTGGCCGATGCCTTAGTGAGGTTGCTACCTGCTACTGCAACCCGCCTTGATGAGACGCAAGATGGTCAAACAGTGCAGACAGTAATAGCTGCTAATGAGCTGGCTTTGGGTGACAAAGTATTAATTAAGCCCGGTGAAATTATCCCCGCAGACGGTGCTGTTATTGAAGGTACGAGCAGTGTCAATGAATCTTTATTAACAGGAGAGAGCTTGCCTTTAGCCAAACAAACGAACGATAAACTCATCGCAGGTACGGTTAATATCGAAAGCCCATTAACCCTACAAGTGAAGAAACTGGGCGATAGTACTCAACTATCGTCGATTATCCGATTATTAGATCGTGCCCAAAGTGAGAAGCCTAACTTGGCTAAATTTGCTGATAAAAGTGCCGGCTGGTTTGTACTGTTGTTGTTATTGATTGCGATATCTGTATTTGCTTATTGGTGGTTTGTTGAGCCGACTCAAGCATGCTGGATCGCATTATCTGTACTCGTTATTACTTGCCCTTGTGCGCTATCGTTAGCCACACCGGCGGCATTAACGGCTTCCACCGGGAATCTTACAGAAAAAGGCGTGCTAACTACTCGTGGTCATGC
>Ga0256840_1001070_pt1 | contig 26560 bp, 23 predicted proteins | sample 355202metaG_FD_185969 | JGI IMG/M metagenome (GOLD analysis project Ga0256840, IMG submission 185969) | Hydrothermal vent microbial communities from Mid Atlantic Ridge, Atlantic Ocean - 355-202 | ecosystem: Environmental > Aquatic > Marine > Hydrothermal vents | place: Atlantic Ocean: Mid... | reverse complement strand
AACGCTTGGAGGAAACTTCCGTTTTTTTGTAAACGTTGTAAAGTCCAAAAAGCATTGAGGGAACCCCGCCCACTTCAATGGAGGCGGCTATCCAATTTTGTTTTGAGCTCAAGATAATCACCCAAGCGGGTACGCCGAGAATATAGATTAACCACCCCGCAAGTTTGAGTACCCTTTTGAACTTTTTGGGCCTGCCCTCAGCGAGGGCAAGTAGAATTTTATTGGTGAGATAAAAGCCCCCACCCCAAATCTGGAGAAATAGATTCATAAAATTATGTCTATACACTAACGGTTCATGATAACCGGCGGCGACGAGAACTTGCGTGACCCACCGCAATTTGGATTTTGCTTTTCAATTTAAAACAGATGTATTTTCCGTCCGGTTGATTAAGTTGTTAGCTTTTTCAATTTCTAAGGTTTCAACTTCTTTTAATGATCTACCTGATTTACTTTTCCACTCTAGTAAACCATTTGCACTGCGCCCCATGATAACTGCTGCTGCAGCTGAAGGACTGCTAAATAAAACATCTTCAGACAAAAGTAGTTTACCTTGTTCTTCAATAACGCTTTCACCGTTTACCAATTCTTCTCTGAGCGCATCAAACCCTCTTGGGAACGAGGGCACAGTGGTTGAAGCCATTTCAGTTCCTTTAAAGACCACAAAGCCATCCGTGGTTCTTTTTCCTCGACCCGTGGCACCTCTCGCACCTTTTAAGAATAGCTCTTCCGTTTTAATATTTTCGTCGGACTCTGTCCTGACCAATGGCTCAAATACTTTAAAATTCATTGTATTTATGAGCATGCGTACATATTCAATAAACTCTTCCATTTCGGCTTGATCAGATTCGGAAATAGACGACTTGGTGGGCGTGTTACCATTTTCTATTTGAAATCTTCCGGCTTTCGTTGCCAATTCGTACAGTCTGGACTCAAGGTACTTAATATGGGCCTTATTCAGATTTTCATCTTTGCTTATGAATACAACAGCCTCGTTCCAAAATTCCTTTTCTGATACGTGTTGAACTAAACGGCTATAAATGTTTTCCGCTTCACCTATGTATGCTCTCGACTTTCGTGAAGATGATTCAGGGCGTCCAAACAGTATGTAAACAGCTGTGCTTTTCAATTCAGGACGATCAGCGCAATCTTTAACTTTCCCTCTTGGTATTCGATATGCCTTGCCTGTCCAGTTGGAAAGCTCACAAATCATTCTTCCTTCTGGGTCTGCGTCCATAAGAAACAATTTTATGGTTTTCCCATACCTTGTTTGAAACATGTAAATCCTTTTATGAAGCTAACGGTTCATGATAACCGGCGGCGACGCGAACTTGCGTGACCCACCTCAATTTTGATTTTCAATTTAAAACAGACGTATTTTCCGTCCGGTTCATTAGTTTGTTATATGCTTTGTTCTTTGAACCGTTCGGATTTTCTGAAAATTTCAAGTTTCTCGTAAATTGAGTAAATTTCTTCTACAAGTGGTTCGATCTTTAATTTTTGACCGAGGATTTCGAAGGTCGCAGTGTCGATAAAATACGCTCGAAAAAAATGGTTCTTAACGCCATTTCTGTCCGGCTCTGGACCAATATATTTATTTAAGAAAAACCCAACTTCTGGTTTTTGAAAATAAATATCTAGTTTTTCATCAAAGTGTTCGATTGCATTTCTTAATGTTCTGTTTTTTAGTGGGCTATTCTCGTTAACTTCGAATACTTCACGTAGATATTTGGCTCTTTTTTTATGTATTTTTTGTTCACCTGCTTGAGATGGCCAGAAAAATCTTGATAACGAAGCTCCTTGAGAAATGATATTTTGAAGATTGTTTAAGATAGAATTCATACATTCATCAATGATATCAGCGTTCTCTTTCTTTTGAGCCGCGTCAAAAATGGTATTAATGTCTTCAATTGAATCCATTGCAGATTCGCAATTGAACAACATGCCAATTATAAAAAATGCTTCGCAATGTGGTTGGATCGCGTAGTTTTCCATGATTTTCGCATATAACATTGTTGATATGTGGAAAAATTTCCACATATTACGTTCTATAGAATGGACAATATTCCACTTATCGGGATATTATCCAATAAACATGGACATTGATTTCCATGTTTGCCTAATTCAATATTTTCCACTTATTGAGACATTATGGGGTAAATATGGAAAATATCCCGCGGTTTCATCCCAATCCTGATTTCAAATTAATGGATCAGGTGCGTGAAACATTACGTTATTTTCACTATGCTTATCGTACAGAACAATCCTATTGTCAATGGATTGTTCGTTATATCCGCTATTGTGGCGGCACCACTCATCCCGCTAAACTTGGCGCTGCCAATATCGAGCGGTTTCTCTCATCTCTTGTTATTGAGGGCAAAGTTTCTGCGGCAACCCAGAAGCAAGCGCTCAACGCCCTGATTTTTCTCTACAATAAAGTACTCAATATTCCTGTTGATGACAAAATTGCCCCGGTACGCTCCAAAAAAGGGAAACGACTGCCGACAGTACTGACCAAGGAGGAAGCGACCTGCCTGTTACGCGCAATGCAGGGGACACACGCCTTGATGGCCAAGCTCCTTTACGGTTCGGGGCTACGATTGATGGAATGTGTGCGCTTACGAATTCAGAATGTAGATTTCGGGCAGAACCACCTTTACATCCGTGATGGCAAAGGGGGGAAGGATCGCATCAGTCTGTTACCGCAAGATCTGAGCGCAGAACTGCGCAATCAGATAGAACGCGTTAAGCTATTGCATCAACAGGATGTTGCCGAAGGCTTTGGTTCGGTCTATCTACCTGATGCGCTTGATAAGAAATACCCTAATGCCGCCAAAGAGCTTGGCTGGCAATACGTTTTTCCCGCGCGCAATCGCTCTATCGATCCCCGCTCTGGTGAAGTTCAGCGTCATCATGTCATGGAATCTGGTTTGCAAAAGGCGGTTAAGACAGCGGTGCGCAAAGCAAGGATAACTAAACGTGCCAGTTGCCATACGTTACGCCACAGTTTTGCCACTCATCTTTTGGAGAATGGTTGTAATATACGGGTCGTGCAAGAACTGATGGGTCACAGTGATGTTAAGACAACGGAAATTTACACCTATGTGATGCAAAAAGATTTCAAAGCGGTGCTAAGTCCATTGGATAGCCTTAGCCTTTAAACTCAGAAGTTCACCCATTTTTTACCTTCTAACCGGGGACTCCTGTATTTTGACCCTCCGATCCCGCGTGACGCAGCCGGAAATGGGGAATGGCGTTGCGATCAGAACGGCAAATGCTTGAGACGTTAGCCGAGTTTTTGCCGATCCGCATAAGCCATGCTCCGTTTCCGGGAACCCGAAGGGCAAGGAGGTCAGGCGTCTTTCTTTGCTTTGTTTCTTTGGATGCACAAAGAAATGCAGGCGCCGGACGGGGACGCAGCCCCGCGAACTTGATTTTATTTTGCAAAAGGTAAGAGTCACAAACCAGGATGTTAGCTATTGCGACTTCAAAAAAAGAGTTGTCCGTATTATTTCAATAAGTTATCCGGTTCTTATTCGTTTTTTGGGGTAAACTCCTGTTAAACTGGATTGATAGATAGCTCCAATTCTGGAACAATGCAGGGCTCAGCTTTATGAAGATATGCTGAAAACACCCCCCTCATCCGGCCTACGGCCACCTTCTCCCTCATGGAGAAGGATTGAATCAGGACAACATATTTCTATGGAACAAGAGATTCAACAAAATATCCGCAATGCCACTGTCCACAGTTTTATTGATGGCGTCACTGCAAGCCAGCAGACAGTTGAAGTCCTGGGGTTACATGGGTCGGCAGATGCTTACCTGCTGGCACAGCTTCTCAAATCCAGCTCTAAACTGCTGGTGATCCTTTGCGCCGAACTGGAGCCGGCACGCCAACTGGTTGCCGAACTGCAATTTTTTCATCCTCGGGTCAATGATATCGCCCTGCTGCCACATTGGGAACTGAATCCCTACGATCCCCTGACCCCACATCCAGAACTTGAAGCAATCAGGATGACGACCCTTGCAGCGCTAAATCAAGGAAAACTTAAAGCGTTGGTATTACCGGTTCGCTCGCTGCTGCAGAAGGTGATCCCCCGCCAGATTTTGCACAATATCTCTCTGGAACTGCTGGTCGAAGAGGAATATGAACGCAAGCAACTGCTCAATTCACTGACCCAACTTGGCTATCAACCCGTTCCGCTGGTTGAAGAACGGGGGAGTTTTGCGGTGCGGGGAGACATTATCGATCTGTTTCCACCCGATGCGCAACAGCCGATCCGACTCGATTTTTACGGTGACTTTATAGAGAAGATGCGCCCTTTTGATCCGACCAGTCAGCGTTCCGGGGATACGACCCTGAAAGCTCTGACCCTGATCCCACCCAGAGAGATGATTCTTCACGGTGCGTTTTTGGAAACATTGGGGCAAAATCTTAAAGAACGTTGCGATGAGCTGTCAATCCCGCGAACCGACCGTGAAGCGATCATGACGGAACTGCGGGAGGGGATCCTTTCTCCGGGACGGGCATTTCTCCTCCCGTTTAACTACCCGGAACTTGATCCTCTGCAACAATATCTCGATAACCACCGTCTGATTCTGATCGATCCCCCTGCCATTGAGCAGGAGATTGACCAGTTTCATCGTGATATCCGCGATGGAGAAGCGCGAATGCTCGAACAGGGGCTCCCCCACGCCCGCCGCCAATCCCTCTATCTTGAGCCAGACCAGCTGCAACCACTGCTACAAAATCACTTACGGATTGAAATATCACGCTTGCAGGTGATCCAGTTCGATGATGAGCGGCTACGTTACCATTTCAGTTGCCAGAGCAATGGTTCCCTGCGAGCAAAACCAGACTCAGCTCACGATGGCCTTGAACCGCTTTTAGAACGCCTGCAGAACACCAAAAAAGAACACGGGAAAACCCTGCTGGTCTGCCATCAACAGAGTCAGGCCGAACGGTTACAAGAACTCCTCGCAGCACATGGGGTTGATCTCGATATCGATCTACATCTAAAGCTGTCTGATTTGACCACAGAAATACCAAAATTAACTGTTGGTGAATTAAATGAAGGTTTTTTTCTGCCCGGTGAGAAGCTGAATATTATCAGCGAAGAAGAAATCTTTGGTCGCCGCAGCCATCGACAGAAAAAAACTGGTCGCCAGCGCGCGCGACAGTTAATGACCCGTTTGGCAGAGTTAAAAAATGGTGATTTCATTGTTCATACCGACCATGGAATCGGTCGCTACCTTGGATTAACTCACCTGCAAACCGGAAACGTTGAAGGTGACTTTTTAAACCTTCAGTATGCTGGAAACGACAAGCTTTATCTCCCTATTGAGCGGATTGAAAAGGTTCAGAAATATATAGGGGGCGAAGGCTATGTCCCAAAACTGGATAAAATGGGTGGGCAGGGTTGGGAAAAAGCTCATCTCAAAGCCCGTGCTGCCGTTGAAGAGTTGGCGCGACAACTACTGGAACTTTATGCAAAACGGGAACTCCGCCAGGGCTTTGCTTATTCCCCCCCAGATCAGTTGTTCCGTGAATTTGAAGCAACCTTTCCCCATGAAGAGACACTGGATCAACAACAGGCAATTGACGACATTCTGGAGGATATGCAATCAACCAAACCGATGGATCGCCTGATCTGTGGCGATGTCGGTTACGGAAAAACTGAAGTTGCCCTGCGTGCCGCGGTCAAGGCGGTATTGGACAGCAAACAGGTTGCCGTTCTGGTGCCAACTACGGTTCTGGCAAGCCAGCATTTAGAAAGTTTTCAGCAGCGGCTCCACGATTTTCCCATCCGGGTCGAAATGGTTTCACGCTTCCGCTCTACAGCCGAAAATCGAAAAACCCTGCAAGCTGCGGCAGCGGGGAAAATTGATATTTTGATTGGGACGCACCGGTTGCTGCAACGGGATGTCCGGTTTAAGGATCTGGGTTTATTGGTTGTTGACGAAGAGCAGCGCTTTGGGGTCAGCCACAAGGAGAAACTGAAACAGTTGCGGGCTGAGGTTGATATCCTCACCCTGACCGCCACCCCGATTCCTCGTACTCTCCATATGAGTATGACCGGGATGCGCGATCTGTCAGTGATTGAAACTGCTCCGGTTGATCGCCTGGCAATCCGTACTTATGTGACCCGTTTTGATGATGAACTGATCCGTCAGGCGATCTTGCGTGAACTGCGCCGGGGTGGTCAAGTCTACTTTGTCCATAACCGGGTACAGACCATTGATGCCATGGCAGAACAGTTACGCCAATTGATTCCTGAAGCGACTGTTGCTGTCGGTCACGGGCAGATGGCGGAAAAAGAACTGGAACAAGTGATGCTCGACTTTATCGCTGGAAAAAGTAACTTGCTGGTCGCTTCAACCATCATCGAAAACGGTCTGGATATTCCCCGTGCCAACACAATTATTGTGAATCGAGCCGATCGTTTTGGCCTGTCACAACTCTATCAGTTGCGGGGACGGGTTGGCCGCAGTGACCGCCGTGCCTATGCTTACCTGCTGATCCCAGGAGAGGCGGCTTTGACCCGGGATGCGCGAGAACGGCTACGAATTTTGCAGGAACTCACCGAGTTAGGGGCTGGTTTTCGGATTGCCAGTCATGACCTGGAACTGCGGGGTGCCGGTGATCTGCTCGGTGGTAAACAGTCAGGTCCGATTGCAGCCATAGGCTTTGAACTCTATACCGAACTACTTGAAGAAACCATCGACCGTCTTCGTGGTAAAGAGCGTGAAGAGCGAGTTGATCCGGAGATCCGCCTTGGACTGTCAGCCTTTCTAGCAGAAAAATATCTCCCCGATCCTAATCAACGGCTACAGTTCTATCAACGGATGGCCGGAGCTGAAAATGAAGAAGAACTGTTTGATCTGGTCGAGGAACTACGCGATCGCTATGGCGAACCTCCGCATGCGGGAGAGATTCTGATTGCCACCATGCGGCTACGGATTCTGTTGAAAAAACTCTGTGTTGAACTATTGGAATATGACAATAAGCGACTCAGTTTATTGTTTCATTCCTCGACAAAAGTTTCTCCCAACCTGATCCGCCAACTGGTCACTGAGCAACCGGATAAATATCGCCTGGGAGCCGATTTCAAACTCAGCATTGAGCTGGGTCGTTTACCCCCTGGAGAGCTGCTGGTCAGGGTAAGAAAAGAACTACAACAGTTTTTCTGACCATGATAACCTTGACGATCTAGCCATCCTCCTCCCTTTCATTCAGTGAGGAATGTGGTAAAGCCTGACATATAAGGATTTTGGTATCTTTGCCATTATATTAACCAGAGTATTGACCCTGTTTGTTTTGTTGTTGCTGTTATCCTGTCAACAGCAACAACAGGAGCAGCAACCCCTCCCTCCATTATTGGAAGTGGGACAACGGCAATTGACCCTGCAACAATTTGAGCGGGAGATGAAGAACACCTACCCCGACATTTCCGGTCTGACCGATTCAGAACAGCTCCTGCTCCAAGGGCAACTTCTCAAACAACTGATTGAGCGCGAGTTGATTCTTGGAGAGGCAAGCCGCTTAAATGTCCAACTGACACCAGACGAACTGGATGCCGCTATGGCGGAGGTGCGTGGTGGCTACAGTAAAGAGGAATTTACCAAAGTTCTGGCGCAGACGGATAATACCCCGAAGAGTTGGATTGCAGCTTTAAAGCTGCACTTATTAACGACCAAAGTGAGTGCGGCAGCACTGGTCTCCCAGGTGCAGGTAAGTGACAAAGAGACCGAAAGCTACTATAAAAACCATCGGGAGGAATTCCGACGACCGGTTGAAATACGTGCCCGACAAATGCTCTTTAAAACTCGCGCTGAAGCAGTTAAAGTTCTGAAGTTGCTCAAGAGTGGTGGTGATTTTGCCAGCTTGGCGCGGAAATACTCACAGTCACCGGATCGGGAAAATGGTGGAGCCCTGGGTTATTTTTCTGCTGGTCAATTACCCGTTGAATTCGATAAGGTGTTGTTCAAACTTCCAGTTCGACAAGTCAGCGATCCAGTTGAAAGTCCTTATGGCTTCCATCTTTTTCTGGTTGAACGAAAACGCAAAGCGGGGCTGCGCCCCTACGCAGTGGTTAAAGATGAAATCGTGGCAAAACTCTATCAGCAGAAAGAAGAAGTTGCCTTTCATCTCTGGCTGGAGAATTTAAAGAAAACAACGGTAACAAAGATCAACTGGGAGCTGCTTCAACCAGAATCTAAAAAGTGATAATCTAGGGAGGCTGTCCGGAATGGTGCTAGTTTAAGGAAATTTCCAGCAAAAACGGGACGGTTCCCGCATGGGGGCTGTCCCAGGCTTTTGCGGTGCAAACCACCGCAGTTCTTCGTGGCTCGTAACTTCGGGACAGGCTCCTGATATGTATATACTCTGGCCTTCTTCTGATTTTTTTATCTAAAGGATTTATCTTTATGAAACGTATTCTTTTTTGTCTGTTTTTCTCTCTGCTTCTGGCTGTCACTCCAGTCACGGCAAAAACCCTCAGTAAGATTGCCGCTGTTGTCAATGATGAAATGATCAGCACATTTCAACTGGATAAAGCTGTAGTTGCTGCTCTGGCGCAAAATCCCAACAAAAATCAGCTGACCCCCGCTCAGTTCGATCAGATGAAGGTTCAGATTCTTAACAGAATGATCAATGACAAACTCCTGGAGCAGCGAACTAAAGAGCTGGATCTGAAGGTTTCTGATCCAGAATTGAACAGTGCTATTGAAGATGTGCAACGTAAAAACGGATTGACCGCCGAAACTCTGGAAACAGCCCTGACAGCCCAGGGGCTGACCATGTCAGGATATCGGGACAAAATCAAAAAAGAAATCCTCCGTTATAAATTATTGAGCCGTGAAGTTAATTATAAGGTTCTGGTCACCAGTAGCGAGGTTCGAGACTACTTTGATAAACATATTGACGAATACACCGTTGAGCCAAAAATCCAAGTCAACCGGATCAGCTTTAAAATCCCCACTGGCAACGCAGAGAAAATGGCTGAATTCCATAAGCGGGTCGATACCAGCCGTAAGCTGCTCTTAAATGGAGAAGAGTTTAATAAAGTGCTTGAAGCTCAAGGTGACTCTGCCAGCGGTGGCGATATGGGCGAGCTGGTCGAAGCAGATATGGCGAAGCCCTTGCAATCGGCTCTTGCTGGACTAGAGCCTGGAGAAGTCAGTGAGCCAGTTGAGATAAACGGGAAGATCCACATCTTTCAAGTAACCAAACGAATCGGCAACGACAGTGATCCCTTTAGCAGTGTCAAAGCTGAAATTGAAGAGAAACTGAAACGAGAGAAAACCGATGCGCGTTTTGAAGAATGGCAAAAAGAGCTGCGCGACAACGCTCACATCGAAATCCGGATTTAACTTCACGGGGGAAAATGTAACTATTCAGCAAAACCGGGACTGTCCCCGCATGGGGGCTGTCCCAGGCTTTGCGGCGCGACCCGATGCAGTTTCATAACCGCAAAACCATTTCCACACCAGAAAAATTGACAATTTTACCACAATGTGTATCATCGTGCGTACAAGGAGGTGTATTATGCGAACAAACGTGGTGATAGATGATGATCTGCTTGATGAAGCGGTCAAATTGAGTGGTGCAAAAACCAAAAAAGAGGTGATTGCCCGTGCCCTTTCGGAATTTGTTGCAACTAGAAAGCGAAGCAACCTGCTTGATCTGGAAGGAAAAATCGAATTTGATGCTGATTACGATTACAAGTTGATGCGAGAAAGCGGATGATTCTTGTTGATACCTCGGTTCTTATTGATCTGTTTAAAGGTAACCGCAATGTTGCGGTTGACAGTCTCCGTGAGATTATCAACCAGCAGATCCCTTTCGGGATTACTTCAGTCATTTATCAAGAGATTTTACAGGGAGCAAAAAACGAAAAAGAGTATGCCACCCTCAACCGCTACCTTTCGACCCAACGCTTTTTTTACCCACAGAATCCGGTCGACTCTTACGCAGCCGCCGCCAGAATCTTTTATACCTGCCGTATAAAAGGTGTCACCATTCGCAGCACTATCGACTGCCTCATCGCCCAGATTGCTCTGGAACACGAACTCTTGTTGTTGCATAACGACAAAGATTTCACTGCCATGGCTCCATTGATCGGGTTGCGGATTTATCAGAGATCTTGAGAGGGTTAGACTTGTCAGCGGTTGATAGTTTGTGTGACTACTTTTTGCCCACTCCTGTTGCTGTGTTTTGTTCAAATATATCCGCAATCGTATCGAAAAAGTCCATGCTCAGCGATCCAGCCAAGTTGACCCAAAGCACTCAGTGCGTGGAAGTTTCTCTCATCACATTTCGGACCAAGCCAAATTTCTGGGACAACATAAGAAAAACACTCCCTAGTGTCACGTCAATCAACAAGTGTCGGATAAAGTCGTGATAGCTTGATGCGAGCGTCCTTAGTCGTAAACTGCCAATTCACCTTGGCTTGCTTGTTGTTTCTGAACCTTTGCCATGTTGGCGACAAAACTGCCATTTTGATCTGGTGGAATTATCCAGCCTTTTTGTCGCCAGGGTTTGATTTCGTTTTTTTTAAAATGCGCCGCACAGCTTCATGTGAAATACCGTCGATATAATTCAGTTCAACCGCTTTGTCCGCCAGCAACCGCAACGACCATCGGGAAAAGCCTTCCGGTGGTTTACTGCAACTCATGGCAACCAGATGAGCCTCAAAATCGCCATCCGTCTTCTTTTGATAAACGCGATCCGCTTTTCTCTTACCCAGCGCAAATTCAAATCCCTCTTCGACAAAACGCTTCTTTACTCGGTCAATTTTTTTCATACTGATGTTCAGAACCCGGGCAATTTCTTCATTGATTGAACGACCGGTTTGAAACTCGCCCATATCACAATCAAGCAAAATCAACGCATTGAGAATTCTCTGCGATTGGTGCCTTCCCTTTGATGTGAGTTCTTTGAGAAGTTTACGTTCTTCCATACTGAGAGCTACAGTATATTTCTTCATAGCCAAACCTCCTGGATTGATTAGGAAGAAATATATCTTGTTTATTAAGACATTTCAAGGTTGACATGACACTAGAGCTTGTTTCTCTGTTCAAACTTCCGCTATACTGTCTCATTACACAAATTGAAAAGCGAGATTTCTGAAAATGCAACCACTCCTTCTCACCATGGGCGATCCAACGGGGATCGGTCCCGAATTGATCATTAAAACTCTGCTGGATCAATCACCTGAGCAAATCAATCGATCTATTCAAATCGTTGGGGATGTTGGTGTTCTCTGTCGAGCTGGAAAAATCTTTGATCGGGAAGGAACTTCCGAGCAGTTGCAAGATGGTCTTTATGCGCTTCATTTTGGGGATAAACGGTTGACAGTCCACTCCTGCTCAGAGCTGGATCTAACCTCAGTTCACTACGGGCAGCCAGATACTGACTGTGGCAAAGCGATGATAGATTATGTTGAATATGCCATCGCCCGCTGTCTCGATAAGTCTGCCGCTGGTATCGTGACTTGCCCGATCAACAAGGCTGCGATTAACGCCGCTGGATACCATTTTCCCGGTCATACAGAATTGCTTGCGCAACGGTGTGGAATTGAGAAGGTTGTAATGATGCTGGCGGGTGAGCGTTTAAAGGTCTGCCTGGTGACCACCCATCTCGCCTACCGGGATGTCCCGGCAAAATTGAGTCATGAGGAAATTCTGCAGACAATTCGGATTACGGCAAAAGCGTTTCGACAGCAGTTTGGCATTCAGCAGCCACGCCTGGCGGTGCTGGCTTTGAATCCCCATGCCAGCGAACATGGTCTGTTCGGTGATGAAGAAGAGAAAATCATCACCCCGGCAATTACAGCGGCCCAGGCCGAAGGGATTGCTGCCGACGGCCCGCACAGTGCAGATACGTTGTTTCATTTTGCCGCAAAAAGGGCTTACGACGCGGTAATCTGCATGTACCACGATCAAGGGTTGATCCCCCTCAAATTGCTCCATTTTGATGATGCCGTCAATGTCACCCTGGGATTGCCGATTGTCAGAACCAGCGTTGATCACGGTACTGCCTATGATTTAGCCGGAACGGGTACAGCGAATACAGCGAGTCTGATTGCCGCTTTGCAGATGGCGGCACAGATGGCAACACCGTAAAAATAAAAGCTTCAACGCTGAGACGGAGAGAAGCAGATGAGAGTCTAAAACTGAAAATATTTTAAGAGCTTAATCCCGAAAAGTGCTAGTTTAAGGATAGATGACAGCAAAAACGGGACTGTCCCCGCATGGGGGCTGTCCCAGACTTTTGCGGTGCGAACCGCCACAGTTCCATGGCTCGTAAACTCTTGGGACAGCCCCCGATAGAGCTGGGGAAAGTCCCGAGATTACTACAAATTGCTTAAACTTAGTGCCATTCGGTTTAATCTCTAAAAGATCTTCTTTGAACCTTGGCGTCCTGGTGGCTAATTTTGATTTTATAATTCTCTTAGCCTGTCTCTCCGCCTCTCCGTTAAAAAAATTGCATTCTTGTCTCTTATTAACTATCGAAAACAGAAATGACTATGATTGATAAAATCAAAATTCGCGGCGCTCGCGAACATAATCTGAAAAATATTGATATCGACATCCCCCGTGATCAGCTGGTGGTTATTACCGGGGTTTCCGGTTCCGGCAAAAGTACTCTGGCATTTGATACCATCTATGCTGAAGGGCAACGTCGCTACGTTGAAAGTCTGTCTGCCTACGCACGTCAATTTCTCGAACAAATGGAAAAACCCGATGTCGATCAGATTGATGGCCTCTCCCCGGCAATCTCGATTGAACAGAAAACCACCTCAAAAAACCCCCGCTCAACGGTTGGTACAGTCACCGAAATTTATGATTATTTGCGACTTCTCTACGCCCGGGTTGGACAAATCCTCTGTCATCGCTGCGGCAACCCGATCCGTTCACAGACGGTTGAACAGATGGTCGATCAAGTGATGTTGTTTCCAGAAAAAACCAGACTCATGGTGATGGCTCCGATTGTCCGCAGTCGTAAGGGGGAATATCGAAAAGAGCTGGCTCAGCTACAGGCAGACGGTTTTGTCCGTATCCGGGTGGACGGTGAGATGTATGAGCTGGGGGACACAATTACGCTGGATAAGCAGAAGAAACACACTTTGGAAGTTGTTGTTGACCGTCTGGTCATGAAGGATGGAATTGAATCGCGCCTGGCTGACTCAATCGAAACGGCTCTACGCTTAGCCGATGGAATGGTGCGAATTGAAATCCCGGAGGGGGAAAGCAAACTGTTTTCGGCAAACTATGCCTGTATCGATTGTGGCCTCTCGTATCCAGAAGTTTCGCCACGAATGTTTTCCTTTAATAATCCCCACGGTGCCTGTCCCGACTGCAGTGGCCTTGGCACCAAGATGTATTTTGATCACGAGCAGGTGGTACCAAATCCCGAATTTTCTTTACGCGATGGTGCAATAGTTCCTTGGGATAGCCGCACCGGTTACTACTATCAAGCGTTACTTGAAGCCCTTTCCATCCATTACCAGTTTGATATCCGCAGCCCCTTTGCCAAACTGCCGGAACGGCTGCAAAATATTATTCTCTACGGCTCTGGCGAAGAAAATGTGCAGTTTTTTTATGATCAGGGTGAGCGACGCCATTTCTATGAGAAGCCCTTTGAGGGGGTGATTCCCAATCTGCAACGCCGCTACCATGAAACCGACTCAGATACGGTCAGAGACAATCTGGAACGGTTTATGAGCATCGTCCCCTGTCCGACCTGCGAGGGGGGAAGATTACGTCCCGAGGCGCTGCATATTACCGTTGGAGAAAAAAACATCCAGCAGGTGACCGATATGTCAATTGCCGCTGCGGAGGCGTTCTTTCGCAATCTGGTTCTGTCTGACAAAGATATGGAGATCGCCCGACGGGTTCTCAACGAAATTCGGGAACGACTCTCCTTTCTCTCCCATGTCGGCCTTGATTATTTGACTTTAAGTCGGAGCGCCGGAACTTTGAGTGGCGGGGAGGGGCAACGGATCCGTCTGGCGACACAAATCGGTTCTTCCCTGACCGGGGTTCTCTATATTCTTGATGAACCCTCAATTGGCTTGCATCAACGCGACAATCAACGCCTACTGATCACTTTGAAGCGGCTGCGTGATCTGGGAAATAGTGTTCTGGTGGTAGAACATGACGAAGAAACGATTACTGCCGCCGACCATGTTATCGATATGGGTCCCGCAGCTGGAATCCATGGCGGCCAGGTTGTCGCACAAGGAACTCCACAGCAGATTCTGGAAAATCCTGACTCCCTCACCGGTGATTTCCTTTCCGGTAAACGGTGCATCACGGTGCCGACGGAGCGCCGTTCAACAAAGCGTTGGCTGGAAATTATCGGCGCCCGAGCCAATAATCTGCAGGAAGTCGATGTCAAAATCCCCCTTGGAGTTCTCACCTGCATCACCGGGGTCTCCGGATCAGGGAAATCCTCCCTGATTATTGAAACTCTCTACAAAGCTCTGGCACAAAAGCTGAACCGTGCGCGGGAAAAATCTGGTCTGGTGAGAGAGATCCGTGGAATGGAGTTGCTCGACAAGGTCATCGATATTGATCAATCACCAATCGGACGGACACCACGCTCCAACCCGGCCACGTATACCGGTGTTTTTACCGATATACGGGATCTGTTTGCCCAGTTGCCGGAAGCAAAAATTCGTGGTTACAAACCGGGACGATTCTCCTTTAACGTTAAGGGTGGTCGTTGCGAAGCTTGTAGCGGCGACGGCATCATCAAAATTGAAATGCACTTTTTACCTGATGTTTATGTTCAATGTGAAGTCTGCAAAGGTGCTCGCTACAATCGCGAGACGCTGGAAGTAAAATACAAGGGGAAGAGTATTGCCGAAGTTCTCGATATGACGGTTAACCAGGCCAGCCGTTTTCTTGAAAATATTCCCAGGATCAGTAGCAAACTGCAGACAGTGCGCGATGTCGGTCTCGGCTATATCAAATTGGGACAAAGCGCTACAACACTTTCCGGTGGCGAAGCACAGCGGGTCAAGCTATCCCGCGAACTTAGTAAGCGAGCAACCGGAAAGACCATCTATATCCTGGATGAACCAACCACCGGGTTGCATTTTGCCGATATCCACAAACTGCTTGAGGTGCTTAATCGGCTGGTTGAAACCGGAAATACGGTGGTAGTTATTGAACACAACCTTGATGTTATAAAAACCGCTGACTACATTATTGATCTTGGCCCGGAAGGGGGAGCTCAGGGAGGAAACATCGTTGCTGCAGGAACACCAGAACAGGTTGCTCAATCACCAGAGTCCTATACTGGAAATTTCTTGAAAACTTGCCTGGATACCGCAAAGGGAAAGAAATAATTGGCCCTGCTATTCAACGCAAAATCTGCATATCCAGACAAATTATGTCGCTAAAATAAGAGCTTAAGCTTTTTTCTAACATGTCGAAAGGAGAATATATATTCATTGGAGAAGAGCTATACCTTCAATATCAGATAGCTTATTTTTTATAAGTCCCGGGGGAGGAAAACCCGTAACTGCCCGTGATAAAAGGCACAAGCATTGCAGTATAAGTAATTGCCAGTAAGTTGGTTCAGTAAAAGGAGTACCCAAATGAAAAGTAAACTATTCACCCTTTTTGTGCTGGTTGCATTTCTCAGCGCATGTGCACCCCACCAGGCACTGATCCAATCTGAGCCTCCGGGAGCTATGGTCACGATTAACGGAACGGAGATCGGAGCAACTCCAGTTCAATATGACTATACTCTCAGCACTGGTCGTCAGCACCAGGTTCAAATTTCCTATCAAGGTTATGAACAAGTTGATCTGACGATTAAAGCTGACAAAACGGACTCTGGAGCCATGAAGCGTTGGCTGATGGCTGGAGTTGTCTGGAGCCCACTCTGGATTGGAACTATTTTCACCAAAAAATTAAAAGAAAGTTACCTGTTTGTGATGAAGCGGAATAATCCTCAGATGACAGCAATGCTTGACTAAAATGGACTCTGTCGGACGATGTCAAACTTTGATTGCAGACTTACTGGCAATCAAAAAGCCAGCCTCAACAGGCTGGCTTTTTGATTTTTCTGGTTATGCACAACACTCAAGCTGATTGGGTATTTCCCCGCCCCTTGTGGGAGGGGATTAAGGGGAGGGGGTATTCATGGTGACCCACCCTCACCCCAGCCCTCTCCCATCAAGGGAGAGGGAGGTTAATTATGAACTTTTTTTTGCTGAAGAATTTACTGGAGCATAATGCATAACCAGATTGGTTTTTTACGTAACCGTTTATCCATTGAGCAGGACAATATCCCGGATTAAACTACGATTAACCAGATAGGAAATTCCCCCGGAGAAGAGGGGGAAAAAATCGTTGCCGCCATTGATATAATCGGTCAACCTGACACTATGGTTTGGCGTATCAATCCTAAGGGCTCCCTGGAGGGTTTCATTGCCGGGAAAGCTGATTTTTACCTGCCGTTCAGTGTGTTCAATTTCCTTTTGCAAAAGAATTTCACAACGTAGATGACTGATTAGCTTTTTCTGGATCAAATGGAACTCCCCACTGCTGCTATGCATTGGTAAAAATGGATTTTTTTCCATCAGCAGATCAAGAACCGTCTGTTCCCCCGAATGAAGCATTGCGTATTGAGCCAGATGAACCCGACCGTCGAAGATAACACCATCCGTCATAAACAGACTGACCTGTTCCTCCCGTTTTTCTACCCGAAGACTATCTGACATTGGCAACTCCTGAATAAAAATAGCGCTTTATTGCGAAAGATGGTGACCAAATATGATGGTCTCGCAAAAAGTAGTTAGATGGCTAAGTTATCAACCGTAAACCCAACGGGGTAAAAATAAAACCAAATCGGGCAAGAAGGTCAAGACCATCAGAATTGCGACCTGAATCAGGAGAAATGGCAGAACCGCTCTTGACACATAAAGCAGATCACGGTTAACCGTTGCTCCAGAGATATACAAACTCACCCCAAGGGGCGGGGTGCAGTAGCCAATGCCCAGATTAATAGTCATCAGCAGACCAAAGTGCATGGTGTTGATACCAAATTTGCTGAGCAATGGCAAAAAGATCGGGGTCAGAATCAGGGTTGCAGAAATAATATCCATAAACATCCCGATAATCAGTAACAGGATATTGACCGCCAGTAAAAACACCCACGGAGAGGAAATACTGCTGACAACGGCAGTGGCAATCTTGTTGGGAATCTGCTCAAAGGTCAAATACTCGCCAAAAACAGAAGCGCCAGCAACGATAATCAATAAGGTTGCTGAAGTGACTGCCGATGAAACAACCACCCGCTTCACATCCAGAAGCTTCATGTCACGGTGGATACAGATTTCGACAAAAAATGCGTAAAAACAAGCGACCACAGCAGCTTCATTAGCGGTAAACATCCCTGAATAAATACCACCAAAGATCAGTACCGGCAGAAACAGTGCCCAGATGCTCTCCCTGATGACAGTCCAAGCTTCCTTCGGACTTGGTCTGTTCATCGTTTTCAGCCCTTTTTTCTTACAGACAAAATAGGCATAGATGCTCATGGCGACCATAATCATCATTCCCGGGACAAATCCGGTTAAAAACAGTGCTTCCAGGGGATCGTTACTGACCATGGCATAAAGGATCATCGAAATCGACGGCGGGATAACCACCCCGAGGATCGGAGCTGTTGTCATGATTCCTACCGAAAACTGCTCGTCGTAGTCATTCTCCATCAGTGCTGGAATCATGAATCCACCGATCGCCACGACTGTCGCAACAGTTGATCCAGAAATTGCACCAAAGAAGCCGCAAGCAAGAATTCCAGCCATCGCCAATCCGCCAGGAAGAAAACCGACTAAAACATTGGCAGTTCTGATCAACTTCTCAACAATACTACCTGTGGTCATGATATTTCCGCACAAGACAAAGAACATCACCACAACTAGGGCAAATTTATCCATGCTGCGATAGAGAACTTCGATGACAATCTGTGCATCAATTCCAAGCAGGTAAACAAGGCCAAAGGTGCCGGTAAAAAACAGCGCCATAAAGACCGGGATGGTTGCGGCGAGACAACCAAGCAGCAGAGCAAGAATCAGCAGGTAACTGGTATCCATAATTATTGTTCCCCAGTCACATCTTGCTTGCTGCGCCAGTCTTCAACCATAACCACCAGGGTGCGCAAAAACATCATCACCCCCATGACCGGCAGGACAGCGTAAAAATACCATTCGGGTATCTGCAAGGTGGTCGTCCGGGCATACTCATCCTGAAACATCATCAGTGTCATCTTCCAGCCGAGATTGATCATAATTACGGAAAAAAACAGCACCGCCAGATGAGAGAACAAGGTCAGAGGTTTCTTCAAGACGGGAAATATCTGTGGCAGAGCATCGATGCGAATCAACGAACGACTGCGGATTGCCGCAACGCAGCCAATGTAAGTGGAAAAATAAATAACTTTGCGAACCACCTCATCCGACCAGTAGAGGCTGATATTATCAGTTGCTTTACGCAGAATGACATTGGCCATTGCTGTCAACAGCGCGACACAAACAGCAATGAACAGTGACCAGTCTTCAACAAAAAGGAACCCGCGGTCGATTGCTCTAAAGGCTTTTTTCAACATGCTAACTCTTTTCTTTTGCGTAGCTATTCAGCAAAAACGGGACTGTCCTGAATGGCGCTAGTTTAAGCAATATTGCAGTAAACTCGGGACTGTCCCCAGCACCATCGGGGGCTGTCCCAAGAGTTTACGAGCCATGGAACTGCGGCGATTCGCACCGCAAAAGCCTGGGACAGCCCCCATGCGGGGACAGACCCGTTTTTGCTGGAAATTTCCTTAAACTAGCACCATTCAAGGCTGTCCCGGGATTTTACAACGCTATCAAATAAATAAAGCCGGGGAGGCTTTTCCTCCCCGGCCTCTTAAACCGTGTGATTATACAGATTCAGCTATCAACTGCCAAGTTTTGCTCGAACCTTGGCCAAATAATCGGATCCAATTTTATCTCCCCATTTTTTCAGAACCGGTTCCGCAAGTTTTTTCAGTTGATTGATTTCCCCATCAGACAACTGATAGAACTGAACTCCTGCCTCTTTTGCTTTGGCAACCTGAACGTCATGTTGCTTACGAGTCGCCACACGTGTGGCAGCACTCTCTTCAGTAATAACACTCAGGAAGGTTGCACGTAAATCAGCTGGAAGCTTATCAAGCCAACGCTTATTAATCAGGTGAACAAACAACCCTTGTGCATAGTTCAACTCGGTAAAAGACTTGGCGATGGTGAACTTTTTGGTGATGTTACAAACGATCGCCGTGTGATCAAGCCCGGAAATAACTCCAGTCTGCAGAGCCTGGGGCACATCCGGCCAGGGCATGACCGTAAATTTAAGTCCCCATGCTTTGTAGACATCCATATTAACCGGAGCCTGGGCAATCCGGAAATTCACCCCTTTAGCAGCAGCTAAAGAATCCACCGGAGTTGTTGTTGCCCAGCCATAGGGACCATAACCGGTAACATCAGCCACATAAATCCCCCGGGAAAGAGCCCCTTCTGCAAACGGTTTCCAGAGTTCCGGATCATTACGAAAAGTATCCAGTTTATCAAAGGTATCAATGACATAAGGGAGATTAACGATTCCAAGACGATCCGCCACATTTGCTGCGGCAACAGAAGAACTGAGCATCCCCTGAACAGCACCAAGCTTCAGTTTACTGATGACATCCTTCTCTCCACCCAGCTGTGCCAAGGGACGGAAATCAACATAGATCTGTCCGTTAGTTTGCTCCCAAACCTTGTCGCGAATCCGATACCCGGCCGCAACACCTTCAATGACCGGGTGAGAAATGTTTGAAAGGATGTAGGTATACTTTGCACCACTCGGATCAAACGCTGGCTTCCAAGCCGCCAATGGATCTTTTTTATCTCCCGCCATAGCGGTAACTGGCAGACACAACGTTGCTAATAGCAGTAAAATCAAAAACTTTCTCATCTAAAACCTCCTCGGTAGGGTAAAATGGCAGTTCGTGTTTCGTTATCACAAAAAAAAGTTAAATATTAACAAAATCAACTACTTATGAATAAAGATAGCTTTTTTAGTTTGCCCTGGTCAAGTTTTAATCTCCTATTTCGAAACAAAAAAGCCGGGATGATAGTTCATCCCGGCTTTTTTGTTTCATTCAATTTAATGCTCTAACAAAGAGCCAGAAGCTGGCTAATCTATTAATTCTTAAGCGCTTCCCGCACCTTATTCAAATAATCCAAGCCAATTTTCTCTCCCCACTTTTGGACAACTGGTTCAGCCAACTTCACCAGCTTCGCTTTTTCTGTGGCAGAAAGGTCATAAAACACAACCCCGTTGGCTTTGGCAGCGGCAATCTGGTCTCGCTGTTGCTGCTCCGTCAAAGCACGAACTTTCCGGCTTTCTTCTTTAATGACTCGACGCAAAAGCTGCTGCAAATCTTCTGGCAAGCGGTTAAACCAGCGTTTATTGATCAGGTGAATGTACAGCCCCTGAGCATAACCAATATTGGTGTAACTTTTAGCAACAGTGAATTTTTTGGTGATATTACAGACGATTGGAGTATGATCAAGGCCGCTGATCACCCCGGTTTGCAGGGCTTGTGGTACATCCGGCCAGGGCATGACGGTAAACTGAATCCCCCAAGCCTTATAGAGATCAACATTAACTGGTGCCTGGGCAATCCGAAATAACTGCTTGCGGGCGTCAGCTAAAGTTTTAACCGGAGTCCTGGTTGCCCAACCATAGCTGCCATAGCCGGTAAAGTCGGCAACAATGATCCCTTTTGCCTCGGCATCCAACCCGTATTCACGAAACAATTCCTCGTTCTGCCGAAATTTTTCCAGAGAGGCAAAGCTATCGATTAAAAAAGGAAGGTTGACGATTCCGAGCCGGGGAGAAACATTAGGTGCCAGAACAGAAGAGCAGAGCATTCCTTGGACTGCACCCAATTTCAGCTTACGCAAAACGTCTTTTTCACCACCCAGCTGCGAAATTGGCCGGAAATCAACGTATAACCGACCATTACTCTCCTTCCAGATACGGTCACGAATCCGGTAGCCAACGGTCGCCCCTTCAATGGCTGGATGACCTACGGTTGATAATAGATACGTATACTCTGCTCCACTGTGATCAAATTTTGGCTGCCAGGCAGCTAATGGATCCGCGGCAAATAAGGAAACAGGGGACAACATCAACATCATCATGATAAGAAACAGACCCGAGACAACCCGCTGCATAATCTTCCTCCTCAAATAATTAAAAGTGGACAAAGAGTAGAACACAATTTCATCACTGGCTCAACATCTGATCACATAATGGTGGCATCGCAAAAAAACCACTGCACACCGGGGGGCGGTTTTTTTGCGACGCCACCCAATAACTTTTTTCGAGACCATCACATAATCGTCAATCCCTCTTTTCCTCTCTCGATGTCTAGTGTATGCTCGAAAAAATTCCTGAAATCCTTATTAGCGAGCGATCAAATAGACCTGTCAACCAATTTTGGAGGTTCAACGTGTTCTCAAGTAAATATCGTGTTCATGTTTTTCTTGCAGTTATAGCATTAGTAATTATTATTTATCCCAGCCTCAGTCGCAAACCTGATCAGCAGCGGATTGATGCTTCAACTATTGCGGCAACCCACTTTCTCGATTTGGTCGACTCTGGACAGTATGAACAAAGCTGGGAGGTTTGTGCCGCTTATTTGAAGAATGAAGTTTCACAGCAAGACTGGGTCACTCGCCTTTCTGCCGTTCGCTCTGTCTCAGGAAAGTTGCTGGATCGAAAACAAAAAGATTATGTTTATACCAAAGATGCCGGGCAGGAGGGTATCCCGAACGGAGAATACATGGTTTACTACTTCGATTCAAAATTTCAGAACAAGGATCATCTTACTGAAACCATCACTGTCATGCTTGAACAGGATAACACCTGGCGGATTGCCGGTTATTTTATTGAATAGCATATGCAAATCAATTACAAATCAATTGGAACCCTCTACAGCCCGCACAAACGTATTGCGGATATGCCCATTCAGCCTTCCGGTGCCGATGGTGTGACGGGAACGATTTCGCTCGCATCACAATATCTTGAAGGGTTAAAAGATCTGGACGGTTTTTCCCATATTTACGTCATCTATCATTTCCATCAAGCCGGGGCAGAACAACTCACGGTAACCCCATTTATGGACAGCAGCAGCCATGGGATCTTTGCTACCCGTGCCCCCCGCCGACCCAATTCAATCGGGCTGTCAGTGCTTAAACTCAACAATATCATTGGCAATCTGCTCCAGGTTGAAAATGTTGATATCCTCAACGAAACTCCAATCCTGGACATTAAGCCTTACGTGCCCGATTTTGACCACATCCAGGTAGAGAAAATCGGCTGGCTTGATCGCGCCAAAGGTGGGGTTAAAAAGCAGCGTTCAGATAATCGCTTTGCTTGAGTTTTTTCGCAGCTTAGTTTACTGATATCGACAGAATATTCAGATTTGTTAGCCAATAATCTGATCCAACTGCTGCTACCCATTCCACCCGCCCTCTAGACAAAAATCCTTAGATTAATTTCCTGTCATAACAGCAGAACCATTTGACATAGATTAAAAAATATTATAGATTATGAATCAATAGAATATTCTAACCTTTAAGGTTCCATATGCCCCAACTCAGCTATGAACAACTACGACAAAAAATACTTTCCCCCGAGGAGGATTTACGTGGTGCCGATTTCAATGGTGCCGACCTGCGTAATCTGGATCTTTCGGATCGGGATTTGAGTGAAATTCAGCTATTCGGAGCAGATCTACGCGGTACGAACCTGCAGAATAGTAATCTTGAAGGTGCGGAGCTTTCTACCGCCAATCTTGAAGGGGCGGTGCTGGATGGAGCAAACTGCAAACGAGCCGGTTTCGGCAGAGCAAACCTGAGCCGCACGAGCATGTTCAAGACCAATCTTGAACATGCCACCCTGACACAAGCAAACCTGGAGCATGCAAATCTGAGCTGTGCCAATTTGCACCATGCCAGAATGCGTGAAGCCAACCTGATCGCCACTGATCTAACTGAAACTGACCTCCGTTTTGCAGAATTATCTCTATCCAACATTCGTAAAGCTAACTTCAGCAATGCCGATTTACGTCATGCCCGGTTGAGGATGATGCGGCAATTCAAATTGGCCAATTGGATTGGTGTCGACATCCGTGATGTCAATTTTTCGGGTGCTTACTTGATGCGTCGGGAAATTATTGATCAAAATTTTATCAAAGAGTTCCGCTCCTACAACCGCATATCCAGTATTCTTTATTATCCCTGGCTCTGGACCTGTGATTGCGGTCGCAGTATGTTCCGTTGGTGTTGTTGTATTGGTGTTTTGCTCTTTATCTTTTGTTTTTTGTATAGTTTGGTCAGTATCGATTACGGACTTTATCCAACCAAATTATCCCCTCTTTACTTCAGTGTTGTTACTATGACCACCCTTGGTTTTGGAGATGTGGTTCCCAGCAGTATTGGCGGGCAGATTGTTGCCATGCTCGAAGTTTCAACTGGCTACGTCATGCTCGGTGGTTTACTTTCGATTTTCTCTAACAAACTTGCACGACGCGGAGAATAGAAGAATCTATGGCTTTTTTATTTGGTAAAAAGAAAAAAAAAGCTGCGGATCTGGCGGATTTGGATATTCCCAGTTTTTCGGCAGCAGTGATCAATCTGCTTGGGAAATTACGTAATCCTGAAATCAGTATTAACGAACTTGCTGCAGAACTGGAGCTAGACCCCGGTCTGCACATCCGGGTTCTTAAAATGGTTAACTCCTCCGCCTTCGGCTTGTCCCGCAAAGTCAGTAGTATCAAACATGCGGTTAACCTGCTGGGTCGTGGACGTCTGGAATCTTTGGTTCTTTCTGTTACAGTAAAAAACCGTCTTGCTGCCGATCAGCAAGCGGCATGGTTTGATATGCGGGAATTCTGGAAAACCGCCTCCCGCCAAGCGGCTGTTTCGCGAATATTGGCAACCACCCTTCACCCAGAGACCCAGAGTGATGTCTTCACTATTGGCTTGCTACAAAATATGGCCATTCCAGTATTGGCGAATCGTGAGGGCGATCGCTATCGCACCCTCTATCAACACTGGCAAACAGAAGAGATTGACTTGGCAGAACAGGAGCGACAGCTATTCGGTATAGACCATGCTATTCTTGGCGCGCAGATGGCTGAACACTGGGGTTTTCCCGATTCTCTGATTGAAGGGATTGGGGAACATCATGAATATGAAAACCAGGCAATCCCCCTATCAGTTAGAATTGCTGCTTTGATGAAAGAAAACCAGGGAGAGGATATTGCTGAATCTCTCTCCCTGCAAGCTGCAGAATTATTTAATCTTGATTATGAACAGCTCCTCCCGCTGATTGAAGATGCTCTGGAACAAAGCACTGAGCTCTCTGAAGCCCTGAGCTGACCCCTTCTGCAATTTATCGATTGATCCCAGATCGATATTTGCATATAACAGCAGCATGAAGACCAAGCACGAAGAGTCATATAAACCTCAACCAGCCCCACCCATCTGCCCTGTCGGTAAAACCGATTGCGCAATTATCAGTGAAGTTGCAGAATTACGTCAGATTTTAACCGAGTTAGCCAAGCTGGTTCGTACCGACACTCTCACTGGCATCGCCAACTATCACTATTTTGTCCAGGCTCTGGAACAGGAAATCGAACGAACCCAACGCAGTGGTCAGCCGACGTCCCTGATTATGCTCGATATTGACTTCTTCAAGAAGGTTAATGATCACTGGGGACATGAGATTGGCAACCAGGCCTTAATCCATCTTGCTCGGTTATTGCAAAAAATCGTACGGAAATTAGATATCCCTTGCCGTTATGGTGGAGAGGAATTTGCCATTATTCTCCCCGACACCAACCTGGCAGCCTGCCTGCCGGTCGCAGAACGGATCAGGGAAGGGATCGAAAAATCCCCTTTGGATGTTGCCGGACAGCCATTACGGATAACTGTCAGCCTGGGCATTTCAACCTACAGGGGAGAGCAGGAAATTACCGTGGAGAAATTGGTACAACAAGCTGATCAGTACCTCTATCAAGCAAAAGAAAACGGACGTAATCGCGTCTGTCACGCCGAACTGCCGAGTGTTGATCTTGTCACTACAGAAGAAAAACAAGCACTGTCTGACCTCTTCGGCAGTGGAACTATAAAAAAGGATTGATTATGAAAATTGTTGTTCTGGACGGCTACACCCTTAATCCTGGAGACCTCGATTGGGCTCCATTAAAAGAATTGGGAACCTGTGTTATTCATCCACGCACCAGTATTGAACAGATTGTCGATAGCGCCCGTGATGCGGAGATTATACTGACCAATAAAACCGTTATTTCTGCCGATACTTTAGCTCTGTTGCCAAAGCTGCAATATATTGGCGTGCTTGCTACCGGGGTTAATGTTGTCGATCTGAAATCTGCCCAACAACGTAATATTGTTGTCACAAATGTTCCCGGTTACAGCACCGGATCGGTCGTGCAGATGGTCTTTGCCCTGCTGCTGGAGATGACCCAACAAGTTGGCCATCATGCGTGGATGGTTCGTCAAGGAGAGTGGGTGAGCTGCCCTGACTTCAGCTTCAGGGATCGGCCTCTAACTGAATTGACGGGCAAAACCCTGGGGGTTGTGGGCTACGGGAAGATTGGCCAACAAGTGGCACAAATTGCAAAAGCTTTTGGTATGCAGGTGCTGATCCAGACTGCTCACCCGGAGAAATACCAGCAAAAAACAGAATTTGCATTTGTTGATATCGACAGGTTGTTTTCGGATTCCGATGTCATCAGCCTTAATTGCCCCCTCACAGAAGAAACCGAGAATCTGGTTAACACGGCTCGTTTGGCACGCGTCAAACAAGGAGCATTATTGATCAATACCGGTCGTGGCCAGCTCATCAATGAAGAGGCAGTTGTCGAAGCGCTTGAAGATGGCTATCTGGGAGGTTATGCCACCGATGTTCTCTCTCAGGAACCACCGGCTGAAGACAACCCTTTACTCTCTGCACCAAACTGCTTTATCACTCCTCATATCGCCTGGGCAACTGTCGAGGCGCGGCAACGCTTGCTCGAGATTGTTGTTGCAAATATAGTTGCCTTTCAGAAAGGTGATCCACAAAACCGGGTTGCCTGATATTTCAGAGAGAAGGGCTCTTTGTGGAAAGACAGAGAGCCCTTCTCTCTGTGCATAAATAAAATATTTACTGGAATAAAAATATATACAATTTATATGTTTTTGAAATCTACCTTTTATTTCAGCTAGTTATACTGTTGTCCGCTGTTTGACTCCGATAATTCCCCCCACCAACTGTATGTCCCCTTTATACATGTGCCTATGTTGATGTCAGCGTTTTCTGTAGGCAGAACAAACTATTTATCCTTTATTTTCAGCTAGTTATAGATTGTTTGTGGTTTTTATTTAAAACTTGGCACGGACACTGCTCTCTATCAGGTCATTAGCGAAACAAAAAGCAATTCAAACATAGAGATGGAGGA
>Ga0256840_1001069_pt1 | contig 26569 bp, 28 predicted proteins | sample 355202metaG_FD_185969 | JGI IMG/M metagenome (GOLD analysis project Ga0256840, IMG submission 185969) | Hydrothermal vent microbial communities from Mid Atlantic Ridge, Atlantic Ocean - 355-202 | ecosystem: Environmental > Aquatic > Marine > Hydrothermal vents | place: Atlantic Ocean: Mid... | reverse complement strand
ATTATCTCTAAAATTATAGTACGCTTCAGTCGGTTCATCTCTATCACAACTAATAATTAATAGCGTGATTATAAAAAACAATATTTTTTTCATTTTATAGTATTCTTTTATTATTATTAATTTGATTTTCCGTTAATCACATTACCTACAACGATTTGTGTAAGCGTAGTTGCGGATTTCAAGGCACTTACCTTTCAATTTATCACTAAACGTTGTTCAAAGATACAATCTTTAAATTTAGCACAAAACCCGCAATTACGTTTACATTTTGTTGGGCACAGGGTTTTGTTATTCATACTATTTTTTAATCATATTCATTTATTCCGTACAGAATTTCTTTCATTTTACTTCCATTAATTTCTACGGGTTTATATGCTGTATTAAATTTTTGAATTGCAATGTCAATATCCGATTTTAGTTTTTTGTATGCTGGTGGCAAACTACTGTTACATTGTTGTTCATTTTCGTAACTATCTAAAATGATTTTAAATTTTTCATAAAACTTACCACCTTGATCTATAAAACTATTATATTGTGTTATAAATTGCAATAATCTATCTATTGGAAAGTTTAAATTAATTTGCATTTTAGTAACTAATTGTTGTTGATTACCTGAAGTTATTGCTTTGTCTAATTTATCTAGAAATTCGTTTAGATTATTTCTTACTAAATCCCAATCATCATTTGAGCGACATTCTTTTAAACTTGTATAATACTTTATTGGTTTGGTATAATCTTTAAACAAACGTTCTAAATCTTCCATTACTTTATCGTTACTTTTTTGCAAAAAGGTTGTTTCAAAATATATGGTATTTAAATCGTTATTCATACGCAAAGTAAAATCTAAAATACATTCTATTTTTTCTAACTCGGCTTCTTTTTCTTTTGGACTTGCATTGCTATTAAAAAGGTTCATAAACATATCTATAGAAGATGTATAAATGTTTTGACCTAATAAAGAGGTTAATTGAAAACCTTTTTTCTTGTCTTTTTTACTTTTTAATAAATCTTTTACTTGTGTAAATTCTTGATAATTATTTGGGTTTGAAATTTTATTAATTTCATTAAATGTTGCTATTGATGAAAAATGATGGTCTAATGCTAAAACTTTTTCATATAATATTCGGATGATTGAAAGCCCTTTTAAATATCTAATCTTGTTAATATTAGATATTTCGCTTAGTTTTAAAAATTTCAATTTATCTTTTAGTTGGTCTTTTTTAATGAGTAAATTTAATTTATTTTCAAGTATTATTTCTTTTATAAGATTTTCATTTACTTGGTTCAATTTTATATAAATTTCTTGTTTTAGATTTCCGTAATGTTTAGTTGCAGTGTTTATTTCAGCACTTAATTCGGTTAATATTTGTTCTATTTCCTTGTTATTATTATCAAAAATAGTATTGCTAAAACTATATTGAAAACCAAACAAGAAAATGAATATAAAAAGTTTGGTTAATTGTTTCATTTTTTAGGTTTTACGAAAAAGGTAATTACTCCAATTTCAGTTTCATAATTATTTGGTTTTTAATAATTTTAACTAAATAATTACCTTGTTTTATTTTGCTGAATTTTGTAATATTTAAGGCTTCTTTTAATTCTTTTGATAAGATGAAATCTTCATCAAAAGTGTATAAATAGAAATCCTTTTCTAATTTGTTACTTAAAAGTTTTCCTTTATTTGTTTCGTCTAATGTTGTTTTAGATAATACAAGTGTTAGTTCGTTGCTCTCTTTATTATAAATAATTTTTGTGTTTGAGGTTGTTTTGTTTGTTGAACTATCAATATAGCACATTCCGTGACCGCCATTACACATTTTTCCATTCCAACTTACATCTACATCTATGGTTTTGTTTTGAGTTTGAGAGAATATTTGATTTGGTATTATGTGAAATATAAGCACAAAAATACCGATAGAAAATAGTTTTTTCATAATTTATAATGATTAATTTAATTGTTACTTAATATCTATTGAAAATTTAAAATCTGTAAGAAATAAATAAATTATTAACAATAGAATTGTCAAAGTCTGCAAAATAAAAACCAGATTTCAACCCTATTTTGGTATTGTCAGTAACTTTATAATTTAATTTTGCACCAATCATTACAGCAAATTCTTCATTATTAATAATGTCATTTTTTTGAATTGACATACCTGCTCCTAATAATAATGAAAAATAAAGTTTATCTTTAATAAATCCTTTATTTGGCATTGAATATTCCCCATAAAGTAAATAATAATCGACTTTAAAGTCAGATGAGTTTGTGTCAAATTTACTATTTAATATTTCAGCACCAATTGAATATTTAGAATTAAAATTATAACTAATACTTGAATTTATATTAAAGGTGTTTTCTTTATCAATTGACAAAACTCCACCAGAACCCATAATTGTAATTCCCTTTTGTGAGTAACTAATGTTAGCAAATAATAATAAGATGATGATAATTAAAAAATTAATTTTTTTCATAATGTGATAAATTTATAGATTTATAATATACTTGTTTAAATTTTTGATTTTCTAAAAAAAAATCTACTGGAAAATATGATAAAGTATCTTTTTCCAGTATATTTTTTATAGGTGAAATGAGTTTTTTTTTATGAGGTTTAAATTCTAAATTTTCGGATTTATTTAATACATTAGCAACAAATTCGGAACAATAAAAATCATTGTTTTCTAAAGAAAATTGCATATCAAATTTAATTTTACCGTTTTTAAGAACAGATAGATATTCTTTAATAATGATAAAATCAAATGCGTCTATTTTATACTCCCATATGCTTAAAGAAATAATATCTTCATAATTTTTAAACTTGTCCCAAGATTGAAGTAGTAAATTTGAATTTTTTATTTTCTGATCCATAGAAACATTATAAATTAAGAATTCATCATTTGTAATTAAGCCTAAACCTATATGAGTATAAGTGTTTTTAAAAATATTAAATTTTTTAGAAATGAGATTTTGTTTGGATATTGTGCCTCTTGCCACAATATAAATACAACTATCACTCATAGCAGGGAATTGTGAATATAATAAATTTACATTAAACATTAAAACTACAATTAAACCTTTTTTCATATGTTAATAATTAAAGGCTGTCATATAAACCTGTTCCAAATGCAGCACCTGCAATACCTCCTGCAAGACCTCCGAAAGCCCAACCTAATAATCCACCACCAACATCTGCCGCAATTCTCCAACCACCACCTTTTGCTTTCGACTGAACACCATTACTATTACCTGTTGAATTATCAAAAGCCAAAAATGCAGAATATCTTGCTACAGAACTTGAACTTAATAAATATTCTTTTTCATCATCATTTAACTTTGAATTAATAATGGAGTTTTCAAACTGAATTATCAGGTTGTAAAATTTAGTCAAATCCTTATAATCATTGTCTAAAACTATATCTAATAATTGTTTAGACAGGATTTTTGCTTGGGCACTTATTTTTAAACCATCTATTACATTGGATAATCTACTTGGTGCATCTTTCGAGGTTTCAATAAATAATTTAGATGTAGCCCAATTAAAATTGGTATTTGCAAAGTGTTTTTTAAATTTTTTATTTGAGTTAGTTAATACAGATATTTTATCTATATTCTCTTGAATAGTACTATTTTGATTTTCTTTTCGTGTTTTGTAGAAGTCTATAAGTACCTCATTGTGAATAATACCTGCATAATCATAAGGATTATTTGGATTTGATTGTGCATTTCCAATATTAAAATTTAATATTAAAACTGCAATAATAATTACTTGAGTAATTTGTTTAATTGTTTTCATTTTTTTTTGTTTTAAAATGATTAATTGATTTTGCAATTCTTTGAAAGAGTTGAAACATTTGCCTTTGTCAACTTTGTATTACTACAAAATTTCTCTAAATGCGTTGTGTTTCAAAAATGCTACAATTAATTTTTAACGGTTCTTGTTTGTTACCTTATTATTGGTTTATAGTTTTAACCGAAATCTATGTTTCAAAATTTATTACACAACTAAACTACTTTTGGTAGTTATGAGTTGTCAAACCTTTAGTGTAATCAATTTTTAACACAAATTATTATGCTACAATTATAATATATTGTATTTTTGTCTTGTTAAACTTAGGTTTGACGTATATTGAGCATCTACATTTTGCTTGTCGGCGAATTAGGTGCTCATTTTTTTGTTTTTTAGTTCATATATTTATTTTTCATTTTATTAATAATATTATGTCGAAATGTAAAGTTAATTTACATTTTAGTTTAAAAAATAATTAATAGTTGTAGTAGCAATTGTTTAACAATACTAAAACAATTTATTTTAATAACCAAATATTTTTTAACATAATTTTAAGATTATTATTTAATCGTTTGATATTCAGTGCAATATTCGTATCTGCCTTGTGCCCAACAACTGCATATACGCAATCATATCTTAATGTTTTTTATTTCAAACAAATATACATTTTTAAAATTAAAAAGCAAAATACTTATACCCAATAGATTACAGTAATTTATTTTAATATCTATAAATTCATAGTCGTATCGGAACGGTTACGATACGAATAAAAAAATACTATTAATATTTACTAAAACCAAAATTCCAAGGTGTATCTTTCACATACCAAAGATTTCCATTTTTAACTTGTAAAGGCGAATCTATATTATTGGTAAACAAACTACCTGTTCCTAAACCTTGTGGTATTTTAGTGCCTAAACTATAAGTATATTGTGCTATTGCATTAAGACCAATATTACTTTCTAGCGCCGAAGTAATCCACCAATCTATATTTTGATTTTCTGCCAATACAATCCACTCGTTACTACCACTAATTCCACCAATCAAACTCGGCTTTAGTATGATGTATTGCGGTCGTATCTTTTCTAAAATTTTCTTTTTGTCTTTTATCTGAAAAATACCTATCAATTCTTCATCTAAAGCTATATCTAAAGGTGTTTTAGCGCATAACTCCTCCATTGTGTCCCATTGGTTTACTTTAATTGGCTGTTCGATAGAATGTATTTCAAAATTCGATAATCGCTTTAACTTTTCTAAGGCTTCTTCTGGTTTAAACGATCCATTTGCATCCACACGCAAGGTAACTTCTTTTGCAGAAAAATCGCTGCGTATGGATTTTAATAAAGTCAACTCTTTTTCAAAATCAATTGCACCAATTTTAAGTTTAATGGTTGTAAACCCAGCTTTTAATTTTGCTTCAATCTGTTTTGCCATAAAATGCTCGGTTCCCATCCAAACCAAACCATTAATAGCAATGCTATCGTTTCCATCTGTGAAACTAGAAGGAAATAAATTAAACCCAGAATCACTTTGTAAAGATAAAAATGCCTGTTCTACACCAAATTGTATAGATGGAAAGGCAATCAATTCTAATAATAACGTTTGTAAAGGCAAATTTATATTTGTGCAAAGCCACTGCATTTTTTTTTCATAATCTAAAACATCATCTACACTTAATCCTCTAAAAACAGCACATTCGCCAATACCAATTTTCTGATTTCTCTCTATTTGTAAAAAATACGTTTCTTTAGTTCTTAAAATACCTCTAGAAGTTCCGCTTGCTTGTTTAAACTGTAAAATGTGTTTTTTATAGGTAGCTCTCATATATTAACACAAAATTATACTAAATATTTATTATAATAAATAGAATTGAATTAAATTTGCTTCTAATTATGAGTAAAGAGAAAATTCATGTTTATTTCGTTCCAGGTTTGGCGGCTAGTACACGTATTTTTGAATATATAAAACTTCCAGAAAAGGAGTTTAAAATACATTTAATTCCGTGGTTAGTTCCAAAAACCAAAAAGGAAGATTTGGCAGACTATGCAAATCGTATGTGTAAGCATATTACAGAAACTAACTTTATATTGGTTGGTGTTTCTTTTGGTGGTATTGTCGTACAAGAAATGAGCAAACAATGTAAACCCTTAAAAACCATTATCATATCGAGTGTAAAACATCATAAAGAGTTTCCGTTGCGATTAAAAATTGCAAAAACAACTAAAGCGTATAAACTTACTCCAGTAAAAGTATTGAGTAATATCGATAGCTTTATCAAATATATGCATAGCGATTTTATTAAAAAACGTGCAGAGCTTTATAAAAAATATTTATCCATGCGAGATGATAAATATTTACCTTGGGCAATTCATAATGTTTTGCATTGGAAACAAGATAGTAATTACGAAAACACCATTCATATACATGGTAATAAAGATAGTGTATTTCCTATAAAAAATATAAAAAATTGTATTGTAGTAGATGGTGGAACACATGCAATGATAATTTACAAAGCAAAAAAAATAAATCGTATCTTAACCGAAATTTTAACTAAAAACCCATAAATTATGAAACTAATATTTACACTACTATTTTTAATTAGTAGTTTTTTTTGTATCGGACAAATAAATGCAGATAAATTAATTGGAAATTGGAAATCGGATAATGGTATTATTTTAAAAGACTCTACCCTTCATGTTTCTGTAAAAGAATTTGTTTTAAGCATTCGCAAAAATAAATCATTTCAAATACATTCGGATAAAAAATCTATTAAAGGAAAATGGATATTGAAAGATTCTGTATTGTATTTAATTGGAAAACGAGAAGCAAAAATTCAACAAAAAAACAAACTAAAAATCTATACTTTAACAAAATCTAAATTATTCTATAAACTAAATGGAATGAAAACAAAAAAACCCTTGGTTTTAAAAAGAGTTAATAAAAAATAGAATGCATATAAAAGAAACATTTATTAATGGCTTATACGTTTTAGAACCTAAAGTTTTTCACGATAAAAGAGGCTATTTTTTAGAATCGTACAATAAAAAAAATATAGAAAATTTTATTTCAGTTAATTTTATACAAGACAATGAATCGCTTTCACAAAAAAACGTTTTACGAGGTCTTCATTTTCAAAAACCACCTTATGCGCAAGACAAATTGGTTCGTGTCATTAAAGGCAGTGTTTTAGATGTTGTTGTAGATTTACGAAAAAACCAACCAACATATGGCAAGCATTTTGCTATTAAACTATCTGCAAAGAATAAAAAACAATTATTTGTTCCTAAAGGTTTTGCTCACGGGTTTTTAACTTTAAAGAAAAATACGATTTTTAGTTATAAATGCTCTGCATATTACCATACAGCATCCGAAGAAACAATGCATTGTTTTGACAAAGACTTGGGTATTGATTGGAAAGTAAAGGATGTAATACTTTCAGATAAAGATAAAAATGGAATAAATTTTAATACCTTTGAAAGTCCATTCTTATAATATTTCAAAAATATAAAATAAATAAAATTATGATAAAATCAAAATAGTTATGACAAATGCAAATAAATTTATAGTAATAATTAGCGTATTAATTGTTAGTGCCTTTTTTATTAAAGCAACACAACAACCTAATGAATTAAATACGGATTCCGAAAAAAGTAATTCTAAAATAGATCTTACAGTAAAAAAGACAAAAGATAATTACGAAATAAAAGCACTGAAAATGCCAGAGAATTTATCTTTTGCGGGAGAGCGTGTACCTATCGAAATACAAGATGTATACGAACGTATGGATAGAGAACTATTAGTAAATACTTTTTGGCAATCCAATGCGTTACTATACATAAAACGTGCAAATAAGTATTTTCCTACTATTGAAAAAATACTTGCAGAGAATGGCATTCCAGACGATTTTAAATACTTAGCTTTAATTGAAAGTGGCTTATTAAACGCTACTTCTCCAGCTGGTGCTAAAGGTTTTTGGCAAATAATGAGAACTACTGGTAAAGAAAATGGTTTGGAAATTAATAAAAATGTCGATGAACGTTTCCATTTAGAAAAAGCGACAAAAGTTGCTTGTAATTATTTAAAAAAGGCACATCAAAAATTTGGAAGTTGGACTACTGCTGCTGCTGCTTATAACGCAGGAAGAGCTGGTATTTTAAAACAGTTAGATAAACAGCAAGTAACTAACTATTACGATTTATTACTTGGCAATGAAACTTCTCGTTATGTATTTAGAATTATTGCTGCAAAAGAAATTTTAACACATCCTCTTAAATATGGTTTTGCTTTTGATAAACATGATTTATATACTAAAAAAGAAACGTATACGGTAGAAGTAGATTCTATTATCAAAAATATTGCAAACTTTGCTAGATATTATGGTATGAATTATAAAGAATTTAAAATTCTAAATCCTTGGTTAAGAGAAAACACATTGAACAATGCTTCTCATAAAAAATACCAAATAACATTGCCAAGAAAATAATACCAATTCAATTTAAAAATGATTTTAAAACCTTTGGTATAAACAGCCTTATTCCTCTTTTATTCTTTTTGGTTATTTCTTGTAAATATAAGATTTTGCAAACTTAGGTTGGTATAACTAGTATTCTAAACAAAACTTATCGCAATTCGTTCATTTTAATCAAATCTTTGTTTTTCGCATACTCGTAACCTTGGTTCCACCAGCGCTTCATTAATTTTTTATTAAAAATCAGAGAGTTCGTTGTTAAAACAGTTGGTGTATAATACAAATTTAATTTTACACTATTTTTTTTAGCTTCTAATTTACCTATTGCAATATTTTGTTGCTCTACTTGATCTAGCATAAATTCTATAACAGTCGATAATAATGAAAATGGACTTGTAGATGGCATTCTACTTAAATGCTCCACTTCCGTTTCTAAAATTATAACATCAATTTCGGTTGCTCCTTTTTCAATTGCTTTTTTTATTGGTACCAAAGAACCAAAGCCTCCATCTGCATATTCAAAATTATCTTTTTTTAGCAAACTCATAAATGGTACATAATTACAGGATCCCCAAATCCACTCACAATAATCTTCATACAAACAATCGTTTATAGACTTATATTCTACTTCATTCGTTGTTAAATTTGAAACTGTTACGATTACCTCTTTTTTAGATTTCTTTACCTTTTCAAAATATGCTCGTGTAAGATTTTTTTTAATAAACTTCAATAAATTCTTACTTTCTCCAAATGTTTTACGGCGATTCATAAAATTCCAAATTGTATTTAAATGCCTCACTCCTACTACTTGGACACCATGTACTCTTTTTACAAAAAATGGATTGTTACTAAATATCGTTCGTTGTTTAATATTAGAATATAAACTTTCTAGTTCATCTATTTTTTCTAATGCCAAATGTATAACCATCAAACTTCCTGTAGATGTGCCTAAAATAAGGTCGTAATCATATCCTTTATCTTTAATTAAATATTTTGCCACACCTCCCGCAAAAGACCCTTTGCTTCCTCCTCCTGAAATTACTAATGCTCGTTTATTTTTTTTCACTATGTATCAATCTAATTTTATCTAAAACTTTATATTGGCAAAATTAGATAAAATAAAATGTTAATTACCTATTTTTTATTAATTTATGGTTTTAGCCATACTAATTCTTATGCTACTCTAATAGTTTTCAATCCTACGCTTGTAATTTAAATTATTAATTAGAACATTAGAATTAGTACAATTTTTATTTAATTAACAAGGATATCCTTACTTTTGCATTAATAAATATATAAAAATTATTTTGATGACTAAAATTAAAGTAGTATCTATTAGCATATTAACTTTGTTATTGCTTTTTTCATGTAAAGAAAAAAAAGCTAAAAATGTTCTAAAAAAAGAAACTTACATACCTCGAGTTATAAAGAATATTACTTTAAAAAAATTCGACCATACTAAATTTGGTTTAAAAAATTTAAGTAGTATTAGAGCGATTGAATTGGTAGATAGTACTGCTTTTTTTATTGGAGAAAAAGGTAAGATTTATGGCTTTTATCCTAATGGTAATTTTCTGATTACTCCAAATGATTTCTTTGGTAATAAAACACCTAATTTTAGAGCTTCTGGTCGTTCTAAAAATAGTTTATATGCTTTGAGTATTGGAAGTCCTACCCTTCTCTATCAAATTACAATGAATAGTAAAGACGGTTTGATCAACCCAAAATTAGTTTATACCGAAAAACATGAAAAAGCATTTTACGATGCAATGGCGTTTTTTGATACTCAAAATGGAATTGCCATTGGGGATCCAACGGATAATTGCCTATCTATAATTATTACAAGAGATGGAGGAAATTCGTGGCAAAAAATATCGTGCGATAAGCTTCCTAAACTAACAGAAGGAGAAGCTGCTTTTGCCGCAAGTAATACCAATATCTCTATTGTAGGTAAAAATGCTTGGATAATTACAGGAGGCATACAATCTCGCGTTCTTCATACTAATGATATGGGAAAATCTTGGAATATTTATCATACACCATTAATAAACGGTAAAGAAAGTACGGGAGCATATTCTGTTGATTTTTTTGATACTAAAAATGGTATTATTTGTGGTGGTGATTATACAAATAAAACTAGAGATAAAGCAAATAAAGCAATTACTACGGATGGTGGAAAAACATGGAAACTTGTTGCAGATGGACAATACCCTGGTTATATTAGTTGTGTGCAATATATACCGAACACCAATGGTAAAGAACTAGTTGCTGTTTCTACGGAAGGCATTTATTTTTCAAATAATAGTGGTATTTCTTGGATTAGAGTTAATGATGAAGGATATTTCGCTATTAAATTTATTGATGAGAATACAGCATGGCTTGCTGGAAATGGCAAAATTGCTAAAATGATTTTAGAATAATTTTTCGTTATTTATAGAATTTAAAACAACAAAATACGCTAAATAGATTTGAAATTAAATTGGTATAATTACCTACAAACCAAAATATTAATTTAAAATTATTCTTATTTTATTGCTTTATCTGTATCTATTTTTGTATATTTAGCATATTAACTTTAAAACTTTATGTTATGAGCAAACTTATCAATTTTAAAATTATTGGTTTCTTATTATTTTTATTTTTAGGAGCCGAATCTTTTGGACAAGTAGCAAGTGCTACTTTGTCTGGAACAAAAAATTTCAATAGAGGAAGTCGAAATTTCACTCTAGTACAAGGTACATCAAAAACTGGTTGGAAACACATTTATGATCGACATGTAAATTTAAGCAAATTTACTACAAAAAGTAAATTTAATGCCACACTAACGCAAAGTCAGATTATAAACGCGTTGAGCATGACATTAAAACATGGTAGCGAATCAACTTATGCTGGTTTGCCTATTTTTGAATATCGCCAAAAAATAAAAAACACGTACAGGAAGTATAGAGCCACAGTAAATACGGATGGTACTGTAAGAACATTTCATCCTTTAAACTAATTAAAATTTTATATATGTTAGATTGTTATTATTGTAAAGATTCTGCAGATACTCCAGAATCTCCTAATGAAGAAAATTATGTTGGTTCTTTTGAATTAAACTATTTTAAATTACTTCAAGAAATTGTTGATTATGCTAAAAAATTAAATGTTAATATGCATTTCTTTGAAGATTTTAGAATACATGACCAAGATATAATTAAACTACATGAATTTTCTGTAGCCAAACAAAAAGATATTGACTCTTCTGAAATGATGAAGAAAGATGCTTATAAACGTATGTCTGCTGTATTAAAAGCAGCAAAAGATAAAAAAGTAGGTCTTGTGTTTTTTTGTGACTAAAAACTGTTTTTTAGATAAAATCAAAAAAATCCATTTTTAATGTACATTAAAAATGGATTTTTTAGTTTATTTTGAAATTGAATTGGTATAAATGAATTTATATCAAACTGAGGCTAAAACAAGTTTTTAATTAGTATTTCTTCTGTAATACCTTCGGCTTCGGCTTTATAATTTTTCACAATACGATGGCGTAATATGCCATAAGCAACTGCTTGTACGTCTTCTATATCTGGCGAATATTTACCTTGTACTGCTGCGTGTGCTTTTGCCCCTAAAATTAAATTTTGTGAGGCTCTTGGTCCTGCGCCCCAATCTATGTATTTTTTTACCATTTCTGTAGCCACATCGCTATTTGGTCTTGTTTTACCAACCAAACCAACGGCATATTCTATAACATTATCTGCAACAGGTATACGTCTTATTAATTGCTGAAATCCAATAATCTCTGATGCTGTTAGTATCGAATTAATTTCTTTTTTTTTGGTTGTAGTTGTACTCTTTACAACCTCTACCTCTTCGCTAAAACTTGGGTAATCCAAAAATATAGAGAACATAAAACGGTCTAACTGTGCCTCTGGTAAAGGATATGTTCCTTCTTGTTCTATTGGATTTTGTGTTGCTAAAACAAAAAATGGTTTGTCTAAATCGTAAGAATGTCCAGCAACAGTTACTGTCCTTTCTTGCATTGCTTCTAATAAAGCTGCTTGTGTTTTTGGTGGCGTTCTATTAATCTCATCCGCTAAAATAATATTAGAAAAAATTGGTCCTTTTAAAAATTTAAACTTTCTATTTTCATCTAAAATTTCGCTTCCAACAATATCTGAAGGCATTAAATCTGGTGTAAATTGAATTCTCTTAAAGTCTAATCCTAAGGCTTGAGAAACCGAATTTACCAAAAGTGTTTTTGCCAATCCAGGTACTCCTATTAATAAAGAATGACCTCCACATAAAATAGAAATTAATACATGATCTATAGCATCTTCTTGACCGATGATTACTTTTCCTATTTCTTTTTTTAGCGTATTATAACTTGTTACCAAATTTTTTATTGCATCTACGTCTGACATGTATTTCTATTTATTTTATTATAACTCTAAAACGTTAACTATTACTTCTTAAGAATATTTTTTTTTACATCTTACAGTACTTTTTCTTTTTTTGTATTATTTTTTTAACCAGTTATAGCCAAAAGTACAATTTTTATATTGATTATGAATTTTTATATAGGTATCCTTTATTTTGTCTTTTGTCCACTTTTCTATCAATTCTTTCTTCTTTTTTTGTAAAGCTAATCTTTTAATTTTCACATAATCTTTATCTAAATCTGCTTTATGTGATTCTGTTTTACTCTTAATTAGCATTATTTTATACATTTTTTCTCCCTCTCTAGTTTCGTCATAAAAAATTTCAGACAACTCTCCTTCTTTCAAATTACTAATTCTTGCATAAATTGCAGGATCCATATTTGTTAAATCAAAATGTGTATCGTTTGTATATGGATTTATTAATACTCCTTTATTTTTATTTGTTCCTTTATCTGAAGAATATTTTTTTACGACTTCCTCAAAAGATATTTTATTAGAACGGATGTCCTTTTTTAGTTGAATTAATGAATCTTTTACTTTCTCTAATGCATCATCAGATATTTCCATTTGTAACAAAATATGTCTTACATCTCTCTCCTTTCCTTTTATTTTCTCTACTTGAACAATGTGATATCCAAACTGTGACTTAAATGGTTCCGAAATTTCTCCTTCTTCTAAACTAAATGCAGCTTCTTTAAATTCTTTTACAAACGGAGTTTCTCTAGTCATTCCTTTGTATAGACCTCCACTTCCAGAACCTTGTTTTGATGCTGCTGGATCTTGTGAATACAATATTGCTTTCATTCTAAAACTAGATCCATTTTCAATATCCTTCTTTATACTATTTAACTTTGTAATTATGGCTTCTTCTTCTTTATCACTAGCTTTTGCTTCTAAAACTATCTGTGCTAATTCTATTTCGGTTCCAAATTCTGGTATACTTTTCTCTTTTTTTAAGCTATTAAAGTAACTTACTACTTCTTCTGGAGTTACATCTGTTCCTTCGGTTAGTTTATATTGCATTCTCTTTATTAGTTGCCCTTCTTTTTCTACTTTATAAAGTTCTTTTTTTACTTCGCCAATAGTATTAAATCCAAAAAAATCGATTAACTTCTTTTTTGTCCCTAATTGCTTTGTAAAGTAGTTTATCTTTCTATCGACTTCTCCGTTTATTGTTGCTTCGTCTACTTCTACACTATCAATTACTGCATGGTGAGCTAATAATTTATCATTTATTATTTTTTCAATAATTGCACATTCTGTAATGGTGCTTTTTCCTTCATTTTCTTGGTCTAATTGTAGCTTTGCTGCTTTTACTTCAGAATACAATACTATATTCTTTCCAACAACTGCTGCAACTCCATCTATTTTAGTGCGCTTTTGTGCAATAGTCTGTAATGAAGTTACTACTGCTATAAACAGAATTGCTTTATTTATAAATTTCATATTGTCCTTTTTTATTTGCATCAATTAATAATGTTTTTTCTATTTTTTTTAATAATTCTAATTTTCTTGTATGTAATATCATTTTCTTTATTGTTGGCACTACATAAGTTATTGGTGCTATATTATTTCTATCCATTTTATCTTTTATTCGTATTAAGTACAAATCTAGATCATCTTCTTTTTGTAAATATCTATTTTTTACTAGTGATTTAAAATCCTCTTGTAACATAGGTAAAAGTCGTAAAACATCTGTATATTTTATCCAAATGGAATCGTTAAAATAAAACGACTTAAATTCTAATTCTCTTACAATTAACTTATCAATATCCTCTTTTTTATTAGATTTAAACAGTGCTATTATTTTTTCTTTATTCATAATATCTTTACTTATTTGAATAAATTTTAATTTAATTATTTTCTCTTTTAACATTAAAATGTCTTTATTCTTTAAATAAAAACCATCGATATCTCTCCTATTAACAATCGTATCTAAATTTTGAGATAGTATTGCTTCTCTATATTTATTTACCAATAAATCTTGTCTGTATTTATTTACAAGTTTATTAATTTTTGTTGTTTCTTCTTTTAAATTAATTTTTGCTTTGTTTAATAATAATTGCTGTTTTGCCCATGCATTAATATAATTTCTAACTAACAAAGCACTATCTCTCTTTTTGTAGTTTTTTGGCAATGCAACTAAAATATCCTCTTTGTATAAATAGACATCATTTACCCTTGCTATTGGTTCTTTATTCTCCTCTTTACTTCCTTTAAAAAAGGTACAAGAAACAATGGTATTTGCTAAAAATAAATAAAACAGGAATTGTTTAAACATTAATTAGTTGTTTTTTTTTGCTATTTTTTTAAAAACTCTTTTCTTTAATTTTACTTTATATGAATTCCTTAAATCTGTAATCCATTTTTTTTCTAAATAGTCTTGATAGTTACTAATTACTTTTCCTTTAATATCTTTTAATTCTTTTGGAGAAGATGCTAAAATTTCTGTCACATTTATTATGGAATAATGTTCGTCTTCTTCTTCATATCTCTTAACTCCTTTTTGAACTATAAAATTTGTTGGTAATTTTTTAGAATCTATTTCGTAACTATCCGAATGGAATAATACATGTATTACGGCTCCTTCATTAACTAATTCTTTAATCTCTTTCATAGACTTCCCTTCTATCATATACTTTTCTACCAACGCTGCTTTTTCTTTTTTCGTACAAGAAGCAATTTCTGCCTTTACCCTTTTTTTCCACGTATAATTGCTAGCATTTGCGTTAAAGAATTTTTGCAAACCAATGGTGTCTTTTTCTGCTTTTGTCCATATTTTTTTTTGTAATAAATCAAATAACAATAAACCGTCTCTATATTCTTTTAATGTTGCTGCGAATTCTGGATTTTCATATTCTAAATGATCTTTATAATACGCTATTATTTTGGCATCTATAAAATCTTTATAGGTCTTATTTGGTTTGGATAAATATTGTTTTAAATCATTTACCGAATAGGTTTTTTCTTCTATTTTTAAAACCACTTGGTCGTTTCCTTCTTCTTTATTTTTTTCTAGGGCTATCTGTAATGCATCTTTATCTAACGTAACATCATATTTCTTCTTTAAACGTTTCACAATGGATTTTCCGATAAGTACAGAGCGTTCTCCTTTTTCAATCTTCTTTTGTAATTCGTCTTTTAAATCTTCAAAATTTTGGATTGGAAATCGTTTAATTAGTTTTACAATGTGCCATCCAAATTTTGTTTTAAATGGTGTAGATACCTCTCCAATGTTTTGTAATTTAAAAGAAATATCTGCAAATGGTTGTATCATACTTCCATGAGAGAATTTTCGAATAACGCCTCCTTTTACAGAACTTGCCTTATCATCGGAATATTTTTTAGCTAAAAATTCAAAATCATCTCCTTGTTTATACTTTTGATAAATTTCATCAATTTGCTTTTTTGCAAAATCGGGCTCTATTTTTTTATCTCTAATCATGATATGCGCAACTTGAATATCGCCTTCGGAATCTCTAACATCTTCTACTTTGACAATATGGTAACCAAACCTTGTTTTAAATGGCATCGATGTTTTTCCAATATCTGTTGTATATGCTGCAGTTTCGAATGGATATACCATCGAAAATGCTGTAAAGTATCCTAAATTTCCTCCATTTGTTTTTGCGGAAGGATCTTCGGAGTATTTTTTTGCAATCTTTGCAAAATCGCCACCATTTAAAATTTCATTTCTAGCCTTCATTATCTTATTATAGGCCTTTAAGGTATCCTTTGGCAATTGATTAGGCTTTAGCATCACTAAAATATGACTTGCTTTAACTTCCTTTTTCATTCTATCGTATGCCTCTCTTATTAGCTTATCGGTAACTTCTCTATCTTTTAAAAATGGTTCGATAAGTTGTTCTTTATATTTATTGAATTCTCTTAAATAAGAAGGTACTGTATCTAATTTTAAATCTTTTGCTTCTTTTAATTTTAATTTATAATTAATAAATAAATCTAAATATTCTTCTACACTTTTTTTATTCTCGGCACTAACAATATCTTTATTTTTATTGTAAACTCTTAAAAATTCAGAAACATAAACAGGTTCATTATCTATTGTAAGTAAAATTTTATCTTTTTTACGTTGTGCATTTAATGGTATAATAGCAAAAATCAATACTATTAATAAAATTTTTTTTATCATGGTTTTCTTAAATTTTAACAATACAAAAATAGACAAAACATCTATTAAATTAAAGGATTCAAAAGTACTTTTTATTTTACGAATAGCTGTTAAAAAAATCACAAAGATATAACGCCTTCTACAGAGTCTACCTCTTCGTATTTTTGGATTATTTCGTTCACATTTTGCATCATTACAAGTATAGTGAGACTTGTATATTTACCGTTTTTTGAAGATTTTGTTGTAATAACAGCTCCTAAATGATTAAACATATTTTTAATTGCTTCTGTCTTATCTTCTTTAGACGGAACAATAAATTTAAACATGTACTTTGTTGGAAAAGTAGTTGTTTCTTCTAATTTTATCTTTAACTTGTCGTAAAATTCTTCTTTTTTATCCATTTTAAATAATTTGTTGCGAAAATATAAAATGGTTTTATATTTAAAACTTATTTTTGTAGAAAATTTAGTATTATATGCAAAAAAAGATTGTCATTACTGGTGGTCCTGGAACTGGAAAATCGACAGTAATTAACGAATTAGAAAAACGAAAGTACGATTGCATGCACGAAATCTCTCGAGAAGTCACTATTATGGCAAAAAAAAATGGCATCGAACAATTATTTCTAAAAGATCCAATGTTATTTAGTAAATTACTTTTAGAAGGTAGAGTCCAACAATTTTTAAGAGCCGAAAAACTAAGGTCAAACTTGGTTTTTTTTGACAGAGGAATTCCCGATGTATTTGCATACATGAATTATTTAGGAGTGAGTTACCCTTCTGTATTTATTAATCAAAGTAAACAACATAAATACTACGATGCATTATTTATTATGCCTCCGTGGAAAGAAATTTATATTACAGACAGCGAACGATACGAAAGTTTTGAACAATCATTAGCAATATATAATCATCTAAAAATTGCATATAAAGATTTGGGATATACTATTATTGAAGTTCCGTTTGGAACTGCTGAGGAAAGAGCTAATTTTATTTTAGAAAAAATAGAGCAAATAACCAATTAAGTCCGTAACTATTAAATTGCATGAATGCACTTGAAATTTTACAAAAATATTGGAAACATAAAAATTTTAGAAACTCACAAGAGGATATAATTAATACTGTTATTAAAGGAAATGACGTAATTGCATTATTACCAACTGGAGGAGGAAAATCTATTTGTTACCAAATTCCAGCACTTTTAAGCGATGGTATTTGCATCGTTATTTCTCCTTTAATTGCATTAATGCAAGACCAAGTTAATAATTTAATTTCTAAAGAAATAAAAGCAATTGCAATAACTTCTAAGTTAAATGAAAATGAAATCATTATTGCATTTGATAACTTAAGGTATGGCAATTATAAGTTTTTATATTTATCGCCAGAAAAATTACAATCGGAATTTATTCAAAATAAAATAAAACAACTACATGTAAATCTCATTGCAGTAGACGAAGCGCACTGTATCTCAGAATGGGGGCACGATTTTAGACCTAGTTATCTGCAACTTGCCATTTTAAGAACGCTACACCCAAAAACAAACTTTATTGCATTAACTGCAACAGCAACAACAAAGGTTATTAAAGATATTGTAATCCATTTGCAATTAAAAAATAATAAACTTTATAAAGAAACATTTAATCGCTCAAATTTGGCCTATCAAGTCTTTGAAACAGAAGATATTTTATTCAAATTAAAACAAATCTTAACTAAAATAAATGAGCCAATAATAATCTATACTTCTACCCAAAAACAAACAAAAGCCATTAGCGATTATTTAACTTCCATACATTTTAAAAGCAGCTATTATCATGGAGGTCTTTCTACCAAAAATAAAGAAATTGCTTTTAAAAATTGGATGACCGAAAAAACAAGAATAATGGTGGCTACTAATGCCTTTGGAATGGGAATTGACAAACAAAATGTAAAAGTTGTCATTCATATAGACATTCCAAATAGTATTGAAAATTACATGCAAGAAGCTGGAAGAGCTGGAAGAAGTGGTAAAAAATCATTTTCAGTAATACTATTTAACAAAGCAACGATAGATATTTTTGAAAAAAAAATAGCCAAAAATTTAATTGGAATTAATGATGTAAAACAAATTTACAAACTATTAAATCAACATTTACATATTGCAAAAGGAGAACTTTCATTAAAGCAATACGCTTTTAATTTGGAACAATTTTGTGTGAAATATCAATTAAATAGCACTCGTACTTTTAATGCTATAAATCTGTTAGAAAAAGAAGGTGTTTTAGTCGTAGAGCAAAATTACAATCGAAAAAGTGTTATTCAATTTATTGGCGGAAATAAAACGGTTTTAAATTACATAAAAAGACATGCAAAAAGTAAAGACTTAATTCAATTAATTTTACGTAGTTATGGTGGTGTTTTTGAAAATAGAACTACTATAAATGAAACGTATTTAGCTAGTAAATTAAATACTACTAAATTTAACGTTAAACGACAGTTACAACAACTAAATAAAGATAAAATTATATTTTACACACATCAATCTAATGATACTAATCTGTTATTTTTAGTAATGCGAGAAGATGCTATTACCATTAATAATATTTCAAAAAATATTATACAACGAAATAAAACAAAACAACAAAAAGCTACGGATATTCTTCAATATATACAAAACAATACGCAATGCAGAAACAAACAATTACTTACTTATTTTGAAGAAACAAAATTAAAAAATTGTGCCATTTGTGATGTTTGCTTAGAAAATAAAAAAACAATTCCAAACCTTAAAAATTTAGCAGAAAAAGTGCTTTATATTTTTAATAAAAATTCCGAATTATCCTCTAAAGAAATAGTAATTTTGTTAGACGAAAATGAAAGCGATATCATACAAACTTTACAACTCCTTTTAGAGAAAAAAAAACTATATCTCACACAAACAAACAACTATAAAAAATACAATATATGAGGGATTTACGAATTATATTTATGGGAACTCCAGAATTTGCTGTACACATCTTAAAAGGCATTCTAGAAAATAAATACAAGGTTGTAGGTGTCATTACTGCACCAGACAAACCAGCTGGTAGAGGGCGAAAAGTGCACCAATCGGCAGTTAAGAAATTTGCAGTAGATAATGGTTTAACCGTTTTGCAACCAACCAATTTAAAATCGAAATATTTTCTAGAAGAACTTAAAAATTTACAAGCAAATTTACAAGTAGTAGTTGCATTTAGAATGCTTCCAAAAGTAGTTTGGCAAATGCCAAAATACGGAACTTTTAATCTACATGCATCATTATTACCAGAATATAGAGGTGCAGCACCTATAAATTGGTCTATTATAAACGGAGAGTCAATAACTGGAGTTACGACATTTTTTATTGACGAAAAAATTGATACAGGAGAGATTATCTTACAAAAGGAGTGTCCTATTAAAGAAAATGAAACGGCAGGAGAATTACACGATAAATTAATGGAAATAGGCAGTAAATTAGTTACTAAAACAATAAAAAGAATACAAAATAAAACTGTAAAAACAAAAGCACAACCAAATAGAAAACTCAAGCATGCTCCAAAAATATTTAAAGAAACTTGTAAAATAGATTGGAACGATACTTTAGATAATATATATAATAAGGTAAGAGGCCTTTCGCCATATCCTGTTGCTTGGACTACATTGGTAAATGGCGATATAGAAACCGAATTAAAAATACATCTTGTAAGAAAAGAAAAAGTGCAAAAAACAGAAAACACCCAATCCTTAGAAATAGGAACAGTAATACATTCTAAAAAAGAATTAAAAATTGTGACTAAAAATGGTTTTCTAATAGTAGATAGGCTTCAAATTTCTGGAAAACGAAAAATGGATGCCCAAAGTTTTCTAAATGGATTCCATTTTAATAAAGATACCAAGGTCTGTTAATAGGTTATAATCATTGGTTTAAGAGATAATTTGATTGTTTTTTAGCAGCTTTATTAACAATTAGCCATATTTATTAACAAAATAGCAGTTTTATTTGACAAACACTTGTGTAAACTCTTATAAAACCTATATTTGTCCTGCTATAAAAGCAAAAAATATTTTAACCAATTTAATAATTAACATTATGAACAAAACAGAATTAATCGAAGCAATGGCTTCAGAAGCAGGAATTTCAAAAGCAGCAGCAGGAAAAGCATTAGCAGGAATGATGAATGCAGTAAAAGGAAGCCTTAAAAAAGGAAACAAAGTTTCTTTAGTAGGTTTTGGATCTTGGGATGTTTCTAAAAGAGCAGCAAGAACTGGAAGAAATCCTCAAACTGGAAAAGCTATTCAAATTGCAGCTAAAAACGTAGTAAAGTTTAAAGCAGGTTCTGAATTAAAAGGTTCTGTAAACTAAGAACAATTTATAATTATCGAGAATATCGGTAAAAACTCTCTTTAAAAAAAGAGAGTTTTTTTTTGCGAAAATTTTTCTTATATTTAACCTGTAATAAAATTTATTATGTTAAACAAAGGAAAATTACTTGTTGCCGAACCTTCTATTTTTAGCGACAACTCATTTAATAGGTCTGTGATACTACTCACAGAACATAATAATGATGGTTCTATTGGTTTTATTGTTAATAAACCTTCTATACATACTATTGTTGACTTAATTCCCGAGATTAATTCAACACATATCGTTTATAATGGTGGTCCTGTGTCCGAAGATAACTTATATTTTATTCATAGAATACCACATTTAATTCCTAATAGTATAGCAATAGACGATGGTATTTATTGGGCAGGAGATTTTGAAGCAGTTCGAGATTTATTAAATAATAATCGTATTTCAGAAAATGACATTCGTTTTTTTCTAGGCTATACAGGTTGGAGTAATAACCAACTAAATGAAGAAATTAAAGAAATTTCATGGATTGTTAAAGAGAATAATTATAAAAACATCTTAAATGTAACTCCTAATTCGCTTTGGAGAGAAGAATTAATAAAATCTGGTGGCGAATATAAACTTTGGGTTAATTCTCCCAAAAATCCAAACTTAAATTAGTGCTTGAACTAAGTTTTTCTGAAAATTATAATTTTAAAAAATGAGAATTTTATTGATTTTTATATCAAACTGAGGTTATTATACCAACTCCACATCAAAATAGTTCAAATCTATTTAGCGCATTTTGAAATTGAATTGGTATTACTCTTTTTTATACAAACTTGCTTTATCTTCAAACTCTTTTAAATCAATTTCTGCATTACCGTAAATATATACTTTAGAATCGTCAACTGCAGATATCACAATATCTTCTTTAACATTTAGATAAACATCCGATTTTTCTTCTGCATTAACTTCTGCAATATCACTTATAAAACTTATCAATTTAACTTTAGAAGATTCTGACGCATTAATAAACATGGATTCACTTTTACCCATTAGTGTTATAACTGCTCTATCTTGAGCTGTAAATTTTACCAATTCTGTATTAGAAATTCCTTTTATTTTTGACTTCCCTAACATCTTATAATTAATAGATTTTGCTTTAAAGGAAACTTCTGCTTTACTGCTATCATTTCCTTCAAATACAATAGAATTAGAGTCAAATAATAAATTTGCTTCCGATTTATCGTTTAATATAATATGCAATTCATCCGATTTAAAATAATTTAAATTGGTTAATTCGCTATTATTATTTAAAATAATTTCTTCTAAATTAGAAAGTTGCAAAGTCAATTCGAACTCTTTTTTACTTCGAATACGATACAGCAACGAAAGAGATAATTTACCTTCATTAATATCAATATTAATTACTTCGTGTAAGTTATCGTCTGCATGAATAATTAATTTATTTTCATTTCCCGATCTTAAAGTCAGTTTAATATCTTTATATAATTCTATTGAGTTTATAGAATCTAACAATACTTCGGATAATATTACATTTTTACTTCCTTTTATTTTTTCTAACTTTTGAGAAAAAGTTTGTACTGAACCTATCAATAAAATAAGTACCATCATTCTTTTAATCGAAAAAAAGGGTTGTTTTTTCTTTTGTAATCTTTTACTTTTCATTTATCTTTCTTTTTTATTTTCTTTACAATTTTAATGCCGAAATTTGGTTTAGTGCGTTGTTATAATCTCTAATTATTTCTTTTACAATATCTGCTGCTGGAATAATTTCATTAATAAGTCCCGTAATTTGCCCTATTTCTAATTCTCCATTTTCTAAATCTCCCTCAAACATTCCTTTTTTTGCTCTTGCACGACCTAATAATTCTTTAATTTCTTCTACACTTGCGTTTTTAGCATACAAATCTTCGATATCGTAAAAAAATTTATTTTTTAGCAATCTAGCTGGAATTAATTCTTTTAATGTTAATAAGGTGTCTCCATCTTTAGCTTTTACGACTTCATTTTTAAAATTTATATGTGCGGATGATTCTTTACTGGCAACGAATCTGCTTCCAATCTGAACGGCATCTGCTCCAAGTATCATTGCTGCTAACATACTATTTCCTGTTGCAATTCCTCCTGCGGCTATTATTGGAATATTAATTTGTGCTTTTACCATTGGAATCAACGTAAAGGTAGTTGTTTCTTCTTTACCATTATGTCCTCCTGCTTCAAAACCTTCGGCTACAATAGCATCAACACCTGCTTCCTGAGATTTTAGGGCAAACTTTACACTACTTACCACATGTACAACGATTATTCCATTTTCTTTTAAATATTTGGTCCACAACTTTGGACTTCCTGCAGACGTAAAAACAATTTTAACTTCTTCTTCTACAATTATATTTATTATTTCTTCTAAATCTGGATAAAAAAGAGGCACATTAACAGCGAAGGGTTTTGTAGTTGCCTTTTTACATTTTTGGATATGCTCTCGTAACACATTTGGATACATAGATCCTGCTCCAATAATACCTAATCCTCCAGTATTACTAACTGCTGCTGCTAATTTGTAACCACTAACCCAAACCATTCCTGCTTGAATTAGAGGATATTTTATATTAAAGAGTCGTGTTATACGATTCATATAGACTTTCATTCTATTTTTTTGCAAAGGTCGTAAAGTTTTTTTACAAATCTAAATTTATCTTTTAATTAGTTTAACTAATTTTGAATTACCAAGTGGTGTTTCAAAATTAAATAAATACATTCCAGATTGAAAACTACTCATATTTATAGATTGATTGGATGGTACATCTTGCTGTATTATTTTTCTTCCTATTAAATCAAAAACGGTAACTTTAATCCGTTCTAATTTATTATTCAAGTTAAAAAAGACCTCATTTGTGCTAGGGTTTGGGTATAGTATAATATTATCAAGAGATTCGTTACTTGCAATAATTTTTTCGTATGCTTTTTTAAAATTTGGAATTCCGTTTCCAAATTGGTTTGTTGGTGTAGAATATAAATGTGCAGATTCTCGCACCAATTGCATTATCTCGAAATTTGTTTTGGTAGGAAATGCTTGCCAAAAACTAGCTATTGCACCTGCCATTACTGGCGATGCATACGAAGTTCCATTACCTGTAACAATAGTACCTATATCACTCACAATTGTTGTTTGTGCTCCTTTTGCTGTAACATCTGGTTTTATTCTACCATCATACGATGGTCCATAAGAACTAAAACTTGCAATAACTCCATTAGCATTTACTGCTCCTATTGTAAAAACATTTGTAGCATCTGCTGGCGATCCAATATTATTATATGTTCTGCTATTCCCACTATTTCCTGCCGCAACAACAACTAACATTCCTCGTTCTACTGCAATATTTGCTCCTCTAGATATGAAAGTACTTTTTCCATCCATATCTTCATATATATGGTTGTATTTGGCTTCATCAAAACCAATATACCCTAAAGAGGTATTGATTACATCTACACCTAAACTATCTGCTTTTTCTGCTGCTTCGACCCATAAACTCTCTTCTAATGGCGTTTCTCTACTAGTATCTTCGGTAATAAACAGGTAAAAACTTGCATCTGGTGCCGTTCCTACTAATTTTCCTTCAACATAACCTGCAATTATAGATAAAACAGATGTTCCATGATTATTTCCTCGATAAAAATTATCGTTTCTTGCTACATAATTATAACCTCCTAATATTTGATTATTATCTCTTATTCGTTTAAATGCATTAAAATTATCTACATTTGGAAAACCTGCATCGATAACTGCAATTTGCATTCCTTTACCTGTAAAATTATTTTCGTGCAAAAAATCTGCTCCAATTTGTCGTGCTTGATTTTCGGAACTTCCATAATCATAAAATACTTGCTCATCTAACCTTGCCTCTTGATTTTCTATAACTACAGTTCTTGCATTTAATTCTCTAGCAGCAAATTCAATACGATCTACTATAGATAAATTTAAGGTGTTTTTTATTGCCAATTCTGTTCCATACACATGTACTGCATTTAACCATTTTGATTTTGCCTTTACTTCTACTCCTTCTTGCATCTTTATTTCTTTAATATAATCTAAAGAAATAGGAATATCTTTAAAATCTAATGTAATATTTTGTGCTAAACGCCTATCTAAAGAACGCTGTGTTAACATACTTAGTGGGTTTTCTATATACGTTACTTCGTTTGGTTTATCTATAAAATAAATCCAAGCATGTTCTTGTGCTTGTAACAAAAAACAGTTAAAAAATAGAAATAATACTATTATTTTTTTCATCTAATAAGATTAAGTTGCTAATATAGAAATTTTAATTATTTTTATCGTCAATTCAATGGGAATCCTTTTATATCTATTATAATGAATCAAATTAAAGTTTTTTCGCCTGCAACTGTCGCAAATTTATCTTGTGGTTACGATATACTTGGCTTATGTTTAGAGCATATTGGCGATGAAATAACGGTTCGGAAAATCAAAAAAAAAGGAATTTATATTCGTAAAATGAAAGGCTTTGACTTGCCTTTAGATGCCAAAAAGAATGCTGCTGGTGCTTCTGCTCTAGCTCTATTAAAAAAATTAGATATTGATTTTGGATTTGAAATTGACATTTTTAAAATTGTAAAACCTGGCAGTGGAATTGGTAGTAGTGCTTCTAGTGCTGCTGGTTCTGTGGTTGCTATAAATCATTTATTAGGCAATCCTTTTTCAAAAAAACAACTCATCCAATTTGCTATGGAAGGCGAAAGAGCTGCTTGTGGTTCGGCTATTGCCGATAATGTTTCTCCTGCAATTCTAGGTGGTTTTACTTTGGTTAAATCTGCAAATCCGTTAGATATTTTATCTTTACCTACTCCAAAAGATTTATTTGTTGTAATACTACATCCGCAAATAGAAATTAAGACCAACGATTCTCGAAAAATTTTACCCAACAAAATACTTTTAACCGATTCGGTTAAACAATCTGCCAATCTTGGTAGTTTTGTTAGTGCTTTATATGAAAGTGATTACGATTTATTATCTCGCTCTCTCCACGATATCATTGTTGAACCATATCGCTCTAAATTAATTCCTTATTTTAAGGATGTAAAACAAATTTCGATACAAAATGGTAGTTTAGGTTGCGGTATTTCGGGCTCTGGACCTTCTATTTTTTCTATTTGTAAAGGAGCTGTTATTGCAAAAAAAATTGCAAGAGAAATTAGTGTTTTTTATGATACTACGTCTATAAAATTCCATACTTTTATCACAAAAGTAAATACAACTGGTGTACGAATAAAACAGTAATAAAGATTAAATTATATATTGGAAAGACTAGAAATACATACCAAACGATTACGCATTCGGAATTTAAAATTATCCGATTTAAAAGATTTTCATTTTTATAGATCCAATCCCGAA
>Ga0256840_1001068_pt1 | contig 26585 bp, 22 predicted proteins | sample 355202metaG_FD_185969 | JGI IMG/M metagenome (GOLD analysis project Ga0256840, IMG submission 185969) | Hydrothermal vent microbial communities from Mid Atlantic Ridge, Atlantic Ocean - 355-202 | ecosystem: Environmental > Aquatic > Marine > Hydrothermal vents | place: Atlantic Ocean: Mid... | reverse complement strand
TTTTTTCCTTAAAAAAATATGAAAAGATGTTGATTGAATCATATATATAAATCAAAATACTATTCTAGATTTTTTAAAATTAGTATGACCAATTGAATTTAATACTGTTTGAGAAAAAATCACTGAAGAAAATTTTTCATTAATGATTTCAACATTGGTTGAAGCACAGTCATTCAAAGTTTGAACATTATGAACTCCTAAAAAGATATTATTCGATTTTGCAAATTTATTTCTTGATAAACTTAAAAGTGAAAAAGATTATTTTGCTTATTTAGACATAATATTAAAAAACTTCAAATCAAGAGATTTAGTAATTTATTCATTTAATCCTGAAGAAAATAATTTATTATGGAAATTATGATTAAATTGAAAAATTGATTATTCTAAAAGTTTAGATTTCAATTACCCAGTATATACATCTATAGGATGAAATAAATCTGATAGATATATAGAAATTAAATATAAAAAAAATATTACATATAATTATGATTGTAGTATCGATACAAACTTATCAATATATAGAACTCACTATTTTTCTAAATTTGAAGAAAAAAAAGTTAATCAATTATTAGATAATAATCCAATAAAAGATAAAACTAGAAAAGATATAATTAATATACAATGAAAATGAGTTAACAAAGCATACGTAAGAGTTGTTTTACCAAAAAATATCAAAGTAAAACAAAAAAGATGAATGAATATATATAAATACAAAAATACAACAGTTGTAGATTTTTATATGACTACTAGGTTATTAGAATCAGTAAATTATAATATTGAATATACTATAGAAAATAAAAACTGTAAAGAATATGATTATTATCTATATAAACAACCAGGTATTAGAAAATATAAAATTCAAATAAATAATAATAATTCTAATGATTTTATTAATTGAGATTTCTATTACGAAAAACAAGATTAACATCTTGTTTTTTTTAACATTAAAAATAATTTTTCATTGTAAATATTGATAAAATAAGTATAAAATATATATATTTAAACCTTAAAATAATAGAATGTTAAGTAAATTCAAAAAACTAATAGCATTGGATAATCCATTAAGATTATGATATCATAAATTAAGAGCTATAATTGCAAGTTATTATTATGGTTTTCCAAGTAAAGATATGATAGTTATAGGGATAACCTGAACAAATTGAAAAACTACAACATCGAATATAATAGCTAAATGATTGAGAAGTGCATGAAAAAAAGTTTTTATGTTTTCAACTGTAAATATAATAATAGATCAAGAAGAGTATCAAAATGATACAAAAATGACATCACCTGATGCTTTTGAATTACAAAGACTACTAAAACTAGCTAAAAATAAATGATGTAAAATAGCTATTATTGAAACAGCTAGCCATTGAATAAAAATGAATAGAGTTTGGTGAATTGATTATGATATAGCTGTATTAACTAATATCACTCAAGATCATTTAGATTTACATAAAACAATGAAAGATTATGTTGCAACTAAATTAAAATTATTTAGTTGATTAATAGGTTCAAGAAAAAAACATTGAGTAAAAAAAGTAGCAATAATTAATAAGGATAGTAATTATGTTGATTTATTTTTAGACGAAACATATAATTCACTATATACTTACTGAGTTTCTAGATGAGCTGATTTGATAGCTAAAAATATTGTAGATGATTGAATTATAACTAAATTTGAGGTTGATGTTGCATGACCAAATATAGATATTGAGACTAAATTAAAATGAAATTTTAATATACAAAATATATTAGCAGCAATTTGAGTTTTTATTAGTTTACAAATAGAATCTAAAGAAATAACAAGAATTATTAAAGAAATAGAATGAGTTCCAGGTAGAATGGAAAATGTAAAGAATAATGAATGATTAAATATAATTGTTGATTATGCTCATACAGAAGATGCATTAGAAAAAGTATTAGAAACAATTAAATGATTTAAAAATAGGTGAAAAATAATAACAGTTTTTTGAGCTACAGGTGATAGGGATAAATCTAAAAGATTCAATATGTGAAAAATAGTTTCTGAAAATTCTGATATAGTCATATTAACTCAAGATGATGATTATACAGAAAAAACTGAAAAAATAATGAATGATGTATTGCCTGGTATTAATAGAAAAGAGTGAGAATGATTCTGGTCTATATCGACAAGAAAGGAAGCAATACAAACAGCATTACTAATAGCGGAAAAATGAGATGTAATATTACTTGCATGAAAATGAGATGAACATGTAATGATTACTAACGAATGACCTATAAAATGGCATGATAAATCAATAGTTTTAGAATTATTGAAATCAATTGATGATAATAAAATAATAAAATAATATGAGCTTATATTTAAAATATAGACCTGCTGATTTTACAAATCTAGTCTGACAATCATTTGTAAAAGAAACTTTACAAAAAGCAATAGAAAACGACAAAACAGTTTGAGCGTATTTATTTTGTTGACCAAGATGAACAGGGAAAACTTCAACAGCAAGAATTTTTGCAAAATCTGTAAATTGCTTAAATCCAATAAAATGAAATCCTTGCCTAAAATGTGAAATATGTTTAGATTTTGCTGATGAAAAACTAATAGATATCATAGAAATTGATGCCGCAAGTCATACTTGAGTTGATAATATTAGAGAAATAATAGAAAAAGCTCAATTTTCACCAAATAAAACTAAATACAAAATATATATAATTGATGAGGTGCATATGTTAAGTAAATGAGCATTTAATGCGTTACTTAAAATTTTAGAAGAACCACCAAAACATGTCAAATTTATATTAGCTACAACTGAGACACATAAAGTACCTGAAACAATTATTTCACGTTGTCAAAGATATGATTTTAAAAGAATATCTGATAAAGATATAAAAGATAGATTGTGATATATCGCAAAAGAAGAAAAAATAAAAACTGATGAAAAATCAATTCAATATATTATAAAAAATAGTTCATGATGACTTAGAAATGCTATTTCATTATTTGAACAACTTATTTTTGATTGAGAAATTAATTATAAAACAATAGTTGAAAAATTAGAAATAGTTGATGAAAATGAAATTGATCTTTTTTTAGAGAAACTTGTTAATTCTGATCGTACAGTAATAGAAATATTAGAAAAAAATATTTCTGACTGAAAAAATATTAAATTATTTTTTAAAGAATTACTTTTTTACACTAAAAATAAATCACTAGAAATATTAACAAAATGATGAGAGATAACTAAATATATTAGAATATTGGATATTTTAGATGATTCATATACTAAAACTAAACATTCACTAGATGAAAATATTACTTTTATTATAGGTATATTAAAAATACTAGACTCATATACAGAAATTAATCCACTGAATACTAAAACACAAACAATAAATAATACAGTTACAAAAAAAACTGAAATTATAAATACAGTAGCAAAAGAAGAAGTTAAGAATGTTAAAAAAGAAGAATTAAGTCATAAAGATATTTGAGATATTTTTTGAGATGAACCAATAATACAAGAAATCAAAAGTGATACTATAGATTTATGAACTTTTGATGTTAAGCTTTTTATTGAAAAATTAAAAAATAATTGAGTTAAATCATCTAATATAAATACAATTAAAAATTCAAAATTAAATTTAACAGGTAATATATTAAAAATTCAAACAACAAATGCATTTCTAAAAAAGACAATTGATAAAAATGATATAATAGGATTATTTATTAAATCATTATCTGATATGTGAATTACAGAATCTAAAATAGATATTTCTTAATTTCTAGATATGTATTGTCTAATTTGTCCATTTTCTAAAACTTTTGATGAAGTCTGAATTACATATTCTGTACCAGACTTTTTAACTAGTGAAGTAAAAATAGGGCAAATAGTTGAAATAACTATTAGAAAAAAAATTAATTTTTGAATAATATTAGATTTACATAATGAATTAAATATAGATTTTGATAAAAAAAAGATAATTGATATTATTTCAATAAAAAATGATAATATTTTTTTATCTAATTATAGAGTAAATTTAGTAAAATGGATAGCTAAATATTATTTTACTGCAATACATAATTCCTTTAATTTATTTTTACCTAAAAATTTAAAAGGAAAAATAATAAATGATAAAATAAATTTTAATCAAATTGATGATATTAATTATAGCTATAATTATAATAATAATTTAAGCGAAACTCAAGCTTATGCTTATAATCAAATAAAAAAAAGTAAAAATAAGAATATATTATTATATTGATTAACATGAAGTTGAAAAACTGAAATTTATATTAATTTAATAAAAAATAATTTAGAAAAAAATAAACAATCACTATTTTTGATTCCAGAAATAATATTAACCAATCAATTGTCTGAAAGAATAAAAAATATTTTTTGAAATCAAGTATTAATAATTAACTCTACAATTACAGAAGCTACAAAAACTAAAAATTGGTTACTAGTAAACGATAATAAAGCAAAAATAATTATATGAACAAGATCTGCTTTATTTTATCCATATAATAATTTATGACTTATTATTATTGATGAGGAACATGATAATTCTTATGTATCTGATTCATCACCAAGATACAACACTATAGAAGTTGCTGAAAAAATAACAGAGATAAATTGAAATATGTTAATATTATGAAGCGGTACTCCAAGTATTAATTCAATGTATAAAGCTGTTAAAAATAAATATCAATTAGTGAACTTAATGAATGTTTACAATAAAAAATCAGGATAATTATCCTGATTTTTTATTCTTCCATAAATTCTTTATCTCTTTGCTCATCCAATAATTGTTTCTGTTTAATTAATCATGCAATTGAACCTGAAGTTGTAGCAAAAACTTTTTTATCACTATCACTAAATTTTTGTCATTTTTTTAGAAAAATTAAATATCAGATATTATTTGCTCAAATAGATAATTTTTGCTTAAAAACAAAATATCATTCTCATTTATAATCTAATAAATCTAGTTCATTATCAGTTATATCTATAACTATATTTAATAATTTTCAAGATAATCTTGTATCATATTTTTTTATTATAAAATTATCCATTACTGGACTTACTTCATAATATATAACATCATCAACATTTAATGATTCTTTCATTTTTTCAATTATAGAAAAAATAGACTTATTATTTATTATATTTAATTTTGAAATCTCTTTACTAATTTTATATGTAGAGGTAATTAATGAATTTGAATCAGATAATCTCTTATTAGATAAATATATTATGTATCTTAAAAGCTTAAAAGCCTCATCTTTATGTGTTATTGAGAATGTAGTAATAAGTTTTTTTGCAGGTATATATATTAATTTTGTATCTTTTCTTGCAATAATATTTACTTGTTTTGGTATATCTGTATTTAATGCTGCTTCTCAAAAAACATCATCATTTCACAAATATCATAAAATTTTAGTTTCATTTCTATTTTTTGTAGTAAATTTTTCTACAGATAATTCTCATATAATAATAATATATATATTATTATCAGTTTCTCACTCATTAAAAAGTACATCTCATTTTTTGAGTGTAATCTCTGTAAAATATCATGTATTTTTTAATTTATTTATATCTAGCATTAAATTTATAATTAATATTTAGTCTATCATCATTTCAGTTCATTCTTTATCTCTTACGAAACTCATTAATGTTTCTTTAGAGATAATTTTCTTAGCATATAAAGCCATTAAATATTTATCCATTAAAATCATTCATTGTTTCTTTCAGACTTCTAATACACTATATAATTGATGTGTTTTTCATTGAATTATTAAATTTCTAACAGCATCATTTGCAACTAATATTTCTCTAGCAGCAATTCTTCATTCTTTATCACTTCTACTAATAAGTCTCTGAGATATAACTCAGACTAAACTCATTGCAAGTTGCATTCTAATTTGTTTTTGTTGAGATCAAGGGAATACATCAACAATTCTATCAACAGTTTGTACTGAATCATTAGTATGTAGTGTTGAGATAACCAAATGACCTGTTTCAGCTAAAGTAATTGCTGCTTTAATTGTTTCAGGATCCCTCATTTCTCAAATCATAATAACATCTGGGTCTTCTCTTAAAGCTGCTCTAATAGCATTTGCATATCATTTTGTATGATTTCAAATTTCTCTTTGATTTACTAATGATTTTTCTGACTTAATTGCAAATTCAACTGGATCCTCAATTGTTATAATATGTTTCTTTTTATTTTTATTAATATAATCAATCATAGATGCCATATTTGTTGATTTACCTGATCATGTTGGTCAAGTTACTAATATTAATCATTTAGACTTATTACACATATTTTCAATCTGATCTCCTAATCATAATTCAACAAGAGTTGGTATTTTATTTGGAATTCTTCTCATTGCTATAGAATATCAATCTGTATCTATATAACAATTCACTCTATATCTATCAGAATCATCATAAGAATATGAAGTATCTAACTCCATATCTCTTTGAAACTTATCAAATCATGATTCTCAAGCTATTCATAAAATAATAGATTTTAATCATTCTAAAGGTATAATTGGTAACTTAACTTCATTATCACCAATTTTTATAACACTTAAATTCTCAATATCTCATGATTTATTTCTGATTTTAATTATTTCTCAGGTATTTATATGAATATCAGGATAATTTTCCTTTGAAGCATAGTCAAGCACATTATTTAATAATTCAATATAGTTCATAAATTTTATATAATAATTAATTATATAAATAATATCATATAAAAATATTTTATGCAAATTTTGACAATTATTTTTTATTGTTAATAATAAAAAAATAAGACTTTTTATGATCTTATTTTATTAAACTTACAATTGTTTCAATATGGTGAGTGTGTGGAAACATATCCATTGCTTGAATTTTTTCTATTTTGTAATCACTATTATCTAAAATATATCATAAATCTCTTGCTAAAGTTGTAGGATTACAACTTACATATATTATTTGCTTAGTATTAAATTTTAATATATTTGGTAAAGCATCTGGATGCATTCATGCTCTTGCTGGATCTATTATTAATAAGTCTGCTTTTTTTCAATCTTTTAAATATTTATCTAAGAAATCTTCCACTTTAGCATTTACAAAAGATATATTATCTAGATTATTTAACTTAGCATTTTTTTCTCAATCTTTTGATGCTGAAGTAACTAATTCAACTGAAATCACATTTTTTGCTCAAGCATTTGCAAAAACCATTCAAATAGTTCATGTTCAACCATATAAATCTAAAACAGTTTGATTTTTTAAATCATCTTTATGAGCATAATTTAAAACCATAGAATAAAGTTTTTCAGCTCAAGTTGAATTTGTTTGAAAAAATGAAGTAGGGGAAATATTAAAACTAAGTCATTGTAAATTTTCTTTTATAGTAGGTTCTCAATAAATTAATTCTAAATCACCAATACATACATCTGCTTTATTGGGATTATGAGAAAAATATATTGATTTAATAACTGTATATTTATCAGCTAATTTAATTAAAAATTCTTTAATTAATCAAAGTTTTTCTTCTTTATCTAATTTTGTATTAGTATCAAAATAATGAGGATTAAAAGAAAACAATAACATCATTTCATCTGCAAAGTGAGTTCTTCTAATCATTAAATGCCTAAAAAATCATTCTCATCTCATAGAATCATATACAGGTAAACCTAAAGTCTTAGTAAAAGTTTTAAACTCTCTATATATCTCATTTTGAAGTTCATCTATAAGTGGACAACCTTCCATATCTTGTATTTTTGAAAATTCACCTTGTTTATGAAAACCAAGATTAAAATGCTCTTCTATTCAAAATCTAGCAGAAAGAAATTTTCAGAAACTAAATTCAACTTTATTTCTATATCAATCAACAGTAGGAGATCTTTCAATAGGCAAAAAAGGTAGATTAGCTTGTTTTTGTTCTACAATATTCAATGCTTCTTTAACTTGTTGCTCCTTAATTTTAAGTTGTTCTTCATAAGGAATATTTATCCATTTCCAACCTCATGACATACCATATTTATTTGTAGGATGCTCTATTTCTATATCAGATTTTTTAACAATATCAACGATTTGTGTATCAAGAAATGATTTTTTCTTTTTAAGTACTCTTAAATTAGCAATTGTACCAGGAATAGCTCATCAAGTAACAAATATTACTCTTCAATCTAAATCTTCATTTTCATGTTTTAATCTAGCAAAACCTTTACCACCAAAAACTAGCTTTTCTATTAAAATATTTTCTAAAATATCTCATTTTTTTATACCTTTTTGTTCCATATCATTAATTAATTTTAAATTTGAATGGATTATATAGAAAAAATAGTATTTTTCAACTTAAAAACTATATAAATAAAGCCTTGTAATTCAATATTTAATACATATATTAAATATATAAATTATTAATAATAAAAAATTATGAAAATAGATTATTTAGGGCATTCAGAATTCATAGTGACTATAGAAAATTCAAAATGAGAAGAAATTAAAATAATGTCTGATGCTTGGTTATCAAATTATGCATTTGGTGATATGATGCAAAGAAATCCTATGATAAAATTAGATTATTCTAAATTTGAAGATTTAGATGCTATTTTTATCTCTCATGCACATGTTGATCATTTTGATCCTTATACATTTATTGAATTATATAAAAATCTTAAAAATAGACCTACATTATTAATACCTAATACAATTTCATACTTAACTCCTCTTTTAGATAAATATCTACCAGGACAAAGATATATAATATTAGAATCTAAAAATGAAATAGATATTAGAGGTATAAAAATATATCCATTAGTTTATGATAATACATATATCACAAACGAAGATGACGTGATGACTGTATGAATCTGCAATGATAAAGAAATAGTTTATACTGAAGTAGATACTCTTCCTTCAGATACAGTAGAAGCTCAAAATGTATTATTTTGATTATTTACTAGGAGAAAATTTGAAAGTGTACTTTATCTTTCAACTAGAAACGAATTAGAATGAAATTTATGAATGCTTGATCAACCTACAATGAAGGAAAGAGAAAATTTCGTAAATAATTATATTGAAACAAGGGAATGAGAAATAGCTTGGCAATATGAAAAATTTGATTATCAAGATTATGATTTCAAAGACATCACAAGAATAAAAAATTTTATGAGAATTTATATAGGACAAGGAATAGTATATCCTAGAAAAATTAACTCAGAAATATGACAAATAAAAGTTTTACCATTAAATGAACTTGTGAAATTAGAAAAGAAAATTGCAAAAAACTATTGAAGAACAGATTTTTTAATGGATTTCTTTGAAGCATGAAAATCATATAATATTGATAAATGAAATTTTAAATTTATGTGAGATTCAGATTTTATTTCTGAAATAGATTTTGACGGAAGAAAACCAGATAGAACTCTAGAAATATTCAGAGTATTCAAATGATTACCTCTAAATAATGAAAAAAGAGATTTTGATACTCAAGAAAAAATAATTTTAGACATATTAAATAATAGATTTTTAGCATATTATCTTTGAAATACTGAAAATAATCTAAAAAATGTTTTATTAAAAAACAAAGATTATATAGTGAAAATTAATTACTGATTTTCAGATAATTATACAGTAAAATATTATCATTTTGGTTTCAATTCATTTAATTTTATAGAATTAAATGAAAATCCTTCAGATACATATAATGAGGATTATTTTGCAAATGATATAGAAGATTTTTATAATTGAAAACAAGAATTATACTCAAATTTTTTACACAAATTAGAAAAAGCAAAAGCATACAGACTTTGGAATGTAATGTGAGTAAATTTTTTAAATAATGATTTAATATACAAAAAGATGGAACTTCATTTTGAAAGAGCTTTAGAATGAAAAACTGTTGATGATTATGTTTTAAGCTTTTATAAATAATGAAATATATAGTATATTTAATAGCATTTCTAGAATGATTTACAACTTTATCAGTTGAAATAATTTCATTAAGAGTTTTTACACCAATTATATGATCTAATTCTATATCAACATCAATAATATTATGAGTTATACTGTTAGCATTATCGTATTGATATTATATTTGATGAAAATTATCATTAAAAAAAGATAAAATTAAAAAAAAATTAATAACAAATCTTTTTATAGCTAGTATTTATTATTTTTTTATAACATTCCTTTTATCAAAAAGTATATTAACATTATTACTAAATGAATCATGAAATTATTTTTTATCTATTTTCATAACTTCACTTACAATATTTTTTATACCTGTTTTTTTAGCATCACAGACAATACCTCTACTATCTGAATTACTTAAATGAGAAAATAGTTGAGAGAAAATGTGAAAATTATTATTTTATTCAACTATTTGATCATTTTTCTGATCAATAGCTACATCAACACTATTTTTTCCTTTATTATGAGTATTTAAAACATCAATTATATCACCTATATTTTTATTATTATCAGCATTTCTGTTAACTATTTCAGAAAAAAAATATAAAAAAATACAAAATATAATAGTTTTCCTTTTAATATTTTTAATCACAATCTTAATTACAAATAATTTAAATCTAAATAAAAATAAAATATATAGTATATCAAATGCATACCATAATATCGACATATATGAATATGCTAATAAACGATATTTTTCTATTGAATGATGATATTCATCTTGAATTAATACAGAAACTAATAAAAGCTTGTTTAATTATATAAATGAGGTAGAAAATAAAGTAAAAGAAATAAAAGCAGAAAATATATTAGTTATATGAGCTGCATGATTTACATTTCCTAATGATATTTCTAAATTAAAATATGTTCAATCTATTGATGTAATTGATATAGATTCATCACTAAAAGAAATAACTCAAAAATATTTTTTGCAAAAACAATTATCAAAAAAAATAGTTTTCTATAGTAATCCTACAAGATATTTCTTAAATAATATAAATAAAAAATATGACTTAATTTTAGTAGATGCATATACATGAAAATCTCCACCAAGCCAACTATTAACATATGATTTCTTTGTAAAACTAAAAGATATATCAAATAATATTTATATAAATATTATTATAGATTCAGAACTAAAAAGTGACTTTTCAAAAAATTTATTTTCCACTATAAATAAAGCATTTAATCAATCATCATACAAGGAAGTAAATAATAGAAATAAGTGATTAACAAATATAATCATAACAAATAATATAGATGTAAACTACAAAATTAATTTTCTCAGAAACCAAAATATATATTTTGATAATAAAAATTCTATTGAAATTGATATATTTAAAATGTTTTGAGTAAAATAATTTTTAACATAAAACAAAAAACTATATTGAAAAATATAGTTTTTTTAGTATTTTTAGACTAATAAAATTAATAAAAATTAAATGAATTTAAATCCAAAACAAGAAGAAGCAAAAAATAAAATAGAATGACCACTTTTAATAATTGCTTGAGCATGAAGTTGAAAAACTGCAACACTGACTGCAAGAGTTGAGTATATGATAAGAGAAAGAAATATAAATCCTACAAATATACTAATGGTAACATTTACTAATAAAGCAGCAAGTGAAATGAGGGAAAGGGTAGCTAAAGTTTTATGAGTAAATCCACCTAGAAGTGTATATGTACAATGAAATTTTCCAACTGTATGAACTTTTCACTCTATTTGAATTTTTATACTAAAAGATATCTTATCAAAATATTTACCTGAAGAATTAAATATAGGACTAAAAAAAGATTTTGTAATATATGATGAATCAGATAAATTATCAGTTTTAAAATCTATTTTAAAAAATACACTTCATTTAGAAGAAAAGGAATTTCCAGCAAGGCAAATAGCATTTTTCATAAGTAATGCTAAAAATAATCTAATTACTTCAAAATGATATGAAAAAGAAATTGATTCAAGTATAAAAGAAGTTGTTTATAAAGCATATATTGAGTATGAAAAAAATCTAGCTATGAATAATGCTCTAGATTTTGATGATATACTAGTTAAAACTTTAGCTATTTTAAGAATACCTAAAATTCTTGATGAATATCAAGAAAAATACAAATATTTAATGATTGATGAGTATCAAGATACAAATGCACCACAATATGAAATAGTTAAATTATTAGCAGAAAAATATAGGAACTTAGCAGTAGTAGGTGATGATAGTCAGTCAATATATTCATGGAGATGAGCAGATATGAGAAATATTATTAATTTTAGAAAAGACTATTCAGATGCATTAATAGTTAAATTAGAACAAAACTATAGATCAACAAAAAAAATCATAGCATGAGCAAATGCAGTAATAAAAAACAACACTAGTGGTATTAAAAAAGAATTATGGACGGAAAATAATGAATGAGAACATATTAGCTATATAGAAGCACATGATGATAAAATAGAAGCAAGTATTATATCTAATATTATTAAAGAATCCGAGTGAGATTATATAGACAACCTTATTTTATATCGTACAAACGCTCAATCAAGAAAGATAGAAGAAGCTTTAATGATATCAAATATTCCATATAGAGTTATTTGAGGTCAAAAGTTTTATGATAGAAAAGAAATAAAAGACTTATTAGGATATTTAAGAGTTATTCATAATCAAAATGATGTAGTTTCAATGAAAAGAATTATCAATACTCCTACTAGAAAAATATGAGCAAAAAGTATAGAAACATTAGATAATTACAAAGAACAATTTTGATTAACTTACCCTCAAATAATTGAAAATATTGATGAAGTAGAAGAAATTAAGCCTGCTGCTAAAAAAGCTATTGCACTATTTAATGAAATATTTACAGAATTAGTTAAAAATTCTGAAAAACTAGTAGTTTCAGAATTAATAAGAGAAATAATAAAAGCTATTAAATATGAAGAATATATTACAGATTGATTATCAAAAGAAGAAAAAGATGCAAAATTAGAAAATATTGATGAACTTGTAAATGTAGCAACAGAGTATAATGGTATGGAACCAAGAGAAAGTTTAGCTATATTTTTGGAAGAAGTAGCTCTTATTACCGATATGGATAAAAATGACGAAAGGCCAGACTATGTAACATTAATGACTATTCATACTTCTAAATGATTAGAACAAAAAAGAGTATTTGTAACTTGATTAGAAGATGGTATATTTCCAAGTTTCAGATCTATGAATGACTCACATGCATTAGAAGAAGAAAGGAGACTTATGTATGTAGCAATGACTAGAGCTAGAGAAGAACTCTATATAAGTAGAGCTAAAGAAAGATTTCATTTTTGAGATTATGTTAGAAATCCAGAATCAAGATTTATGAAAGAAATTCCAAAAGAACATATAGAAGATTATGATATGTGAGAATTTACAAAATCTTGAAATTCCTCAATTTTTTCATGAAATAATTTAACTTGAAATAGTGAATGATTCAGTTTTTGAAATAATACATGATGATTTTCTAATCCACCAAAAATCAAAGTACTAGCAAATAATGATGTATCACAATTTGCTAGATGAGATAGAGTATCTCACCCAAAATTTGGATGATGAATAATTACTTCTCTAAATTGAGAATTAGCAGAAATAGCATTTTCATGAAAATGAACTAAAAAAATGAATATTAGAATTGCACCTGTTAGAAAAGCATAAAATTATTTGAATATATTAGCTTTTTACCTAAAATAAGAAGTAATTAATTACTTCTTATTTTTTATGGTAAAAAACATCAAAACAACTGTCAAAAAAACTAATTTAGAAATAAATTATGAAGATTTTATAAATCCAGAAAATACTGAAACTATTGTTATATTACATGGTTGGTGATGAAGTAGTCAAAGTTGGCTTATTGCATGAGAATTATTATTTCAAAATTGATTTAATGTTATAATTCCTGATTTACCAGGATTTTGAAAAACTAAATTAAATAAAGTATTTGATTTAGATGAATATGCTATAGTGATAGAAGAATTCATTAAAAAACTTTGATTAAACAATATTATATTATGGTGACACTCAAATTGATGAGCAATTGCTATAAAAATAGCAATTAGATGAAAAATAAATATTTCAAGATTAGTACTTAATAATTCTGCATGAATTAGAAATGATAAAAAAAGGAGTTTTAAAAGAAAAATTTTATGAAAAATAATTAATAATTTTAAATTTTTAAAAAAAATTTTTATCTTTAAAAAAATAAGAATTTTATTTTATAAAATTATTTGAGGACAAGATTATTTAAATGCAGAAAAAAACCCAAATTTAAAACAAACATATTTGAATATGATTTCATCAGATTTACAAAATGAAATTAAAAATATAAATAATTATACTCTATTAATATGGTGAGAAAATGATACCTATACACCAATTAGTGATTGAAATTTCATGAGAAACAATATAAAAAATTCAAAAATAATAGTACTAGAAAATGAAAAACATTGAATACATTTAAGTAACCCCGAAAAATTAATAAATACTTTTTTAAACAATATATAATTTATGATTTTTGAACATTATATAATTTTATTATTAGCAATATTACCTATACTGTATAAATATTCATTTTGGCTATATCTTATTCAATTAAAAGAATATAGATGGGATAGAATAAAGGAATACCTATCTACACCTCAATGAAAATCAGCAATAATAAATATATGGACAGTAGTTGAATTACCACTATTGTTTTTATCACTTATTATTTATTTTAATCCTGCATTTGAAATAATTGTTATAAATGTTATGTTTCTATTTTTAATAATGCAAAATATATTTATTTTTCGTAAACTACTTACATGACACTTTATTAAACCAAAACTTACATCAAGATTATTACTAATTATTAGTTTATTATTTACTTGATTTATAATAGATATATCATTTATAGTAATTCTAAATCTATGAAGTTATATATATAGTTACATATTATTATTATATTTAATTGCCCCATTGATTATTTTATTAATTATATTTATTTTATGACCATTAGTAAATAAAATAAAACTAAAAAAAATTAACAAAGCAATAAAAAAATCAAAAAGAATAAATAATATTATAAAAATATGAATAACAGGAAGTTATTGAAAATCATCAGTAAAAGAATATTTATCATCGATATTAGAACAGCATTGAAATACATTAAAAACACCGGATAATATAAATACCGAGTTATGAATTTCTGATTTAATATTAAACAAACTTAAAAATTCATATGATTATTTTGTTGCTGAAATGTGAGCATATAAAATATGAGAAATAGAATTATTATGAAAAATAGTAAACCATAAATATTGATTTTTAACTGCAATAGGTAACCAACATATAGCTCTTTTCTGATCACAAGATAATATTAAAATTTGAAAATCAGAAATAGCTAAAAGTATATTGAAAAATAATTGAGTTTTGTATGTAAACTGGAATGATCAATATATTAGAGAAACAAAATTTGATAAAAAATTAAAAATTGTAAAATATTGAAAATTTAATTGATCGAATGCTATATATAATATAGTTGAAATAAAAAAATGAGTAACAAAATTTGAATTTATATATAAAAAAAATAGCTTTTTATTTGAAACAAAATTACTTTGAGAGCATAATATATTAAATCTTACATGAATAATAGCATTTTGTTACGATCAATGATTAAAAACATTAGAAATAAAAGAATATTTAAAAAATATAAAAACACCAAAAAATACATTAAATATAATTAAGCATAAAAAACATATATTAATAGATGATTCATATAATTTATCTGAAGATTGATTGTATGCATGACTCGATGCAATGAATAGTTTTAAATGAAAAAAAATTTTAATAATGGATGATATATTAGAGCTATGAGAATGATCCAATTCAATACATTATGCTATATGAGAATTTATTGCAAGATGAAAAAAAATAAATAAAGTTTTATTTTGTTGAATAAATTATAAACAAATTTTTATAAAATGATTAATAGATTGATGATTTAATAAAAAAAATATAATTAATAATATAAAAGATATTAATGAAAAAAGTATAATATTATTTGAATGAAGATGAACACAAAAATATTTAAATAAATTAAAATAAAATGATAAAAAAAACATTAATTGCAGATTTTTTTACTACTATATCACTATCTCAATACCTTGATAGTATGTATTTAATGACTTTTAGATTACCATTATTAAGATCATGAAAAGATATTTTAAAATTTGAAAATAACTTTAAAAATTACTTAAAAATAAAAAAATCTAAAATATTATCATTTTACAATTGAAGAAGCGCACTTTATCATACATTAAAAATAATATGAATTAAAAAAAATGATGAAATTATTGTGTCATGATACACATGTGTAACTGTTTCAAATGCAGTAATACAATCTTGATGAAAAATTATTTATAGTGATATAAATAAAAAAGATTTATGAATTAATATAGAATCAATAAAAGAAAATATAAACAATAAAACAAAAGTTATAATTATACAGCATACATTTTGAAAACCATCAGATATTAAAAAAATCATAACAATTGCTAAAAAATTTAATATATTAATTATCGAGGATTGTGCTCATAGTTTATGATCTGAAGTCAATTGACAGAAATTAGGTACATTTTGAGATTTTGCAATTTTTTCTACATGAAGAGACAAAGTTATTTCAAGTATTACATGATGATTACTACTTATAAATAATGAAAGATATTTTAAATCTATAAATAAAATTAAATCAAAACTCAAATTACCATCAATATTACTTACATTAAGAAATTTAAATTATAATTTAGCAGCAAAAGAAGCTTATACATTTTATAATATATGAGTAATATGAAAATTAATTATATACCTTTCAAGAAAATTAAGTTTAATAACAGAAATATTAACAGTTTCCGAAAAAGAATGTAAATTTAAAAACTTTAATTTATCACTCCCAAACTCATTAGCTTATCTATGAATAAATCAATTAAATAAAATAGAGAATATTATTAAACATAATATAAAAATATCTAATATTTATAATGAATGAATTGATAATAAAAAAATAAAACACTTATTTAAAACTAAAAAAAATGAGTTAAATAATTATTATAGATATCCTATTATTTTAAAAAATGAAAATGAAGTTGAAAAATTTTACAAGTATTTCAAAAAAAATAATATTCTATTATGAAAAACATGGTCATTAACTAATATAGTACCATTAGGAACCAATTCAAAAAAGGCAAAATATATTCAAAAATCATGTCCTATTGCTGAAGATATAAGTAAAAGAATATTACTATTACCAAATAATATAAATATATCTAAAAATGATGCTGAGGAAATAATTAAATTAATAAATAAATTTTAATAATGTATAAATTACAAGAAATTTTAGATAAAAATATATGGAATAATTTTATAATAAATTCAAATGTTACTTTTTATAGTTTTTTACAATCGTGGGAATGGTGAGAATTTCAAGAATTATCAAGAAAAACTATAATTAGATATTGAATATACAAGGATACAAAATTAATATGAGTTTTTCTTTTAATAAAAATTAATGCAAAAAGATGAAATTATTATTTCATTCCACATTGACCAATAATTAAATGAAATTTTTTTATCATTCTAAATGAAATAATAGATGAATTAAAAACATTAGCCATATTAGACAATATGAGTTTCATTAGATTTAATTCACCAATCACAAATACAATTGAAAATAAAAATAAATTTAAAAAATTGAAATTTATCAATGCTCCAATGCATGAACATGCAGAAGATACAAATATACTTGATCTGACTATTTCAGAAACAGAATTACTAAATAATATAAAAAAGAAAGATAGATATTATATAAATAGGGCAATAAAAGAAGGTGTTGAAATAAGAATAGATAATAAAATTGATCATATTGAAAAATTAATTGAAATGCATCAAACTCATGCACATAGAAATAATTGAAAAAGAACCTATTCAGCTTTTTCTATAGATTTTATTAAAAATTTATATAAAGTTTTCTGAAGTAATATTTCAACAATATCAGCTTCTTATAAGTGAAAGACTGAATCAATATTAATGACAATAAAATTTTGAAAGACATGTGTATATTATATAGCAGCATCAGATATTAAAAATCCAAAATTTTCACCAAATTATTTATGTCAGTGGGAAGCAATTAAAAAGGCTAAAAGAGATGAATGCACTACATATAATTTTTGGTGAGTTTCACCTGATAACAATCCAAAACATCCAATAGCATGAGTAACTAAATTTAAAAGAAAATTTTGAGGTTATGATTATAGTTTATTACATGCTCAAGATTTGATTTTATCACATAAATACTGGTTAAATTGGTTGGTAGAAACTACAAGAAGAATAAATAGGTGATATTATTACAAAAAACCAGAATAAAATATTCTGGTTTTTTTGACTTTTAAAATATTATAATTATAAATACATTGTCCAAATAAGACATTTTGGATTCTTTTTTATACTATATGGTATAGTATACAATAGAGTCCATAAGAAAAATAAAAAAGGAGCTGTTATGCAGTTTAAATCGTTTAAAATTGGTAATTATCTCATTGAAAAACCTATTATTCAGGGAGGTATGGGTGTAGGAATTAGTTGGGATCAATTAGCTGGTTCAGTTTCTAAAGAAGGTGGATTAGGAGTAATTAGTACAGTTGGAACAGGTTATTATCAATATCCTAAGTATTTTGATATTACAAAAAATGGAAGACCTAACCCTATTGAGTGTAACTCAGAAGAAGCATTAATAGAAATATATAAAAATGCTAGAAAAATTTGTGGTGATAAACCATTAGCAGCTAATATTATGTTTGCTTTATCAGGCTATAAAGAAAGTGTTTTATCTGCATGTAAAGCTGGTACAGATATAATTATATCTGGAGCAGGATTACCTATAAATTTACCAGAGCTCACAAAAGATTATCCAAATGTAGCATTAATACCAATAGTATCAAGTGCCAGAGCATTAAAGGTAATTTGTATGAAATGGAAGAGAAAAGGTAAAATTCCTGATGCAGTTATTGTTGAAGGTCCTAAAAGTGGTGGACATCAAGGATTTCACTCTGTAGAAGAATGTTTATTAGATGAAAATCAACTTGAAATCATTGTTCCACAAGTAATTGAGGAAGCAAAAAAATGGGGAAATTTTCCAATTATAGCAGCTGGTGGTATATGGGATAAAACAGATATTGAATATTATATCAAAATTGGTTGTTCTGCAGTTCAAATGGGTACTAGATTTGTAGCAACACATGAATGTGATGCTCCATCTTTCTATAAACAAGCAGTTATAGATTGTAAAGAGGAAGATATTTTCTTAGGTGGTTCACCAGTAGGTTTTCCAAGTAGAAAAATTAAAAACAAATTAACAAATGCAATTGAACACGATTTAACTAACAATGTCAAAAGTAATAAAGACAGGTTAGCTCCTCCTATAAATTGTGTTTCAAATTGTGTTTTACCATGTGAACATGGTAAAGGTGCTAGAAAAGTTGGCTTCTGTATAGCGGATAGATTGTCTGACACTATATTGGAAAGAAAGGATACTGCAATGTTTTTTATTGGTTCAAATGGATATAGAGTTAAAAACCTATTATCAGTAAAAGAACTTATGAATAAACTTACATATGGAGAATAGACCATATTAATGTTAGAGTAAAACTACGGTTTTACTCTTTTTTTGACAAATATTATAAATTTATGTTATTATGTAATTGTTTATTAATAATATATAACAAATGATTTACGAAAGATGATATAATTATTCTAAAGTGAAAAAAATATATACTAGAAAACATAGAACTACTGAATGTAGAAAACAACAAAGGTACATAGAAATTAAAGATATTTTATCAGATATTTATTAAAAATAAAAACGAGCATAGCTCGTTTTTATTTTTCCATTATTTCACTACCTGAAATTAATTTTGAACTTCTTCATTCTAAATCTTCATTAAGATAAATTAATTTAGAATTTTGTTCTGATCAAATCGCTCATAATGTTTCAATTCTAGATGAGTCAAGTAAAAATGCTAATACTTTTTCAGCATTCAATGAATCATCAGTCATTTTTATTAAATCCACAGATTCTTTAAATCATTCAGCAATTTTCATTCTTTGACCAGCCATACCTTCTCATAAAAGTATTTTTGATTCTTTTTCTGCCTCAGCTTCTTTAACTTGTAATATTTTTTTTGCTTCAGCTTCACCTAATGTTGCTTCCTTTATTTTTTCATTTTCAACTATTTTATTCATAGCTGCCATTACTTTACTTTCTAACTTTACATCTCTTACTTGTATAGAATCAAGTGTAAATCAAAAAGTTGATAATTTTTCTCTTAATCTTTGTTCAATTACTTCACCAATTTCTTCTCTCTTTGCAAAGATATTTTTATGAGTAAACGTAACCATCATTGCTCTTAATTGTTCGTCAATTGTAGATCTCATCATAGTTTTAGGATCATCAATATTATAAATTGATTTATAAATATTTCAATTTAAAGAATTATCAGAATCATCATTTACATAATATATAACATTTAATCAAATATATCCTGTTACATTATCTTGAGTAACTCATTCAACTTCAACAGGAAAGTTTTTTCTGAATAAATCTTGTTTAATAGTAGAAGTTATAAAAGGAATAACTAAATTAAATCATTGTCTTAATACACCAGTATATTTACCAAATACTTCTTTTGATCTAACCGTGTTTGGTTTTACTATAACTATACCTGAATAGAATAAAAAGAAGAAATAAAATCCTCAAATAAATATACCAAATTCTGGGATAAGAAATAATCATAATCAGATTAATCCCTCAATTACTAATATTATAATTCACATAAAAATTTTTATTAAAAATTAAACAATTTAAAGTATATGATAATATACATAAAAAAACAAATAATAAATTGAAAAAAAACTAAAAAAGTATATTATAAATAAAATTTATTTAATAATTTAAAGTGTATATGTGAATTGAATCTTGAGCATTAAACGAAGAAGAAAAAAAGAAAAAGAAATTAACGGAAAAAGAATTAATAAATAATGAAGTAAAAAAACTTGAACATGAAAAGATTAAAGAAAAAATTTCAGTTGAATTAAAATCTGAAGAAGATCTAATGGCATTAAAAGAATTAGTTGAGAAATGAATAATATCAAAAGATGTTGCTGAACAAATAGTTGACTGAGAAGACATATGAGAAGAAGCTATTAAGGAAATATTTGAAAAAATAGATCAAATAGATGAAATAAAAGATATAGATAAATATATACCAGCTGAATTAAGAATAACAAAAGAAGATTATTCTAAAGCCTTAACTGATGATATTTTTAGAGTACAATTACTTACTAGATTAGATTCTTCTTTAACATTAATTGCAAATAAAATAAATCCTGACTCTGCTATGGGTTTAAATTTATTTTCAGGTTTTTTGACAGTATTAGATAAAAATCTAATTATAGTTCAAGAAAATACAATAGATGTAAAAGACAGTTTAAAAGAAGTTGATATAAAGAAATTTTGAAAGAAAGAGGATACAAGAAGTATATGGAAGAAAATTAAAGATTTTTTCACAGAAGTAACTAAGTAAATTATATATATAACTAAAATAAATGTTCGCTATAGTATTATGAGTTATTTCAGCCGCATTTGACTCTGCATCATTATCATTTCGGAAAAAAGCACTAGATAATTGAAAATTATCAAAAACAATGTTTAAGTATTTTGCATTTGTTTTTTGAGTTTGAATGGTTATTTTTCTTAATTATACTTTTTGAATTCAATATTCAATAATTACAGATTATAGTTTTTTATTATTATGATTAGTAATCACTATAGTATCTATAATTAACACATATTTACAATTACATGTTCTAAAAACTGTAAAATTATCTGAAATGTTACCATATAATAATCTAGATAAATTATTTATTGTAATAATATGATATGTGCTATATTATTGAACTGATAAAGAAACTTCAATAATAACTCTATGAACTACATTATTAACTATAGTATTAATAATAGTATTAACAATTGATTTTAAGAATATAAAAATACCTAAATCAATTTGATTATTTTCACTACAAAAATTTATTAAAGCCATAACTGTAGTAGCTATATGATTATTGTTAATTAAATATACAAATATAACATTTGTAGCCTTGAATCTATTCTTTGAATTAATTATATATACTATTATTGCATTTATATTAAAAGACTCATTTAAAAGTTTATTAACTCAATCTAAAACATTTTATATAAGCAGAGTATGAGCTACGATTCTAGGTCGGACAGCTTATATTATATGATTATACATACTACAAACATCATGATTAATTGTAGCAACATTATTGTGATTTTTAGGTATAGTATTTAATATACTTTCTATGAAATTTATCTTAAATGATACACCAACTAAAAAACAAATACATCTAGCATTTATGGTGCTAATATTAATCTGAATTTGATATTACTTTAAATAAAAATATGAGCATAATACTTTGAATAATTACATCTATAATGTGATCATTATGATGAGCATATCGGAAAAAATCATCAGATCATTCAAATCTACCTAATCCACTTTTTGTTTTAATATGACCAATGATTGGTATAGTTTTTATTTATAGTCTGGTATTTTTACTTTGAATTAATTCGGAAATATTTTCAAATTATAAGGTGCTAGTATTATTAATATTAGCTTGATGTGTAGATTGACTATGAGCTATTTTAGAAGCATGAATATATAAAAAGGTTAAAATTTCAAAGATACTTCCATATACGAGTTTTGATAAATTATTCATAATAGTTATTTGATTTATACTTTTTTATTGAAATGCATGATACACAAGTGTAACTACACTAATTGTAGCCATATTTACATTTATAATAATATTATTATTAAGTATAGACTATAAAAATTTTAAACTAGAAACAATTATAATTAAATATATATTAGTTAAATTATTGTATGCAATTGCAACACTTATAATGTGAAGTATATTACTTTCGTACGGTACAATGGATGTATTTGCAGTTGTCATATTAGTATATCTAATATTTCATACATCACTTAATATATTATTAAAAAATGATTTTAAACAAATAGTTAAACAATCTAGAAGTTTTTATAAATATAGAATAATCTCATCTACTATTTGACGGTGATCATTTATATTATGAATGTTTATAATAGAGACTAGTTGAGTATTAATAGCTTCATTATTAAGCTTTATTACTATTGTTTTTTCTATACTATCAATGAAATTCATATTAAACGATACTCCTACAAAAAAACAAATCATTTTAGCTTTTACAGTTATTGTATTAATTTGAATTTGATATTATTTTAAATAAAAAAAATGACTATATTATTATGAATTTTCCAATCATTACTTAATGCTACATGAATGGTATTAACAAAAAAAATTGTTGAAAATAAAAAAATTTGAAATAATTTACAAACATTATTTAATAGATGATATCATTTGATAATAATATCAATATTATTTATTTTTTGATTTTTTGATTATAATTATATACAAGCAGAAATAACTAATAATGATTTATTATTATTAGTTATTGCAACAATATGACTTTATATAACATATCCTCTTAGAAGGACAGCTTATGCTAATGAAAAAGTTTCAACCCTTCAGCCATATGCAATGTTATTCCAAGTTTTTCCAATAATTATATGATTTATTTTTATATCTACCGAAAGAGCTAATTTTATTACTTTTTTAAGTGCTATAAGTGCTTCTTTAGTAGTTATATTAACTAGTATAGATTATAAAAAATTCAAATTTAATAAATACAGTTTAATGGTACTAATATCATCAATTATTAAATCATTTCAAATATTTGCTGTAATATATTTTCTAACAAAATTTAATCCTGCAAGCTTCTATTTTACTGAAACAATATTAGTAGTAACTATATCTTTAATATTAATAACATTTAAAAAAGAATTTTCAGAAATAAAATTATTAACAAAACAATATATTAAATTATTAATTATAGCAAATACTATAGTAATAACATCAATATTAATAGCATTAACTATGTATTCAACTCTATGAGTTGTACTTACGAGTCTACTAAGTTTACTTTACCTAGGCTTCATATACATATTATGATATTTTATTTTAAAAGAAATACCAACTAAAAAAGATATAATAGTTACATTGTTTGTAGCTATATGTATAATAATTTGAGTTTTATTTAGAACATAACTTGCAACTAATAAAAAGTGTATATAATTAATGAAATAATTAATTATATACACTTTTTATGACTAAAAATAATTTAGAAGAAAATAAAATATTTATTAGAGATAATTTTTGGTTTGATTTAGAAAATACTGAAAATAAATATGCTCATATTATAATGATAGCAACTAAGCCTGATATAATAAAACAAGCACCATTATATTTAGAACTTAAAAATAGAGGGGAATTAGTTATACTTGTTCATACTTGACAACATTATGATTATAATTTAAGTAAATGAGTACTATCTGAATTCAACATGGATGTAGATGTAAATCTAAATATCTTCTGAGATATTCATAAAAAATACTCTTTGATAGTAGAAAGATTATGAGATCTTCTTATAAAAATATATAATGATTATAAAAAGATACCCGTACCTTATGTTCATTGAGATACAATGACTGCAACTACAGCTGATAAAGCAGCATTTTTAAATAAATTTGCAGTAGTTCATGTTGAAGCATGAATTAGAACATTTACACCATCTAAAGAATTTTACTATAACCTATTTGAAGGTTTTGAAAAATGAAAATTTAATTGGGAAGAATATTATAAATCACTACAATCATTTGATGTATATGAAAGAGGTAGTATTGAACCATATCCAGAACAGTTTGATACAAGAGCTATAGAATGATCTACTTGATTTTTTGCAGCACCTGTTGAATTATACAAAAAAACACTTATAGATGAGGGTTTCCCCAAAGAGCATATAAAAGTAGTAGGGAATACAGTAGCTGATGCAATTGAAATTTCAAAACACAAAATTCCAAACTCAACAGCATTTACAAAATTTCCAAATATGAAATGAAAACCCTTTATATTTATCACAATTCATAGAAGAGAAAATACGCAAAAAAAAGAAAGATTTATGGTTATATACAATGCCATAAAAAAATTAATAGAAGATTGAATATATGTATGTTTTTTAGGTCTATATGCATCAGAATTTGCAATAGATAATTATGGTCTTAGAAAAGATATAGAAGAATTAAAAATAAAATATAAAGAAAATTTTGCATACTGACCAGCTTTAGCTCATCATGCTGAAGTTATAGATATGATTTCTAAAGCATGAGCAGTTGTTACGGATTCTTGAAGTATGCAAGAAGAAGCAAATATAGTATGAGTACCATGTGTTACAGTTAGATTTGGTAGTGACAGAACAGAGACAATTTTAGCCTGAACAAATATCATAGCTCCACCAATAAATTCAAAACTTATTGTTGAGATAGTTAAATGAGCTATTTGAAATAAAAAAATGATAAATAAAAAACATCTTTATTGAAAAGATGTTTCATGAAAAATAGTAGATGAAGTTTTAAGAATGTTAAAAAAAGACTGAAAGTTATTCAAATTTGATGATGAAAGATTAGACTTATGAAAGTTTTTTAATTGGAAAATATAAAAACAGTATTTAAAAATACTGTTTTTATTATTTAATTAATGATTTTTGAAATTCTTCTAATTTATTAACAGCAATTCTATATGTATCTATTTTATTATTTGAAACAGATATATTAGTTGAATCAATTGATCAAGTAACTGATAATATTCTAGAGTTTTCTAAATTTTTTAATTTTATTTTTATTTTTCTAATAGTTTTATCTAAAACTTTAATTTTAGACTTTTCATTAAGAACTTTGAAAGTTTCATTTTCACTCAAATTTTTAATTTTCAAATCAAGTCTAGATTCAATAATTTTTTTAATACTATCTTTAATATATTCTTTATGTTTGATTATTTCTGATTCTATCCTTGTAACTTTTTTATCTAAAATTTCTTTTTTTACTTCAATATTCACAGAAACTATATTCTGTTTTTTAAATAATTCAGCATCTCTTCTAATATATTCTAAATAATCTTTTTTAAAATCAATATTAATATAAGGTATTAATCAATTATAAAAAACTCTTTTTATCTCTAATAATTTTTTTCTTTCAATTAATATTCCATTATGTTTTTTTGCATTAAGTATCAATAATTCATTTATTTTTGAAGTATCTTCATTATAAGTTGAAACTATAGATTTGATTTTTTTGAATTCGTATCTTGAAAGATTTGATCTTAAAAAAGTTTTTAATTGTAAATCAGTATTAAGTTCATTAAAATCATTATCTATCTCGTTACTTTCTTTATCTAATTTTTTAATACTTTGATTTAATTCTTTTATTGTTTCTCAACTAGCAAAAATACTTAATTCAGCAGCATTTGAATTAGTAATATTTATCAAAGAAATAGTTATTATAACTAAGAATGTATTTAATAGTTTTATAAGCATATTTTAAAATAAAAATTAGGGAAA